>Ga0208220_1000820_pt1 | contig 13022 bp, 10 predicted proteins | sample NGESurdeep092012_9_FD_184484 | JGI IMG/M metagenome (GOLD analysis project Ga0208220, IMG submission 184484) | Arctic peat soil microbial communities from Barrow, Alaska - NGEE Surface sample F53-1 deep-092012 (SPAdes) | ecosystem: Environmental > Terrestrial > Soil > Wetlands > Peat ... | reverse complement strand
ACCGAGCCCTTGCGGATGGTGGTAGCTAACATATCGGTGCAGTCACGCTATTGCACAAGTGGATCCCTGTACAGGGTCATTTTTGACTATCGCACCGCAGGTGAGGGGCGGTGGGCGGACGCAATTGCGCCCGGCAATCCGGCGCCGCCCCCCGATTAGGACGAAGCGGCCTATTTATGCTTCGTTAACGCTCGCGTAGCGTTACTGAAAGTGTGATGCGCAAGACGTGATCCGCAGATCGGCCGGCCCCGCGCAGCCGGGCGGCGTCCCCGCTCAGCCGGCCACGGCGGGCGCGGCCGGCGCCCCCGGCGGGGCGAACTGGTCGAGCAGGGCCGCCAGGCCCAGCGGGACTCGCGCGGTGAGCTCGGTGCCGTCCGCACCGTGGCTGACCTGCAGCACCTCGCCCTCCCGGTGGGCGCGGGACACCAGGTCACCCCGGTCGTAGGGCAGCGTCACCGTCATCTCGCGCTGCTTGCGCGGCAGTAGCTGCTCCAGTTCGGCGAGCAGCTTGTCGATCCCCGCGCCGGTGCGGGCCGACACCACCACCGACTTGGGCTCGGCCAGCCGCAGTCCCTCGATCTCGATCGGGTCCGCCGCGTCCGACTTGTTGATCACGACCAGCTCGGGCACGCCCCTGGCGCCGATCTGGCCCAGGACCTCCCGGACCGCGGCGAGCTGCGCCCGCGGGTCGGGGTCCGAGCCGTCGACGACATGCAGGACCAGGTCGGCGTCCGCGACCTCCTCCAGCGTCGAGCGGAAGGCGTCGACCAGCTGATGCGGCAGGTGCCGGACGAAGCCGACGGTGTCGGTCAGCGTGAACGGCCAGCCCTGCCCGGTCCGCGCCTTGCGCACGGCCGGGTCGAGGGTGGCGAACAGCGAGTTGTCCACCAGCACGTGCGCGCCGGTCAGCCGGTTGAGCAGGCTGGACTTGCCGGCGTTGGTGTAGCCGGCGATCGCCACCGACGGCACCTCGCCCCGGCGCCGCTGGCCGCGCTGGACATCGCGGCCCACCGACATCTCGGCGATCTCCCGGCGCAGCTTGGAGATCCGCGTCCTGATCCGGCGCCGGTCAGTCTCGATCTTGGTCTCGCCGGGGCCGCGGGTCCCGATGCCGCCCCCCGCGCCCGAGCCGCCGCCGGCCCGGCCGCCTGCCTGCCGGGACAGCGACTCGCCCCAGCCGCGGAGCCTGGGCATCAGGTACTGGAGCTGGGCCAGCTCGACCTGCGCCTTGCCCTCCTTGCTCCGCGCGTGCTGCGCGAAGATGTCCAGGATCAGCGCGGTCCGGTCGATGACCTTGACCTTGACGATGCCCTCGAGCCGGCGCAGCTGGCCGGGGGTGAGCTCGCCATCGCAGATCACGGTGTCGGCGGCCTGGGCCGCCACGACCTCGGCCAGCTCGGCCGCCTTGCCGGCGCCCACGTAGGTGGCGGAGTCCGGCCGGCCGCGGCGCTGGATGAGGCCGTCGAGTACCTCGGAGCCGGCGGTCTCTGCCAGCAGCGACAGCTCACGCAGGGAGTTCTCGGCCTCGGCGAGCGTCCCCTCGGTCCACACGCCCATCAGGACGACGCGTTCCAGGCGGAGGGCCCGGTACTCGACCTCGCTGACGTCCTGCAGCTCGGTCGAGAGCCCGGCGACCCGGCGCAGCGCATGCCGCTCTTCCAGGTCCAGCTGGCCATCGTCGGGCCCTGCGGTGCGGTCGGGATACTGATGAGAAGTAACTGTCATTACCATCCAAGCCGGGCATTTTCGGGTCCGGCTGCATCGATGAGATCAGCCCGCAGCTGCAGGCTGATGAGGTTGATGGTGCCATGCTGGGCACTCATCCTCACCTGAATAACGCTGGGGCGGCCCAGGATGTGCCCGCGGCCGGCTGGGTACGTGCCTTACGGGCGGCGATCGCCTCGTGCGGGCTGGGCCGGCGGCGGCTCGTGAGCTAGCGTCTTTACCCACCGGTAACCGGCCGGAGCAGGTCACAGGAGGAGCAAGCGACGTGAATAACCCCGACGGCGTAGAGGTCACCGGCCCGGCCGGTCCCCGGTACGAAGAGATTCTCACCCCGCAGGCCCTGAGCCTGATCGCCACGCTGCAGCGCGAGCTTGGCTCGCGCCGCGCCGAGCTCCTGCAGGCCAGGGTCGCGCGGCAGGACGAGCTCAATGCGGGCGGGCAGCTCGACTTCCTCAGCCAGACCGCCGCGATCCGCTCCGATCGCGCCTGGCGGGTGGCCGAGCCCGCGCCGGGCCTGGCCGACCGCCGGGTCGAGATCACCGGCCCGACGGACCAGAAGATGACGATCAACGCGCTCAACTCGGGCGCCAAGGTGTGGCTGGCCGACTTCGAGGACGCCAATACGCCGCTGTGGGACAACATGGTCACCGGCCAGCTGAACCTGAAGGACGCGCTGGACCGCAAGATCGGCTTCACCAGCGCGGAGGGCAAGTCCTACGACCTGCGACCCGACGAGGAGCTGGCGACGATCGTCGTCCGGCCGCGCGGCTGGCACCTGGACGAGAAGCACGTGCTCGTCGACGGCCAGCGGGTGTCGGGCAGCCTGTTCGACTTCGCGCTGTACTTCACGCACTGCGCCCAGCGCCAGCTGGACAAGGGCAAGGGCCCCTACTTCTACCTGGCCAAGATGGAGAGCCACCTGGAGGCGCGGCTGTGGAACGACGCCTTCAACCTGGCCCAGGACGCCCTGGGCATCCCGCGCGGCACGATCCGCGCGACGGTGCTGATCGAGACCATCCCGGCCGCGTTCGAGATGGAGGAGATCCTGTACGAGCTGCGTGAGCACAGCGCCGGGCTGAACGCGGGCCGCTGGGACTACCTGTTCAGCATCATCAAGAAGTTCCGGACCAGGGGCCGCGACTTCGTGCTGCCCGAGCGCAACTCGGTGACGATGACCGCGCCGTTCATGCGCGCCTACACCGAGCTGCTGGTGGCGACCTGCCACGGCCGGGGCGCCCACGCGATGGGCGGGATGGCGGCCTTCATCCCGAGCCGGCGCGACCCCGAGGTCAACAAGCAAGCGCTGGCCAAGGTGCGCGAGGACAAGACCCGTGAGTCCCGCGACGGGTTCGACGGCTCGTGGGTGGCCCACCCGGACCTGGTGCCCATCTGCCGCGAGGTGTTCGACGGCGTGCTCGGCGATGCCCCCAACCAGCTCGGCAAGCTGCGCGAGGACGTGCGTGTCAGCGCCGGCGACCTGCTGTCCATCGACAAGACGCCCGGCGTCATCACCGAGGCCGGCCTGCGGAACAACGTGAGTGTCGGCCTGCAGTACCTAGCCAACTGGCTCGCGGGCAACGGCGCCGTGGCAATCTTCAACCTCATGGAGGACGCGGCGACGGCCGAGATATCCCGCTCGCAGGTGTGGCAGTGGCTGCACAACGACATCACCCTCGACGACGGGCCGAAGGTGACCAGGGACTTCGTCGATGCCGTCATCGGCGAGGAGCTGGCCAAGATCCGCGATCAGGCCGGCGATGCGTTCGACCAGGCCCGCTACGACCAGGCCGTGGCCCTGTTCACGGAGGTCGCGCTGGCCGACGACTACGCCGACTTCCTCACCATCCCCGCCTACGAGCGCATGCCGTAAGGCGGCCTGACCGACCGGCGCGCCTCGTGATCGCGGGGATTTCTCAGCGGAATCCGCTGAGAAATCCCCGCGATCACGACACTGCCCATTTGCGGGCATCAGTTACCGGCCAGCTGGCAGCGCCGAATTAGCCGGCGCCACCACCGCCCGCCGCCGGGGCGGCCACCGCCGGGCGCTCCGCCGCCTCGCGCTCCGCCGCCCGGCGCTCGGCCGACACCGGCACGAAGGCCGCCGCCACTAGCGGGAACAGCGCCACCACCGCGAACGACGCCCCGAAGCCGACCGACCCGATGGCCAGCGCCAGGACCGGCGGCGTCGCCGCCGCCAGCGCGTTCTGGCCCGTGTTCTGGACCCCCAGGGCCCGGCCCGCCCACGCCGATCCGGCGTGCTCGGCCACGGCGGTGAACGCCAGGCCGTTCGTGCTCACCGCCACGACGCCGCAGGCGAGCAGCACCGGGACGGCTGCCGGCGACCTGGCCGCCGCCGCGGCGAGCGCCAGCATGGCGATGCCCGTGGTTACGGCGAGGATGCGCATCGGCCGCATCCGGCTGCCCGCCCGGTCCGACCAGTAGCCCGCGCCGAGCCGGCCGGCCGCGCCGCACGCCTGGGCCACGGCCAGCAGCCGGCCGGCCCCCGGGGCGTCCCAGCCGCGGGCGTCAACCAGGTACACCAGCGCGAACGTGGCCACCGTGAACTGCGGCACGACGAGCAGGGCGCTGGCCGCGTGGATGCGCCAGAGCACCGGCTGCCGGTAGGGCGAGGCCGCTGGCGGCTGGCCGGCCACCGGGACCGGGCGGACGGGGTCGCGCACGAGTACGACCACCCCCGCAGCCGCTACCAGGCAGAACACGGCCAGGAAGAGCAGCGGGGCCGATAGCCCGTGCGCCCCCAGCGTTGGCAGGACCACCGCGGCCACGGCGACTCCGAGCGGCTGCGCGCTCTGCCGGATGCCCATGGCCAGGCCCCGTTCGGCGCGGGCGAACCAGCCCAGGATGAGCCGGCCACTCGCGGCGAAGACCGAGCCGCCGGCCCCGCCGGCCAGCGCGAGGCACACGCCCAGCCCGGCCACCCCGTGCACCTCCCGGGCCACCAGCAGGAGCAGGCCCGCAGCGCCGAGACCCGCGGACAGCACGATCCGCTCCCCCCAGCGGTCGGCCGCCGCGCCCCAGGCAATCAGCGTGAGCAGCAGTCCGGCCGTCGGGCACGCGACCAGGACCCCGGCTAGCTCGAGCGAGAAGCCCTCGTGCCGCAGGGCGGGGATCAGGTAGGCGAGCCCGTACTGGAAGGTGCACCCGGCGGTCATGGCGACGAGGCCGACGAGCAGGATCAGCCAGCGCCTGCCGCTCTGGGCTGGGGACGGGTCGGGAGCGGCGGCCACGTTGCTCATATGATGATACTAGCTGTCCACATAGTGAGACGTGCTTCACATTGATACGGCCTTATCGAGCCCGCCGGACACCCCGGCAGTGGCGTGCGGGCGGCTCGCGAGGGATCCTGAGTAGACCCAGCGCGGCGAGAGGCGAGATGCGATGACTGAGACGGTCGCCGGAATAGACGGGATAGCGCCCAGTAATCCGCCGCCGCGCCCGGCCGGCGACCTGACGGCGCTGACCGGCCGGATGACGCAGATCTGCGGGCCCGACAACGTGATAACCGACCCCCAGGAGCTGGCCACCTACGAGTGCGACGGCCTGACCTCGCACCGCTGCAGCCCGGGCCTGGTAGTGCTGCCCGAGTCCGCGCAGCAGGTGGCCGAGGTGGTCCGGGCGTGCGCGCGGGCGCGGATCCCGTTCATCGCCCGTGGCAGCGGCACGGGCCTGTCCGGCGGCGCGCTGCCCCGCACCGACGGTGTCCTGATCGTCATGTCCAGGATGCGGCGCGTGCTGGCCATCGACCCGGCCAGCAGGCGGGCGATCGTCGAACCGGGCGTCACGAACCTGGCCGTCAGCAAGGCGGCCGAGCCGTACGGCCTGTTCTACGCCCCGGACCCGTCCAGCCAGCAGATCTGCTCGGTGGGCGGCAACGTCGCGGAGAACTCCGGCGGGGCGCACTGCCTCAAGCACGGCTTCACCGTCCATCACGTGACCGGCCTGCAGATTGTTACCCCGCAGGGCGAGCTGACCTGGCTCGGGGACGGGACCGGCGCGGCGCCCGGTTACGACCTGGTGGGCACGTTCATCGGATCCGAGGGCACCCTCGGCATCGTCACGAAGATCATCGTGAAGCTCACGCCGATCCCGGAGGCCGTCACGACGCTGCTGGCGGCGTTCACCACGATGGGCGCGGGCGGCGCGGCGGTGTCGGCCATCATCGGCGCGGGCATCCTGCCCGGCGCTATCGAGATGATGGACGCGCTGGCGATCGAGGCCGCGGAGGCGGCGGTGGCGTGCCGGTACCCGGAAGGCGCCGGCGCGGTGCTCATCGTGGAACTGGACGGCCCTGCGGGCGACGTGGAGCGGGAGACCGCGGCGGTCCGGGAACTCTGCACCCGGGCCGGCGCCTACGAGATCCGGGCGGCGGACGACGCGGCCGAGCGGGCGGCGATCTGGGTCGGCCGCAAGTCCGCCTTCGCCGCGGTCGGCCGGATCAGCACCGCCTACATCGTGCAGGACGGCGTCGTCCCCCGCACCGCGCTGCCCAAGGTGCTGGACCGCATTGCCGAGCTGTCCGCGGAATCCGGCATCCGCGTGGCCAACGTCTTCCACGCCGGGGACGGCAACCTGCATCCGCTCGTGCTGTTCGACGACGGCGACACCGTCATGGCCGCGGCCGCCGAGAAGGTGTCCGGCGCGATCCTGGACCTGTGCATCGAGCACGGCGGTTCGATCACCGGTGAGCATGGCGTCGGTGTCGACAAGGCGAAGTACCTGCCCAGGATGTTCGGGGCCGACGACCTGGACACCATGCAGATGGTGCGCTGCGCCTTCGACCCGGAGTGGCTCTGCAACCCGGGCAAGATCTTCCCGACCCCGCGGCTGTGCGGCGAGGTGCCCGGCGTGCGCCGGGGCCCGCATCCGCTGGTGGCCGCCGGCCTACTGGATCAATTCTGAGATGCATAACTCAGCCAGGGCCCGACTCCCCCGATGACCGCCAGCAGCGTTCCGGCGCAACTCACCAGCGCGTGCGGAGGGGTTCGGGCCGCCGTAAAGGCGGACGCCGTCGGGGGGACGGTGCCGAGCTATGTCGCCGCGCCGACGTCGACCCGGGAGGCCGGCGCCGTGCTCCGGGCGGCCGCGGGGCTGGGCCTGGCCGTGGTGCCGCGCGGCGGCGGCACGCGCCTGGACTGGGGAACGCCGCCCCGCCGGTGTGACCTGGTCGTGGAGACCCGGCTGATGGACACGGTGCTGGAGCACGCCGTCGGCGACCTCGTCGTGCGAGTCCAGGCGGGCGTCCGGCTGGACGGGCTGGCCGAGGTGCTCGGCCGGGCCGGCCAGCGGCTCGCGCTGGACCCGCCGGCCGGCGGCGGCACGGTGGGCGGGCTGATCGCGACGGGGGTGGCCGGCCCGCTGCGGCTGCGGTTCGGGTCCCCGCGGGACCTGCTGATCGGGGTCACGATGGTCCGCGCCGACGGGACCGTCGCGCGGGCCGGCGGAAAGGTGGTCAAGAACGTGGCCGGCTATGACATCGGGAAGCTGCTGGCCGGGTCCTACGGCACGCTCGGGCTGATCACGGAGGCCACGTTCCGGCTGCACCCGCGGCCGCCCGCGGCCGCCTACGTGTCGCTGGCCTGCCCAGACGCCGAGGTCGCCGCGGCGGCGCTGCTGACCGCGGCCGGCTCGGCGCTCGCGCCCGCCGCCGCCGAGCTCGACTGGCCCGGCCAGGACGCGCCCGTCAGCGTCAGCGTGCTGCTCGAAGGCGACGTGGAAGGCGTGGCCGAGCGGGCCGCCCGGATGTGTGACCTGCTGGCGGGCGAGGCGTTCTCGCGCGTGCTCCCCGGCCCGCGGGCCAGGGGCGACCCGCCGCAGTGGTGGGGCCGCGGCGCGGCTGCTACCGGTGACGGCACCGCGGTGCGGATCGCGTTCTGGGCCGGCCAGCTGACCCGGGTGCTGAGGGCGATCCGCGCGGCCGGTACGCAGGCTGGGCTGGATCCGGTGGTGGGCGGCAGCGCCGCGGCCGGGGTCCTGCACGCGGCGCTGCCGGCTGATGCGCCGGCGACCGCGGTGGCGCAGTTCGTTACCGGCCTGCGCGCAGCGCTCGACGATGACCTTCCCGCCAGCGGCGCGGAGGCCAGCCCGGGCGTACAGGCAGCCGCGGGCGCGCCGGCCGGCGCGGGCGCCGAGGAGGCCGGCCGGTCGGCCACGGGTCCACGGGGCAGCGTGGTCGTTCTGCATGCCCCGCCCGCCGTCCGCGAGGCCGTGGACCTGTGGGGCCCCGTGCCCGGCGTGGCGCTGATGCGCGCGATCAAGGAGCAGTTCGACCCGGAGCACCGGATGGCTCCGGGCCGGTTCGCTGGAGGAATCTGATGACCGGGTACGAGCTCGATCCCGACGGCGAGCTGCGCAAGCTCGCCGGCGACTGCGTGCACTGCGGCTTCTGCCTGCCGGCCTGCCCCACCTACCAGCTGTGGGGCGAGGAGATGGACTCGCCGCGCGGGCGCATCCACCTGATCACCCAGATCCTGGACGGCGCGGCCGGCACCGAGGCGGCCGCCACCCACCTCGACCGGTGCCTGGGCTGCATGGCCTGCGTGCCCGCCTGCCCGTCCGGCGTGCAATACGACCGGCTGATCGAGGCGGCCCGCGAGTGGGCGGAGGAGCCTGCGACGGCCCTGCTCCCGACGGCCCCACTCCCGGCGGCCCCACCGCGGGCTCTCCCACCACGGGCGCGGCGCGACCGCGTCGTCCGGCGGGCCATCTTCGAGACGTTCCCGTACCCCGCTCGGCTGCGGCTGCTGATGGCGCCGCTGCGGGCGGCCCAGGCGGCCGGCGCGGACCGGCTGATTGGCCGCAGCAAGCTGGCCGGGCGGCTGGCCCCCGAGCTTGTGGCTGCGCTCCGGATAGCGCCGCCCCGCCCCGCCCGGCAGCGCGGCCAGACCGCCGCCGGCCGGCTGCGCGGCGAGACCGCCGGCCGGCTGCGCGGCCAGGCCGCCGGCCGGCTGCCGGACCGGGTCCCGGCTCTGGGCCGCCGCCGGGCGGTGGTCGGGATGCTGACCGGCTGTGTCCAGCAGGTCTTCTTTCCCGCAGTCAACGCCGCCACCGCCCGGGTGCTCGCGGCCGACGGCTGTGACGTCATCGTGCCGCGGAGCCAGGGGTGCTGCGGGGCGCTGTCCCTGCACGGCGGCCGGCGGCCCGAGGCGGCCGCCTTTGCCCGGCACACCATCGAGACCTTCGAACGAGCCGGCGTCGACGCGGTCGTGGTCAACGCGGCGGGCTGCGGCTCGGCGATGAAGGAGTACGGGCAGTTGCTGGCCGGCGACCCCGCCTGGGCGGAGCGAGCGGCCGCGCTCAGCGCCAAGGTCCGCGACTTCAGCGAGTTCCTCGCCGAACTGGGCGCCGCCGCGCCGCGGCAGCCGCTCCCGCTGACCGCGGTCTATCAGGACGCCTGCCATCTGGGCCATGCCCAGCGGATAACCGGCCAGCCGCGCGACCTGCTCCGGGCTATCCCCGACCTCCGCCTGGCCGAGGTGGGGGACGGCGGCACCTGCTGTGGCTCCGCTGGCATCTACAACCTGGTCCAGCCCGAGGCCGCGGCGGAACTGGGGGCACGCAAGGCCCGCGCGGTGCACGCGGCCCGCGCCGACCTCCTGGTGTCGGCCAACCCGGGCTGCGCGATGCAGATCGCTGCGGCGCTCGGGGATCAGGGGACGCCGATGCCGGTCGCGCACGTCGCGGAGGTGCTGGACGCCTCGATCCGCGGGCTGCCCGCCAGCACGCTGCTCTGACTCGGAGGTAACGCCCGGCCGCTGACCTGCACTGACGTAATGAGCCGCCGCCGTGACGCCGAACGACGCCAGTTCTGACGTCAGATTGCGTTTGACAGACGTCACTGATGGCGTCATAGTGATGTCATGGACATGTCAGAGTACGTGGCGACGCTCCGGCGGGAGCTGACCACCATCACCCGGTTCGCCGGGGACGACGTCGCCCGCGCGGCGGAGATGCTGACCGAGGCCATGGAGGCGTCGGTCAGGCTCACCCTGCTCGAGGTGCTCTCGGCGGCGGCCGCCGAGATCACCACCCGGCTCGACGACGCCGTCATCGATGTCCGGCTGTCGGGGAGCGACGCGGACTTTGTCGTGACGGTGACCGCCGACGACGAGCCGGCCGACCAGCCGGCGGACCAGGCCGCGGCCGAGGCGTCGGATGACATGACCCGAGTGACGCTGCGGCTATCGGAGCCGCTCAAGGCCAGGGTGGAGACGTCGGCGGCCGCGGCCGGCGTATCGGTCAACGCCTGGCTGATCCGCGCGATCGGCCAGGCCCTGGACGCGCCGGGCGGCCGGTCATCCCGCCAGCGGCCGGGCGTCGGCCAGCGCTACACCGGCTACGCCCGCGGCTGAGCCGCCCGCCGCAGCCGCCCCAACAGCCTCCCCCACCGCCTCCGCCAGGCGCCGGCACCCACCGGCGCCCCGACCTCAGATCCGCACGCCCGCATCGCAACGTTAGGACGAGAACATGACCAGCTGGGAGTTCCCGGGATCCGATCCCATCGACATCATCGTCGACATTCCGGCGGGCAGCATCGCCGTGTCCGCCGAGCCCACCGAGGTAACGACCGTCAGCGTGCAGCCGAGCGGACATGGCCGCCGAGGCGATGACCTGGCCTCCGAGGTCCAGGTCAGCTTCGCCCGCGGGCGCCTGGAGATCATTCAGCCCAAGTCCGCGAGCTTCCTGCGCGGTCATGCCGGGCTAGACCTGACGATTAAGGCGCCAGCGGGCTCCCGCTGCACGGCGCGGACCGCCTCGGCCGACGTCGGCTGCGTCGGAGACCTGGCCGAGCTGAATGCGAAGACCGCGAGTGGCGACGTCACCGCGGCCTCGGTCAGCGGCCGGCTGGCGGTCACTACGGCCTCCGGAGATGTCTGGCTGGAGAACGCCGGCGCGGCTGTTGACGTGCACACCGCCTCCGGGGATATCCGGCTGCGCCAGGCGGCGGGTGACATCTCGGCGCACAGCGCGAGCGGCGACGTCAGCATCGGCACGGCGGCGGCATCGGTGCTCGCCAACACCGCCAGCGGCGACGTGGAGATCGGCAGCGTGACCGCAGGTCGCACCAGCGTCAAGACGGTGTCCGGTGACACCGTGGTGGGCGTGGCCGCCGGCGCCAGCATCTACCTCGATTTGTCCAGCCTGACCGGGCGGATCAGCAACCAGCTCGATGAGACCGACGGCGGCGGCGGCGTTGGCCTGAACATCACCTGCCGCAGTGTCAGCGGCGACATCCGGATTACCCGGGCGTCGTGACGTCCGAAACGACTACGAGAGGAATCAGGGACATGAACCCGAACCTGCTCGGCCAGGTCGCTCACCAGCACCTAGCCGACCTGCACCAGGCTGCCGCGCACCGCAGTGCGACGCGCGAGACGGCGGCGGCGCGCCGGATCTCAGCACGCCGGAACGCCGGCCATAGGTCCGCCGCGCACGAGACCGCCCGGCACGAGGCCGCCCTTTACGGGCACGCCCCGCACGCGGCCGCCGGCCGCGGCGCCAGGATCCGCAGCCGGGCCGGCTGGGCCCTGGTTCAGATCGGCCTGCGGCTGGCCACCAGCTCAGCCGATGCCTGACAGCGCAGCCGGCATCCGGCCCGGGGCAGGCGCCCGCAGCCACGCGTCATCCAGCTCACCCGCCGCGATGATCACGGCCGGGCCGGCCAGCCGGCTGTCCGTGGGGCTGGGCGTCACGGTCAGCCGGCCACCGGGAACATCGACGGTCCAGGCTGGCTCGGGGCCCGCCAGCCGCTCTGCGGCCAGCCCGTCCCCCGCCAGCCCGTCCCCTGCCCGCCCTTCCCCCGCCAGCCACTCCCCCGCCGCCACGGCAGCTCCGACCGCGGCCGCCACCGCGCCCGTCCCGCAGGACAGCGTGGCGCCCGACCCCCGCTCATACACGCGCATCTCGACCTGCCGGTTGCCGGTGAGCCGCAGGATCTCGACGTTGGCGCCAGCCGGGAACTGACCGGTCTCCAGGGTCGGCGGGCGGGTCAGGTCGAAGTCCGCGACCGGCTCGTCAACCAGGCAGGCCAGATGCGGATTGCCCACCGAGATGGCCAGGCCCGCGCACGTGCGATCGCCCAGCCGCGCCGAGCCGGTGCCGGTGACCCGCGCCGGTCCCATCTGGGCGGTGAGCTCGCCGCCGGGGGCCTGGGTGACGACACGGACCCCCGCCCTGGTGCCCACGGCCAGCGCCGGGCCCGCCGCCAGTTCGCTGTCCAGCAGGTACCGGGCGAAGACCCGGATCCCGTTCCCGCACATCTCCGCGACGCTTCCGTCGGCGTTGCGGTAATCCATGAACCATTCCGCGCCCTGCTCGGCCGCCTGGTTTGCCCAGTCCCCGGCGGCCGCCCTGGCCGCCGCCGACCGCACCACCCGCAGGATCCCGTCGGCGCCCAGGCCAGTATGCCGGTCGCAGATGAGGGCGACAGCCTGCGGTGACAGGTCCAGGCGACCATCGGGATCCGGCAGGATCACGAAGTCATTGCCGGTGCCGTGGCCCTTGGCGAAACGCATGATCCCGATCGTAGGCCGTGCCGCGACCTCGTGCCCGCAGCGCGCCCGGGTCTGGTCACGAGGCTCCCGTTCGGCCATAGTTCAAGACGTAAAGTATCGACGCGCCAGCGCCGCCGCCTCGTACGCCATCAGGTAGGTCCATGCCCACCAGGCCCAGCACCACCACCGTCCGGGATCTCCGTCTCGCCAATAGGTCCCGCGCGCTCTGGCAGGTCTTCCTCAACGGCCCGCTGACCCGCCAGGAGATCGGGACCCTCGCCGGGCTCAGCCCGGCCACCGTCAGCAACCTCATCACCGCGCTGCTCGAAGAGGGCGTCGTCGCCGAGGTGGGGCTGGAGGAGTCCAACGGCGGCCGCCCGCGCGGGCTGCTCCAGGTCAACCCCGAGCACGGCTACGTCATCGGCGTCGACGTGGGTGAGACCGCGGTCCTGGTCGAACTGTTCGACCTCGGCCTGCAGATCCGCGCCCGGCACCTGTCGGCGACCGGCACCGCCCTGATGCACCCGCAGGACGCCGTCGACCACATCATCGACGGGATCGCGTCGGTCATCGACCAGTTAGGCGTCGACGAGCAGCGGATCCTCGGCGTCGGTATCGGGGTGCCTGGCCTGGTCGAGCACCGCGACGACGCGGTCGTGCACGGGCAGAGCATCGGCTGGGACGCGGTGCCGCTGCAGGCGATGCTGCGCAGCCGGACGCGGCTGCCGATCCTCATCGACAACGGCGCCAACACCCTGGGCCAGGCGGAGAAGTGGTTCGGCGCCG
>Ga0208220_1000818_pt1 | contig 13035 bp, 8 predicted proteins | sample NGESurdeep092012_9_FD_184484 | JGI IMG/M metagenome (GOLD analysis project Ga0208220, IMG submission 184484) | Arctic peat soil microbial communities from Barrow, Alaska - NGEE Surface sample F53-1 deep-092012 (SPAdes) | ecosystem: Environmental > Terrestrial > Soil > Wetlands > Peat ... | reverse complement strand
CCAGTTGGATTCCCGCTTGCGCGGGAATGAGCGGGAGTTCACTCAATTCGATCGCACCGCTCACGCCAGCAACAGTTCACGAAGTTTATAACGTATGATCTTGCCGGACCCGGTGCGAGGGATCTCAGCGATAATCCGAACCAGGTGCGGCACCTTGTAGGCCGAGAGCTGGGCCCGGCAATGCGCCAGAACGGCGTCGCTTTCGACCGTTTTGCCGGGGCGCGGCACGATGAACAGCGCCGGAACCTCGCCGAGATGCTCATGCGGCATGCCGACCACGGCGCTGTCGAGCACCGCCGCGAATGTATTGACGACCTCCTCGATCTCGGCCGGCGCGATGTTCTGGCCGCCGCGAATGATCAATTCCTTGAGCCGCCCGGTGATGGTGAGAAAACCGTTCGCGTCGCTCCTGGCGAGATCGCCGGTGTAATACCAGCCGGCGCGGAGCGCATTCTTGGTTTCTTCCGGCTTGTTGTGATAGCCGGGCATCACATGCGGCCCATGAACGATCAACTCGCCCTCCTGGCCCGGCGCGACGTCACGGCCGTTGAGATCGACGATGCGGACCGCGCTGCCAGGCACCGGCAGGCCGCACGATCCCATGACGCGGATGCCGGTCGGCCAGTTCATCGTCACCATGGTGGAGGTTTCGGTGATGCCATAGCCGTCGAGCAACGGCACGCCGAGATGGCTTTCGAATTCCCGGTTGAGCGTCGCCGGCATGATGGCGCCAGCCGAAACGCAGAGCCGCAGATTGGGAAAACGCAGGCCTGTTTCACCGCGCGTCGCCTGCAGCAAATAATGAAACATCGTCGGCACGCCGGGGAAATAAGTGAATTCGCCGGTCTTCAAAAGTCGCACCGCTTCGCTGGTCGAAAACTTTTCCATAATGTATTCGCTCGCGCCGGTTGCCAGGATACTCAGCACGGACAGATTGAGCGCGTAGGAATGGAATAGCGGCAATGGCGACAGCACGGTGTCGTGCTCATTCAGGCCGGTGATCGGCGTCCAGCACGCCGCCGTGACCCACAACATGCCGTGCACGGTGAGTTGGACGCCTTTGGCGCGGCCGGTGGTCCCCGACGTGTAGAGGATAAACGCCGTCTCGTGCAGGGAAGCCGGATCGCGCGGCGCCGCTTGCGGCTGTTCCGTCATGAGCTTTTCGTAGCGCAATGCATCGGCGCTGCATTGGCCGCGATCGGTCACGATCAATGTCTTGAGCTGCGGCGCCGCGGTTTGCAGACGCACGAACAGGTCGCCGCGCTCGGCACTGGTGATCACCGCCTTGCAGCCGGCGTCGGCCAGACGATAGGCAATTTCCGGTTCGGTCGAATCGTAGCTGATCGGCACGCTGATGGCGCCGGCCCGCGCGATCGCCAGACAGCTTTCGACCCATGCCACCGAATTCGGCAGCATGATCGCGACCGTATCGTTCGGCGCAATACCGCAGTCGGCGAGATGGCCGGCAAGCCTGCCGGTGCGCGCATCGAGTTCGGCATAGGTCACCGACGTGCGCGCGTCGCGGTAGGCGCATTTGTTGCCGCGCGCCGTGGCGTGACGGCGCAATAATTCCGGGATCGGAGCGATCAGGTCGGTGTGCAGCATTTTTGTTGCCCGTCAAACCATACTAAAGCCGCCGCTGATGCTCAGCACCTGCCCGGTGATCCAGCCGCTATGCGGCGATGCCAAGAGCGCGACCATCGGCGCCACATCGTCCGGCATGCCGAGGCGGCGCACCGGATAAAGCCTGATCAGCTTTTCGCGATTGGCGTCGACCCAGTCCTTGTCGTGCGCGGTTTCGACCAGGCCGAGCGACACCGTGTTCGCGGTGGTGCCGGAGCGGCCGAGTTCGCGCGCTAGCGACTTCATCAGCGCGGCGACACCGGCGCGCGCCGCGGCGACGATGGCAAGACCTGATTCGCCGATGCGCGACGAATCGCCGATCACGCTGACGATGCGGCCGTTCTTTCCGGCTTCGAGATGCGGCGCCACGGCATGGCAGCAGTGGATCGCGCCATAAAGGCAGGCATCGATCTGTTTGTGCCAATCTTCGGGCGTGGTCTCGACAAAGCGCTGGCGCTTGGCGATGCCGGCATTGTTGATCAAAATGTTGACGCCGCCGAAGTCCTTGACCACCGCTTCGACCATCGCTGTCACGGCGGCAAAATCCGACACATCGGCCCGGTAGGCTTTGGCGCTGCCGCCCTTCGCGGTGATCTCGGCGACAAGATCCTTCGCCTCATTTTCCGAGCTGCGGTAATTGACGGCAACGCCGGCACCCTCGGCGGCGAGGCGCGCCGCGATTTCGCGGCCGACGCCGCTCGCGGCGCCGGTCACCAAGGCGATCTTGCCTTTCAATCCCAGATCCATGTTCGCTCCCTGCGTTATCTTTACGGTTTGGTTTTCGCGCGCGCCACGGCGATGAGGCGGAACAGCCGCTCCGGCGTTGCGGGAAGTTCGTTGATGTCGATGCCGAGCGGCGACAGCGCGTCGGCCAGCGCGTTGGCGATGGCCGCGGGCGCGCCGATCGTACCGCCCTCGCCCATGCCGCGAAAGCCGCCGAGCGTGGTCGGCGACGCGCTTTCGAGATGCACGACGTGCATCGGCGGAATTTCGCAGGCCGACGGCACCAGATAATCGACCAGGCTCGCGGTCTGGATCTGGCCTTGCTCGTCGTAGACCACTTCTTCATAGAGCGCGGCCCCGATGCCTTGCGCGACGCCGCCATGCACCTGGCCATCGACGATCAGCGGATTGACGAGTTTCCCGCAATCCTCCGCCACCGCAAAATGATCGACGCGGACTTGGTAGGTTTCCGGATCGATTTCGATCGCCGCGATATGCGTCGCCGACGTCGTGGTGCCGAACACCGGATCGTAGGTTTTGGTGGCGGCGAGTTCGTCGCGCGCATCCGGCGGCAGCCGGCCCATTTCCGAATAGACGGCGCGCGCCACATCGCGGAACGTGACGAAGCGATCTGTGCCGGCAACGGAGATTTTTCCAGCTTCGGCGACGAGGTCGCCGGCGGCGGCCTCGAGAAGATGCGACGCGGCATTGAGCACTTTGTCGCGCACCGCATGCGCAGCGAGCGTCGCCGCGCCGCCGGCGAGCACCATGCTGCGGCTGGCATAGGTGCCGGTGCCGCCGCTGACGGCGGCGCTGTCGCCCTGCACGATGCGAACGTCCTCGACGCGAACGCCGAGATGTTCGGCGACCACTTGGGCCAGCGTCGTCTCAAGGCCCTGGCCGTGCGAGGCGACGCCGAACGCCGCGGTGACGGCGCCGGTTGAATCAATGCGGATGACCGCGGTTTCGGTGCCGGTATTGATCGGCATGCCCGGCGCCACCGAGATGCGCGAGCCGATGCCGGTCAGTTCGGCGTAACACGCGATCCCGATCCCGACCCAGCGGCCGGCGGCGCGCGCCGCTCGCTGTTGGACGCGCAGCGCGTCATAGCCGATCGCGCCGCAAGCGGCATCGAGACATTCCACAAAGCCGGACTTGTCCCAGACAATGCCGGAGGCGGCTTTATAGGGCAGCTCATCGGCGCCGACGAGATTGCGCAGCCGGATGTCCTTGGCATCAATCCCTATTTTTACCGCGGCCATATCCATCAGCCGTTCCATGACAAAGGTCGAGATCGGCCGGCCGACGCCGCGATACGGGCCCGTCGGCGCTTTCGACGTCGCCACCGCCTGGACCCGGCCGCGATAATTTTGAATGCGGTAGGGACCGGGAAGAAAGCTGACCACCTGGACCGGCTCGAGACCCGCGGTCCAAGGGTAGATCGAATAGGCGCCGACATCGCCGATGACATCCGCCCGCAATGCGGTCACGCGGCCTTCGGCATCGAGCGCCAGCTCGGCATCGACGATTTCATCAAAGCCCTGGCTGTTGGCGACCAGATCCTCCATGCGATCGCCGGTCCATTTGACCGCGCGATTGAGCCGCCGCGCCACGGCGCAGACAAAAATTTCCTCCGGATAGAGCGAGCCTTTGCCGCCGAAGCCGCCGCCGACATCCAGTGCGACGACGCGAATGCGGTGGCCCGGAAGTTCGAGCGCGTCGGCAAGCGCATCGCGCACGATGCCGGGCACCTGGGTGGCGGAATAAAGCGTAAGCGCTTCGCGGCCGGCATCGTATTCGGCAAGGCAGGCGCGCGGCTCGATCGCGACCGGCGTCTTGCGATGCATGCGGAACCGGCCTTTGACGCGGACCTGAGCCGCATCGAACGCCGCATCGACGTCGCCGCGCTTGAACTCGCGGCTCACCAGCACATTGGTGCCGGCTTCGTCGTGCAACAGCGGCGCGCCGGGACGCGCGGCCTGTTCCGGATCGATGACCGGCGGCAGCGGTTCGTAATCGATGGTGACAAGCTCCAGCGCATCCTCGGCCAGATAGCGATTCTGCGCCACGATGCCGACGACAGGCTCGCCGACATAGCGGACCTTGTCGCGAGCCAGCGGCAGGATCGGCGTCGCGTAATAGTTTTTCATGCGCGACGTGGCGAACAGCGGTTTGACGTCGCTCAGATCGTCGGCGGTGAAGACGGCGACGACGCCCGGCGCCGCACGCGCAGCCGAACAATCCACGGCGCGGATGCGCGCATGCGACTGATCGCTGCGCCGGAACGCGACATGCAGCACGCGCATCACCTGGCGGTCGTCGGTATAAGCGCCGAGCCCCGTCAACAGACGCGGATCCTCGGTGCGCTTGATGCGGGCGCCGACGATCTTCGGCCGGGCATGGATTTCGGGCGCGTCAGTCATAGGCGTCGGCGCCTTTTTGTAAGCGCGCCCATTGCGCGTCGTCGTGACTGCACAGCACCGTCGCGCCGCCGGTCTCAATGCGTCTGACTTCATCCAGCGATTTGCGAAGCGCCTCCGCGTTCCAGGTATTCTTCGGCACGATGCCGGTATCGAGCGTCGCGCGCAGGCTGACGGTGTCGGAGGCCAGAAGAAATCTGCCCGAGCGTTCGAGCGTGACCAGCGCGCCGGTCGTACCCGGCGTATGGCCGGGCAGCGGGATCAGCACGATCTTCCCATCGCCGAACACGTCGCGCTCGCCATCGATCACATCGGTCGGTGCGGATTGCTCCCATTCGGCGGCGAGATAACCGGACGCGGCGGCAGCCGGTGCGCGCGCCGCCTCGACTTCCTTGGCGTGGATGATGAAGGTCGCGTGCTTGAAGAAAATGTTGCAGCCGCAATGGTCGGGATGCAAATGCGAGCAAACAACAACGTCGATGTCGTCGCAGGTCAGTCCGATGTCGCCGAGCGCGTTGATGACATTGTCGCCGCGCCGCATGATCGGCGCCATGAGTTTGGCGAGACCACCCCAGCGCTCTTCCGGCGCATCGGGCAGGCTGGGATGGCAGCCGGTATCGAACAGCACATTGCCGGCGCTGTGCCGCAGCAGCACGCAGGACACCGGCATGTCGATGGTTTCGCTACGCTCGGCGTCGGGCAGAAAAATAGCCTTGCGCATGCGCACGCGGCCGCCGGACAACAGATGCATTTTCATTTCGCCGCCCCGGCTTTGCCGACCAGTGCGCGGATCGCCTTGACGATGTGCTCGTAGCCGGTACAGCGGCACAGATTGCCCGACAGGCCCTGGCGAATGTCGTCATCGGTCGCAAGCGGATATTTTCGCAGAAGATCGGTGGCCGTCATCAACATGCCCGGCGTGCAGAAGCCGCATTGCAGCGCGTGATGGTCGTGGAAGGACTCCTGCAACGCATTCAACTGCCCGATCCGGCCGAGGCTTTCGACGGTCTCGATGCCACAGCCATCGGCCTGCACCGCGAACATCAAACAAGCGCGCGCGCTGTCGCCGTCGACCAGCACGGTGCAGGCGCCGCAGACGCCGTGCTCGCAGCCGACATGGGTGCCGGTGAGGCCAAGCGTGTGGCGCAAAAAGTCGGCGAGCAAGAGCCGCGGTTCGACCGCGGCCTCGCAGACCGTGCCGTTGACGGTCACCGCGATGTCGCGCGTCCGGTTCATGCGGCGCACCCAAGAGCACGGCGCCAGGCGGCGGTCAGCGCCCTGCCGGTTAGAACGCCGGCAAGATGCCGCCGGTAATCCGACGACGCATGCAGATCGGTCTCGGGCGCGATGGCGGCGCGCACGGTGGCGATGGCCTGGTCGATCAGATTTTGTTCGAGCGGGTGGCCGCCAAGCAGCGCTTCGGCTTCGCCGACACGCAAGGCGGTCGGGCCTACGCCCGTCACGGCGATGCGCGCTTGCGCGATCGCGCCATCCGACACCGTCAAGACCGCAGCCACCGCCGCGAGCGCGAAATCACCATGGCGGCGCGCGACTTCCTCAAAACCCCAACCGGTCCGCGGCGGCAATTTCGGCAGCACGATCGCGGTGACGATATCGGTATCGGCGAGATCGACCGTCATGGCATCGAGGAAAAAGTCGCGCGCGGCGACGCTTCGCTGACCGAAGGCCGACATGATGTGAAGCGTCGCGTCGAGCAAGAGCGCCACCATCGGCAGTTCCGCGGCCGGGTCGGCATGCGACAGGCTGCCGCCAATTGTGCCGCGGTTGCGGATCGCGAGATGCGCCACATGCGTCATCGCACAGGACAGAACCGGCAAATGGCGGGCGATGACCGGTGACGTTTCGAGCTGATAGTGTCGCGTCAGCGCGCCGATACGGATGCTGTCGGCGGTTTCCTCGATGGAGGACAGGCCGGCGATGCGGTTGATATCGACCAAAATAGAAGGCCGCAGCAGACGGAAGTTCAGCATCGGCACCAGGCTTTGCCCGCCCGCCAAAATCTTGGCTTCGCCGCCCGCCTCGGCCAATGCCGCGATCGCCATGTCGACGCTGGTCGCGGCGATATAGTCAAAGATGGGAGGCTTCATCGATCACCGGCGCGACGGACGCTAACGACCCCGGGGTTGCTGAAGACAACGAAGCCCCGAGGGTGCGCGGCATTATGATGAAGGGCAAGCAGGCTTGCCAGGGATTACCCCGGGCTTTCCGCAAGCGAAGCGATGAGCGCGCCAAACTCGCGCTTTGCGTCACAACGGCCCGGATTTTCTGGAGCTAGGCGGCGCCGACGGCGGTCATAAGCTTTTCCATCTCCACGGAAAGCCGGCCACCGTCCTGCGCCAGTAACTTGGCCGAGGCAAGAATCTGCCCAGAGGCCGAGGTGATGTCGCTGGCGCTGTCATTGACCTCGGCGATATTGGCGGCGACATGCGCGGCGCTGCCGGTAGCCGCCTGGACGTTTTCGGCGATCTCACGGGTCGTCGCCGCCTGCAATTCGACGGCCGAAGTGATCGCGGCGGCGATCTCGGCGATACGGCCGATGGTGCCGCCGATTTCTTTGATGCTGGCAACCGAGTCCTGGGTCGCCGCCTGCACGCCGGCAATGTGCAGGCCGATCTCGTCGGTGGCCTTCGACGTTTGCGCCGCCAAGGCCTTGACCTCTTGAGCGACGACCGCGAACCCCTTGCCGGCAGCGCCGGCGCGCGCCGCCTCGATCGTCGCGTTGAGCGCGAGCAGATTTGTTTGCTCCGCGATGGCGGTGATGAGCTTGACCACATCGCCGATGCGGCCAGCCGCGCGCGTCAGTTCGGCAATGCGGCTGTCCGTCATCTCGGCCTGCGTCACCGCCTCATGCGCAATCCGGGTCGATTCCTGGACCTGCCGGCCGATCTCGCCGACCGAGGCAATCAGTTCTTCGGTCGCGACCGAGACCGATTGCACATTGTCGGCCGCTTGCGCCGACGCTGACAGCACCTTGCCCGACAAATCCCGTGTCGTTCCCGCCATCGCGCCGAGCGCCTCCGCGGCCGCTTCGAGTTCGGTTGACGACGACGACACCGAGCGCACGACGCTCGCGACCGTGGTCTCGAATGCGTCGGCAACCTGGTGGATATCGGCACGGCGCTGCTCGGCCACGCGCCGCGCCATTTCCTTTTCCGCGATTTCCAATTGCTCGATGCGGATGAGCTTTTCCTTGAAAGCCTGCGCCGCGCGGGCGTTGTCGCCGACTTCGTCGGTGCGGCCGATATAGGGGATTTCGACATCCTTATTGCCGTGAGCGAGTGCAAGCAGCACCTCGCCGATGCGGCGGATCGGCCTGCTGATAGCGAGGGCGCCGAATATCGCCAGGCCGCCGAGGACCAGGATGACAAAGAGACCCATGCCAAGATCGATCCGGCCGACGCGCTGCCGTACGTCTTCGGCCTGAGCATTGCGCGCGTCGGCGCCATCGATCATCGCGGACGTCGAACGCCCGATCTGGCCGTTGATTTCGTTACCGAGCTCCAAGGCAACCTGAACTTTCGAGGCTGTATCGCCATAATCCTTGGCCGCGGCAGCGAGTTCGTCGCTAACGCCGACGTATTCCTGTACCAGTTTGCCAAGCGTCTCCAGACCTTCTTTGTCGACCGGATCGTCGCTTAGATCGAGAGCCACCTCGATGTGTTTCGCGGCCGAGGCCGCGGCGTTGTGCAGCCTCCCCAGAGTGCGATCGATTTCGCTTGGCGCAATAGCGAGGCGGATCTCGCGCATTTGGATTCCCACGGTCCCAAGGTCTATTGCGGCCCGCATCGCCTCGACTGCGGCGCGTTGCTTACTGCTGGCAGCGGCGCGCTCGCGCGCGGCCGAGCGGTCTCCGAACTGCTGTTCGGCGAGCATTCCAGCGACCAAAAGCACGCCAAGCGCTGCCCAGATTGCGAGCTTCGCGCGAATAGGAAAATCGAAGCCCAGCATCGTCAGGTCACCTACAATGGCGACATGATTGAGGTGAAGGGTTAATTCGCGGTGAATCCGGCCTCAACCCCCTGCCCAAAAAGCAGAAATTGGGCCTGAATCGCCGGCCGTGGTCGCCAGAGATGACCGCACCTGCGGCGGCGCGCGGGCCAAATCTATGCCTATCACTCGGCAGCGATTCTGCGGCTCGATTGCGCCTCAATGTCGGCGAGGCATTTCGCCAGCGCTTCGCCTTCCGGATCGAACAAGGCCGCGGTGCGCGCATTGGCGATCGCTTCCGCGGCCTGGCGCGGCGGCATGTTGCCCGCCAGCGCCGGCAGCATCAGTTCGCTCTCGATCAGGCGGTAATTGCCGCTGCCGCGCTTGTGCGTATCGCCATAGCCTTTGATGAGGCGTGCGCATTCGGCGATTTCCAGCGCCAGGTCCGCCGCGAGCGGCGCGGCTTGGACGACGAGGCGCAGCCAGGATTCGATCGCGCGCTGCTCTTGCTGAAACCGGAAAGTCTTGGGCCGGTAGTCGCGCAGCTTGGCGAGAACGTGGAACCGCAGATAGCCGAAGATCGAGGCGGTATTGACCGCCATACCCCAATGCGCGCGGCCGAGCGCGGGGTGACGTTCGGCGAAGCTGAGAATGCCGCGGGCAAGCCACGGCGGCAGGACCGAGCAAAATTCCTCGACACCGGGTTTGAGGAACTCGGTGACCGTGTAGGTCTGCTCCGGCTTGACGCCCATGTCGCGCGCAATGCGGATAAACCGCAACGGATCGATCTTGGCCTGCGCCACGCGGATGACGTCTTCATAAGACATCCGCACCGCGAGATGCCGCGCGGTCTCCGCGAGCAGCCGCCCGTCGGCCGCCGCTTTTGCGTCGGCGTCGCGAACGGCGGCCAGCCGGTCGAGATAAAGCCGCGCGTATGCGAGGTTCTGATAGGCGGCGAGCCGGCGTACCCCTTCGGTCATGAACGCGCGCGCCGCCAGCGGCATGTTTTCGATCTCGCCTTCGAGATCGGCGAGCGAAGCGGAAGGCGCAACGAGGCGCTTGAGCGGCTCAGCGCGGCGCCGCGAGCCGCCGCGCGCCGCCGCGAGGCCGGCGCGGAAGCCGCGCAGATTGGCGTCGACCGCCTTGCCGTCGGCGCGGATCGCCGCTTCGAATGCCGGAGCCGGGATCGGCAGGGCTTCCGCCCCCGCAATCGCGCCGAGCATCACCGCATTGATCATCGCTCCGCACTCACGCGCGATGGCTTCGAGATCGAGCAGCAGCACGTTCTTCGAGTTTTTCTCGACCGCTGCCACCAGCCGCTCGTTATCGTACCGGCCGTCGCCCATCGCCACTTTTTCGACGACGAGATAGGAGCGGCTCAGCGATGCGATTGTCGTGGTGCGGTCGGGGGTAACGAAGCCGCCGGCGATGGCGCGACCGGCTTCCATCAATTCGCTGGCGACCACGAGATCGACATCGCCGACGCCCGGCGCCAGCCCCAGAATCGGACGGCGCCCACTCCCTAATCCTCCCCCGCCGGCGGGGGAGGGAAGCGTGGGGGAAGGCCACGCCACAGGCACCATCTCGATGTGATAGGTGGTCGCGCCGGTGCGTTGCGCGACGCCCGGTATCGAGGTCGACTGCACGGGAAAATTCTGGCGCGCCGCCGCCGCGATGATCCAGTCGGTGAGCACACCGCCGCCCTCGCCGCCAAGCGCTGCGATCAGAACAGTCAGCGGGCGAACGGTCGATGCTTTGCTCTCGGGCTGGCTGACACGAATTCCTTCTCCCGGCAGGAGGGAGGGTTCGGGTGCAAGAGATCGGTTGAGAGGTTCGGGCGCTGTCAGGCCGCTTTCTTGCGGCTTGGAAGGGTCAGCAGGTTCGCCGGAGCCGCTGAGCCACGCGATCACGCTGCCGCGCAGCTGCGCCAGCTTGCGATCCCACCAATTCGGATTGCTGACGACATCGGTGCGGTAGAACGACGGGCAAAGCACCGCGGCGTGCGCGACTTCGCCGCACAGTCCGCAGCCGACGCAGCTCTCGATCACGGCCGCCACCGGATCGCTGCGCAGCGGATCGGGATTGGGTTTGACGGTCAGCGACGGGCAGCCCGACAATCTTATGCAGGAGTGATCTCCGGTGCAGATCTCGTCGTCGACGCCGTAGCGCGTTTTCACCACGCGCTCACCGCGTTTGAGCTTTTCGCTGTCCGCGGCGCGGATGCGGCGCTGACGCGCCAGCATGCATTCGCCGTCGGCAATGATGACTTTGAGGCCGCGCTCCGCCGTGCGCATCGCCTCCTTTAATGTCGCTGTCATTTTCGCGACATTGTAGGTGCGCACCGTGCGCAGCCAATGGACGCCGAGCGACCGCAACGTCTTCTCGATGCTGATGCCGGTCGGCGTGCCGCTGCGGTTCTTCTCGCTCGACGGCAGATATTGCTGGCCGGTGGCGGAGGCATAGCCGTTCTGCATGACGATGAGAACGCCGTCGCCTTTGTTGAACATGTTGGAGGCGACGCCGGTGATCAGTCCGTTGTGCCAGAAGCCGCCGTCGCCCATGATTGAAATCGACCGCTTCGCCATGTTCGGGCCGACCGCGGCCGCGCTGGCCAGCGACATGCCGTAGCCGAGAATCGAATTGCCGAGCGAGAACGGCGCAAACGTCGCAAAGGAATGGCAGCCGATATCGGCGCTGATATGGGTCGGCCCGATCTCGCGTTGCGCCAATTTGATGGCGGCGAACACGGGCCGCTCCGGACAGCCGGTACAGAAATTCGGCGGCCGCGGCGGGATATCGCCGACGGCGGCGGTGAGACTCTGCTTGTGCGCGAGCATGGCGTCGGCTTGCGCGACAATGGCATCGGCATCGATGCCGGCCGGTCGCGTCTGCGACACGAAGGCCGCAATGCCGCGCAGCATGACCTCGGACGTGTAGTCGCCGCTCCGCGGCAGGCAGCCCTTGCCGAGCAAAATTGTGTCGCTGCCGGCGTTGCGCAGCACCACATTGATCTGCTGCTCGACATAATCGGGCGAGCCCTCCTCGACCACGAGCACGGCGCGCTTGCCGGCGCAAAACTCCTCCACGTCGTCGGGCACCAGCGGATAGACGACATTGAGCACATAGATCGGGATGCGCGAGACGCCGAACAGGTCGGCAAGATCGAGCCGCGCCAGCGCGCGAAGCAGCCCATTGGTAAGGCCGCCGAGAACGATGATGCCGACATCGGCGCAATCGCCCGGGAGCACTTCGTTGAGCTGGTGCTCGCGAATGAATTTTTGCGCGGCCGGCAAGCGCTCTTCGATTTTCAGCCGTTCCTGCGAAAAGATGACCGGCGGATGCGCGAGCCGGCCGTATTCGAACCGCGGCGGACCGGCGAGGCGATGCTGGCCGCTATAGACGCCGCGCTTATTGTCCTTGGCGACAAATTCGCCGGTGACGTGGCAGGCGCGCACCCGCAAATCCAGCATGACCGGGGCATGGCTTGCCTCGGAAAGCTCAAAGCCCTCTTCGACCATGCGCACGATGGTCGGCAGATCCGGCCGCGGATCGAGCAGCCAGATCGACGATTTCATGGCGTAAGCGTAGGAGCGTTCCTGGATGACGCTCGCGCCCTCGCCGTAATCTTCGCCGAGCACGATCAGCGCGCCGCCGATGACGCCCGGCGAGGCCAGGTTCGACAGCGCGTCAGCCGCGACATTGGTGCCGACGATCGATTTCCACGTCACCGCGCCGCGCAGCGGATAATTGATCGAGGCGCCGAGCATCGCTGCTGCCGCCGCCTCATTGGTGCAGGTTTCGACATGGACGCCGAGATCGGCGAGCAAATCCTCGGCGTCGACCATCACATCGAGCAGATGCGACACCGGCGCGCCCTGGTAGCCGCCGACATAGCTGACGCCCGATTGCAGAAGCGCCTTGGTGACGGCGAGAATGCCCTCGCCGCGGAAGGTCTCGCCGGCGCCGAGCCGCAGCGCATCGACTTCCTTTTTGAACGAGCGTTCCATCCGTGCTTCCAGGGCGTTGCTTGCGGGCCACCTATATCCGCTTTTGCGGAATCCTACCAAACGCGCGTTTCCGCCGCGCAAAGCGCTCTTGGTGCGGCGCACCGGTCCGGTTAGGGTGCCGGCCGAGCGGGCGCCGAAAGAAGTATCAGGCGGGCGTCCAGGGGAATGCGTGGGGAGGCATGAACGGCCAAGCACAGATCGTTATCGACAAGGTCAATCACACCTATCGGCCGCCGCGTGGCCGGGCGGTCCTTGCTTTATCGGATATCTCGCTCGAGGTGCGCCCGCGCGAATTTTTGGCGCTGCTGGGCCCC
>Ga0208220_1000817_pt1 | contig 13035 bp, 11 predicted proteins | sample NGESurdeep092012_9_FD_184484 | JGI IMG/M metagenome (GOLD analysis project Ga0208220, IMG submission 184484) | Arctic peat soil microbial communities from Barrow, Alaska - NGEE Surface sample F53-1 deep-092012 (SPAdes) | ecosystem: Environmental > Terrestrial > Soil > Wetlands > Peat ... | reverse complement strand
CGGGCGCTGCTGCAGCTGCGGATGCCGCTGGCGGCGGCGCCCGCCGCCGACCCCGTCTTCCCGGCCGGGGTCACCGTCCGGACCTTCCGGCCCGGCGCGGACGAGGCGGCCTGGCTGGGCGTGAACCACCGGGCGTTCGCCCACCACCCAGAGCAGGGCTCGTGGACGATGGAGGACGTCCGGCTGCGCGAGGGCGAGCCGTGGTTCGACCCGAACGGCTTCTTCCTGGCCGAGCGCGACGGCCGGCTGGCCGGGTTCCACTGGACGAAGGTGCACCAGCCGGACGCGGCCGCGGGCGCGCCGATCGGCGAGGTCTACGTGGTCGGGGTCGACCCGGGCCAGCAGGGCGGCGGGCTCGGCAAGGCGCTGACCCTGGCCGGCCTGGCCCATCTGCGCCGACTCGGGCTGGCGGAGGTCATGCTCTACGTGGACGAGGACAACACGGCGGCGGTCAAGATGTACACGGGGCTCGGCTTCGAGCTCTGGTCAACCGACGTGATGTACCGGCGCGCTGCCGACTAGGCGCCGTGGACTAGGCGCTGCCGACTGGGCCGTCAGGAGGCTGCGCAGCCGCAGGCCCGCAGGCCGAGCGCGGCGTCGAGCTCGCTCTGCCGGAGCGGGCCGTCGGAGGCCGCGACGGCGGCGAGCACGTCCGTGTAGAGCTCGATCTCGTCGAGCGCCACGTTGTCGTGAACACGAAGATCAACCTGCATGGGAATCGTGTTCACCTCCATTGGCTGGGCGCTACCCGCCCCGCCCTTCAGATTACGTCGCAACACCATTCCTCCGCATGACCCATCGGAGCCATTCGCAGACCACCCTTGCGTACGGTTTTACCCGCCTCCCCGATAACGATTCCATGATTCAGCAGCGGAAATGTTCTGGGTCTGGTAACGGACATCTGTTTACTTTCAGCGCCTCGGCACCACCGTCACGGCCAGCACCATATGTCCGTTTATGCTGCGGTACATGATTGAATGTCCGAATATCTGAGGGTAACTAACTGATTACAGCTTACGTCGCGGGGGGCGTCGGCGCCATACCACAGCCGCAATTCGGCCGTTTCGGTTGCGGCAGCACCCTCGCCGGAGAAGAGTTGAGCAGGTCAACCGCTCTTCGCCACCTGCTCGCGCCGTACCTGCAGCTCACCCACGTAGGGCCCGGCCACCGCTAGACTCCCGGACTATCGTCCCCGCAGACCACTCAGGACCCAAAACTCGTGAATGAAAACAGTGACCTCCTGCCGAACCTGCTGCACGAAGAGTTCGAGATGCAGATGCGCGGCTACAGCCGACGCCAGGTTGACGACTTCGTAGCGCGCCGCAACAACGAGATCCGCGAGCTGGAGCAGCGTCTCGCCCGGACCCTCGACGACTCGGAGCACCTCCGCCGCGAACTGTCGACCGTGCGCCAGCAGGCGCTGTCCGGCAGGCCCGCGCACGAGGAGGTCAGCGAGCGGATCTCCCAGATCCTCAAGCTGGCCGACGATGAGGCGCGCGCGCAGAAGAACAAGGCCGATGACGACATCGGCAAGCAGCGGGCCGACGCTCAGCAGGAGTCCGAGCGCGTCCGGGGGGAGGCCCGCGAGCAGGCCGAGCGGATGCTGACCGCCGCCCAGGAGCAGGCCGAGCGGACCATCTCGGCGGCGCGGACCGAAGCCGACAAGACCCGCACCGCCGCCCGGACCGAGGCCGACCGGCTCACCAGCGACACCAGGAAGAAGGCCGACGCCGCCCTCGGCCAGGCCAAGGGCCAGGCGAAGAAGGTCCTCGACGAGGCGACCGCGCGCGCGACCGCCATCCACGACGGCGCCGAGCGCCGCCTCAACCTGCTCAGCACCAGGCACGCGGAGACCGTCCGCCGCCTCACCGACATCCTCGACGGCGTGCAGGGCCTGGTGGCCGCGGAGGCCGCCCGGATGTCACTCGAGGAAGAGGTCAACCAGTCCGTCAGCCGGGCGGTCAGCCTGGCCGAGGCGGCGGAGGCGGCCAACCCCGGGGCCGAGGACGACAACCAGGAAGACGACATGGAGCTGGCGATGCTCGCGCCGCCGGCTCCGGAGACGGTCGCGGCCGGCGCCGCCGCGCCGCAGCGGGGCGAGGACGATCGTCAGCCCTTCCCGAGGCGGTCGGGACTCGGCGGGCGGCCAGGGATGCACGCCGCGCAGGAGCCCCCGGCCGACCCCTTCGACGGGCCGGTGCCCGTCGGCGGCGGCATGATGGCCCCCGGCGGCGGTCGCGGCCCGGCCGGGCGTCAGGGCACCGCCCCGCCGCCCCCGCCGTCGCTGGCCGACCGGGCGAGCCGGTTCGGCGCCCCGCAGGACGGCCCGCCGCGGCCCCCGCTGCCGATGCCGAGCGGCGCTCCGGTGGCCGGCCTGGGTGACCCGATGGCCGACCGCGAGGTCAAGCGGGAGCAGCCGAACCGCCCCGGCCTGATCGACCCCGACGAGCCCACCGAGGGCATCCGCCTGCTGTAGGCGCTGGGTACCACGTCCAGAAGGGCGCCCTCGTGATCTGCGGCGGCGCCCTTCGGTCGCTCCCCCGTCAGGTGCGGGTGGCCGGGTCGGCCAGCACGTCGAGGCGCTTGAGTATGACGCCCTCGCGCAGCGCCCACGGGCAGATCTGGAGCTGGCTGAGCCCCATCAGGTCCATCACCGCGTCGGCGACGATGGCGCCTGCCGGCATCTGCCCCGCCCGCCCCTCGGAGACGCCGGGGAGCCTGGCCCGCTCGGCCCGGTTCATGCTCGCCAGCCGCTCGGCCCACAGGCCCGTGTCGCTGTGCTTGAGGAACCGCTTGGCGTAGAACCCCTCGCTCGACGGCGCCGCCCCGGCGATGCGCGCGAGCTGACGGAACGTCTTGGACGTGCCCACCGCGTGATCGACCGCGCCGCCGCGGCGCAGCCCGCTGGCCAGCTTGGCGATCTGCGCCCGGACGTGCCGCCGCAGCGCCCGCACCTCGTCCGGCGGCGGCGGGTCGGCGGTGAACCAGTCCCTGGTCAGGCGACCTGCGCCGAGCGGCAGCGACACCACCACCTCGGGGTCCTCGTCCTGGCCGGCCGCGATCTCGAGCGAGCCGCCGCCGATGTCGACGACCAGCAGCCGTCCCGATGACCAGCCGAACCAGCGGCGGGCGGCCAGGAAGGTGAGCTTGGCCTCGCTCTCGCCCGACAGCACCCGGATCCGGGCGCCGGTCCGCTCCTGGATCCTGGCCAGCACCTCCTCGCCGTTGCCCGCGTCCCGGACGGCGGAGGTGGCGAATCCGATGAAGTCCTCGACGCCGGTGTCCTCCGCGATCCGCAGCGCGTCCGCGACCACCTCGGTGAGCCGCTTCTCGCCGACCGCCGACAGCGTGCTGTCCTGGTCCAGGTGCGCGGCGAGCGACAGGTCTACCTTGTGCGAGAACGCGGGGAGCGGCTGGCCGCCTGGATGCGCGTCGACGACGAGCATGTGCACGGTGTTAGACCCGACGTCGAGTACCCCCAGTCGCATGACTCAGACGGTACCTTCCGGAGCAGGCCGCACGATACTCCCCCGAACTTCCCTGGCAACCTGGTTCTGCCTGGTGGCGGGGGCATGGGGTACCTTCACCCTCATGCGCAACGGTGAAGTCTCCTACTGGTGGCAGGCGTACGGCGGGTTCCCGCCGCGGCGGGCGTCCCTGCCCGGCCCGCTCGAGGCCGACGTCGCCATCGTCGGCGGCGGCTACACAGGGCTGTGGACGGCGTACTACCTCGCCGGGCTGCGGCCGTCGCTGCGGATCGTGGTGCTCGAGGCCGCGTTCGCCGGCTACGGGGCATCCGGCCGCAACGGCGGCTGGGTGACGGCCGAGCTGCCGGGCTCGCGGGCCCGCTTCGCGCGGGCGGCGGGCGGGGTCACGGGCGTCCGCGCGCTCGAGGCCGCGCTCAGGTCGACCGTGGACGAGGTCGGGCGGGTATGCGAGGCGGAGTCGATCGACTGCGACTTCGTGAAGGGCGGCCGGCTCTCCGTCGCCACCACGGCGTCGCAGCTCGCCCGGCTGCGGGAGGCCGTCGCCGCGATCAGGGAGTGGGGGGACGGCGATGACGTGTACGAGTTCCTGTCCCCCGCCCAGCTGCGTTCCCGGGTGAACGTGGCAGGCGCGCTGGCCGGGCTCTACGCTCCCGCCAGCGCGCGCATCCAGCCCGCCGCGCTCGCGGCCGGGATCGCCGCCGCGGCCGAGCGGCGCGGGGTGGACATCTACGAGGCGACGCCGGTCAGCGCCATCGAGCCGTGCGGGCCGCCCGGCGGCAGCGGCGCCGGCGCGGTCGCCCGCACCAAGTTCGGCGACGTGCGGGCCCGTTCCGTGCTGCGCTGCATCGAGGGCTACACCGCCGGGCTGCCCGGGCAGCGGCGGACGCTACTGCCGATGAACAGCCACATGATCGTGACCGATCCGCTCTCGCCCCAGGCGTGGCAGGAGATCGGCTGGAACGGGGCGGAGACGCTGGCCGACGAGGCGCACGCGTACATGTACGCGCAGCGGACCGCCGACGGGCGGATCGCGCTCGGCGGGCGCGGCGTCCCCTACCGGTACGGCTCGGCGGTGGACAGCCTGGGGCAGACCGACCCGTCGACGGTGGCGGCGCTGACCGAGGTGCTGCGGCGGCTGTTCCCGGCCGCCGCCTCGGCCCCGATCGCGCACGCCTGGTGCGGGGTGCTCGGGGTGTCCCGCGACTGGTGCGCCACCGTGACCTATAACCCGGCGTCCGGCCTGGGCTGGGCGGGCGGGTACGCCGGGCACGGCGTCGCCGCCGCCAACCTGGCCGGGCGGACCCTGGCCGACCTGATGCTTGGCGAGCCGTCGGCGCTGACGGCGCTGCCGTGGGTCGGCCACCGAAGCAGGGGCTGGGAGCCCGAGCCGGCCCGGTGGGCGGGCGTCCAGGGGCTCTACGCGCTCTACCGGCTGGCCGACCGGCTCGAGTCGCCCGCCGTTCCCGGCCGGGGGGTCCGGGTCGGGGAGGCGCTCGGCCGGGTCGGCGACGTGATCTCGGGGATCCCGCACTAACGTGCCGGTCTGGTCGGGCCGGCCGGCCACACTTGAGGTGTGCCGGGGATGAGCGACGAAGACCCGCGGCCGACTCCGCCGGGCGGTGCCGCCGCGCCTGCGGCCGCGCCCGAGGTCCTGGACGGAATCCGGTCGCTGCACGAGCGCATCGACGAGCTCCAGCGCCTGGTCACGGGGCGGCTTGACGCCGAGGGCGTGCGGACGGCCGGCGAGTGGCTGCACACCCGGGCTGATACGGCCGTGCGCGCGGCCCGGGCGGTCCCCGCCTGGCGGCGGCGGACGGAGGGCGAACTGCGGTGGCCGGTCACGGTGACCACCGCAGTCGCCGTCGCGCTGCAGATGGCCGTGCCCGACCGGCTGGTGCTCGTCCATCCGTCCTGGGTGCTGCCCGCGACCCAGGGGGTGCTGCTGGTCCTGCTCACGGTGGCCAACCCGCACCGGATCGACAACGAGTCCAAGGTCCTCCGGCTGCTCGCGCTGACGTTGGCCGCCCTGCTCAGCCTGGCCAACGGGTGGTCGCTGGCGAGGCTGGCGATCGGAATCACGCAGGGAACGACGGGAACGACGCCGAGCCACCTGCTGATCACCGGCGGCTGCATCTGGCTGGCCAACGTGATCGTGTTCGGCCTGTGGTACTGGGAGTTCGACCGCGGCGGGCCGGTCGCCCGGGCGCTCAACACCAAGCAGTACCCGGACTTCCAGTTCGTGCAGATGGTCAGCCCGCCGGAGATGGTCCCGCCCGACTGGGAGCCGCATTTCATCGACTACCTGTACCTGGCGTTCACGAACGCGGCCGCGTTCAGCCCGACCGACGTGATGCCGCTGTCCCGGTGGGCCAAGGTCGCGATGACGCTGCAGTCGGCCATCTCGATCGTGACCGTGGCCCTCGTGGTCTCCCGCGCCGTCAACATTCTGCAGTTATCGGCGGCGAGCGGGTGACCTGCGTTTTACGTGGGGGGTTGTCCGGGCGTAACGTGCAGGTCATGTTCCTCCCTACGTCATTGGTCGGAAGTTATCCACAGCCTGACTGGCTTATCGACAGAGGCCGGCTGGCCGGCCGGTTCCCGCCCCGGGTACGCGCGACCGAGCTGTGGCGCGTGGCCCCCGAGTTCCTCGAGCAGGCCCAGGCGGACGCCACCCTGCTCGCGATCCGCGCGCAAGAGGACGCCGGCCTCGACATCGTCACCGACGGCGAGATCCGCCGGGAGAGCTACTCCAACCGGTTCGCGACCGCGCTCGACGGGGTCGACATCGACAACCCGGGAACGGCGCTCGACCGCAGCGGCCACCCGAACCCGGTCCCCCGGGTGGTCGGCCCGATCAGGCGGCGTCACGCGGTCGAGGTGGAAGACCTGAAGTTCCTGCGGGCTCACACGTCGCGGACGATCAAGATCACCGTGCCCGGGCCGTTCACGATGGCGCAGCAGGCGCAGGACGACTACTACGGCAGCCGCGAGGCGCTCGCCTTCGGCTACGCGGAAGCGGTCAACGAGGAGATCCGCGACCTGTTCGCGGCCGGCGCCGACATCGTCCAGCTGGACGAGCCGTACCTGCAGGCGCGGGCGGCCGAGGCCGCGCAGTACGGCGTCAAGGTCGTCAACCGGGCCCTCGACGGCGTTGCCGGCCTCGGGACGACCGCGCTGCACATCTGCTTCGGCTACGCCGCGGTCATCCACGAGCGTCCCGAGGGCTACTCGTTCCTGCCCGAGCTGGCGGCGTGCGACGTCGAGCAGATCTCCATCGAGACGGCCCAGTCCTCGCTCGACTGCTCGGTGCTGTCCGCGCTGAACGACAAGACAATCATTCTCGGCGTGCTCGACCTGTCCGACCCCGCCGTCGAATCGCCCTCGGTCGTCGTCGAGCGGGTCAGGCGGGCGCTGCCGTACGTGCCCGCGTCCCGTCTCGTGCTCGCGTCGGACTGCGGCATGAAGTACCTGCCGCGCGAGTCCGCCGACGGCAAGATGGCGGCGCTGGCGACGGCGGCGGCCGAGCTCCGGGCCGAGCTGGCGGGCTGACGCGGGTCCCGCCTCGCTAGCGCTGGGCAGCTGCCGGGCGCCCGTGGTTGTCAAGCGGCCAGGTCAGGGTGATGCCCCGGCCTACCGGCAGCGCGTGCCAGCGCCGCGCGAACTCGTCCAGCCGGGCGAGGATCCGCTCGGTCAGCCCGGACTTCAGATCCTCGGGCGGCACCCGGTCGAGCCACGAGGGCCGCTCGCCGCGGTGTCCCTGCTTTAGCTGCCAGAGCACCTGGCAGACCGAGGCAAGATCCTCGGACCGGCCCATCTGGGCGTGCTCGGCCGCGCTCGGCTTGCGCTTCGCCTCCCGGCGATTCTGGTGCCTCAGCAGCCGGCCGTCGGCCGGCCAGAACATGTTGCTCTGGCCGGCCGAGATCCGGCCGAAGGCGCCGCCGGTGAGGCCCACTTCCGCCTCGACCAGGAAGTGCACGGCGTCGTGGGGCAGGTAGTCGTCGTATCCGGGGCCGTGCCGGGGCGCCAGCTCCGGTCCGCGCTCCCGGACGACCGTCATCAGGTACCGGCGCCCGGAATCCTTCGTGAACGTGACGTCCATGAACTTCACGGTAACTACGGCGCAGCCGGAAGGCACCCGATTTTTCGCCGCACCGGTAACCTCGGGGCCATGAAGCTCCACGTCGGCTGCGCGATGTGGACGTACGCGCCCTGGCAGGGGCGCTACCTGCCGCACCCGCTGCCGCCCCGCGAGCGCCTCAGCGCGTACGCGACCTGGTGCAACGCCGTGGAGGGCAACACCACCTTCTACGCGACGCCGAACCTCGACACGGTGCGATCGTGGGCCGAGCAGACCGACCCCGACTTCCGGTTCATCCTCAAGCTGCCGAGGCTGGTCACTCACGAGCGCCGCCTCACGGGCGTCGAGGAGCCGGTGCGGGCCTTCCTGTCCGCGATCGAGCCCCTCGGGCCGCGGGCGCACGCGCTCTGGATCCAGCTGCCGCCCTCCTTCGGACCGGACGGCCTCGGCGTCCTCGCCGCCTTCCTTCGCCGGCTCCCGCGCGAGCACCGGTACTGCGTTGAGGTGCGGCACCGCGAGTTCTTCGAGGACCCCCGGTCGGAGCAGCAGCTCGAGCGGGCGCTCGGGTACGCCGACGCCGAATGGGCGGTGTTCGACACCTCCGTACTGTTTGACACCCCGCCCGTGAGCGACGCCGAACGCGAGGCATGGACGAAGAAGCCGCGGCTGCCCCGGCGGCTGACGGCCCTCACCGCCCAGCCTGTCGTCCGCTACATCGGCCGGGACGACATGGCCCGCACGATCGCGGGCTGGCAGCACTGGCTCGACCCGGTCGCTGGCTGGCTGCGCGAGGGACGCTCCCCGACCGTCTTCATCCATACGCCCGACAACGTCAACGCGCTCGAGCTGGCACGCCGGTTCCACGACGACGTCCGGGCCCGGGTACCCGAGATCGAGCCGCTCCCCGTGCCGGCCCCGACCGGGCCGCCGACCCTCTTTTGAGCCGTTTTCCGCGTCATCCGGGCCAGCTAAGGTGAGGGCATGACGACCACGGACACGCAGCTCTCCGACGTCGCGGCCTCGGCGTCGTCGCTTCGCCGGTTCCTGCACGGGCTGTCGGGCGTCGACCAGGTTGGCGCCGAGGAGCGGGCGGCGCGGCTGGCGACGCGATCGATTAAGACGACGGCGAAACGGTTCGCCCTTGATCTCGCCACGTCGATGGTCGACCTGACGACGCTGGAGGGCCAGGACACGCCGGGCAAGGTGCGGGCCCTGTGCGCAAAGGGACGGCAGCCCGACCCGTCCGACCCGACGGCGCCGCCGGTCGCGGCGATCTGCGTCTACCCGGATCTCGTCGCGACGGCAAAGCAGGCCCTGGCCGGAAGCGGCGTGCGGGTCGCGAGCGTGGCCACCGCGTTCCCGTCCGGCCGGACAGCTCGCGCGGTGAAGATCGCCGACGTCGAGTACGCCGTCAGCCAGGGCGCCGACGAGGTGGACATGGTGATCGACCGCGGGGCGTTCCTGGCGGGCGACTACCTCGCGATCTATGACGAGATCGCGGCCGTGAAGCAGGCCTGCGGCGGGGCGCACCTGAAGGTGATTCTGGAGACCGGCGAGCTCGTCACCTACGACAACGTGAAGCGCGCCTCGTGGCTGGCGATGCTCGCGGGCGGGGACTTCATCAAGACCAGCACCGGCAAGGTGCAGCCTGCGGCGACGCTGCCGGTGACGCTGGTGATGCTCCAGTCGGTCAGGGACTTCCGCGCGGCCACCGGCCGGCAGGTCGGCGTGAAGGCCGCCGGAGGCATCCGTACCAGCAAGGACGCCATCCGCTACCTCGTCGTCGTCAACGAGACGGCCGGCGAGCAGTGGCTTACCCCGGAGTGGTTCAGGTTCGGAGCATCAAGCCTGCTCAACGACCTGCTCATGCAGCGCCAGAAGCTTGACACCGGCCACTACGCCGGCCACGACTACGTCACCGAGGATTGACCCATGGCTGTGTTCGAGTACGCGCCCGCTCCGGAGTCGCGGTCGGTCGTCCATGTCGACTCGCACTACGGGCTGTTCATCGGGGGCGAGTTCGTCGAGTCCGAGGACGGCAGCCCGTTCAAGACGGTCAACCCGGCCACCGAGGAAGTGCTGGCCGAGGTGACCGCCGCCGGCCCGCGGGACGTGGACCGCGCGGTACGGGCGGCGCGCGAGGCGTATGACAAGGTGTGGGGGCCGATGCCCGGGCACGACCGGGCGAAGTACCTGTACCGCATCGCCCGGATCCTGCAGGAGCGCGCCCGTGAGCTGGCGGTGCTGGAGAGCCTGGACAACGGCAAGCCCATCCGGGAGTCGCGCGACGTCGACGTGCCGCTGGCGGCGGCCTGGTTCTTCTCCTACGCGGGATGGGCGGACAAGCTCGAGTTCGCCGGGCTCGGCCCCGACCCGAGGCCGCTGGGCGTGGCCGGTCAGGTGATCCCCTGGAACTTCCCGCTGCTGATGCTGGCGTGGAAGATCGCCCCTGCGCTGGCCTGCGGGAACACCGTCGTGCTGAAGCCGGCCGAGACGACGCCGCTGACCGCGCTGGCGTTCGCGGACATCTGCCGCCAGGCCGAACTGCCCGCGGGCGTGGTGAATATCGTCACCGGCGCGGGCGATGTGGGCGCGGCGCTGGTATCGCACGGCGGCGTCAACAAGGTGGCGTTCACCGGCTCAACCGAGGTCGGCCGGCAGATCGCCGAGTCGATCGCCGGGACCAGGAAACGGCTGACGCTCGAGCTCGGCGGCAAGGCCGCGAACGTCGTGTTCGAGGACGCGCCGCTCGACCAGGCGGTCGAGGGCATCGTCAACGGCATCTTCTTCAATCAGGGCCACGTGTGCTGCGCCGGCTCCCGCCTGCTCGTGCAGGAGAGCGTCTACGACGAGGTGCTCGGCCGGCTGAAGGAGCGGATGACGACGCTGCGCGTCGGTGACCCGCTGGACAAGAACACGGACATCGGCGCGATCAACAACCCGGCCCAGCTGGCCAAGATCCGCGAGCTGAGCGAGGTCGGCGCGGCCGAGGGCGCGGAGCGCTGGTCGGCGCCGTGCGAGCTCCCGGAGCACGGCTACTGGTTTGCGCCCACGCTGTTCACCGGGGTCACCCAGGCGCATCGCATCGCCCGCGAGGAGATCTTCGGGCCGGTGCTGTCGGTGCTCACCTTCCGCACTCCGGCCGAGGCAGTGGAGAAGGCGAACAACACCCCCTACGGGCTGTCGGCCGGCGTCTGGACGGACAAGGGGTCGCGCATCCTGTGGATGGCGGAGCGGCTGCGAGCCGGCGTCGTGTGGGCCAACACGTTCAACAAGTTCGACCCGGCCAGCCCGTTCGGCGGGTACAAGGAATCCGGATACGGCCGCGAGGGCGGACGACAGGGGCTGGAGGCCTACCTTGCCCACTGAGAGCAAGAGCGAGCGCGTCGAGGTGCGCAAGACCTACAAGCTCTTCATCGGCGGCGCGTTCCCGCGCAGCGAGTCCGGACGGTCCTACGTGGTAAGCGACTCCCGCGGGCGGTTCCTGGCCAACGCCGCGCTCGCCTCGCGGAAGGACGCCCGCGACGCTGTCGTGGCTGCGCTCAAGGCGTGGCCAGGCTGGTCAGCGCGGACCGGATACAACCGGGACCAGATCCTCTACCGGATCGCGGAGATGCTCGAGGGCCGCCGCGACCAGTTCGCCGCCGAGGTCGCGGCGGCCGAGGGGCTGTCGCGGGCCCGCGCCGACGCGCAGGTGTCGGCGGCGATCGACCGCTGGGTGTGGTACGCCGGCTGGGCCGACAAGATCGCCCAGGTGCTCGGCTCGAGCAACCAGGTCGCCGGGCCGTACTTCGACTTCAGCGTCCCCGAGTCCACCGGCGTCGTCGCCGCCGTCGCGCCGCAGCGGTCCACCCTCCTCGGGCTCGTGTCCGTGGTCGCGCCGATCATCGTCACCGGCAACGCGTGCGTCGTCCTCGCCTCCGAGGACCGTCCGCTGCCCGCCGTCAGCCTGGCCGAGGTGCTCGCCACCAGCGACCTGCCCGGTGGCGTGGTCAACCTCCTCACCGGCCGCGCGGCCGAGGTCGCGCCCTGGCTCGCCTCGCACCTCGACGTCCACGGCCTCGACCTCACCGGCGTCGACGACCCCGCGCTGGCCGTCGACCTGGAACGCGCCGCCGCCGGGAACCTCAAGCGGGTCCTGCTCCCCGAGCAAGAGCCGGACTGGGCCGCCAAGCCGGGGCTTACCCGGATGCGCGCCTTCCTCGAGACCAAAACCGTGTGGCATCCCGTCGGCCTCTGACGGGCGGGAGGATTCGTTGCTGGCTTCGTGGGGATGAGTCTCTTCCGGGTGTCTTTGCAACACGCTGCCGCAGCCGCCGCCGACCCCCGGCGACGCGGCATGGGAGCGCGATGACGGGACTGGAAAACGCTCTTGCGGCCAGGGCCTCCGGTTGGCGGGACGCCGACCCGGACCCGGAGACGCGGGCCGAGCTTGACCGGCTGCTCAACATCGTCGGCGCCGGTCGCGCCGATGCCGCCGATGCCGCCGCCGACGCCGAGTTGGCGGAGCGCTTCGAGGGCTCGCTGGCCTTCGGCACGGCCGGCATCCGGGCCGCGATGGGGGCCGGCCCGATGCGAATGAACCGGCTGGTAGCCGGGCGGGTGGCGGCCGGCCTGGCCCGCTATATCGCGGCCAGGGACCCGGCCGCCGCCACGGCCGGCGTCGTGATCGGCTACGACGGTCGCGCCAAGTCCGGGCTGTTCGCCATCGACTCCGCCCGGATCCTGTCCCGGGCGGGCGTCAGCGTGTCGATGCTGCCGGAGCCGCTGCCGACCCCGGTGCTCGCCTTCTCGGTGCGCCATCTGAGCGCCGCCTACGGGCTGATGGTGACGGCCAGCCACAACCCTCGCCAGGACAACGGGATCAAGGTCTACGTGCGTGACGGCGGGCAACTGCTGCCGCCCGCCGACTCCGACATCGCCTCCTTCATCGACGCGGTGGACCCGCTGCGGCTGCCCGACGGCTGGGCCGAGGGGCCGTTCGCGTTCGCGTCGGCCGATGACTCTGTAAGCGCTTACATCACGGCCGTGTCGGCCGGTGGACGGCGGCCCGGCCCCCGGCCGGGACTCACGGTGGTGCATACCGCGCTGCACGGCGTCGGGGACGCGACGCTGCGGGCGGTCCTGGCCTCGGCCGGCTGGCCGGCGCCGGTGCCGGTCGCCGCCCAGCAGCAGCCCGATCCCGACTTCCCGACCGTGCCTTATCCCAACCCGGAGGAGCCGGGGGTGCTGGAGCTGGCCTCGGCGACGGCGGAGCGCGAAGGCGCCGACTTGGTCTTGGCCAACGACCCCGACGCCGACCGGCTGGCGGTCATGGTGCCGGGCGCCGAGGGCTGGCGGATGCTCACCGGCGACGAGCTCGGCGCGCTGCTCGGGGACGCGGTACTGGCCGGGGTGGCCGGCGTGGCCGGGGTGGCCGGGGTGGCCGGGGTGGCCGGGGTGGCCGGGGTGGCCGGGGTGGCCGGGGTG
>Ga0208220_1000816_pt1 | contig 13057 bp, 13 predicted proteins | sample NGESurdeep092012_9_FD_184484 | JGI IMG/M metagenome (GOLD analysis project Ga0208220, IMG submission 184484) | Arctic peat soil microbial communities from Barrow, Alaska - NGEE Surface sample F53-1 deep-092012 (SPAdes) | ecosystem: Environmental > Terrestrial > Soil > Wetlands > Peat ... | reverse complement strand
CGGCCTACGCGCCCGCCCCCAGGGCAGACGTCACGCCGCGGCTGGAGTCGCAGCACCCGGCGGCGGACGTTTCGGGCGGGATCGCGGCCTAGTCGCTGGCTCCGGCTCTTGGCTAGCTCAGCGGTGTCGGGACGCTCAGCGGTGCCGGGCCGAGCCGGGTGGCATGTCAGCGGCCCTCGTGCTGACAAGCCCCATGGTGGTCCGGCTGGCTGCCTCAGCCAGAACCCCGGGAGTAGGCAGCCAGCCGCCCACCCCGACGCCGCGGACGCGGCCGCGCCGCCTGCCCCCCTCGCGGCGCCGCCTGTCCGCGGCGTCGGCCCGCGTCGGCTGCCCCGGCCGGCATCGGCCTCCCTCGGCATGTCTCGGCCCGCGGGGCCGCTCGGCCCCAGCGTCGGCCTGCCCCCTGGTTGGGCACCTGCTGCTACTAGCACGGCACTAAAAATATTTACCATGAGCACCGTTTTAGGACACTTCAGCGTATCGAACTCGCAGCATGCCGGCCCGGCCCGCGTCGCGATCTACGTGCGGATCTCCAGCGACCGGACCGGCGCCAGCCTGGGCGCGGCCCGCCAGGAGGAAGACTGCCGCGCCCTGTGCGAGCGGCTGGGCTGGGTGGTGGCCTGGGTCTACATCGAAAAGGACGTGTCGGCCTACTCCGGGAAGCCCCGCCCGCAGTGGGATCAGCTCCGCGCCGACATCGACGCCGGCCTGATCAAATGCCATGGTGTGCTGGCACGTTGACCGGCTCACCCGCTCGCCGCGCGAGCCGGAGGAAGTCATCGACCTGCACGACAAGGAATGGCTCACCGCCCGCGACCAGCTCTCCGCCGCGGCCGACGCCCTGACCGCCGAGCTGTCCCGCACCCAGCACGGCCGCGCCCTTGCCCACTTCGCCACCCTGACCGGCACGGTCTGGGACCGCTGGGACAACCAGATGACCACCGGCGCCCGCCGCGCCTTCATCCAGGCCGTCGCCGCCGCCATCCCCGTCCACCCCGCCACCGGTCTGGGCTAAAGCTTCGCGATAACGAACGTGCCCTTGCCGACGACGCTGGCGACCAGGCCGCGCTCGCGCAGCTCCCGCATCGCCCGGCGGACCGTCTGGTAAGCAATGCCCCACTGATCGGAGAGGTCCCGCTCGGAAGGCAGCCTGCCGCCGACGGGCAGCCGCCCGCTGGCAATCTGCGCCTGGATGTAGTCGGCTGCCTGGACGTACAGCGGAACCAGGGAGTCCGGGTCGAAGGGCCGCTCAGGCATGCCGATCACTTGCCAGCGCCTGCCAACGCATAATGACCGCATCACGGCCTAGGCGCCGCGCGAGGACATGCGCCCCTAAGCCCTCTCGCCGGTCCCGGTGAGACCCCGCCCCGCCCCACATTGCCGTCATCGACGGCCAGCGGCCACGCCCCATCCCACTTCCCGGAAGGAACGTCCATGACTAACACCCCGCGCGACCAGGCTCCCCCTGCCCCCGAAGACCCCGCCGCCTGGATACAGGCCATAGCGGCCGGTCTCGCCGCCACGGGCGTGGACACCGGCACCAACGGAGACAACCTGACCGGCCTGGACGTCACCGTGACCGTCCGCCCGCCCGGTCTCGCCAAGACCGAGATCATGCTCGACGAAGACGGATACGCCGAGATCCGCTGGTACACCAACCCCGCCGCCCCGCCCGCCGAGGTCACAGCCGCCCTGACCCGCGTCCTAGCTGCCGTCGCCGCAGCGCCATCAGTCATCGCCCCGGAACCGCAACGAGCATCCGGCCGTCGCTGACCATCCAGGGCCTCAACCCCGTCACTTCGCCGATGCCGCGCGCACTCCTGTCCCGCTCTGCACCGGGCGGACAGCTCTGGGACGGAGAGGGGGCGGGGCGGCGATTCTTTAGCCACCTACGTCGGCGCCCGGTAACGGCAGGCATAACACCAGCCCGGCACGCCGCTAAAGATCATGAAACCCGTTTGTTGGTACATATTGACAGTGCCGCTCGGACGACAGCTCCGGTCCGGCGACGTCGTTGGGCGGGGCTCCATCCGGCCGCCGGGCGGCAGCGAAGGGGAGCAACCGCGCGTTCGCTGACCGTTGTATTAGCGGCACCTGCGCGTTCGCTGACGTTGGGCACCGTGGCAGCGCCAGTCGAACGGCAACTCCGGCCCAGCCAGGACAGTGAGGGCAACCTGACGGCGGCCCCGGGTCGCCAGCGATGGCCCGCCCCGGCCGCCCGTGGCTCACAGGGCCGCTGCACTGAATCAGTTGCGCAGTATCATGGCAACAACTGTTTTCGCGGCTCAGGGCGTGATACGTGTCAGATTCCGAACCAGCAGGAGGCCCGGAGGCCGCGCCCGCGGGCCAGGCTGCCGGTCAGCCGGAACCGCTGTCGGCCACCCCGCGGACCCGGCACCGGCGACTGCGCGAGCAGGGGCGCGCGGCCCGCCAGGACCTGCGCGCGGTCCTGGCGGCCGGCTTCATTGCTCACCTCGGCCTTCCGGCGGCCGACGGGGTCATGGTCATCCCGACGGTGTACGGGACAGACGGGCAGACCCTGTACCTACACGGCTCGGTGGCCAGCCAGAGCCTGGCCGCGGACGCGCCGGTCTGCGTCACCGTCACGCTGGTCGACGGACTGGTGCTGGCCAGGTCGGTGTTCGAGCACGCGGTTAACTACCGCAGCGCCATCATCTACGCCGTTCCGCGGATCGTGACCGACCCCGCGGAGAAGCTGGCCGGGCTGCGCTGCGTTTCCGAGCACGTGGCCCCGGGTCAGTGGGATTACGCCCGCCAGCCCAGCCGCAAGGAACTCGCGGCCACCACGCTGCTGGCGCTGTCGCTCGCCGAGGCGTCGGTGAAGGTCCGCACCGGGCCGCCCGACGACGCCGACAGCCCGGACGCGGCCCTGGGCCTGTGGGCCGGCGAACTGCCACTGGAGTCCCGCTGGCAGCAGCCCGCAGCCGACCCGGCGCTGCCGCCGGGCCAGCCGGTCCCGCCGCACATCCGGGCCAGGGCCGGAACGCTGGCCTACCCGCAGCGGACGGGTTCCTGACCCAGGCCGGTGACTGCCAGCTCAGGGCAGCGGGCCGCGCCGCCCGCCGGCTAGAGCGGGATGTTGCCGTGCTGGCCCCGGCCGCCGGGAGCGGCCGCGATCGCGTCGGCTATGGCCTGGCGGGTCTTCACCGGCTCGATCACCTCGTCGATCACGCCGAGCGCCACGGCCCTGGCCAGGCCGCCGGCCTCCCGCTCGTGCTCGGCGGCCAGCTCGGCCTCGACCTCATGCCGCTGCTCGGGCGGGGCGGCAGCGATCACGCGCCGCTGCAGGATGCGCACGGCGGCGACCGCGCCCATCACCGCGATCTCGGCCCCGGGCCAGGCAAACACCCGGGTCGCGCCCAGCGACCGCGAGTTCATCGCGATGTAGGCGCCGCCATAGGCCTTGCGGGTGACCAGCGTGACGCTCGGCACGGTGGCCTCGGCGAAGGCGTGCAGCAGCTTGGCGCCGCGGCGGACCACGCCGTCCCACTCCTGGCCGACGCCGGGCAGGTAACCGGGCACGTCCACCAGGACGACCAGCGGCACGCCGAACGCGTCGCACATCCGGACGAACCGCGCGGCCTTCTCCGCCGAGGTCGCGTCCAGGCAGCCGCCCAGCCGCAGCGGGTTGTTGGCGACGACGCCCACCGTCCGGCCGCCGAGGCGGCCGAGCATGGTGACGATGTTCGGCGCCCAGCGCGGGTGCAGCTCGACGCCGGGCTCATCCAGCAGGCCGCTGATCAGCGGGTGCACGTCATAGGCGCGGCGCGGTGACTCCGGCAGCAGGGCCGCCAGGTCCGTGTCGGTGAGCGCCGCCTCGTCGCCGGCCCCGGCGCCCTGCTCCTGGTGGCCGAGCAGCAGCGCGAGCTGCCGGGCCTTGCTGAACGCCTCGGCGTCGGTGCTGGTCACGACGTGCACGACACCCGACCGGCGGCTGTGCGGCTCCGGGCCGCCGAGCCGCTCCATGTCGACGTCCTCGCCGGTGACGCTGCGCACCACGTCGGGCCCCGTCACGAAGATACGGCCCTGGTCGGACAGGATCACCAGGTCGGTCAGGGCCGGGCCGTAGGCGGCCCCGCCCGCGGCCGCCCCGAGCACGACGGAGATCTGCGGGACCTTGCCCGACGCCCGGGTCATCGCGGCGAACACGGTGCCGACGGCGTGCAGGCTCTCGACGCCCTCCCGCAGCCGCGCGCCGCCCGAGTGCCACAGCCCGATCACCGGGGCACTCAGCTCCATCGCGTGGTCGTAGGCGGCGACCACGGCAGCGCAGCCGGCGCTGCCCATCGCGCCGCCCTGGACCCGGGGGTCGCTCGCGAAGCCGACGGCCGGCATGGCGTCGATGCGGCCGGCGCCGACCAGGATCCCGCTGTCATCGGCGGGCAGCAGCAGCCGCAGGCTGTCGGCGTCAAACAGCGCCTCGAGCCGGGCCAGCGGGTCGCGGCTGAGCCCGGCCGGGGCCCGCCCGGGCCGCCCGGCCGGCGCCGCAGCCTCCGCGGCCTCCGCCGGCGGGGCGGCCGGTGCTGCGGGCTGCGAAGGGGTGCGGGGAACCCGGTTGTCCAGGACAGTCACGTCAGTCTCCTCGGGTCGGCCAGGCTGCTGCTCGGCGGGCACACTCGGGCGCGCCAGTGAGCTGGGATCAGGCTGCGGTGAAGGCAAGCGCGACATTGTGCCCGCCGAATCCGAACGAGTTGTTGAGGACCGCCATCGGGGCTGAGCCGCGAGGGCTGAGCGGCTGGGGCTCCGGCGAGATGGTCAGGCCGGCGTCGTCGTCGGGATCCTCAAGGTTGATGGTGGGGGGCGCCACCCGGTCGCGCAGGGCGAGGATCGCCGCCACGGACTCGACCGCGCCCGCCCCGCCGAGCAGGTGCCCGGTCATCGACTTGGTGGACGAGACGACCACGCCGGACGCGGCCGCCCCGAGCGCGGCGGCTACGGCCTGGGCCTCCACCACGTCGCCGGCCGGCGTCGAGGTGGCGTGCGCGTTGATGTGCACGATCTGCTCGGGGTCCACGCCCGCGTCGGCCAGGGCCCGGCCGATCGCGCTGCGGATCCCGACCCCGCCCGGCTCGGGCTGGGCGATGTGGTGGGCATCGGAGGAGTATCCGGCCCCGGCCGCCACCGCGTAGACCGTGGCGTTCCGGCGCGCGGCGTGCTCGGCCGACTCCAGCACGACCATGCCCGCACCCTCGCCGAGCACGAAGCCATCCCGGCCCTTGTCGAACGGCCGGGACGCGCGCTGCGGCTCGTCGTTGCGGGTGGACACGGCCCGCATGGCGGCGAACGCGGCGACATTCAGCTGCATGATCGCGGCCTCAGTGCCGCCCGCCAGGACGACATCGGCGCGCCCGGACCTGATCATGTCGATCGCGTAGCCGATCGCCTCGGCACCGGACGCGCAGGCGCTCACCGTCGTGTGCACGCCCGCCCTCGCGCCGATCTCGATCCCGATCCAGCCCGCGGAGCCATTGGGCATGAGCATCGGGATCGTGAACGGCGACAGCCGCTGCCAGCCCTTCTCCTTCAGCGTGTCGTAGGCGCTCAGCGTGGAAGCGATGCCGCCGATCCCGCTGGAGACCACGACCCCGAGCCGGTCGGGATCGATCTCCGGCTGGCCCGCGTCCGCCCAGGCCTCGCGGGCCGCGATCAGCGCGAACTGCTCGCAGCGGTCCAGCCGCCGCGCCTGCACCCGGTCGATCAGCGTGGCCGGGTCGGCCGCGGCCCAGGCCGCGATGCGCGCGGGCAGCTCCTTGGCCCAGTCATCGGTCAGCGCCGTGACGCCGCTGCGCCCGGCCAGCAGCGACTGCCACGTAGTGGCGACATCGGCGCCCACCGGGGTGATCGCACCGAGCCCGGTGACGACGACGCGCGTCCGGTCTGTGCCCACTGTCCTCGTGCTCCTCTATCTCGGGGTAACGCGGCGCCGGGCGCGGGTGTCCCTGCGCGCCGCGTCCGCTCGGCTCCCGGTCAGGCAGATACCGCAGAACGCTTGACGTACTCCACGACGTCCTGCACGGTCTTGAGATCCTTGAGCTGGTCGTCGGGGATCTCGACGCCGAACTTGTCCTGCGCGGCGACCGCGATCTCCACCATCGACAGCGAGTCGATGTCCAGGTCGTCGACGAACGTCTTGTCGGGCGTCACCTGGTCGGCTGGCACGCCTGCTACCTCGTCGATGATCTCGCCGAGACCGGTCAGGATTTCCTCTTCCGTCATGGCCATGAGACTGCTGCTCCTTCTCTGTCTTGCATTAGTTACCGTCTGTGCTTGCTTTACCGGCGGTTGCCCCAGGGGGAAGGGGCGGGCGTCAGGGTACCGTGATCACCTGGGCGGCGTAGCAGATGCCCGCGCCGAATCCGATCAGCAGGGCCGGCGAGCCCGATGGCAGCTCACCGCGCTCAATCATGCGCGACAGCGCCAGCGGGATGGATGCCGAGGAGGTATTTCCCGCCGTCACGATGTCGTCGGCGACGATCGCCTGCGGCGCGCCGAGCTTGCGGGCGATCGACTCGATGATCCGCAGGTTCGCCTGGTGCGGGATGAAGGCGGCCAGTTCGGTGGGGTCGACCCCGGCGCGCTCGCAGGCTTCCAGGGCGACCGGGTGCAGCTTGCTGGTGGCCCAGCGGAACACCGCCTGGCCCTCCTGGACGATGAACGAGTTCCGGTCCTTGATGGAGATCTTGTCGGCCAGGTCCCCGGCGCTGCCCCACGACACCGGCCCGATGCCCGGCGCCTCCTGCGGGTCGGTCACCGGGCCGACCACGGCTGCGCCGGCGCCGTCGGCGAAGATGATGCAGGTCGAGCGGTCGGTCCAGTCCACCCACTGGGACAGCTTCTCGGCGCCGATGACGAGCACGTTGGTCGCGCTCCCGGCCCGCACGGCATCAGAGGCGGCGGCCAGGGCGTAGCAGAACCCGGCGCAGGCGGCGTTGAGGTCATAGGCGCCCGGCGCCATGATGCCCAGCCGCCGCGCCACGGTCGCCGCGGTGTTGGGGATCGGCGCCTCGGGCGTGCAGGTCGCCACGATCACCAGGTCAATGTCGCCGGGGCCCAGGCCGCTGCCGGCCAGCGCCTTGCCGCCCGCGGCCACGGCCATGTCGGCCAGGCTCTCCTCCGGCCCGGCGATCCGGCGGCTGGCGATGCCGACCCGGCTGCGGATCCACTCGTCGTTGGTGTCGACGGTGGCGGCGAGCTCGTCGTTAGTGACGACCCGGGCCGGCTGGTAGCCGCCGAACGCCAGTACCCGTGCGCCGGAACGGCCTTCGGTGAGTCGCATCGCGTTGCTTCTGCCTTTCGGTCTGCTGATCAGGTCCTGTGCTGGAATTGGCGGCCCGGTACCGGGCCAACCTGCCTGGTACCGGTCCGGGCTAACGGAGTCGCTCAGTCCCGGCCGTCGGGCTGGAGTCGCACCAGCGGCTGCCCGGCGCCGACCGGGTCACCGTCCTCGACCAGCCACTCAATGATCGTCGCGGGGAAACTGGGGGTTACCGCGTGGCTGTCGCCGCGCGTCTCGACCTGACCGAGCTCGGTCCCGGCCGGCACCGCCGAGCCGGTGGCAGCGGGGTCGGCGAGGGCCCGGAACGTGCCGGCCAGGGGGGCGACCAGCAGCCGCCACTCCGGGGCGTGGAAGTCGGCCTGGGCGTCGGCGTGCTCGGCGAGCATCGTCCGCGCGGCGTCGAGGTCGTCGGGCGTCTTGAGCGCGAGCAGCTGGACCCCGGACAGGGAGCGGCGGGCCAGCCCGGCCAGCGTGCCCGCCGGCGGCAGCTCGATGAGCGCCGTCACGCCCAGCCGCGCCATGGCCGCCATGCAGCTGTCCCACCGGACGGGCGAGCTGACCTGGGCGACGATCCGTTCTAGCCAGTCCTGGCCCGAGCGCACCACGGCACCGTCCAGGTTGGACAGCAAGGGCAGCCCCGGGTCGCTGGCGGGCACCTGGGCCGCCGCGGCGGCCAGGGCCTCGACGGCGGGGGCCATGTGGCTGGTGTGGAAGGCGCCGGCCACCGACAGCGGCCGCAGCCGGGTCTTGGGCGGCGGGTCCGCGGCGAGCGCGGCCAGCTGGGTCAGGGTGCCGGCGGCGACAATCTGGCCGACCCCGTTGATGTTGGCCGGGGTCAGCCCGAAGCCCTCGAGCGCGGCGAGCACCTCAGGCTCGCTGCCGCCCAGCACGGCGGTCATGCCGGTCTGCTCGGCGGCGGCGGCCGCGGCCATCCCCTGCGCGCGGACCCGGACGAGGCGCATGGCGTCGGCGGCCGAGATAGTCCCGGCGATGGCGCCGGCCGCCAGCTCGCCGACGCTGTGCCCGGCCACGACCGCGGTGAGCCCCTTCATCGGAACCGGGTCGCCGGTCAGCGCCTCCGCGGCGGCGATGGCGGCGGCCACGAGCAGCGGCTGGGCGACCGCGGTGTCGCGGATCTCGTCGGCGTCGGCCGTGGTGCCGCACCTGATCAGGTCGCAGCCCGCCAGCTCCGACCAGGCGGTCAGGCGCTCAGCGAAACCGGGCAGCTCCAGCCACGGGGACAGGAATCCAGGGGTCTGGGCGCCCTGGCCGGGCGCGGTGATCACGAGCATTGTCCAAGACTGCACTGTAGAAGTCCGCCATATCCATGCCGAAGACCACGAAGTTTCTCGGTCAGTTCATGTTGGAAGTCTACAAACTACGTGCTCTTGTGAGCCAGTCGGCCGAACACGACGGCTACCCAGAGTGAGAAACCGCCGCGGCCGTTGCCCGGCACCACGCCCGTGAGTTCGCTGACGCGGCGCAGCCGGTAACGCACCGTATTGGGATGAACGAAGAGCAGCCGGGCGGTCGCCTCCAGCGAGTTCCCCAGCTCCAGGTAGGTCATGACGGTGTCCAGCAGCGCGCTGCCGCCGCTCAGCAGCGGCTCGTAGACGCTCTCGATCAGCTCGGCCCTGGCCAGCTCGTCGCCGTCCAGCGCCCGCTCGGGCAGCAGGTCGCTGGCCAGGACCGGCCGGGGCGCGTCCGGCCAGGCTCCCGCGGCGCGCAGCCCGGCCAGGGCGGCGGCCGCGGACCGGGTCGCCGACTGCAGGTCGCCGACCGCCGGCCCGACGACGACCGGGCCGGGCCCGAACCGGCCGGTGAACTGCCGGGCCGCCGCCAGCGGGTCATCGCTCCCGCCGAGAACCACGACCAGCCGGTGCCCGTGCACGCCCGCCAGCAGGTCCAGCCGGGCGCGCCGGGCGATGATGCGGAACTCGTCGATCAGCCCCTCGGGCTCCTCGCCGTCGGCGGCGCCGGCGATCACGGCGACCGGAGCCGACGACCAGTTCAGCGCCGACGCCCACGACTGGAGGCCCTCATCCACCTCGCCACGGACCAGCGAGTCCACGACCAGCGCCTCCAGCCGGGCGTCCCAGGCGCCGCGCGCCTCGGCGGTGCGGGCGTAGACCTGCGCCGCGCCGAAGGCGATCTCCCTGGTGTAGCGGAGTACGGCCTCCCGGAGCTCGGCCTCGCCGCCCGGCGCCGCCAGCCCGTCGACCTGCGTCTCCACGACGTCGATGATGACCCGGACCATCTCCACGGCCTGCTGCAGGCTGACCGCCCTGGCCAGCTCGCGCGGCGCGGTGCCGAACACCTCGCCGGCCACGGCGGGGCGGCTGCGCTCCGGGTGCTTGACCCAGTCGAGGAACGCGGCCACGCCGGCCTGCGCGACCAGGCCCAGCCAGGAGCGGTTCTCCGCCGACATCGCCCGGAACCAGGGCAGCCGGCGGTCCATCGAGGCCATGGCCGCGGCGCCCAGCGCGCTCATCGACTGCTCCAGGCGCGTGATGGTCTCGTCGCGCACCCGCCCGCGCGGCGATGCCGGGCGCGCCGGGGCAGCGCGTCCGGCCGGGGAGCTGGGGCGCTCTGCTGCCGTCACGCCGCTAGCCTGCCACGACCCGCGCCGCCCGCGGGCCGTCGGCCACCCATGGGCGCGCCGAACGCCCGCGTCCGCCCAAGGCTCGCGAGGCGAGTGAGACTCGGCGGGCGAATGGGTCAGGTGGTGACTTCCGTCATGGTGGCGGTGGCGAAGACCAGTCCGTGACCGGCGGCCGGCTCGGCCCGCAGGGTGTCACCCGTCACCTCGACGCCGCTGGGCTGGGCCAGCGCCCCGAGGGCGGCGAACGATCCTTCGTCGATGTCCTCGACGAAGGGCTCCAGCGGCAGCGCCATCGCGAGCTGCCCCGAGATATCGGGCAGCAGGTGCGGCATGACCGGCACGCTGAACTGCCGGGCCAGCCGGGCGATGCGCAGGAACGGCGTGATCCCGCCTACCCGGCACACGTTGGGCTGGATGAAGTCGATGCCGCCCGCCAGCAGCAGCTCCCGGAACTGCGCCTCGGTGTAGAGGCTCTCGCCGGCCGCGACCGGGATGCCGATCAGCCGGCGCAGGTCGGCGTAGCCCCGGAAGTCCTCGGCCGGCAGCGGCTCCTCCAGCCAGAAGATGTCGTAGGCGGCGAGTTCCCGGGCCGCCCGGCGGGCCGCCGGGAGATCCCAGAACTGATTGGCGTCGACCATGAGCAGCCGCCCGTCCCCGATGACCTGGCGGACGGCGGCGACCCGCTCCAGGTCCTCGGCCAGGCTCGGCAGGCCGACCTTGAGCTTGAAGCGGGTATGGCCGACCGCGACCTGCTCGGCGGTCCGCTCGGTCAGCTCCGCCAGGCTCAGGTGCCGGTTGACCCCGCTGGCGTAGGCGGGGACACGGTCCCGCTGGCGGCCGAGCAGGTCGGGGAGGCCGAGCCCGGCGGCCTTGGCGCGCAGGTCCCACAGGGCAATGTCGACCGCCGCCATGGCCAGGGTGGTCACCCCGCCGCCGGCTTCCCGCAGGTACCACCACAGCCGGTCCCACACCGCCTCCGGCACGGCAGGCAGGCCCTCGGCGGCGGGGCGGCAGTCGGCGTCGATCATGGCGCGGATGGCCTGAGCGCCGGCCTGCACGGCCCAGCTGAAGCCGGTCCCGGTCGCGCCCGAGCTGGTCACCAGCTCGGTCACGATCAGGTACTGGCTCGTCACGTCCGGACCCCAGGGCCGGGGCATCTCCAGCCGGAAGAGCCGGGTCGAGATCGACTCGATCCGGTCGGGGCGCCCGGCCGTCACGTCAGCCGGTCCGCGTCGTATCGGGGCAGGCAGAATTCCCCGCCGAGATAGGCCAGCACCGGATCGCCCGGATCCGGCGGCCCGGCGTCGGCCAGGACCTGCGCGGCATACTTCTCGGCGTCATCGCGGGGCTCGTAGCCGAGCGCCCGGGCCTCGTCCAGGCTGACCCAGTCTCCCCTGGTGTTGGCCGAGACGCCGAACGCGACCCGGAAGCCCGGCCGGTCGGCGGTCAGGCAGGCCTCGAACAGGCGGCCGGCGTCGTCGGGGGAGAGCCAGGTCGACAGGGCCCGCACGGTGACCGGGCGCTCCGCGCAGGTCAGGATGCGCAGGCAGATCGCATCGAGGCCGTACCGGGCGTGATACAGCGCGGCCAGCGCCTCGCCGGCGACCTTGGACACGCCGTAATAGGTATCGGGCGCGGGGAACGCGTAGTCCGGCGCCGGGAACGTGCTCACCGGCGTGAAGCCCACGGCATGGTTGGACGAGGCGTAGACGACCCGCGCCGTCCCGGCCCGGCGGGCCGCCTCGAATACCACGTAGGTGCCGTGAATGTTGACCTGCGCGATCTGCTCCCACGGGGCCTCGCCGGGCAGGCCGGCCAGGTGGATCACCGCGCTGGCCCCCGCGCACGCCGCCGTCAGCGCCGGCAGGTCGGTCACCGAGGCCTGGATCACCTCCTCGCCGGGGCCCGCGGTCAGCGGGGCGATATCGACCAGGCGCAGCAGCCGGCCGGACCGGGCCAGCCGCTGGCGGAGCATGCCGCCGATCCGGCCGGCCGCCCCGGTCACCACGACGACAGCGGATTCGGGAGCAGGTGGGGGAGCCGTCATGGGATCAGCGTGCCATGGCGGCTAAGGTCCCCGCACCCGCGGCCGGGCCGATCTCGCCCGCGGCCGGGGCGAGCCGGTCACCGTCGGCCCCGAACAGGGCCCGCCTTACGCCGGGTCGCCTGGCCGCGACCACGGCCATGACCAGCGACAGCAGCAGCGCCGTGCCGGTGGTCGTCCAGCCGATGCCGATCCGGTCCACGACTGGCCCCTGCAGCAGCGCGCCGACCGGGTAGGCGACCCCGAGCGCCACCAGGTACAGGCTGAGCACCCGGCCGCGGTAGGCCTGCGGCGCCCGCAGCTGGACCACGGTGGACAGGCCCGACAGCACGCCGATGTACACCAGGCCGACCGCGAACAGGGCCACGGCGCCCCACCAGAGCGCCTGAGCGCTGCCGTAGGCGATGAGCGTCACCGGGAGCAGCACCAGGCTGCCGGCCAGGACCGGGCCGCGCCCGAACCGCGCCGCCAGCCCGGCCAGGCACAGCGCGCCGACCACGGCGCCGATGCCCTGCGCCGTGGTGAGCACGGCGGTGCCCGCGGCCACGGCGCCGCCGCCGGAGCCGGCGAGCCGCTCCGCCATCGCGGGCACCAGGGCGATGAACGGGGAGGCGATCAGCGCCACCACCGCGATGGTCCAGACGGCGGCCCAGCACGACGGCTCGCCACGGGCGACCCGGAGCCCGTCGCGCAGGGACTTCAGCAGGCTGTCGCCGTCGCGCCCGGCCGGCGCAGCGAGCCGGACGAACGCCAGGGCCACCACGACGGCCAGGAACGAGGCGGCGTTGGCCACGAAGGCCACCGGATAGCCGAACGCCGCGACCGCCGCGCCGGCCAGGGCGGGCCCGGCGATCCGCCCGAGGTTGAACTGGGCCGAGTTCAGCGCGATCGCGGGGAGGAACTCCGACTGCGGCACCAGGTCGGGCAGGATCGCCTGCTGGAACGGCCCGATCACGGCCGAGGCGGCCCCCTGCACGGCGACCAGGCCGACGAGCAGGGCCGGATCCTCGTGGCCGGTGCCGACCAGGACGGCCAGCCCCAGGGCGACGGCGGTGGCCGCGAGGTTGCCGCCGATCAGGACCGGCCGCCGCGGCAGCCGGTCCGCCAGCGCGCC
>Ga0208220_1000815_pt1 | contig 13065 bp, 7 predicted proteins | sample NGESurdeep092012_9_FD_184484 | JGI IMG/M metagenome (GOLD analysis project Ga0208220, IMG submission 184484) | Arctic peat soil microbial communities from Barrow, Alaska - NGEE Surface sample F53-1 deep-092012 (SPAdes) | ecosystem: Environmental > Terrestrial > Soil > Wetlands > Peat ... | reverse complement strand
GAGTTCGAAGGCACCATCCGGGACGACTTCGACGGGTCCGTCCCGTGGTGGCCGGAGCGCCGTCGACCGGCACCGGGCTCCCCGAACGTCGTGCTGGTGGTGCTCGACGACGTGGGGTTCGCCCAGCTCGGCTGCTTCGGTTCCGACATCCGTACGCCGGTCCTCGACCGCCTGGCCGGCGCCGGGCTGCAGTTCACCAATTTCCACACCACCGCGCTGTGCTCACCGACCCGCTCGTGCCTGCTCACCGGGCGCAACCACCACAGCAACGGCATGGGCCGCGTGGTGGAGCTGGCCACCGGGTTTCCGGGCTACGACGCCACCATCGCCCGGGCCAACGGCTTCCTCAGCCAGATCCTCGTCGACCGCGGCTACGCCACCTGGGCGGTGGGGAAATGGCATCTCGCCCCCGAGGACGAGTGTCACCTGGCCGCCCCCCGGCACAACTGGCCGCTGGGCCGGGGCTTCGAGCGCTTCTACGGATTCCTCGAGGGAGAAACCCACCAGTTCGTCCCCGCCCTGGTGTCCGACAATCACCAGGTCCTACCGCCGGGCACGTACGAGGATGGCTACCACCTGACTGAGGACCTGGTGGACACGGCGATCGGCTACGTATCGGACCTCCGTGCCGTCGACTGCGACAAGCCGTTCTTCCTCTACCTCTGTCCGGGCGCCTGCCACTCGCCCCACCAGGCACCGCGTTCGTGGATCGACCGGTACGCGGGCCGGTTCGACCGGGGATGGGACGCCTGGAGGGAGACGGCCTTCGCCCGGCAGCTGGCCGAGGGGATCCTTCCCGGGGGCACCGAGCTGTCGGCGCGTCCGGACTGGGTCCCGGCGTGGGACTCGCTGTCCGACGACACCCGGCGCCTCTATGCCCGCTACATGGAGGCTTTCGCCGGATTCCTCTCCCACACCGACGACGAGCTCGGTCGCCTCGTCGACTTCCTCGACCGCACAGGCGACCTCGACAACACGATCCTCCTCGTACTGTCGGACAACGGAGCCAGCTCCGAGGGTGGGCCCACCGGCTCGGTCAACGACATCCGGCCGTGGAACATGGCACCCCGGTCGGTCGAGGAGGCGCTCAGCCGGATCGACGAGATCGGCGGGCCCCTCTGCCACAACAACTACCCGTGGGGATGGACGGTGGCCGGCAACACGCCGTTCCGGCGATGGAAACGGGAGGTCCACGAAGGCGGGGTCGCCGACCCGCTGATCGTGCACTGGCCCGCCGGCACCCGGGGCGAGGACAGGAACCGGAACCAGTACGTCCATGCCATCGACGTGTTCCCCACCGTGTTGGAGCTCCTCGGGATCGATGCCCCTGACACGTTGGCCGGCGTAGCACAGGCACCGGTGCACGGGACCTCGTTCGCCGAGGTGCTCGCCGACCCCGATGCTCCCGACCGCCACCTGGTCCAGTACTACGAGATGTTCGGTTGCCGGGCGCTGTACCTCGACGGGTGGAAAGCCGTCACCTACCACCCGGTCCAGGACACGTCGGTGGCATTCGTGGACGACGAGTGGGAGCTCTACCACGTTTCCGTCGACCCCTCGGAGTGCCACGACCTGGCCGCCGCCGAACCCGAGCGGCTGGCCGGCATGGTCGGACGCTGGTGGGATGAGGCCCGGACCTACGGGGTCCTCCCCCTCGACAACCGTCCCTTCTCCGATCTGGTCTTCGACCGGCCCCGGCCCGTGCCCGAACGGTCGCGCTACGTCTACTACCCGGGTGCGGCCGCCGTCCCCGAGATGGTGGCGGTCAACGTGCGCAACCGGTCCCACCGGATCGCCGCCACCGTCGACATCCCCGATCCGGCCGTCGGCGGTGCACCTGCCGAGGGGGTCCTGGTGGCCCTGGGCTCCGGGCTCGGCGGCTGGACGTTCTACCTGGCCGACGGACGTCCGGCCTACGTCCACAACTTCGTGTCGTTGGAGGAGCACCACATCGAGGCTGACGAACCGCTGCCGCCTGGCCGCCACGAGGTGGCGTTCCGGTTCGAGCGCACGGGGGAGCACCGCGGTGTCGGCCACCTGGAAGTCGACGGCGTCGAGGTCGCCCGGGGCGAGATCCCGCGGTTCACGCTCACCAAGTTCTCGGTGACGGGAGCCGGGCTCACATGCGGCTACAGCGACGGGCTGCCGGTGACCCGCCGCTACGAGGCGCCGTTCCGGTGCACCGGCACCATCGAGCGCATCGTGATCGACGTGGACGGCCCACCCTGGGTCGATCCCGAGACCGAGGCCGAGGAGGCGATGGCCCGCCAGTAGGCGCGGCGCGACGACGATGGCCCAACTCCCCCCCGAACAGCTCCACAGCATGGCCGAGGCCTTCGGCGACAACACCGCGTACCGCGTGGTCGGCCAGGGGTCGATGACCTTCTCCGGATGGGACACCGACGCCAGCCGTGCCGCCCGGGGCCTGCTCGCAGCCGGTGTGCAGCCCGGGGACCGCGTCACCATCCACCTGGAGGCGCCCAACGCACTGCGGTGGATGATCGCCTACGCGGCCATCCACCGGGCGGGCGGGGTGGCCGTGCCCCTCAACCCCCAGCTGACCCGTCCCGAGGTGGAACGCATGCTCGACCACAGCGGGGCGGTCGTGGCCCTGGTGGAGGAGTCGCTCGCCGACCGGTACCCGGACGACCGCCCCGTCGTGGTCGTGGCCGTGCCCCCTGCCGGTGACGCCGCTCAACCCGGTGGCGACCCCCTTCCGGGTCCCCACTGGGACCAGCTCCTCGACCAGGATCCGGGCTACTTCCAGGTAGCGCGCGAGCCCGGCGACCTGGCCGACATCCTCTACACGTCGGGAACGACCGGCCACCCGAAGGCGGTGGCCGTGCGACACGACAACTCGTCGCTCGTCCCGTTCAAGAGGCCCCAGTGGAGTGGGGGCGGCTGGCTCCACGCCAGTCCGCCCTACACGTTCGCCGGACTCTCCTTCGTGTACACGCCCATGAAACTCGGACTCCAGGGCATCTACCTGCCGCGCTTCGACGCCGGAACGTGGCTCGACACGGTGGAGTCCGACCGGCCCGGGTTCGTCTTCCTCGTGCCCGCCATGGCCACCCTCCTCCTCGAGCACCCGCGGTTCGACACGGCCGACCTCGGCTCGGTGGTCCAGTGCACGGTGGGCAGCGCCCCGCTCTCCCCCCGGGTGCTCGAACGGCTGCAGGAGAAGATGCCGGATGCCCTGGTGTCCAACAACTACGGCATGACCGAAGCCGGGTCCGTCTACTGCCTGATGCCACCGGGCGAGGCTGTCAAACGACCGGGATCGGTGGGCAAGCCGCTGGCCCCGGCCGAGATCGTCTGCGTCGACGGGGACGGGGTGGGCGTTGCTCCCGACGAGGTCGGCCATGTCCGCATGCGCATACCGGGTCGCCCCCGCGAGTACTACGGCGACCCCGAGGCCACGGCCCGGACCTGGGTGAACGGCTGGCTGGTGACGGGCGACCTGGGGAAGCTGGACCGGGACGGCTACCTGTACATCGTCGGTAGGAGCAAGGACGTCATCATCCGCGGGGGGAACAACATCCATCCGACCGACGTCGAGCACGCCGTAGCCGCCCACGCTGCGGTGCGCGAGGTCTCGGTGCTCGGGGTGGACCACCCGGTGCTGGGCGAGGACGTCGTCGCCTTCGTGGTCCTGGCGCCGGGGTCGGTGGCCGACGCCGACGAGCTCCGTGACCACACCCTCGGTCTCGTGGCCCGGTACAAGGTCCCCCGCCAGTGGTACTTCGTGGACGAGCTGCCCCGCAACGCCACCGGCAAGGTGGTGAAGGACCGACTGCGCGACCTCCTCCCGCCGGCGGCCGTCGACCCGGGCGAAAGCTCCGCCACCGTGTCCGGCCCGTGATGGCCGACGGCGGCAGCGGGACCCGCAGTAGCCTCGCATCCATGCGAGCCGAATCCGACATCGTCCGCATCGGGATCGTGGGGGCGGGAAACATTGCCTCGATGAACGTGGCCGGGTACCTGTCGGACCCGCGCTGCGCCGTCGTGGCCGTGTGCGACCCCCGCGAAGGACGGGCGGCGCAGATGGCGGCGGAGTGGGGCGTCCCCCGCGCCTACACCGCCCTCGGCGACGTGTTGGCCGACCCGGACATCGACGCCGTCGAGATCCTGACTCCCACCAACCTGCACTACGAACACGTGCTGGCCGCGTTGGCCGCCGGCAAGCACGTCTCGTGCCAGAAGCCCCTGGCCAACTCGGTGGGCCAGGCCCGCGAGATGGCGCGGGCGGCCGAGGAGGCCGGGCTCATCCTCAGGGTGAGCGAATGCTTCCGGCACTACCCGCCGTTGGAGTTGGCCAAGCGGCTCATCGACGCCGGGGCCATCGGCAAGCCGACCCACCTGCGTAGCCGGACCGTCGTCGGGCAGACCGAGTCGGCGTTCCAGTCCGGCCTCGACATCGACGGCTACATGTGGCGGATGACCGCCGAGAGCCCGGGGGGGCACCTCTTCGACGACATGATCCACAAGTACGCGGTGGCGCTCTGGCTCCTCGACCAGGACATCGTGTCGGTCCAGGCCGTCGTGCGCCGCCGCGACTACTACTTCGAACCCTGCGCGGCCATCTTCGAGTACGAGGACCCGGACGTCCTCGGCTCCATGGAGGTCTCCTACGCCCCGGACATGTGGCTCCGCAGCGCGTACTACGGGGCGGACGAGTTCTTCGAGATCCAGGGCGACTCGGGGAACCTGTGGGTCACGCGTTGCACGGGTCAGATGCTCGACCTGCCCGCCGTCGTCCTCTACGACGGGGCCAAGGGCAGTCAGACGACGACCACCTTCCCGCATGTCGACGACGACTGGGGTGCCGGTTTCCGTCGGGCCTCCACCCACTTCGTCGACGCGCTGGTCGACGGGGTGCCGGCCGAGATGAGCGCCGACGAGGCCGTCAAGGCGCTGCAGCTGTGCTTCGCCGTCTACGAGGCGGGCAACACCCGCCTGCCCGTCGACCCCCGTACCATCGACGACCGGGTGGTGCCGGACGGATGGCCGAAGCCGTGAAGGTCACCCGCACCCTGCACCACAGCTTCAACGTCGAGGGCGACCTCGACGCCACCGTGGCGTTCTACGCCGGGCTCATGGAGCTCTCCAGCGACGATCGCCCCGACATACCCGGGGTCGGGGGGCACTGGTTCGCCACCGACAACGCGCAGCTCCATCTCGTGGACGCCGACGCCGGCCACGGGGACATCCGACCCACCGGTCCCCATGTCTGCTTCGCGGTGACCGATCTCGACGCCGCCATCGCCGAACTCGAGGCGGCCGGCATCCCCTTCGCCCGCGGCGCCCAGGGGACGACCGTGCAGATCTGGTTCAACGATCCGGCCGGGAACACCGTGGAGATCCAGCAGGATCCCGACGTGGTAGCGGCCTCCTGACCCGGACGGCGATGCTCCCGTCGACGTCGGATCAGGGGATGCCCCCGTCGACCCGCAGCACCGCGCCCGTGGTGTAGCTCGAGGCGTCCGAGGCGAAGTAGAGGGCACTGCCCACGATCTCGTCGGGCTGGCCACCCCGGCCCAAGGCGTGGCGCTTGCGCACCTCCACGTCGAACGCCTCGAGGTCCCAGTCCTTGGTCACGTCGGTGAAGAACGGCCCGGCCATGATGCAGTTGACCCGAACCGTCGGGCCGTAGGCATGGGCGAAGCCGACGGTGAGGGCGTTGAGGCCGGCCTTGGCCGCGTCATAGGGGAGCATGAAGGGGGCGGGGCGGATGGAGCCGGTGCTCGACACGTTGATGATCGATCCCCCGTCGCCGGCCGCCATCCGCGGCCCGACCAGTGCCGTCAGGCGGAACGGCCCCTTCAAATTGATGCCGACCACCTTGTCCCACATGGCCTCCGTGACGTCACCCAGGGCGCCGTAGGTGAGGGACATGCCGGCGTTGTTGACCAGCACGTCGATCCGCCCGAAGTGGTCGTAGGCCGTATCCACCAGACCGTCCATCTCGTCCCAGTGGCTCATGTTCACGCCGATGGCCAGGGCCCGGCGCCCCATGGCCTCGACCTCCGCCACCGTGGCCTCGCACGCATCGAGCTTGCGGCTGGCCACGATCACGTCGGCACCGGCTTCGGCCAGCCCGAGGGCCATGGCGTGGCCCAGTCCCCGGCTCCCCCCGGTCACCATGGCCACCCGCCCGGTCAGGTCGAATCGCCTGGCAGTCATCGCCCCGGTTCCGGATCCCGCGGCAGACCGAGCAGGCGCTCGGCGATGACGTTGCGCTGCACCTCGCTCGTGCCGCCGGCGATGGTGAGGCAGCGGGTGGCGAGGACACCCGCGGTCCACCGGGCCGACCGGCCCTCCAGGGTCGCCCCCTCGGGTCCGAGGAGCGAGAGACCCATGAGCTGGACCCGCTGTTCGTGCTCGGCGCCGAGCAGCTTGCGCAAGCTGGCGGCCGGGCCGGGGTCCACCCCGGCCAGCGCCTGCAAGGTCGACCGGTGGGTCATCAGCCGGAGCGACTGGGCCTCGGCCAGCAGGGTGCCGAGATGGGACGGGGTCTCGGGCTCGTCGGGGTGCTCGCCCCGGGCGGCCAGCCGGAGCACCGACTCGACCCCGGTCCCGAACGTGCCGCCCGACGACATGGCCACCCGTTCGTTGGCCAGGGTCATCCGGGCCATCCCCCAGCCCCGGCCGACGTCGCCGATCACGCAGTCGTCGGGCACGAAGACCGAGTCGAAGAAGACCTCGTTGAACATGGCCGCCCCGGTGAGCTCGCGCAACGGGCGCACGTCGAGTCCGGGGCTCCGCATGTCGACGATCACATAGGTGATGCCCTCGTGCTTGGGGGCTTCGGGATCGGTGCGGACCAGGCAGATGCCCCAGTCGGCCACCTGGGCCATGGACGTCCACACCTTCTGCCCGGTCAGGCTCCAGCCCCCCTCGACCCGTTCGGCCCGGGTCGACAGGTTGGCCAGGTCCGAGCCGGCGCCCGGTTCGGAGAACAGCTGGCACCAGGAGATCTCCCCCATCAATGTGCGACGCACCCACCGGGCCCGCTGCCCGTCGTCGCCGCAGGCGATGATCACGGGCAGGGCCCAGGCCCCGATGCCGAGGTGGGGCCGGTCGAGGCCGGCCTCGGCCATCAGTTCGTCGATGACCACCTGCTCGACGGCCCGGGCGTCGCGCCCCCACGGCTTCGGCCAGTGCGGGGCCACCAGCCCGGCGTCCACCAGCCCGGCCCGTCGGTCGGCCACCGGGGCATCCCCGATCTCGGCCATGACCGGGGCCAGCACCCGGCGCCACCGGTCGGCCTCGGCGGGCAGGTCGGTCGCCAGGTCGCGCCGCACCCCGGTGCCGGCCACGGCCGCCACCCGCCGTCGATACCGGTCCGGTCCCCCGAGCAGCTGCCGGTCGGCGAGGGCCCGCTTCAGGTGGAGGTGGAGATCGTGCTCCCAGGTGAAGCCGATGCCGCCGAGCACCTGCAGGCACTCCTGGGCGCACCGGACGTAACCGTCGGCACACAGGGCACCGGCCGTGGCCGTGGCCAGCTCCGCCTCGTCGGCGTCGTCCCCTTCGACGGCCATGGCCGCGTCCCACGCCACGGCGGTCATCTGCTCGACCCGGACGGCCATGTCGGCCAACCGGTGCTTGACCGCCTGGAACTGCCCGATGGGCCGCCCGAACTGGACCCGGACCTTGGCGTAGGCGGTCGCCGTCTCGAGGCACCAGCGGGACCCGCCGACGTGCTCGGCCGCCATCAGGGCGACGACCGTCCGGCGCACGACAGCGCGGTCGACGCCGCGCAGCTGGCGGGCCGCGGGGACGATCGACCGCTCCACCTCGACCGCGGCCACCCGGCGGGTGGGGTCGAGGCTGGGCAGGGTGACCGCATGGGCCCCGCCCGCTCCTAGGTCGAGCACGCACCACACCTCCGACCCGTCGGCCAATCGGGCCGGGGCCACCAGCGCCGTCGCCGTCGACGCGCCGAGGACCGGTCGGAGCGTCCCCGTGACCTCGAGGTCGCCGTCCGGCCCGGCCGCCACGGCGTCCAGGTGACCGGAGTCGAATGCCACCGCGCCGACCGCCGTGCCCGCGGCCAGTCCGCGGGCGATCCCGCGGGCGGCGGCCCGGTCGAGTCCCGCGGCGACCAGCCACGCCGCCGCCGCCGTGGTGACCAGGGGGCCGGGGAACACGGACCATCCCGTCTCTTCGAGGATGACGGCCAGCTCGAAGAGCCCGAAGCCCTGCCCCCCGAAGTCCTCGGCGAGGTGGACGCCCAGCCATCCCTGGTCGGCCATATCGCCCCAGACGGGCAGCAACTTCTCCTCGTCGACGTCGAGCAGTGACCGCGGCACCTCCGGCGGGCAGTGCGCGTCCAGCCAGCGCCTGGCCGACAGCCGCTGGGCCTCGTGTTCGTCAGTCAGAGCGATCGGCATCCGTACCCCCCGTTGTCCTCCGACGGCCGGCACCCGGTGTCGGCGCGTCTACTCCAGTCACCGAGATCGCCCGGGTCGGGCACCCCTCGGCCGCCACCATGATGCGCTCGACGTCGTCACCGTACGGCTCCCCGGCGACCGACACCCCGTCGTCGCCCAGCGTGAACGTGGCCGGCGCCCAGAACACGCAGTTGCCGGAGCCGACGCACCTGTCGCGGTCGATCGAGACGATCACCACTGCGGAACCCCGACTCGTCGTCGATCACTGCCCCGAGTCCGACGAGGTCCACTGCCCGTCACCATGGAGGTGCAGACTAGTGCGGAGGGTCGCCGCCGACCCGGTACCCGACCGCCCCCGACCGGGAGCGCGGGCCAGACCCTGACGGAGGTACGCAACCCATGGCCATGGCCACCCCCACGAGCCCGCACCCGTTGGACCCGCTCGACGCCGGGGAGATCCTCGCGGCGGTGGCGGCGGTGCAGGCGACCGGCCGGCTGGACGAGACGGCCCTCTTCGCCATGGTCACCCTGGTCGAGCCCGACCGCGGCCAGCTGTCGGGCTACGCCGAAGGACGGCCGGTGCCGCGGCGGGCCCGCCTGGTGGTCCTCCCCCGACCGGACGCCAGCGTGGTAGAGGCGACGGTGACGCTCCCCGACGGAGAGGTCGTGGAGTGGGTTGAACGTGACGGCGTGCGACCCGCGCTCCTGTTCGACGACTCCTACCGGTCCATCCTGGCCCTGAAGGCTGACCCCCGGTGGCAGGCGGCCATGTACGAACGGGGCATCACCGACCTCGACAAGGTCCAGATCGACCCGTGGCCCACGGGCAACTTCGAGAACCCCGACGAGGAAGGGCGACGCGTCACCCGCTGCATCTCCTACTACCGGGAGGACCCCACCGACAACGGCTACGCCCGGCCCATCGAGGGCGTCCTGGCCACGGTGGACGGGGCACGCGGCGTCGTCCTCGACGTCGCCGACTTCGGCGTGGTGCCCCTCCCCCCCGGACGCGGCATCTACCGTCCCGGCGACAACGGTCCGGGCCGGGCCGACCTCCGCCCCCTCGAGATCGTCCAGCCCGACGGCGTCAGCTTCACCCTGGACGGTCACCGGCTCTCCTGGCAGCGGTGGTCGATGCGGCTCTCGATGCACCCGCTCGAAGGTCTGGTCCTCCACACCGTCGCCTACGACGACCACGGGACGGAGCGGCCGATCCTGCACCGGGCCTCGATTTCCGAGATGGTCGTCCCCTACGGCGACCCGGGGCCCATGCACGGGTGGAAGAACGCCTTCGACGTGGGCGAGTGGGGCCTCGGACGCATGGCCAACTCCCTCACGCTCGGCTGCGACTGCCTCGGCGAGATCACCTACCTCGACGCCACCTTCTCCAGCGAACACGGCAAGACCTACGTGGTGGAGAACGCCATCTGCATCCACGAGGAGGACTACGGGATCCTCTGGAAGCACCTGGACATGAACACCGGCCATGCCGAGGTGCGCCGCTCCCGGCGCCTGGTCGTCTCCTTCATCGCCACCGTCGGCAACTACGAGTACGGCTTCTACTGGTACTTCTACCTCGACGGCTCCCTCCAGCTCGAGGTGAAGCTCACCGGGATCATGTCCACCCAGGCCGTCACCGGGGGCCAGGAGACCCCCTGGGGGTCGATGGTGGCACCGGGTCTCGCCGCCCCGTTCCACCAGCACCTCTTCTGCGCCCGCCTCGACATGACGGTGGACGGTCCGGTGAACGAGGTGCACGAGGTGTCCTTCGAGTCCGTGCCCGAGGGACCCGACAACCCGATGGGCAACGCCATGCGCCAGACAGTCATCCGGCTCGAGTCCGAGTTGGCCGCCTGTCGGGACGTCGACCCCGGCTCGAGCCGCCACTGGCGGTTCGTGAACCCGGCCAGCCGGAACGGTCTGGGCCGACCGGTGGCCTTCAAACTGCTGGCGGGGACCACGCCCACCCTGCTCGCCCAGCCCACCTCGAGTGTGGGTCGCAGGGCCGGGTTCGCCCGGCACAACCTGTGGGTCACCCCGGACACCCCGGGCCAGGTCCGGGCGGCGGGTGACTATCCCAATCAGCACGCCGGAGGCGACGGTCTGCCCGCGTGGACGTCGGCCGACCGCCCGCTGGTCGACACCGGGATCGTGGCATGGCACACGTTCGGGGTCACCCACTCCCCCCGCCCCGAGGACTGGCCGGTCATGCCCGTCGAGTACTGCGGCTTCCATCTCGTGCCGGTCGGATTCTTCGACTCGAACCCGGCACTCGACGTGCCGCCACCTCCCGGTCACTGCCACTGACCGGACACCCGGTGCGGCCCCGGGTGCCGCCTCCCCTCCGGTTACCATGACCGCCATGGCCGACCTCGAGACCCTGCTCTACGACGAATCCGACGGCGTGGCCTGGGTCACCCTCAACCGCCCCGAGTCGCTCAACGCATTCGACCCGGTGATGCAGCGCGAGCTGCGCGAGCTGTGGTCGATGCTGCGCACCAACGACGACGTCCGCTGCATCGTCCTGACCGGCGCCGGCGACAAGGCGTTCTGCACCGGACTGGACCGGGAGGGTATCGGCTCGTTCGACGACCTCCCGCCGGGCAAGCTCCCCGGGTACAACACACCGTGGGACTTCGACGATCCGGGCAGGAGCGTCTGTCCCAAGACGAACCAGCTGTGGAAGCCGGTCATCGCCGCCGTCAACGGGATGGCCTGCGGCGGCGCCTTCTACATCCTCGGCGAGGTCGACTTCATCATCGCCGCCGACCACGCCACCTTCTTCGACCCCCACGTCACGTACGGCATGCCCGCCGCCTTCGAGCCCATCTTCCTGCTCCACAAGATGCCCTTCCAGGAGGTCATGCGCCTCTCGTTGCTGGGGGCCCACGAGCGGATGTCGGCCGAACGGGCGCGCGAGGTGGGGCTCGTCTCCGAGGTGGCGCCGGCGGCCGAGCTCGCCGCGCGGGCGCGTTGGGCCGCCGCCGCCATCGCCGATCAGCCCGCCCTCGCCATCCAGGGCACGCTCCGGGCCCTGTGGATGGGCCTCGAGGTCTCCCGCCGCCAAGCCCTCGATCACGCCTTCCTGTTCACCAACGTGGGCACCGACCCCGCCTCCCTGGCCGAAGGCCAGGAGCGCTTCACGTCGGGCAAGCGGATCGAGTGGCGGCTCCGCTGACGCCGTCGATGTCGGGCGTCGTCGTCCCGACCGCCAACGGCGCCCGCCGGGCAGTATCTAGGGCTGCACCGCCAGTTCGGCGGCCAGCGCCCGCAAGGCACCCCGATCGGGCTTGCCCACACCGAGCACCGGAATCTCCTCGACCCGGAAGACCAGCTCGGGGGTCTTGAATCGGGCGACCCCCTGGTCGGCGAACCACTGCCGGCAGTGCTCGACGTCGACGTCGGCGCCCGCCACGACGAAGGCGGCGACCCGCTCCCCCAGGCGCTCGTCGGGACAGCCGACGACCACGGCCTGGCGGACGTCGGGATGACGCTCCAGCACCCGTTCGACTTCCGCCGAGGCGATGTTCTCCCCTCCCCGGATGATCAGCTCCTTCAGCCGGCCCACGATGGTCAACCATCCATCGGGGTCGAGCGTCCCGAGGTCCCCGGTGGCGAACCAGCCCCGGCGCACCGCCTCCGCCGTCTGGGACGCCGTTCCGTACCCGATGAACAGCTCCGGTCCCCGCACCAGGACCTCGCCGCGCCGGCCCGGTGGCACCCGTCGGGTCGTGCCCGGTACGGCCACCAGGATCTCGGCGTCGCCCACCGAGTGGCCGTCGGTGTCACGGGCCTGCTCGGGCGTGTCCCGCCAGCTGCTGGTGGTGACGGTCGGCGCCTCGGTCGAGCCGTAGGTGCGCTTGACCATGGCCCCGAGCCCGGCACGGGCGACATCGACGAACTCCGGAGTGACCCCCATCGAGCCGCACGACACCACTCGCAGCCGTTCCACTTGCTCCCGGTAGCCGGGAACCTCCATCATCCCGACGAACAGTGTCGGCGGGCCGATCATGAAGCTGGCCCCGTGCTCGCCGGCCAGGCGCACCCCCCGCCCGGCGTCCCACTTCTCCATCAACACGACGGTCATGGCCGCCTGACCGGGCACCAGCACCGAGTTGAGCAGTCCGGACACGTGGGCCAGCGGTGACGGCATGAGGGCCACGTCGTCCGCGGTCAGTCCGTGGGCCGCGACCATGCTGGACGCCTTGTAGGCGAGACCGCGGTGGGAGTGCAGGACCGCCTTGGGATAACCGGTCGAGCCGGACGTGAACAGGACCACGGCGACATCCGCGCCCCGGGGACGGACCCGGGTCGGCCTCCCGGTCAGCAGTGCGTCGAACCGGGGATCACCGGTCCGCACCCCGATGGCATCCACCAGGCCGGCCAGGGGCAGGCCGGGCGCAGACAGCGTGACTGCGGGGTCGAGGTCCACCACCATCCGGGCCACCTCGCTCGCCCCGACCTGGTGATGGATCGGCGCGGCCACAGCCCCGCTCCTCCAACAGGCGTGGAACAGCACGATCGCCTCCCACCAGTTGGGGAGCTGCCAGGCCACGACGTCCCCCCGGCGCACACCGAGCGACCGCAGTCCGCCGGCCGCGGTGGCGGCCGCCGCGTCCAGGGTGCCCGCATCGATCGTCACGTCTCCGTCGATCACGGCGGTGGCGCCGGG
>Ga0208220_1000811_pt1 | contig 13093 bp, 15 predicted proteins | sample NGESurdeep092012_9_FD_184484 | JGI IMG/M metagenome (GOLD analysis project Ga0208220, IMG submission 184484) | Arctic peat soil microbial communities from Barrow, Alaska - NGEE Surface sample F53-1 deep-092012 (SPAdes) | ecosystem: Environmental > Terrestrial > Soil > Wetlands > Peat ... | reverse complement strand
ACGCCGACGTAATCCGCGAACAGCCGCTGCAGCCTGCGCTCCGGCAGCCCCGACGCCTCGGCCAGCTGGGCCACCCGGCGCAGGGCCGGGTCGGCGGTGATCTGGCTCACCAGGTCCGCCGCCTGCTCGACGACGGGGTCGGCGGTCAGTCCCCGCCCGCGCAGCAGCCCGGCCGCCGCCGCGATCATCGCCTGGTCATCGGCGTCGGCCGCCATCGCCGCCGCGCACGCCTGGTCGGCCGCCGGTCCCAGGATGCCGGCCGCGGGCACCACCCGATCGTTCAACCGGGAGATCGGCTCGCAGTGATAGGGCCGGAAGCCGCCTGGCCTGAACCGCACCCCGAGCGCCTTGCCCTGCCCGGAGATGCTGCGCGTGAAGATCTTGGTGTCGACGCCGTACACGGCCGCCCCGGCCGCCTCGAAGGCCAGGTTCACGTTCGGGTGCGGCAGGATCGCCTGCTCGTGAGCCGGACGCCCGCGCAGGTCCCAGCGGATCACCCAGCAGAAGTCGACCACCGGCGCGAGGTCCTCAGGCGGCGGGTACCGGTTCAGCGTGAACCTGGTCGCGGCGGCCGCCGCGTGCAGCACGCCGGGGCCCATCGATCCGGCCGACTCGGCCGGTGGCGGGTTCACCCGCCCGATTTTAGCTGTCGTGTTTGTTCAAGACATCGCCGACGGGCGGCGCTACCGTCGGGTGGCATGACACTACATGCTGAACTGGCCGACGCGGCGGGGGCGACCGCGGTTGTCGTGGACAATGTGACCCCGGCCGAGCTAAGCGGCCGCACCCCGTGCGATGAATGGGACGTCCGAGGCCTGCTCAACCACGTCATCTTGTGGAGCTCCTACTCGCTCGAGCGCCGGGCGCAGGGCGAGTCCGTCGCGCCGGAGTTGATGGAACGCGACTTCGCGTCGGCGACGGACTTCGCCGCCGACTACCGCGCGCAGCTGGACCGCGCGCTGGCGGCGTGGGCGGACCCGGCCGTCTGGGATCGCGAGCTCGACATGATGGGCGCCAAGACCCCGGCCGCCAACGTGGGCGCGCTCATCATCGCCGAGCTCGTGCTGCACGGCTGGGACCTGGCCGCGGCGACCGGGCAGGAGTACGCGGTCTCCGACCGCGCGGCCGAGGCCGCGCTGGGCGCGGTCGAGGCCAACGCCGAGATCTTCCGCCAGTACAAGGGGTTCGCCGAGCCGGTCCCGACGGCGGCCGACGCGCCGGTCCTCGACCGCGTGCTCGCCCTGTCCGGCCGTGACCCGGCCTGGACGCCGGCCGCCGGCTGAGCATCGATCGCCGGCGGCCCCGGCGGCCCCGGCGGCGCGAACCGCGCCCGGACCGTTCAGGGTCGGGGCGGGCAGGGGGCCAGCAGCGCGTAGTAGGCCATCGGGACGCCGGTCCGCCTGCGCAGGTGCAGCCCGGCCTCGTTGGCCAGCCTGACCAGGGTGGTCAGGGTCAGGTGATGCCGGTCGGCGAACTCGCCGATCACCAGCCGGCCGCCGGGCTTGAGCACCCGTCGCAGCTCCGTCAGCGCGGCCAGCGGCCGGGGGATCTCGCCCAGCACCGTCACCAGGTAGGCCGCGTCGAAGCAGGCGTCGGGGAAGGGCAGCGCCTCGGCGCTGGCCAGCCGCGGGCTGATGGCGCCGATCGAGCGCCGGGCGGCCCGGGCCATGACGTGGTCGAGCATCTGCTGCTGGACGTCGACGATCACGAGCTCGCCGTCGGCCCCGAGCTGCGGCGCCACGTGCAGGGACTGCAGGCCGGTGCCGGGGCCGACCTCGAGTACCCGCTCGCCCGGTTGCGGCTGCAGCAATGCGTCCAGGCGCCGGCCGGTCAGCAGCGGCAGCGGGAGGTCGAGCAGCCGGCGCTGCGCGTACGGGTACGGTGCCTGGTCGGTGAGCACCACGGCGGCGCAGGCGGCGGCCGCGGCGAGCGCCCCGGCCGCCGCGATCGCAACCAGCGGCGCTCTCATCGGGTTTCCCTGGTGAGCGCGATCGCGACCCACCAGGCGGCCGCCGCCAGCGGGATCTCGGCGCAGCCCGCCTCGGCCAGCGCCATCGCGTGCCCGGCGCCCGGCGCCGAGGTGCACACGTCGAACCACGCGTCGATCAGCAGCAGCGTGCCCGCGGCCGCGGCCGGTAGGCTCGCCCGGCGATCGCCGCGGCCGAGCAGCACGGCGGTCGTCAGGGCGGCGGCCGCCTCGGCGGCGTCCAGCCCGGTCCAGGCCATCGCCCAGTGCTGCGCCTGCGCCGTGGCCGGGAGGGTGACCGCCAGCACCGCGCACCAGGGCAGCAGGAACCCGCCCGCCGCGAGCGCGACCAGCCGGGCCCGGCGCAGCAGCGCGGGCTGAGCCTGCGCATCGGGTCTCGGCAACGTCTGGCTTCCTTCGCCCGGGCCTGCCGGCCGGCGCCATCGCGGGTTGCCCCTGGCCGGGGGCCGGAAGCAGAGCAGCCGGAAATCGAGGGGCCTGAAGCGGAGGGCCGGGAGCGCGTGCGTCTGCATGGACTTCACCCTAGGATTGCAGAGAAAATTTTGCAAACTAATTTTTGCAGAGTCTTGTCTGTGATTCCTGGTACCCTGCTGCCATGGCGATCAGCCCGCGACCGGTGACCGGCGACGCGAAGCGCTGGAAGGCGATGTCCCACCCGCTGCGCAGGGAGATGCTGCGCTACCTGGCCGAGCACGGCACCGCCAGCTCGACCACCCTGGCCGAGGCGCTGGCCGAGAGCACCGGCACCACCAGCTACCACCTGCGGGTGCTGGCCGACGCGGGGGTCATCGAAGAGGTGCCTGAGCAGACCAACGGCCGGGAACGGTGGTGGCACGTCCCCCCGGTCGACCTGCGCGAGCCCGACTACGACAGCCTCAGCCCGGCCGACCGGGCGGCGCTCGACGAATGGCGCGCACCGCAGATCCCCCGCGAGGTGGAGCTGTTCAACCGCTACATCCGCGAGTTCCGCCAGCACGGGCCGTGGGCCAAGGCCTCCCGCGCGGACGGCTACTACACCGCCGCCGACCTCGACGCGTTCACGAACGAGTACATCGCCCTACTGAGCAAATACGGCCATACCGCCGAGACCGCCCCGCCCGGCGCGCGGCTCATGCAGCTCCGGATGTTCTACATTCCTGATGAGCCGGCTGAACGCGGGGAAAGCGGCTAGTAACAAGCCGCGACCGCCGCTCGCGAATGTGAGACCGCTCACGATTTCACAGGCGCCTTTCTGAAACGGACAACGAAGACCCCCATTTACCGGCGACGCAGGTCAGGTGGTCCAGACCTTGCAGCGTACGGCCGGGTTGGCACGTGATGTTGCGCACTCAACAGACAAGCGTTCTCCTGTCAAGATGAATCACCGAAGCTTTTTCAAGCGTTCAGCTTGACTGACGAGAGGACCAAGTTCGTGGTCGATGTTGATGCCATCCTGGAAGCCGCTCAGCTGAAAAACGAGCACGTACGCGAGTACGTCAAGTACTGGGCGGGGATCACGGGCGCCGACAACATCGAGGTCGTCAGCGCCGATGACGACGCCCGCCTGGTCGCAGAAGCGCTCGCGGCAGGCGAGATCTTCCCCGCCGGCGAGGGCCTCTACTACTCCCGGAGCTACCACAAGGACACCGCGCGCTCGGAGGAGCGCACGATCGTCGCGACCAGCAACCCGGCCGACAAGGGGATCTACAACAACTGGTACCCCGCCGCGGAGATGAAGGCGAAGCTCACCGGGCTCATGCGCGGCGCGTCGGCAGGCAAGACGATGTACGTGATCCCGTACCTGATGTCGCCTCCCGGCGCTCCGCTCGAGCAGTACGCGGCCGGCGTTCAGCTGACCGACAACCGCGCGGTCGTGCTGCACATGAACCGGATGTCGCGGGTGCACGTCGACTTCATCAACAACCTGATCGTGCCCGACAGCTTCGTCCGGGCCGTGCACGTGACCGGTGACCTGGAGAACCTGGGTCAGGGCACGCCCGACGACAAGCGCTACTTCGTGACCGTGGCCGACGAGCGCACCATCCTCCACTTCGGCTCGTCCTACGGCGGCAACGCGCTGCTCGGCAAGATCGCGCACGGCCTTCGCCAGGCCGCCTACGACGGCTGGGCATCCGGCCGGTTCCTGTCCGAGCAGTTCATGCTGCTCGGCATCACCGACAAGCAGACCGGCAAGAAGTGGCACATCGCGGGCGGCTTCCCCAGCGCCAGCGGCAAGACCAACCTGGCCATGACCCTCTCCCCCGATGCCCTCGGCGACCGCTACTACGTCGACTTCTACGGCGACGACATCGCCTGGATGTGGGTCGGCGAGGATGGCCGCCTGTACGGCATGAACCCCGAGAACGGCGTCTTCGGCGTGGCCAAGGACACCAACGAGCACACCAACCCGACCGCGATCGAGTCGATCGCCCCCGGCACCAAGGCGATCTTCACCAACATCGCCTGGAACGAGAAGACGCACGAGGTCTGGTTCGAGGGCCGCACCAAGAACCCGCCCGCTGACCTGGACGGCTGGCTGGACTGGAAGGGCAACCCGATCGCCGACCGTTCCCCGGCGGAGGCGAACGATCCCTGGGCGCACCCCAACAGCCGCTTCACCACCACCCTGGCCAACGTGCCCAACATCGCCAAGGACTACAACGAGCCGCAGGGCGTGCCGATCGACGGCATCATCTTCGGCGGCCGCACCAGCGACCGGGAGCCGCTGATCCGCGCGATCACCGACCTCGCGGAGGGCGTCTACGACGGCCTCACGCTCGGGGCCGAGGCCACCTTCGCGGCCGACGGCCTCGACGGCCAGCTCCGCTACGACCTGATGTCGATGCGACCGTTCATGTCCTACCCGGAGGGCGCGTACGCCGCGCACTGGCTCAAGATCATCGGCGAGGCCGCCGAGCAGCCCATCTTCGCCCACGTCAACTGGTTCCAGCGCGACGCCGAAGACGGCCACTTCCTCTGGCCCGGCTACCGCGACAACCTGCGCGCGCTGCTGTGGCTCATGCAGCTCAAGGACGGCGAGGTGACCGGGGTCAAGACCCCGGTCGGGATCCTGCCGACCAAGGAGGAGCTGAACACCGACGGCCTCGACATCGACCCGGCCGACCTGGACACGCTGCTCACCATCGACACCGCCCGCTGGAAGCAGGAGATGGGCTTCCGGCAGGCTCACCTCGAGCAGTTCGCGAACCTGCCCGACGAGATCTGGGCCGCTCACCGCCGGGTGGCCGCGGAGCTCCAGGACTAACCGCGAAACCAAGGTCAACACCGGTATATCGAACGGTCGCGGGCTTCGACTGGCAGCGAAGCCCGCGGCCGTTCAACGTCGGCGACCTTGGGGTTCGGCGTTACTCGTGGACCGGCAGCACTGCCCAGACCCGCTTGCCGTGCCAGCCGGGCACCGCTTCCCAGCTCCAGACGTCGGACAGCGCCTCGATCAGCTCCAGGCCCCGTCCCGATTCCTCGTCCTCGTCGGGGTGGCGCATGGCGGGCGCGCCCAGCGCGGCCGGCAGCGTGTCCCAGACCTCGACCATCAGCCTGAGCCGGTCGGAGGACAGCCGCACCCACAGCAGCGGCAGCTTCCCCTCGGCGTCGTACCTGAGGCTGCCGTCGGCGCCCGTCACCGCCTGCACGACGTTGGTGGTCAGCTCGCTGACCACCAGCTCGGTGGTCTCTATGAGCGCGTCGAGACCCCAGCCGTTCAGCACCACGCCGATAAACCCCCTGGCGAGGCGGGGCGCGGTCGGCAGGGCACCGAGCGGACCCAGATCTGAGGTCAACGGCCAGTCAGCCACGTGTCCCTCGCCGCTTGCGACCCAGGCGGAACGGCTGCGCAGAACAGCCCCCGCCGAACGGGATATTAACCGGACGGCACGTTAGCGTACTCGCTCCGGTGCGCACCGTGTCCCTATTGCACCGGAACTGTGACGGATAGTCACAGTGAGCGCAGGATATCCTGCCGCCATCGGCGATCACGGCTGTTGCTACGCGGGAGTGCCAGGGCGAAACGGCGCCCCATGGCCGGGAATTATCACGTCCGCGAACTCAAGCAGCAGCTCCCTGCTGGCCACCAGGGCCGCCTGGTCGGCGCCGAGCGGATCCTCCTGCGGGCCGTCGGCCGACCACCACGCGTGGGTGCAGACGTAGACGCCGTCGGGTGCGGACGCGACCGTGGAGATGTCCTCGGCGGTGTGCCCCGGGGTCCGCAGCAGCCGCACCGACGGGCCGAGCTGGGCGCCGTGCGCGTCCCGGCCCAGCCATCGGTCGCCCTCGTAGACGGCCCAGTGATCGTGAATGCGCGCGTTGCGGAAGAGCGCGGCGTTAACCGTGTGATCGGGATGGTGGTGGCTGAACACCACGTCGGTGACGTCCTGCGGCGCCGGGCCGTGCGCCTTGAGCGCGGCCAGGAGCGCGTCGCGGTCGGCGACCATCCCCGGATCGACGACGATGACGGCGTCGCCATCGCGAATCAACGTGACGGTGCCGCTCACCCGCTCGCCGTCGCCAGCGAGGCCAACGTATCCGTCGTGAAGCACGTGCACTTCGGCGGAACCGGTGGCCGGAATCTCCAGTGGTGTCACATCACAAACAATAGCGGCATAACGGCAACTCGATCGGTACCCGGATCCCGTCGAGCGCGTGCGCGCACAGATCGTCCTCCCGCTCGGCCGGGAACGCGGCGATGACCTTCGCCGCCAGATCGCGCAGCCGCGCCATGTTCTTGCCGAACACCTCGAAGACCTCGGCCTGCGTTACCCCGTCCCCCTCGTCCACGCCCGCGTCGGTGTCGGTGACGAGCGCGAGGGTCGTGTAGCAGAGCGCGAGCTCGCGGGCGAGCACCGCCTCCGGGTGGCCGGTCATCCCGACCAGCGTCCAGCCCTGGGCCGCGTGCCACTGCGACTCCGCGCGGGTGGAGAACCTCGGCCCGTCGATCACGACCAGCGTCCCGGTGCTGGCCGGCACCCAGCCGTTCTTGCGCGCGGCCTCGACCGCGTGCGCCCGGCCTGACGGGCAGTAGGGGTCCGCGAACGGGACGTGCACCGCGTACTCGTCGTAGAACGTCTGCACCCGGCCCCTGGTCCTGTCCACCAGCTGGTCCGGGACGACCAGGGTGCCGGGACCGTAGGAGGCGGTGAGCGACCCGACCGCGCTGGGGGCGAGGATGCGCCGCACGCCGAGCGCGCGCAGCGCCCACAGGTTGGCGCGGTACGGGATCAGGTGCGGCGGGAACCGGTGGTCCTTGCCGTGCCGGGGCAGGAACGCCACCCGGCGGCCCGCCACCTCGCCGACCAGGACCGGCTCGCTCGGCTGGCCGAACGGCGTCTCGACCTGCACCTCCTCGGCGTCGGTGAGGAACTCGTAGAAGCCGGAACCGCCGATGACCCCGATATCCGCGACCGCCTCCACGGGGTCAGGCGACCTTCTCGCCCGAGGACTTCGTGGACTTCGAGGACGATGAAGATGAGGCGGAGGACGACGACGAAGAGGCACCGCTCTTGTCGCCTGACGAGGACGAGGACTTGTCGCCGCTCCCCGCCTTGTCGCTGCTCCCCGCCTTGTCACTGCTCCCGGGCTTGTCGCTGCCACCCGAGGAGGACGAGGACGAGTCAGCCGACGACCCGCCAGCCGACGCCGCAGACGTCGCCGACTCCGAGGCCGAAGACCCCTTCCGGCTGTCGGTCCGGTAGAAGCCGGATCCCTTGAACACGATGCCGACCGGCGAGAAGACCTTGCGGAGACGGCCGCCGCAATCGTCGTGGACCGTCAGCGGGTCGTCGGTGAACTTCTGCACCGTCTCGAGCTCGCTACCGCATTCGGTGCAACGGTACTGGTAAGTGGGCACGGATTCCTCCCGGGCGGAACCAAATTTGTTGAGCTAGTCTTAGCACTCGCACTAGCAGACTGCTAAGGATAACCGCGCTAGCGCGCGGCTGATTCCGCAGCCGGGCCGGCGGCGGGCGGCAGCCACGTTAGCCCCGGCCCCGGCCGCACCGCCAGCCGGACCCGCTGATCGTGGGCCTCGGCCGGCACGGCCGGCAGCAGCTCGTCGTCGTAGAGCAGCGCGATCGTCGGCACCTGCCCGCCCACCCGGGCCAGCGCCCGGTCATAGGACCCGCCGCCCCGGCCGAGCCGGTAGCCGCGCGCGTCGACGGCGAGCGCGGGCACGAGGACGATGTCCGCCCGGGCGACCGTGTCCGTCCCGCGGGTCGGCTCGGTCGGCTGCAGCAGCCCGCGCGGACCCGGCGCGAGCGAGTCGGGCCCTTCGTAGGAGGCCCAGTCGAGGTCGCCGTCGGGCAGCAGCACCGGCAGCACCACGTAGCTGCCGCGCTTCCAGAGCGCGAAAACGAGCCGGCGGGTGTCCGGTTCTGAGCCGATCGAGTAGTAAGCCGCGATCGTCCCGGCGGCGGACACCTCGGGCATTTCCAGCACATGGTCCCCGATAAGGCGGCTGGCCTGCGTGCGCGCCGAATCCGACATTGCCGCACGAGCCGTCACAAGGCGTCGACGCAGGCTGGCCTTATCGGCGCCGGCCGGGCTCGCAGCGGACGCAGGGCCGGGTGTGTCGTGCACTTTGCCCCCTAGGAAGTCACTACTGTAGACGCATGGTCGATACCGGCAATGCCAGGACGCCAGCAGTGACCAAGGCCGTGGTGCCCGCCGCTGGGCTGGGAACGCGGTTCCTGCCAGCGACAAAAGCGACGCCCAAGGAAATGCTGCCTGTCGTCGACAAGCCAGCGATTCAGTATGTCGTCGAGGAAGCCGTCGCCGCGGGCCTCAACGATGTGCTGCTTATCACGGGCCGGAGCAAGCGCTCCATAGAAGATCACTTTGACCGCAACTACGAGCTCGAGGAAGCCCTCACCGCTAAGGAAGACTGGGACAAGCTCGCCCTCGTCCGCGAGTCGAGCGACCTCGCGACCATGCACTACGTCCGCCAGGGGGACCCCAGGGGGCTTGGCCACGCGGTCCTGCAGGCGGCCCAGCACGTGGGCCACGAACCGTTCGCGGTGCTGCTCGGCGACGACCTCATCGACCCCAGGGACCCGCTGCTGACGCGGATGATCGACGTGCGGAACCAGTTCGGCGGCAGCGTCGTGGCCCTGATGGAGGTCGATCCCGAGGATGTCTACCTCTACGGCTGCGCGGCGATCGAGCGAACCGGCGACGACGACGTGGTCATGATCACAGACCTGGTGGAGAAGCCGTCCCCGGGCACCGCGCCGAGCCGGTGGATCATCATCGGGCGGTATGTGTGCGACCCCGAGGTCTTCGACGTCCTCCGCGACACCCAGCCCGGGCGGGGCGGCGAGATCCAGCTCACCGACGCGCTCAAGGTCCTCGCGGCCAAGGGCGAGCTGCGCGGGGTGCTGTTCAGCGGGCGTCGCTTCGACACCGGCAACAAGCTGGATTACCTTCGGACCATGGTGATGTTCGCGGGCGAGCGCCCCGACCTGGCCGGGGAGTTCATCCCCTGGCTGCGCAAGTACCTCGAAGAGCACCAGTGACGTCGGGCCGGATACCGGCCCATCCGGTGGTGGACAGCTCCCACAGCACGGTCGAGGCCTACCAGTCGGCGATCCTGTCCGCCATCAGCCCCCTCATGCCGACCAGCCTTGAGCTGGCCGACGCCGAGGGCTGCGTGCTCGCGGAGGACGTGACGGCGGCGGTGTCGCTTCCCTCGTTCGACAACTCGAGCATGGACGGGTACGCGGTGGTGGCGGCCGACACCGAGGGCTCCTCGGAGGAATCGCCGTCCGCCCTCCGGGTCACCGGCGAGATCGCGGCGGGCGATATCGGCGTCTACCGGCTGGTGCCGGGCACCGCGATCAGGATCATGACCGGCGCGCAGCTGCCGGCCGGGGCGGACGCCGTCATCCCGGTCGAGTGGACCGACGGCGGCGTCGCCGCGGTCGAGATCTACCGCCCCGCCGCGGCGGGCGCCAACGTGCGCTACGCCGGGGGCGACGCGGTCGCGGGCGAGACCCTGCTGACGGCCGGGACGCGGATGCGGCCGATGCACGTCGCGGTGGCCGCGTCGGCCGGGCGCAGGCAGGTCAGCGTCCGCCCGAGGCCCCGGGTGGTGGTGTTCTCGACCGGGGACGAGCTGACCGAGCCGGGCACCCCGCTGGTGCCCGGCCGCATCTGGGACTCCAACAGCTACATGCTGCACGCGGCCGCCCGGGAGGCGGGCGCGCTGGCCTACCGCCGCGCCGTCGTCCCCGACGACCCGGCCGGCGTCCTGCCCGCGCTCGAAGAGCAGCTCATCCGGGCCGACCTGCTGATCACCACCGGCGGGGTGAGCATGGGCGGCGAGCACGACGTGGTCAAGGCCGCGCTCCGCGAGCTCGGCACGGTGACCTTCCGCAAGGTGGCGATGCAGCCGGGCATGCCGCAGGGGTTCGGCGTGATCGGCGAGGACCGGGTGCCGATCTTCACCCTGCCCGGCAACCCGGTCAGCGCCTACGTGTCGTTCCAGCTCTTCGTCAGGCCCGCCCTCGCCGCCCTGCAGGGGGCGTCCGACCTCGGCCTCCCCCGCGTCCAGGCGACGCTGAGCGAGGCCGTCCGGTCGCCGTCCGGACGGCGTTCCTACCTGCGCGGGGTGCTCGACGGGAGCAAGGTGACGCCGCTGTCCGGGCAGGGCTCGCACCAGATCGCCCACCTCGGCCGGGCCAACGCGCTCGTGATCGTCCCCGAGTGGGAGACCCGGCTCCCGGCCGGCGACACCGTCGACGTCCTCGTGCTGCCCTAGAGAGTCAGCCGGGTCCGTTCGAAAACTGATTGCGAATGGGTTTTGGTTTCCTGCTCGCCCCGTAGCCGGCACTAGGCTGCTGGTATGAGCGATGCTGCTCCGCTGAGGCTGACCCACCTGGACGAGGCGGGCCGGGCGCGGATGGTCGACGTCTCGGCCAAGGACGTGACCGTGCGGACCGCCACCGCGTCCGGGCGGGTGCTGCTGTCGGCCGAGGCCGTCGCCGCGCTGCGCGACGGCGCCGTGCCCAAGGGCGACGCCCTCGCGGTGGCCAGGATCGCCGGCATCGCCGGGGCCAAGCGGACGCCGGACCTGATCCCGCTCTGCCACCCGCTCGCGATCCACGCGGTCACCGTCGACCTGGCCGTGACCGACTCGGGGGTGGAGATCACCGCCCAGGTGCGGACGGCCGACCGCACGGGCGTCGAGATGGAGGCGCTGACCTCGGTTTCCGTCGCCGCGCTGACGCTCATCGACATGATCAAGGCGGTCGACAAGAGCGCCGTGATCACCGACGTGCGGCTGGAAGCCAAGGACGGCGGCCGGTCCGGCGCCTGGCGGCGGGCATGATCAAGGGGTTGGCGATCACCGTGTCCAACCGGGCGGCGGCCGGGGTGTACCCGGATCGTTCCGGCCCGGTGCTGATCGAGCTGCTCCTCATCGCCGGGTGCGACGTGGTGGACGGGCCGCTGGTGATCCCGGACGGCGAGGCGGTGGAGCAGGTTCTCCGCGACTCGGTCACGGCCGGCTACGACGTCGCCGTCACCACCGGCGGGACCGGCCTTACCCCGACCGACCTGACCCCGGAGATGACCCGGCGGGTGCTCGACCGGGAGATTCCGGGCATAGCGGAGGCCCTGCGCAGCGCCGGCGCCGCCGCCGGCATCCCGTCGGCGATCCTCTCCCGGGGGCTCGCGGGCGTGGCCGGGCGGACGCTGATCGTCAACCTGCCGGGGTCGTCCGGCGGCGTTCGGGACGGGATGAGCGTGCTGCGGCCGATCCTGGTGCACGCGGTCGATCAGATCCGCGGCGGCGACCATCCGCGGGCCGACACTGCCCCTGGGACCGGCCGGATAGCCGACACCGCATAAGGTTGCGCCTACGCTAGATCGGATAGCGTAAAGCGCCTCTCAAGGGAATGATTGACGCCGTGGGACGCATCCAAGGGTGGCCGGCCACCCTGACCGAGCCAGACCTGCTCGACGCACCGGTCGTTTTGCGCCCGGTGCGGGTCGCGGACGCGCGCGCCTGGCGCGAGATCCGGGTGCGGAACGCCTCGTGGCTGCGCCCGTGGGAGCCGTCCAACCCGGAGACCCCGCTGCACCGCTCGTCGATCGGCCCGTACGTCTCCATGGTGCGCACCATGCGGCGGGAGGCTCGGCAGGGGATCGCGCTGCCCTGGGTGGTCAGCTACGGCGGGCACTTCGCGGGGCAGCTCACGGTCGGGTCGGTCGTCTGGGGGTCGTCGCGGTCGGGCCAGATCGGCTATTGGGTCGACGAGTCGTTCGCGGGCAAGGGGATCATCCCGACCGCGCTGGCGATGGCGGTCGACCACTGCTTCCGGGTGATGGGCATGCACCGGCTCGAGGCGTCCATCCGGCCCGAGAACGCCGCGTCCCGGCGCGTGGTGGAGAAGCTCGGGTTCCGCGACGAGGGCGTCCGGGTCAGGCAGCTGCATATCAACGGCACCTGGCGGGACCACATCTGCTACGCGATCACGGCCGAGGAAGTGCCGACGGGAATGCTTCCCCGGTGGCGAAGCTCGCTCGCCGCCTCACGCTCCGGCGCCCAATAGGCTTGCTTCGGGGAAGCTGGGCAGAGCCGCGAGACGCTCCCGCATAACGGATCTTTGCCTTTGATCTTCGCGACACGCCGCGCAGGTATTCGTTATCAAGCGGCCGGTCCCTTTACGCTGCGTTACATGCCCGGTGCCGAATCGACCGAGGGGAGGCACGAGCCCGATGAGCAGCGCAATCCTTTACCTGGCGATCATCGCGATCTGGCTCTGCGTGCTCATCCCCCGGTGGCTGAAGCGCGACTCGGCCCGCGGCGCGGTCATCGCATCGGACACTGTGGCCGGCGGCGAGACCTCGGTCCCGACGACGGCCGGCGACGACCAGGCAGACCTCGCGGACGACGGCGCGCCGCTGTCCGCCGGGTCCGGCGTCATGGCGCCACCGCCGGCCGCCCCGGCGCCGCCGCTGAGCGCCGAGGAAGCGCGTCGGCGCATCCTGACCGGGCGCCGGCGGCTGCTCGGCATGCTCATCCTGCTGGAGATCGCGGCGATCGCGCTCGCCGTCGTCGGCCTGGCCGCCCTGTGGGTCATCATCCCGCCCACGGTCATGCTCACCGGGTACCTG
>Ga0208220_1000809_pt1 | contig 13096 bp, 12 predicted proteins | sample NGESurdeep092012_9_FD_184484 | JGI IMG/M metagenome (GOLD analysis project Ga0208220, IMG submission 184484) | Arctic peat soil microbial communities from Barrow, Alaska - NGEE Surface sample F53-1 deep-092012 (SPAdes) | ecosystem: Environmental > Terrestrial > Soil > Wetlands > Peat ... | reverse complement strand
GGGAATTGCAGCCGGATTTGATTATCGTTGTGGCTTACGGACAGATTTTGCCGCAGGGCATTTTGGATTTGCCGAAGTTCGGCTGCGTGAACGTCCACACATCGCTGCTGCCAAAATATCGTGGCGCGTCGCCGATTCAATCCGCGATTCTCAACGGTGAAACCGAAACCGGCGTGACCATCATGAAAATGGACGCGGGTCTGGACACCGGCGAAATCATTTCACAGGCGCGCACGCCGGTTTTGCCGGATGACAATTCGCAAACGCTTCACGACCGGCTCGCGCAACTGGGTGCGGAACTGTTGATTGAAACAATTCCAGATTACGTTGCAGGAAAGATTTTGCCAAAACCGCAGCCGGGCGAAGGCGCGAGCTACGCGGCAAAAATAAAAAAGGAGGACGGGAAAATTGACTGGAACGAACCGGCGGAAAAGATTTTGAACCGGCTTCGCGCATTCACGCCGTGGCCGGGAATTTTTACATTTCTTCCCGGCGAGCCTGAACAAATAGTTCGCGCAACGACAAATCCCAAAAAGACTTTGCCAATCATTATTCCCGCCCGTCCGCCGCAATTGCTGAAAATCTGGAAGGCGGACGTTGTGGAAAAATCCGGCGCGGCTGGCGGGATTTTGTCAGCGGACAAAAATGGAGTTGTCGTCGCTTGCGGGAAAAACGCGCTGCGGATTCTGGAATTGCAGCGCGAAGGCGGACGGAAATTGTCCGCGCAGGAATTTCTTGCTGGAAATCCGTTGAAGGCCGGCGAAAAATTCAATCAACCGGATTGACAAGTCCCTTTTTTTCGCGCCTATTTTGCGTGTGAGTGAATCAACTGGTTCCCAAAGCGACCCGCGCATTTACCTGGCCGCGGAGCGCACGTTTCTGGCGTGGCTTCGGACGGGCATCGCGCTGATGGGTTTCGGTTTTGTCGTGGCGCGGTTTGGTTTGTTCCTGCGCGAAATTGCTGCAACCCAGGCTTCCATCAAACCGCCGCACGCCAGTTTTTCGCTGCCAGTCGGCATTTTGCTCATCGTCCTCGGCATCGTTGTCAATGTCGTTGCTGCCATTCGCCATCGCCGCTGCGTCCGGGCGATTGACCGGGGGCAATTCCGGCAGAAGTTCGGGTCGGCTTTCGGGTTGTGGCTGGCGGGATTGCTCGCGCTGATCGGGCTGGCCGTGGCCGTTTATCTGGCCGTCTTGTGATTTCTTTCAGGCATCACGAAATGGCCGGCGCACCCTGGCTTTTCACGCCCGTGTGCCGGATGTCCTGCGCGTCGCAGAGATAAACGACGTCCTCGGCCACGTTCGTCGCGTGGTCGGCGATGCGTTCGATGCTTTTAGCGGCGACAATCCAGTGGAGGCAGCGGCCGATCGTGTCGGGATTTTCCACCATGTGCTGCACGAGCGCGGCGTGAATCTGCTTGTTCAGCGCGTCCACTTCCTTGTCGCGCGGGATGACGGCGCGCGCGGCGGCGGAATCCTTGTTCACAAACGCGTCGAGCGCGGCCTTGAGCATATTGAGAGCGAGGCCGGCAATGCGCGGCAAATCGAGGTTGATCTTTACCGGCGGCTCAAGCGAAAGGTCGCGCGCGCGTTTGGCGATTTTCGACGCCTCGTCGCCGATGCGTTCGAGGTCCTGCGAAATTTTCATGGCGACGGTGACAAGGCGCAAATTTGTCGCGAGCGGCGCCTTGGTCAAAAGCTGGATGGCGAGGTCGTCAATCTCGACTTCGCACTGGTCAATGACGCGATCCTCCTCCTTGACGCGCTTTGCGAGTTCGGAGTCGCGCTGTGTGAGCGCCTGCACCGCACGGTTCACGGCGGTCTCGGCATGGCTGGCCATCGTCAGCAGCTTTTGCTTCAACGCGTCGAGTCCCGCTTCAAAATGATTTTCCATAAATTGTTTTCAAAATAGCTCAGCCGAACCGTCCTGTCACATAATCTTCCGTCTGTTTTTTCGACGGGCTGGTGAAAATTTTCGTCGTCGCGTCGAATTCAACCAGTTCGCCGATGTAAAAAAACGCTGTGAAATCCGAGACGCGCGCGGCCTGCTGCATATTGTGCGTGACGATGACAATGGTGTATTCCTTTTTCAATTGAAGGATCAGCTCCTCGATTTTTGATGTGGCAAGCGGGTCGAGCGCGGACGCGGGTTCGTCCATCAGCAAAACTTCCGGCTGCACGGCCAGCGCGCGCGCGATGCAAAGACGTTGCTGCTGTCCTCCGGACAAACTGATCGCGGGCGCGCCTAAACGATCTTTCACTTCGTCCCAAAGCGCGGCCATGCGCAAAGATTGTTCCGTGCGTTCGATGAGAATTTTTTTGTCGCGCACGCCGTTCAATCGCAAACCGACCGTGACATTTTCGTTGATGGACATGGTCGGAAACGGATTTGATTTTTGGAAAACCATCCCGACGCGGCGGCGCACGACGACCGGCTCCACGTTGCGCGAGTAAATGTCGTCGCCGAACAGCTTGATTTCGCCTTCCATGCGGGCTTCGGGATTGAGTTCGTGCATCCGGTTGAGCGCGCGGAGAAACGTGGACTTGCCGCAGCCGCTCGGCCCGATGATGGCGGTGACGGCGCACGCGGAGATGTCGAGCGAGACGTTTTTGACCGCGTGGTTCTTGCCAAAAAAAACGGAAAGGTTTTTTACGTTCAGCGCGACAGAATTGTTTTCATTGGCGGCCATGGTTAAATTTTTTGTTGGAAGCGGTCGCGCGTCAAAAAGCGCACGCCGATATTGATGGCGAGCACGAGCAAAAGCAAGACGAGCGCGCCCGCCCACGCCTGCCGGTGCCAGTCTTCGTAAGGACCGGTGGCATAGAGATAAATTTGCAGCGGCAAGGCGGCAATCGGCTCTTTCAAACTGTGCGCCCAGCCAAGTGCACCACCCACGGTGAAGAGCAGCGGCGCGGTTTCGCCGGCGATGCGCGCGAGTGCGAGCAAAATGCCGGTGATGATTCCTTTGAGCGCGGTGCGGATGACGATCTGCACGATGGTTTTCCATTTGGCGATGCCCAGCGCGAGTGCGGCTTCGCGATAACCGCCGGGAACCAATTGCAACACTTCTTCCGTCGTGCGCATCACGAGCGGAATCATCATCAAACCGAGCACGACGCCGCCGGCCAGCGCAGAAGGACCGTGCATCGGCACGACCATGAGACCGTAAACAACGACGCCCCAGGTGATGGACGGCACGCCGTTCAAAATATCCGCGGCGAACCGGATCGCCCAATTGAATTTTGTGCCGCCATATTCGGAAAGATAAACGCCGCCGAGCACACCGATGGGCACGCCAACGATGGCGGCTTCGCAAATCAAAACAAACGTTCCGACAATGGCATTGGCCATGCCGCCGCCTTTTTCACCGAGCGCTTTGGGCAAATGGATGAAGAAATCCAAATTGAGGGAACTGAATCCTTCCGTAATCAAATGATAAAAAACCAAAATCAGCGGCACGATGACAAGGATGGCGCACGCCAACGTGATGATTTGCATCAAAACGTCTTTGAACTGCCGCCATTGGTGATTCGGTGCAGTCATTTCAATTTTGCGGTATGACGCTTGGGCCGGCAAAAGTTTTCAACAGCAATTGCGCGACGATATTGACCAGCACGGTGAGTCCGAGCAGCACCAAGCCGAGTTCAAACAACGAGCTGTAAAATAAATCATCCACGGCTTCGGTAAATTGATTAGCAATCCAACTGGCCAGCGTGCTGCCGGGCTGAAAAAGCGATGCGACGAGTTGCGACGAGTTGCCGACGACCATGGTGACGGCCATCGTTTCGCCAAGCGCGCGGCCAAGTCCGAGAATCACCGCGCCGAAAATTCCTTTTTTCGCGTAACTCAACACGGCGATACGCGTGACTTCCCAGCGCGTCGCGCCGAGCGCATAAGCAGCTTCACGTTGCAATCCGGGAACGCTTCGCAAAATTTCGCGAGAAACGGACGTGATGATGGGAATCGCCATGATGGCCAGAATCATTCCCGCCGCCAACATGCACGGGCCATAGTCGTTCCCTTTGAAAAATGGCAAAAAGCCGAGCGTGTCGCGCAACCACGGAAATAAATGTTTATGCAACCATGGAATCATCACGAAAAATCCCCAGAAACCGAGGATGACGCTGGGAATTGCCGCGAGCAATTCGATGAATATGATGAGCGGCTGGCGAATCCAGAGCGGCGCGAGTTCGGTGAGATAAACGGCGGTGGCAATGCTGATGGGCACAGCGATGAGGAGCGCGATGAGCGATGAAACGAGCGTGCCGAAAACAAATGGCAGCGCGCCGTAGATGTCGTTGCCGGGGTCCCAGTCGCTGCTGATGAGAAAATGCCAGCCAAATTTGTGCAGTGACAATTTGGAGCCGGCAAACAATTCGTAACCGATCAATCCAATTAAAACAAAAATGGCCAGCGCCATCAGCAGCGTCAGCCATTTGAAAAGGCGGTCGCCGAATTGGCCGGTCGCCGTCGTCATGGTTGTTGTCGAGCCGTTTGCCATTTCTCAAAATCAAAAGGACGAAGAGCGGGAGGAACAACGCTCTTCGTCCTGCTCACGCCCACAAAATATCGGGCGCACGAACGAAGTCAGTATTTTATTGTGTCCAACTGCTTCAATTCGCGTTGCTGGACGTTGTCCGGCAGCGGCGCGTAATCGAGCGTCGCGGAAATTTTTTGTCCGTCCGTGACCGCCCATTTCAAAAAGTCCACGAGTTTTTTGCCGATGACCGGGTCTTTTTGAGTTTGATAAACGAGAACCCAGCTCGCGCCGGCAATCGGATAGGCCTGCGCGCCCGGCGGATTGACCATCGAGAAACGGAAATCGTCCGGAATTTTTGCGGTCGCCAGTGCGGCACTGACGGAATCCGGCGCGGGCGAAATGAAATTGTCGGAAGAATTTTTCACGTTCGCGTATGGAATTTTATTTTGGTCGGCATAAGCCAGTTCACCGTAGCCGATGGCGCCGGAAGTTTGTTTGACCTGTCCGGCCACGCCTTCGCTGCCCTTGGCGCCGAGTCCAATGCCCGCCGGCCATTTCACTGAAACGTTCTTGCCAACGCTGTCCGCCCAAGCCGAATTTACAACGCTCAAATAGTCGGTAAAAATAAACGTCGTGCCGCTGCCCTCGGTGCGGTGAACGGGAACGATTTGCAAATCAGGCAAATCAACGTCAGGATTGAGTGCTTTGATTTTTGGATCGTTCCATTTGGTGATGTTGCCAAGATAAATTCCGGCAATCGTGTCGCCGTCCAATTTCAATTTCGGATCACCCGGCAGATTATACATCAGCGCGACGCCACCGGCGACGATTGGGAAGTGCAGGATTTTCCCATTTTTCGAATTCGCCATGGATGCATCGGTCATCGGCGCGTCGGAAGCGCCGAAGGCTGCGGTTTGATCCAGCAATTGTTTTTGTCCGCCGCCGGAGCCGATGGAGGCGTAATTGAAGCGAACATCGGAATGGTCTTTGCCGTAGGCTTCAAACCATTTGGTCAACGCCGGGTAATCAAAAGTCGAACCCGCGCCGCTGATGAGGGTTTGTGCGTTCGCATTGGTGGCGACGAGCAACGCAGCCGTGCCGATGACTGCAATGTGGCGTTTCGCGTTTGAGATGTCCACCACGACGGCAAACAAACCACCGACACCGAGGATTGAGAAAATTATTTTTTTCATTTTCAAAAAGAGTTAATCAGTTTTTCGGTTTTTAATCACGTTACATTTGGGTTAAAACTTCCACATCAGGTCGGCCATGACGTGAATGGCGTCCGAGTTGGAATTTCCCGGATTGACATTGCCAATCATGCTGTTGACGTAACAGTGGAACGAGAAAAGCAGCGCGTCCGCCAATGCGTAGTCTGCCGTGAACAGATGTCCTTTGACATTGGTGCCGCCGGCAAAGCCAGAACTATAATCCGCATTGTCATCATCCACAATTTGGGCATACCAGGCATTGGCATCCAATGCTTGGTAGCGATAGGAAATGTCCCATGTGCCCTTCTTGACGGCATGGCCAAATGTGATGGAGGCATCGTAACCTTGGTTTCCGTTTGGTTCCCCGCCAGCAATTCCACCGGAACCGGGTGCGCCCGGATTAATCATGTATTCGCCAGCCAGCTTGATGGGAAACTTGCCGGGGTAAAGCGGGAACCTGTCCAACGTATAAGTTACACCCGCATTCACGACCACCGGATTGAAATCATACAGCGGAACACCGGCACCATTGACAGAGTTTCCCTTGTTGCCAGACCCGGCATTGGCCGTGGTCAGCAAGTCGCCGTTGACTATGTCGAAAACTGAAACCCCAAGCGAACTGGAAATACGATCTGACCAGGCAGCGTTCCACATTGTCTGTACACCATACAAGAACGACATATTTTCAGGGCCATTGCCTGAATAAGATAACACGAAGGCCGCGCCGTTGAACGCCAGTGAATTTTTGTCGTTGATTTTGTAGGTTGCCTGTATTGCGCCACCTTCCGGGGTGTAATCAGGGTCAAACACCATCGGCGTTAATTGGAATGGATTATCCATTTTACCGATGGTTCCGCCAATCATCCAAGTTCCATCGTTAATCGGTGTCCATTTGCCGTAGGCCGCGTCCACGTAAAGAAATTTCTTTGTGCCGTTGCCCTGAAGGGTGGTGTTGTTTGAAACTGGACTGCCGCCTAAGCCATTGCTATCTGGATCGGCGCTGCCCAGTCTAAAACCAACCTGTAAATTATCCTTCATGTTGACCTGCAAGCCCACGCGCAGGCGGTAGCGCATGCGAATGTTATTGTCCTGCGCGGGATTGGACGTGGTTCGTTCATCAAACCGCCCGCGAAAATCACCGCTCAATTTGTAACTTGTAATCCAACCGGACATCGGAAACTTGGAGTTCATCGCCGCGTCCAGGTCGGCGACGGAATTTGTCGCGTTTTCCGCCTTCAATTCCTTCGCCTCGTCCACAGTCAGGACGCCTTTCTGCTCCAGCTTGTTGAGCAGCGCGTCCATGGACGTTTGCGCGCGGATGTTCGGGGTCAGGGACATCAATGCCGTGGCACCGGCAAACAAAGCAATTTTCGTATGGTTTTGTTTTTCGAATTTTTTCATGGTTGTTGGTTTCAAAGTTCGGCGACACATTGAAACAGACTCGTTACAACCATGCGGCGGAATTGTTACAATCAAGTTACAAAATCCTTGTTAAGGACATTCAAATTCCTTAATTCGGACTATTCTGTGGAAAGAACCGCTTGAAATGTTGCCGTAAAATCTTTGCGAAGTCTGCGACTTCGTTTGAAATCAACCCGCGTTTTCCAGCGGCTTGGCCGAAATTTTCAGCATCCGTTCAATCGGCAAACGCGCCCGCTTGAGAATTTCTTCCGGCAATTCCACGCGCGGCGAAAGTTTCTTCATGCAGTCGCGCACTTTTTCCAGCGTGTTCATCTTCATGAATTTGCACTCGCTGCAACGGCAGTTGTCCGTCGGCGCACGCATCGCGTCAAAAACCGGCGCGCAGATGAATTCTTTGCCCGGACATTCTTTCTGCATCCGATGGATGATTCCCGATTCCGTGACGATGATGAATTGCTTCGCCGGATCATTTTTGCAGAACAAAATCATTTTTTCGGTCGAGCAAACTGCGTCCGCCAGATCGCGCACTTCGCGCAAACTTTCAGGATGAACGACAACCTTTGCGCCGGGAAATTGCGCTTTCATTTTCAGCAAGCTGTCGCGGCGAAATTCAACATGCGCGTAACAATTTCCCTTCCACAAAGTCATCGGCCTGCCCGTTTGCTCAATCACCCATTGTCCAAGATTTTCGTCCGGCACAAACAAAATGTCCTTGTCCTTCGGCGCGGCGTTGACGATGCGTTCCGCGTTGCCGCTCGTGCAAATCACATCGCACAGCGCCTTGACCGCCGCGCTGCAATTGATGTAGGCAATCGTCCAGAAATTCGGGTTCGTCGCCTGGAGCGCGGCGAGTTTTTCCGCCGGGCAGCTTTCTTCCAGCGAACAGCCCGCGTCCTTGTCCGGCAGCACCACGATTTTGTTCGGGTTCAAAATCTTCGCCGTCTCCGCCATGAAATGCACGCCGCAGAACACGATCACATCAGCATTGGTCTTCGCCGCTTCCTGCGCGAGGCCGAGCGAATCGCCGGTGAAATCCGCCACATCCTGGATTTCCGGCACCTGATAATTGTGCGCGAGGATGACGGCGTTAAGCTGTTTCTTGAGCGTGAAAATCTCCCTCGCCAGCGGCGTGAATTTATTTTTCGGCATCGGACGGCGGATTTGCAGATCGCCGGAAGCAGGCGGCATATTTAGCACATCAATCATGTCTCAAATTACCGCCGTCCTTTTGCAGCGTCAATTCAACCCTGCCCTCTTGCGGCTGATTTCAACCCAGTCTTTCTACAAACCGGGCAAATCCCGGAATGACTATGGCATGGTGTGCGGCGGAGAGACTGTCTTTCCGAGGCTGCATGTGACTCCGGGTTCCACGCCGACCTTTTTGAACTTGTATGTGCCGCCCGCCGGACAGGCTGGAAGCTGGTTCTTGGCGGTCAGCTTGATGTAAGGTTTGATGTCCGTTTGTTTTGGGGCGGCGGCGCCCGTTGACTGACCGGATTCCAGCGCCCACATCTGACTGGCATCGTCGAGTTGCTCAAGATTATTGATGCAGGCATTGGCCTGTGAAGTCGCGCGCGCCCTGATGAAATTGGGAATCGCAATCGCCGCCAAAAGTCCGATGGTTGCGACGACAATCATGATTTCCACCAGCGTGAAACCCTTCGCATTTCGAGCTTCAATTATTTTCATAGGCTTTGTGCAGTTGATTGATGGTTGAACGCGATGTTTTTTGATCGCAAGTTCAAGTCCGTTCCACCTGCATGACGAGCAGAATCAAGCCTATACTCGCCCCTTTTCCTGAATATGTCTGTAGAGCACCACCTGATTCTTTTGTGGTGCAAGACCCTACGATGAATTGGCTTAAGAATTATTTTGTCGCCGACTTTCATGCGGTGCGCCCCTGGCGGTGACGCGAGCGCTTTCTTTCGCATCCAAAATTTTCCATTCGCCCGGAGGCAAAGTGCCGAGCCGGAAATTTCCAATCCGCACGCGGATCAGCCGGAGCGTCGGATGGCCGATTACCGCCGTCATTTTGCGAACCTGCCGGTTCTTGCCTTCAATCAACTCCAAACCGATCCAGCAATCAGGAACACTCTTGCGAAATCGGATTGGCGGATTGCGCGGCGGCAAGGTAGGGCGCGTCACTCCGTGCGCGCCGTCTGGAGGAATTATGGAGTTTTGCGGCGCGCAGAGGATTGCGTGTCCTACCTCCGGCTGCGGCTCCAAAATCCACGCGCGGCACGGCAGGGTCTTCCGGCCTTGAACCAAAATCCCCGGTTCCAATTTCTTCAAACTTTCCGGCGTCGGGATTTTTTCCACCTGCGCCCAATACTCCCGCTCATGCGCGTGACGCGGATGCAGCAGCTTTTCGTTCCACGCCGCTTCATCACTCAACAGCAGCAATCCTTCGGAATCCGCGTCGAGCCGGCCGATGGGATAAACGTTTTTCGGAAAACCGAATTCCGCCAGCGCGCGATTCGCCGAGCCATCGCCGGTGAACTGCGACAGCACGCCGAATGGTTTGTTGAATGCGATGAGCACAGCACGGGTATTTTTGCCACAGAGTCACAGAGAGCACAGAGAAAAATTGTTTTGCCTTGCTCTGTGTCTCTGTGTCTCTGTGGCCGATTTTCCTTTCTGTTGCCTTGAAACTATTCGCGGTTAAACTTCCGGCGTGATCCGCAACATCATCTTCGACTGGTCCGGCACTTTGGTTGACGATTTGCCCGCCGTTTTGAAAGCGTCGAATTTTGTCCTGACGCAGGCCGGCAAACCCGAAATGTCGCTGGAACAATTCCGCGCGGAATTCTCACTGCCGTTCAAAAAGTTTTACGACCGGCACACGCCGGAGGTGCCGATGACGCAGTTGGAATCGTGGTTCCACACCAGTTTCAAGGACGCGCAAACTTCCGTCATCGAGCTGCCGCACGCACGCGCATTTCTCGAATTCTGCCGCGCGCAAAAGTTCCGCACCTTCCTGTTGAGCACCGTCCACGCCGATTATTTCAAGGAGCAGTGTCGCGTCACCGGCTTCGACGCCTTTCTCGAAAGACCTTACACGGATGTCTGGGACAAGCGCAAAAAAATCCACGAAATCCTGCGCGAAAACAATCTGCTTGCCGGCGAAACGCTGTTCATCGGCGACATGGAGCATGACATCGAGACCGCCAAACACGGTGGCGTCCATTCCTGCGCCGTGCTGACCGGTTACAACACGCTGGAGCAGTTGCGCGCCGCGCAGCCGGATTTGATCGTCGAACATCTTTCCGAATTGCGCGGCCTGCTGGAGCAGAATGATTTCAACCTCAAGCCGTTGATGAAAAAGTTTGAAGAATCGCAACAGCCGCTTGCGACCGTCGGCGCGCTGATTTTCAATTCAAAAAACGAAGCGCTCATGATCCGCACTCACAAATGGTCGAACCTCTGGGGAATTCCCGGCGGAAAAATCAAATGGGGCGAAACTTCCGAGGCCGCGCTGCGCCGCGAAATCCTGGAGGAAACCGGCCTGACAATATCCGGCATCCAATTCGTGCTCGTGCAGGACTGCATCCGCTCGAAGGAATTTTACCGAGACGCGCATTTTGTTTTGCTGAATTACACCTGCCGTTGCACCGCGAAAAATCCGCGTGTGATTTTGAACGACGAAGGCCGTGAATTCCGCTGGCTCAAACTGGCCGGGGCAAAAGAAATCAAGCTGAACAGGCCGACTAAAATTTTGCTTGCAGCCATTTTGAAACGCAATAAATTGCGCGCCGCAAAATCAAAGACCACAAAACGCCGTGTCCAAAATATCCATCGTTGAGCTGGGAGTCCTTTATTGCGTCGGCGTGCCGGATGAAGAGCGCGCCAAGCCGCAGCGGCTTTTGCTGACGGTTGAAATGGAATCGGATTTTTCCGCCGCCGCGCAAACGGATTCCATCGCCGACACGGTTGATTATTTCGCCGTTTCGCAGCGGCTGCTCGGTTTCGGCGAAGGACGCAGTTGGAAACTGATCGAAAAACTCGCCGCCGACATTTGTGAAATGATTTTGGCCGAATTCAAACCGCAAAGCGTCACGGTCGAGGTCAAAAAATTCCCAATCCAGCAGGCGCGGCACGTTTCCGTCGTTGTTGCCAGAAAAAGGTAGGGTCGCGCCGCCGCGCCGCCCTACCGAAAATTGACCGAAGCAAATTTCTGCCCATCCATCGTCCGCAATTTCCAGCCGTTCACGTCAGTGATAATTGTCACCGCGCCGGAATCGCGCGTGTAAATCACCGGTATTTTTCTTTGCGCCAGCCGTTCCTTTAATTTGCCGCTTGCGCGGCGGTTGGCCGGAAATTCCGAATCGGCAATGACAATTATTTTCGGCTGGACTGCATCAATCAACGCGTCTGAAAGCGGCTCGCCTTCGTTTGGCAGGCCGGCAACGACAATGTCCGCCGCAAATCATTTGTCGCCGCCAGCAATCTGCTTTGTCCGGCCCGGCTCAAGTCGGGAAGCAGCAATATTTTCGCGCCGGAAAAATCTCCGAGTAAAACAAGCGCGTTATCGTCGGCGCGGGAGAAATTGTTCGTCGCCACCGGCCATAGAATTTGCCAGCAGCCGGTTTGGTCGCCGCAACTGAAAGTTTTGTGGCACGAAGATTTTTCAAACACACCTACGATTTTGTTGTAAGCGGCGGATCGGAAATGCGCCGGGCTGGTCCAAAGCTCACTGACGCCAAAAAGCCGGTCCAGCAGTTCCGCGCCGCCGCAGTCTTGCGAATCGCCCTTGGTCAAAACGAGGCGCGCAATTTTGTTCACGCCCTGCGCCCGGAGAAAATTCTTGAGCGTGAAATTGACGGCGTCCTCGTCGCCGCAATCAATCAGCCAGTCGCTTTTCGTCCCGGCGGCGTCCACGAAAACCGCGTGGCCTCCGTTGAGCGGCAAGACGGTAAATCTGGTTTCGTCGCGCGAATTTTCCCAGCGCCAAGAATAAATTGCGGCGATCAAAATCAAAAGCACCGCGCCGAAAGTTTTTCTGCGCGCCGTTTTCAGCCAGCCGCTCAAAATAACGACGAGAGCCAGATAATAAATTCCAATTGAAATCCACGACGGCGCGGGCACATAGAAATACGAGCCGGGAATCTTTGAGAATTCCTCGCTGACCCATTGCATCGCCGACATGAAAAACCACGCGCTGTGATTGAACAATTCCGTCGCCAGCGGAAACCACGCGCCGCAAATCAGCGCGCCAAGATTGCTCATCAGCGCGAGCGTGCCGAGCGGAACAGCGATGAGATTGGCAAGCGGCGAAACCAGGCTGAACAAATGGAAATAAAGCGCGCTCAACGGAATCGAGCCGAGCCACGCGGCGAGTGACAGCGAAAAATAGCGCGCGAGAATCCGGGAGGTTGAAATCAAAACACGACGCCATTTGGGAATCAAGTCGTCCGGCACCAGCGGGTCGTGGCTCAAGAGTCCGTCGGAAAATTTATTCATTCGCGGCAGCAGCAGTCCGATGACGAGCATGACGCAAAACGAAAGTTGAAAGCTGGCTTCAAAAAGCTGGCGCGGCTCGGCGAGCAAAATGATGAACGCGGCGGCGGCGAGGGAATTGAGCAGGTCGCCCGGTCGCTTCAGCGCCCAGCCGCCGAGCACGATGGTCATCATCACGGACGCGCGGATGGCGGACGATTCCCAGCCGGTCGCGGCGGTGTAAAACCAGATGAGCGGAATGGCGATGATGCCGCACCACGCGCGCGAGACTTGCAGCACGCGCAGCAGTGCGACCAACATTCCTGAAATGAGCGCGATGCGCAGGCCGTCAATCGCAAACAGGTGCATCGTGCCGGCGCGCAGAAAGGGATCGCCGATGTCGCCGGTGAACGCAGTGCGCCAGCCGAGCGTCATCGCCCACAACAATTGCAGCGGCTGATCTTCGACGGGCAGACCCAACGCGAGCGTGCGTTTGGCCCAGCTCAAAAAACGTTCGGTGAGCGGCGGCTTCAACAAAACTGGCTC
>Ga0208220_1000807_pt1 | contig 13099 bp, 10 predicted proteins | sample NGESurdeep092012_9_FD_184484 | JGI IMG/M metagenome (GOLD analysis project Ga0208220, IMG submission 184484) | Arctic peat soil microbial communities from Barrow, Alaska - NGEE Surface sample F53-1 deep-092012 (SPAdes) | ecosystem: Environmental > Terrestrial > Soil > Wetlands > Peat ... | reverse complement strand
AGCGGATACTTCTTGCCGACCTCATAGCCCGTGGGGTAAGTGAGGACGCCGTTGATCGGCGTACCGTCGTCGCTCTTCCAATCGACGCGATCGCGACGCGCGAGCTGGTAGTCGCTCAGGAACGCATTCTCGCTGGTGAGCTTCCGTGGCGACCCGTTCGGCGGCAGCACGTAGATCTCGTTGGGGTCGTCGCGGCGCTGCCCGACGAACGCGACGCTGCCGTCACGCGCGACGGTCGCGTCCGGGCCGAAATCGATTTCGCCGAGATCGATGCGCTGCGCTTTCCCGCCGAAAGGATAGCGCCAAAGCACGTTGCGCACGCCGTCCGCGGTGGCGACCAAGAGTGCGTTGTCGTCGGGGGTGAAGGCGAACCAGTGCGCGTTGCGGTCGATCGCGGCCGTGTTCTGCACCTCGGCTCCGTCGGCGAGCGCGCGCACGTCGGCATCGTGTTGGAGGTAGGCGCTGCCGTGTCGCGGTGTCGCGAGGGCGACGCGTTTGCCGTCGTGCGACAAGGCGAAGCCGCTGTTGAGCGAGTCGCTGCGCACGGCGCGCGCGTTGCCGGTTGCGACGTCGACGATCATCGTGCGCGCCTTGGTGAGGTGCGCGAAGATCGGATCGGGCTGCAAGGTCATCACGACGGAGCTCGCGTCCGGCGTCCAGGCGATCGTTCCGCCGTCACCGGGGGACATCTCGCCCTTGGTGATCTGCTTCGCGCCTTTACCGTCGGCCGCGATCGTCCACAGGTGCGCCGGCCGCGACGGCTCGCGGGTGAGAAAGTGCTCGTCGGTGACCGGGAAGCCGGGCACGTAGTCGTCGGGCGCTGTCGTCTTGGGCGGGTCGTCTTCGGCCAAATAAGCGAAGGCGGCGCCGTCCGGGCGCCAGGCGAACGACACGACGCCGCTCTTGACGGCGGTGACCTTCTGAGAATCGCCGCCGTCCATCGGCAGCACGTAAAGCTGGGCGGGCTTGCCGCGGATGGGCGAAGCCAGATAAGCGAGGCGGTCGCCGCTCGGCGACCACTGTGGGTCGTGGACGCCGCTGCGATCGCGGGTGAGGACCCGGCGCGCGCCGCCGGCGACGTCGACCAAGTCGAGCTCGGTATCCGCGCGGTCGGCCTTGAAGTCGCCGGCCGACCGGACGTACGCCACGCGGCTCCCGTCAGGGGCGATCTGCGGCTCTCGGACGCCGATCAAGCCGCGCAACGCCTCGAAGGTGACCGGCTTGGCGGTCGCGGCCGCCGCGGATGCCGGGCCCGCGACAAACGCGGCAGCGACCATAGCTGCAAGGACACGGTGCACGACGACCTCCCGGACTACGAAGGAATTGCGAGGAGCCGTTTTTGCCCGCGTGGTACGATGAGCCCTGCGGGATGTAGCTCAGCTTGGTAGAGCGCTGCGTTTGGGACGCAGAAGTCGCAGGTTCAAATCCTGTCATCCCGATTGTGTTCACGCGAAGTGCGTGACCACGCCGGTCGCATCGTGCGACCGAAGCATGCGCGCAGGATGCGCGCGCACCGTGCGCCCGTGGTCTAATGGATAAGGCATCCGCCTTCTAAGCGGAACGATGGGGGTTCGATTCCCTCCGGGCGCGCCAACGCGCGCGTAATGCGAACGCAGCGTAGCCGTGGCCGTAAGCCGGTAATGTCCCCTCCGGGTCGTGTTTCAGTACGGATCGAACAAGCACGGGGAGACTTCGGAATCGTACTCCGGAAGCAGCGTCGGATGCCACCACGCTGGCACACTGGTTTGCGATATTATATGCATGAAGCAGTGTGGGCGTTGTAGTGTGAAGGGGGTATTGAACGAGTTCGCGCAGCGAGTGCGCAGCACGGACGGACTTCAGTCGTATTGCCGGTCCTGTCAGCACACTACGTATACTGAGTATTATCGCAACGATCATAGCGCCTTTCGCATAGCATTGCGAGAGCGAACGCGCCGACAGCGCGACGTCAACCGCCGTTTTATCGCGCAGTTTCTCAGCACACATCCGTGGAGTGACTGTGGCCTCGCCGATTCGATAGTACTCGAGTTCGACCACGTGCGGGGCGCGAAGGTCGGAAACGTCGGCGCCATGGCCTACGCGCCTGTGACATTGGCGAAGCTGCAGCAGGAGATTGAAAAATGTGACGTGCGGTGCGCGAACTGCCATCGGAAGCGTACCGCGAGAGCCTGGCGTTACTCGTTGAGAGTGCGTTTAGAAGGAGAATGACGATCCGGCGGCCGATATTCCGCGGCTTCCTTGCGTGGTGACTGTAGCTCAGTTGGTTAGAGCGATCGCCTGTGGCGCGATAGGTCGCGGGTTCGACCCCCGTCAGTCACCCCAAGATATCGACGGCTCCGCCGTGTGCGGAGCCGTCGTTTACCACGCGGGTTGACCACCCGGCCCGGAACCTGCGACCGCTTTGGCGAACGCTGCGACTCTGGCACGTGCGCCTGTAGCTCAGTTGGTAGAGCAGTGGCCTTTTAAGCCATTTGTCGCGGGTTCGAGTCCCGCCGGGCGCACCAAAGTCCGCTTGGGGTCGTTCGCTTGACGAGCGCGGCTCCAAGCGGGTACTCTTTCCAACGTTGCACCGCTAGCTCAACGGTAGAGCAGTTGCCTCTTAAGCAATTGGTTGAAGGTTCGAATCCTTCGCGGTGCACCAAGTAGCAAGCGGCCCGGTCGAAGGATCGGGTCGCTTGCTTTCAACCGATGCTGGCTTGCTGGACCATCGCCAAAAGCCCGGCCGAGGCCACGGCACGGTGACTTACCCGGTTCTTCTGCTCCGCGGTCAGCTCGGCAAACGTCAGATCAAGGGGCGGATAGAGGAACACCGGATCAAATGAGAACCCGAGGTCGCCTCGCTCCTCAGCCGCGATCTCGCCTTCAACCGTGCCCATCGTGGCAAGCTCGCGCCCCGCGCGATCGACGAAGTGCAGCGCGCAGACGAACCGCGCGCGGCGATCCGCCGGCGCTGCTCGTCGAAGCTCTTCGAGCAGCTTTCGCCGCCGCTCGGCCCACGGCAGACCGGCGCCGCCATAGTACGCGGTCAGCACCCCGGGGCGCCGGTCGAGCGCGTACACCTCGAGCCCCGAGTCATCGGCCAATACGTGACCGGACCGCCCGGCCCGAAGTAACTGCGCGCGGAGAGCGTGCGCTTTCAGCGCAGCGTTGTCAGCGTACGAGACGTCGCCCTCGAGGGGATCCTCATAACCCTCGAACGTCGTCAACTCGAACGGCGCAGCAGCGCAGAGCGATTCTAGCTCGCGCAGCTTCCCGGCGTTCTTCGTCGCGACGTAGACGATCATGCCGACCCGAGACGCGGCGCCGCGTCTACGATTCGTCGAGGCGCAAGACTGCCATGAACGCTTCTTGCGGCAGATCGACGCGCCCGACGCGCTTCATGCGCTCCTTGCCGACCTTCTGCTTCTCCAGCAGCTTGCGCTTGCGGGTGATGTCGCCGCCGTAGCACTTCGCCAACACGTTCTTGCGCATCGCACCGACGGTCTCGCGCGCGACGATCTTCCCGCCGATCGCGGCTTGGATCGGGACGTCGAACATCTGGCGCGGGATGAGGTCCTTGAGCTTCTCGACCAGCGCGCGCCCGCGGCTGGGCGCCTTCTCGCGGGCGACGATGAACGACAGCGCGTCGACCGGCTCGGCGTTGAGCAGAATCTCGAGCTTCACCAGGTCGCCTTCGCGGTAGCCCGAGACCTCGTAATCGAGCGAGGCATAGCCCTTCGTGCGGCTCTTGAGCTGGTCGAAGTAGTCGATGATGACCTCGATCAGCGGCATCTCGTAGCTCAGGATCACGCGGCCGTCGACGAGATATTCCATGTTCGACAGCGCGCCGCGCCGGTTCTGGGTCAGTTCCATGATCGCACCGACGTAGTCGGGCGGCGTGATGACGGTCGCCTTGACGTACGGCTCTTCCATCAGCGCGATCTTGTCGCGCGCCGGCAGCTTCGCCGGGTTGTCGATGTTCTCGACCGACCCGTCGGTCAGCGTCACCCGAAAGACGACCGACGGCGACGTCGCGATCAGGTCGAGGTTGTAGTTGCGCTCGAGCCGCTCTTGCACGATCTCCATGTGCAGCAGGCCCAGAAAACCGCAGCGGAACCCGAAGCCGAGCGCGATCGACGACTCGGGCTCGAAGTGCAGCGCCGAGTCGTTGAGCGCCAGCTTCTCGAGCGCGTCGCGCAGCTCGGAAACCTCGACGCCCTCGTTCGGATACAAGCCGCAGTAGACCATCGGCACGATCGGCTTGTAGCCGGGCAACGCCTCGTCGGCCGGATCGTCCGCCAGGGTGATCGTGTCGCCGACGTCCATGTCGCCCAGCGACTTGATGTTCGCGATCACGTAGCCGACGTTGCCGACGCCCAACACGCCGGTCTTGCGCATCTCGGGCTTGAACACGCCGACCTCGGCCGCTTCGTACACGCGGCGGTGCGCCATGGACATGAAGCGCATCCCGGCCCGCAGCTCGCCGTCGACGATGCGGATGTACGCGACGACGCCGCGGTAGGTGTCGAACTGCGCGTCGAACACCAAGCCGCGCAGCTTGCGCCCCTTGGCGCGCGGCGGCGGGATTCGCGTGACGATCGCCTCGAGGATGTCCTCGATCCCGATCCCCTCCTTGGCCGAGGCCGGGATCGCGTCGGAGGCTTCGATCACCAGCAGCTCTTCGATCTCTTGCTTCACCCGCTCGACGTCGGCGGCCGGAAGATCGATCTTGTTGATGACCGGGATGATGGTGAGGTTCTGCGCGAGGGCTAGATGATAGTTCGCCAGCGTCTGAGCCTCGATGCCTTGGGCGGCGTCGATCACCAGCAGCGCGCCCTCGCAGGCGGCCAACGAGCGCGAAACCTCGGAGCTGAAATCGACGTGGCCCGGCGTATCGATGAAGTTCAGCTCGTACGTCTCGCCGTCGTGCGCCGTATAGGTCAGCGAGACGGGATGCATCTTGATGGTGATCCCGCGCTCGCGCTCGAGGTCCATCGCGTCGAGCAACTGCTCTTCCATCTCGCGCTGACCGACGGTCTTGGTGAACTCGAGCAGGCGGTCGCTGAGCGTCGTCTTACCGTGATCGATGTGCGCGATGATGCAGAAGTTCCGCACGTGGGCCGGGCCGCTGGTGGCGACGGCCGATTCGCGCTGGATCACCGTCGAACTACTGGAAGAAACACGCGGTGTAGCGTTGCGCCTGCACGATGTTCGAGTCGACGAGCTGAAGCACGATGATGACGACCAAGAAGGAGAGATCCAAGCCGCCCAGCGGTGGGATGATGCGGCGCACCGGGGTCAGGACGGGCTCGACGAGCATCGCCAGATAATCCGACCACCGCCCGCGAATGCTCGGCACCCACGAGACGACGGCGTAGACGATCATCACCAAGATATAGAGCTTGAAGATGGCGTCGACGATTCCCCAGATTTGACACATGATGGCCCTTATACGCCCGGCGAGTCGGGAAGTGTCGCGAGGACGTGGGGCGGCACGCCGTTGAGGTACGGCGCCGGGTCGATCGGTTGACCGTCGTACATCACCTGGTAGTGCAGGTGCGGTCCGGTCGATTCGCCGGTCGTTCCGACGAACGCGATCGGCTGTCCCTTCACGACGCGCTGGCCGGGTTCCACGGCCGTGCGCGACAGGTGCGCGTACCACGTGTGGTAACCGTTGCCGTGGTCGATGTCGACCTTGATCCCGAAGCCGCCCGGGTCCCAGCCGGCGCTCACGATCGTGCCGGCAGCCGCCGCGCGGACCTGATCGCCGTAGTTCGCTTCGAGATCGACACCCTTGTGGAACTCGGGCCACGGGTTCGTACGCCAACCATACCCCGCCGCGATCGCACCGCCGACCGGGTTGAGCGACGGGATCCCCGCCAGGAACCGCTCGTGCGCGATCGACGCCAGGCGCCGCAGGTTCAGCACGCGCATCGCCAAGAGCTCCAGGTGCCGTGCGTCGTCGCGCGTCACCGCCGACGCACGCGCGAGGTTGCGCAGGCGGGTCTGCACGGTCGCGAAGTCCGGCCGGCTCGGAGCGTTCACCGCCGGTGCGAATGCATGCTGATTGTGCTCGCCTCGATCGGCGCCGATCATGCGCTTGATGTCGGTATTCTCACGTTGCACCGCCTTGAGCTGGTTCGCGAGCTCGTCGGCTTGCCGGTCGATCGTCTCCAGCTTCGTCTGCTGCTCGGCGGTCAGCGCCTGCAATTGGCGAACGTTCCCTTCGGCGACGTGCAACTGATACGTGTGGATGCCCGCAGCTGCAAGCAAGGCGATCGAGAGCGCCGCGGCCAGCGCCGCGAGATGGCGCCGAGTGAACGCGACCTTGTAGACGCTGTAACCGTCGGGCGGGATGATCTTGATCAGGAACGTCTTGTTCACGCCGTTCACGAGATCACCGACCGGGCCTTGGCGATTGCCGCGAGCTCTTCTTCAGACGGGTCCTGAGCCGGTTTGAACGCGGCGACGGCCTTGCCGTACGTGCGCGTGTCCTCGCGCGAGTAGATGCTGCTCAGCACCACGCCGTCGCCGTCGCGATTCAACAATGCCAAGGCATAGGACAGGTCGGAACCGACGTCGCTGAACGCGTTGTAGCGCACGAAGCCGACTCTCGGCAGCTCGACGTGCGCGACCCGCTCGAGCGCGTCGACCCGCCCGCGTTCGACCTCGCGGGCCGAGGCCGCCGCAGCTCCGTCGCGTTCGAGCGCGGCGAGGCGATCGGTCGCGCGCGCCGTGCCGCCGCCGAGGAGTCCGTCATGCGTATCGATGACCGTGCGGAGTTTTCGTATGCGTGGTGTGGCGACGAGAAAATGGTATCCACTCGTCACCACGAGCGCTGCGAGCACTCCGGCGATCAATGCCGTAATGAAATTCTGCATCACAAAAGAAAGGCCAGGACGAGGGCCAGGTGGTTCGCGGCACACGGGGGAGTCCGCTTACCGTTGCTCCCTTCCGGGCCTGGCGGGGTTCACGGATTACCGTTGCGCGAGGCCCAACCCTCGTCGAGGCTCGCCTATGATACTGGTCTAGGGTGTTTTCGTGAACCCCTGCGGGATGCCGAAGAGGCCCTCGTCGGCCGGACCGAGCGATTTGAGGTTCCCTCGCTCGGTGAGGAAACCCATCGACGACGGGCCTGCGCTCGGTCGGGGCGTCGGCGCCGCGCTGTTTGCCATACCGAAGGAAACCAACGAGTACAGCGCTAGGCGCCCGGTGGGAACGGCCGGGCCGCTCCGGTGCATGGAGAAGGTCGGCTTGCAGCCCCCGGTCGGCATCGCCGCCGAGGCCGTCTCGGGAAGCCCCTCGGGGACGCGCACCGGACACGAGGTCACCGTCGGCGGCGCCAGCGGCGCGAGGTATTGAACGGTCTGGATCGATGCGTTGCTGTTGCGGCAGCTGCCGGTCGCCTGCGTCGTCGCAAAGCTGGTCGTCGTGTCGTAGCCGCTCGTGGGCTCGCCTTCGATTTTCAGCGGACCGAGCGACCGTGTCGTATCGTTCAGGGTCGCCACCGCGGTGCCCGGCTGGGCCGGCTGCGCCGCCGGCGCGCGACCGCGTCCCGGTGCCCCCGGCGGCACGGTCGGGACCGGCTCGGCGTTCGGCGCGTAGATCGTGTAGGTTTTCGCGGCGAGGTTGAGTTGGATCACCTGGCCCATGTCGCATTTGCGGATCGTCGCCGTCTGGGCGGTGACGTCTTCGACCCGCTCCCAGCCGTTCCAAAACGCGTAGCGCATCAGATGCGGCTGGAGAAAGTTGGCGAACGAGGCGCCCATCGCGCCGAACTGCGCGCCCAACGAGTTCTGGACGGCGTTATCCATCGCGCTGGACGCGAGGGACCCGCCCACCGCTCCGGCCACGTTCCCCCCGCCGGCGATGGCGCCGACGATACCGCCGATGCCGAACCCGCGCTTTCGCGGTGCCGGAGTGGGCGTTGCCGCGGCAACCGGTTTTGCGTTGAGCGCGGCGACGTCGGCCTGGAAATTGCCCGGCGGCGGCGGCGTCCCGTTGGCAACGATTCGCACGATCTCGTCGTAGGCGAGGCCCGGAGGCGGCGCGGCCGACGGGACGGCCGGCATGAGAAGCGCCGCAAACGCCGCGGCGGCGCTCAGTCGAAGGAGCGAACGAAGCATCCCGATGCATTTGCGGACGGAAGGTTGCGGGCCTTCGCGAGCGTAGAACGACCCGATGGACTACGTATTCTCCCGTAGCTGGGCCGCTTTGGTCAGCGTCAGCCTCCTCGCGACGCTCCCCGTCGCCGCGCCGGCAAAACCGGCCGCGGCCGTCCTCGCGGTCGACTGGTCGCTGTCACCGGCGCGGATTGCGTCGTCGTGCGCAACCTCGATCGCCGCGGTCAAGCGGCGCGCCGTGCAGATCCTCGCAGTCCGGTCGGCGCGCACGTTCGCGACGGTCGTGCTGCCCCTCGAAGACGCGACGGCCGACTTCAACGATGGCTTGGCCGCGCAAGGATTTCTTTACAACGTTTCGACCGACGCCAAGGTGCGCGCGGCCTCGCTGAAGTGCTCGACCGATAGCGGCAACGCGTTGAGCGAACTGTCCGCCCGGCCGGATCTGTACCGGGCGCTGACCGCGGCGCGCGCGAGCGGTACCGCCCGAGGCGCGGTGCAGCAAAAGCTCCAGGCGCTCTGGCTGACGGCCTTGGCTCGGAGCGGCGCGGGGTTGCCCGACGCGCAGCGCCGCACGTTCGTCGCGCTTCAGGCGAAGCTCACCGACGATCAGAACAAGTTCCAGGCCGACCTCGGCAACGATCAGTCCACCATGGCGATCACCGCGGCGCAGGCACAGTCGCTCCCGGCGGATTTCGTCGCGGCGTCGCTCAAGCTGCGGTCCGACGGCGGCTACACGGTTCCCGTCAGCGAATCGACCGTCGGGCCGTTTCTTGAGAACGAAACCGACCCGGCGGCGCGCAAGACGTACTACGTCGCCTACAACAACCGCGGCGGCGCTGCCAACGTGAAGCTGCTCGAGGACGCGATCACCACCCGCGACCGGCTCGCGCACCTGTTGGGGTATCCGACCTGGGCCGCGTACGTGCTGGCCGACCGCATGGCGGCGACGCCGCAGCGCGTCGAGAGCTTCCTCGCGCAGATCGACTCCGCACTGTTGGTGAAAGCGCGCCAAGAACGCGATGAGGACGCGGCGCTCAAAGGCGCGCCGCTCGATCAGTGGGATCAGACGTACTACGAGAACCAGCTCCAAAAAACGAAGTACGCGGTCGACCAGAACGAGATCAGGCAATACTTCCCCGTTCAGCACGTGATCGACAGCGTGTTCGCGATCTACGAGGAACTCTTGGGCGTGAAGTTCACGCGCGCGAACGTGCCGGTCTGGCAAGAGCAGGTGCAGGCGTACGATGTCACCGACACCGCCTCGGGCCGGCCGCTAGGACGCTTCTACCTCGACCTCTTTCCGCGGCCCGGCAAGTACGATCACTTCGCGAACTTCCCGATCATCCCGCGCCGCGTGATGCCCGACGGAACGGTCCGGCTCGCCGAAAGCGCGATCGTCGGCAATTGGCCGCAGCCCGCGCCGGGGAAACCCGCGCTGCTGCAGCACGGCGATGTCGAGACGTTCTTCCACGAGTTCGGCCACAACATGGCGGCGATGCTCGCCGACGAGCCCTACGAAACGCTGACCAGCGGCTTCCGTCAGGACTTCATCGAGGCGCCTTCGCAGATGCTCGAAAACTGGGCTTGGGATCCCGGGATCCTCAAGCGCGTCAGCTCGGACGTCACGACGGGCCAGCCGCTGCCGGACGATCTGATCCAGAAGATGATCGCGGCGCGCTACGTCCATTACGCCTTGCAGACGACGCAGCAGATTCTCTACGCGACCGTCGACATGGAATATCACACCGCGAAGCCGCCGGTCGACACGACCGCGATCTGGAAGGCCACCGTCGCGCGGACGACGCCGAATCAGTTCGTCGACGGAACGCATCCGCAGGCCGGGTTCGGTCATCTCATGGGCGGCTACGATGCGGGCTACTACGGCTATCTTTGGTCGAAGGTCTACGCGCAGGACATGTTCTCGAGATTCCGGGCGCAGGGCTTGACCAGTCCGCTCGCCGGCGCCGCGTACCGCAAGGATATTCTAGCGCCCGCGCGAGCCGAAGAGCCCGACCAGGAAGTGCGCGCGTTCCTCGGGCGGCCGATGAACCCCAGCGCCTTCTACCGCGAGCTCGGCATCTCGCCGCCGGAGAAAAATTGACGGCGTAGCACGATATAGCAGGATTCTGTCGCGGGGTCTAGCTAATCTAGGCTAGAACCGGGTGTATGGCGGATCCCGTTCGGCTCTGGAGGCCGATCGTGTTCCGCCCCCTTCGCTCACCCCGCGGCGGCAATGCCCCGCGCTAAGCCGTCCCGGTCCGGCTACTGTTCCTCCCGGCACCTGCTGCGCAACCTCGACGACCCGCGCGAGCTGCGGCGCAACCCCCTCGCGGCCGGCTACTTCTGCTCGTCGTCGCGTTCGCGCCGGCGCACGCCCGAGGAAGATGGTCGAGCGCTCGAGCGGATTTGCGGCTTGGTGCGCGAGGCGCTCGGAGCGCTGTACGTCGACGCCGAGAACGATCGCGACGGCGCGCGCCTCGGGCGGATGCACGCAGCTTTGCTGCGCTGCGAGCTCGACCGCGGAGCGCCCGACGTCGTCGCCGCCGAGCTCGGCCTGTCCGAACGCCAACTCCGGCGCGAGCGCTCCGCCGCGCACGACGCGTTCTTGCGGTCGCTCCAACGTGTCGTAGAACGCGATCGTGCGCCGGCAACGATCGAGAACGACCGCGCACCGGTGATCGTCGGCGCCGACATCGCGCAGCTGCGGCTCGCCGAAGCCGTCGAGCTCCACGCGATCGGCAAGAGCAGCCTTGGCCTGTCGGTCTTTGCGTCGATCGCAGCCGGCGCGCCGCACACGGAGACTCGGATCGAGGCGCTGTGTTTGGCGACCGAAGCCGAGTTGGACGCGGGCCGGCTGCCGGAAGCGCGTGCGCTCGTCGACGAGGCGAACGCTCTGTTTGCCCTTCACGGAGAGAAGCTCAGCGAGCCCGAACGTGCTCTCTTCGCCGAGCACGCCGAGTTTCTCGAGTGGTGTCTACGCTGGCAGCTTGGGACCGCCGCGGGCGCCGCGATGCGTCCGCCCGCGATCACGAGGGAGCCGGATGCGGGGAACGATCGCACCGACCGCCGTCGGGCACTCGAAGTGCGAGCCCTCGTTGCGTTCGCGTCGCAACGCTGGGATGTCGGCGACGTCCAGCAGGGCCGCGAGGTTGTGCGCGTCGCGCAGCGCTTGGTGCCGTCGCTGCGCGAATGGCGTGCGAAGGAGCGACTCGCAGTCGCGTACGTCGACGCGCGACTCTGCGCTTTCCGGAGCGCATCTGCGAACGAAGGGTATTCGAAGCTCATCGCAGCCGAGGAGCTCGCGGCCAGGGTCGGTCATGTGCGGCCCCTTCTTGCCATACGCGCCGAGCGGCTCGGAATCGAAGCGGCGCGTGTTCCGCGTGCCGATCACGCCTTCGACGACATCCTTGCCGCATTTGCCCATACGGAACGCGGTAGCATGTCCCGCACCCTGGCGCACGTCTCGTGCGTTATTGCGCAATGGGAGCATGACCCCGTGCGTGCGGCGCGAGCGGCAGACGTGGCGGAAGAACTCGCACCGTCCGTCGCTGCGACGGGACTTCTGGCGCGCGCCATGCGAGCGCAGCGGGCAATCGCGACCGGACGGCATCTTGAAGCGAGCGCCATCGCCGAATCCGTTCGATTTGATGGCGCGCGGTCAGGAAACAGCCGCCTCCGCGGCGGAGCCGAACGCGATCTCGCCACGATCGCGCTATCGCAAGGACGCCCGCGCGACGCGCGGCGACTCATACGCGACGCACTGCCGGCGCTCGAACGATATGGTTCCGGCATCGCCCTCGCCGATGCGCTCGAAATCGCTCGCCGCGTGGGCGTCAACTAACTCGCGTACCTTCCGGACAAGATACATCGCGTCACCCCGTCGTAACAAGTCGGACGCACAGCCCTTCACGTAGGATGCCACAATGGTGCACGACTTGTGCACCAACGTCACCCGGAAGGCTGCAAATGCCGACTCGTTTGATACGACGCTTCTTCCTTGCGTGCGCGATAGTACCATGGTTGTGTAGTTGCGGCGGAGGCGGCGGTTCACCAGCAACGTCTTCGTTCGTCGCGGCGACTCCGGCGCCGACAGCCACTCCGACTGCGCCGCCCGCGGGCGCGATCACGCTGTCGCAGACGGACCTTGCGTTCGCCGCGCCAGGTCAATCGGCAGCCGTGACGGCGAGCGAGGCCGGCTACTCGGGGCCGATCACTGCCGGCGCGGGCACCTGCGGTGCGACCATAAGCGTAACTCCGACCTCTGCCGCAAGTGCGCCCGCCCAGTTCACGGTCACCGCGCAAGGATCGGGATCGTGCACGATTACGTTCACCGACCGCTTCGGACAGACCGCGACGCTCCCGGTCGGCGTGACCGTCACGCAGGGGACGATCCAGTGAAGGTCCGAGCATGGATACCTGTCGCCGTACTGGCGCTCAGCGCGAGCGCGTGCGCGGGTGGCAGCCACACCGTCCCGTCCACGGGGCGCACTGCGCTAACAAAGGCGCGTGTACCCGTCAGCTTCACGATGCATTGGTCCGCGCGCGGGGCGGCCCAGGCGAAACGCCGACCGGCGTTCATCTCCCCTTCCACGGCTAGTGTCGTGATCGAAGTGAACCCGGAGGCCGCGACGCCCGGCCCGATCACGTTTGCGAACGCGCCGTCGACCGTAGGCGGAGCGTCGACCATTACGATCGACGCTCCGCCCGGAAACGACGTGTTCGTCATCTCGCTCTACGATCAGGCGCAGGTGCCCGGCGAGACGACCGCCGCCGGAAACGAGCTCGGGAGCGTTAGCCTCGCCCAGACGATCGCCGCCGATGTCACGAACACCTTGAGCGCCACCGTGATCGGCACCGTAGCGAGCGTTCGGATCGGGCCGCTGCCAAATCAAAGCAACGTCGTCCCGATCGCCGGATCGAACCCGGCAGCGTTCGAGCTCGTCGGCCGCGCTCCGGCAACGTTTACCGTCGCACCGCTCGACATCGACGGAAACGTC
>Ga0208220_1000804_pt1 | contig 13110 bp, 6 predicted proteins | sample NGESurdeep092012_9_FD_184484 | JGI IMG/M metagenome (GOLD analysis project Ga0208220, IMG submission 184484) | Arctic peat soil microbial communities from Barrow, Alaska - NGEE Surface sample F53-1 deep-092012 (SPAdes) | ecosystem: Environmental > Terrestrial > Soil > Wetlands > Peat ... | reverse complement strand
TGCCGAGGCACAGGGAGCCGCACTTGGACCTGTCCCGAACCAGTGGAGCAGCGAGCGGTTCATGACCCGCAGCGGGCGGTACTGGTTGGCACGTGCGCCACCTCCGTTGTTCGAAGCTGACGCATTGCTGCTGCCGATGGTAATCGGGAAGCCGGAGTACAGGACGGCCTCCGTGGAGACCTTCCAGCCACCAATGGCCCAATCGACGAAGCGGTTGGCGTGGTCACCGTATTCCCGTCCGTGGCCGAACGGAAGAGCATACGTACCGACGAAGTTGGCTGCGTTACGGGTATCGAAGGCCGCTACACCGTAATCGCCATGCGGATTGTAAATGTTCTGCGGGTAGGTGCCTGGGCCGTCGACGCCACCGGTACCGAAGTAACCGGGGTTGTTCGTCATGTTCTTCGCGAAGGTGTAATTGAAGGTGAACTCCAGGCCGTGCCATTGCCGCTGGCGCAGTTGGACCTGCAAGGCGTTGTAGTTCGAGTAGCCTTCCGCCAATGTCAGGTACACCTGACCGCCCTTGCCGACAAGACCAATGAACGGCTGAGTCGCCGTATTGGTCGCCCCCGGAATTGTTTGCTGGTTGATCGGCTCAGGAATGACGAGATGCTGTGCGACATTCCCGACGTACCCGATCTGGAAGGTGAAGCGAGACCCCACGAGTGTCTGGAGGGTGAGGTTGTACTGCTGAATCAACTCGGGCTTGATGTTCGGGTCCCAGGCCTCGTACTTGTTCGAAGCGCCAGGAGTAAGCCCACCAACGTTGAAGCCCTGGCTGACCTGGATGGGTGTTCCACCGCTCGCCGCCGAAGGCACCGTGCTGCTGTACGAGTACTGAGGGATGAATGGAGGGTTCTGCGTGAGACGCTGCGCAGCGCCCATGCCTTCAAAGTCGTCCGTGACGCCGTAGCCGCCACGGATAACCATCTGCGGGTTCATCTGATAGGCAAACGAGACGCGCGGCATGAACTGCGTATGGTAGGCGTTGTACAGCGCACGGCTGGCACCGTTCTTGCCTGCAAAAAGCAGACAGGCGGGGCAGTTCTGCGGGTTCTTGACGTCAACGTTGACTTCTTTGTCGTTGACTTCATACATCGGCTGGTCATAGCCATAACGCAGGCCGATGTTGAGCGTGAGTTTCGGCGTCACCTTCCACTCATCTTCGGCGAAGTATGCCGTACGATACTGGCGTTGACCATCACGTCCTGCCGTACCGGAAACAGCCTGGAGCTCGGACGCATCGATGACAAAGTCCGCAAAGCCGTAGCCTTTCCCGATTGTAGGATTCACCGTCAGATCCTTGGTGAATATGCCGTTGTAAGCAAACTGACCCATGTTGCCGTTGTTGCTGGCGTAGTAGTAGTTCTCCTGGTAGCGCAGGATCTGTGCGCCAGCCTTGACGATGTGCTTGCCGTGCAGCCAGGTCACCGTGTCGCCATAGTCGAAGATGTTGTCGATGGTATTCTGCACGACACCCAGGGTGCCGATGTTCTTTTCGGCGGTGGAGATGTTGGTTTCCGTGAAGCCGGGGTACGGGCTGGCATAGGGATAGCCAACTTTCATATCGCTGCCTGCAGGGAAATTACCGGTGCTATCGACCGGAATGCCGCTGAGATTACGGATACGCGAGTAACCTGCGCGGAACTCGTTCTGCAGGCTCGGGCTGAAGGTATGTACCTCATTGATGACGCCATTCCAGAACGGATAGTCATTACCACCCGGAAACTGGAAGGCAAGGACGGACACGATGGGCCTATCGTACGAGCCACCATGTGTGAAGCGCGCCCACATGTTGTCTTTCGGAGAAACCACATAGTCGACTCGAATGTCGCCCTGGTTGTTGACGGCGGCAGACTTGTTGTATCCGCCATAGTTGTTGGTGTCCGGCGAGTTGAGGTTGGTGCTGGGACGGTTCGGCTTCGGATAGAACTCCGGATGGGCGAAGACATACGCAGCAACGGGGTTGTTGACCGGGATCTGATTGTTCACATACGGCATAGCTGCCGTGAGACCGTTCGTGGTGTTGTAGAGCTGGATGTATTGTGTCGCAGGAATGGACTGACCAAATTCGTTCGGTGCGCCTAAGAGCTCAGAGAAGTCGCCCGTGCGCATTCTGCTCGAAGGCAGCGAGATCACACTGGTTCCGGCCGAGGTCTCGCGAAAGCCCTCATAGTCCATGAAGAAGAACAGCTTGTTCTTAAAGACGGGACCGCCGAACGTGGCACCAAACAGGTTCTGGTGGAAGACGCCCTTGGCAATTTTGTTGTAGTCGTTGCTCCAGGTGTTGGCAGTGCCGTCCTGGTTCTCGTAGAACTCGTAGAGGCTGCCGTGGAACTTGTTGGTTCCGGCCTTGGTGACGGCGAGGATTTCTCCGCCGTTCACGTTGCCGTATTCGGCGTCGGGGTTCCCGGTGATGACGCGCATCTCGCCAATGGCTTCAGACGCGGGGTTATAGGCGATGGTGTTCTGCAGCGGCTCGTTGATGTCTGTACCGTCGAAGATGTAGTTGTTGGTCTGCATACGGTTGCCGTTGAAGGACGGCTGGGTCGACGAGGCAAAGGATGTGTCGCGCTCTGTACCCTGCGTGCTGCCTAAGGAACCGTAGGTCGGCAGGACCGCGCCGGGGACGAACACAGTTGCTGCGGAGAAGTTCTGGCCGGGAAGGGGCATGCTCTCGAGCATGTTCGAGGTAATGGTGGTTCCCAACGAGGCATCTTCTGTTTGAAGGATGGACCCGGAGTCCGCAGCGACATCAATAGTCGTGGTCACTTCTCCCACTTCGAGTTTCAGGTCGATCCTTGCGATCTGGTCGATCTCCAGCGAAAACGGATGATTGGCCGTGACCTTGAAGCCCGTCTTTTTGACGGAAACGACATAGGTGCCGATGGGGAGAGTTTGTATGTTGTACGCGCCACTATGGTCCGTCACCGTGGTGGTGATGACACCGGTGTTGACGTTACGGGCTGACACCTGTGCCGCAGGGACGGATGCGCCGGTCTGATCCGCCACGCTACCGCGGATGGAACCCGTGACCGTTTGTGCCCATGCGGCCGTACAACCAGGAGCGATGATCAGAGCCATCACTGCCAACCGAAATGCGATCCGACGTAACTGTAGAAACATAAATTGCCTCCCGCGTGCCGTTAGCGAAGCGCTCCCCGCCATGTTCTTGCGTGGGTCTTCAAGCCTGACAGCCACTTCTGGTCCGTCGGCCTGTTTGGAACTTGATAATCAATGGAGAGAGTCCATGCGGTGAAGCGTTTGTTTCACATTGATATTAAATTTCAGAATAGATGCGACGTTATTGGAACATTGGCCCACTGTCAAGTCGATCCGTGTATAGGAACGCCGTGTGCGCACTTTTCGGCTCGAGCCTTCCTGTGCGGCTATTTCCCTTGCGGAAACTGCCATGCCATCGCTTCATACTTCCAAGTCTCCTTGCAGCAACCCACTTTTCTTGCTGGCCTGAGCACTCCTGTTTGCTGGAACGAATCCTTCCCCTGATACAAATGTTTCCAATCACGCAAGATCTTCGTTTAGTATGGCTCAAATGTTTTGGATGTCTTTGCCGCTCTTCCCCGAATAGCGAACAGTTCGCAAATAGATTGTGAGACTCCAGTCCGGCCTGCATCGATAGCCATCGTGCAGGTCTCCTTGGGTCAACTTTCTGCAGTTGTACCGGATGTGCGAGGAGTGTTCTGCTATGCGAGCAAGCAATGATGCAATCGGCTCCGGATTTAACTCCGATCTCGAACTTCGTCTCAATGAGCTCAGCGATCGGCGCCAGCAAATTATCCGCCCTGTACTCGAGTCTCCCCGAGAGTTTGTGCTACTCAATGTACGTGACATGGCTACGCGTCTTGCCGCAGCTCCCGCCACCATCGTGCGCATCGTTCAGGGGCTGGGCTTCCCCAGCCACAAAGCCTTCCAGCGCTATCTCCACGAGCTTTCCGTCACGAGCGCCACCATCCTGGACAGCATGCAGTCGGTCGGCGTCGCACAGACACCGAAAGTCCTCCGAGGCTCCCGAAAACAAATTCATGAAAACCTGCAGTTCGTTATTGACCAGGTTGATCTCCACCAGGTGCTCAACATCGCGGTCCGCATCCATGAGGCCAAGCGCACCCTGCTGCTTGGCGGCGACATGGCTTCGTGCCTGGTGGAGTATATGGAGTACCACCTCACCATTGCCGGTCTCCCGGTCTCTGCCGCTGTTAATCCCGGTCGTGCCTCGCATCTCGTGCGTTCGTCCCGCGAAGAGGATGTCATCATCGGCATCAGCTTCCGTCGCGGCCTGAGGATGACGATTGAAGGCATTCAAAGAGGGCGAGAGAAGGGCGCTTACTGCATCGGTATCACCGACTCCTTGCTCTCGCCGCTCGCGCGCTTCTCAAACGAACTGGTCATTGTCCCCATCAATAGTCTGTCTTTCGCCGCCAGTTACGTTGCCCCAATTGCGCTCATCGATCTGATTACCGCCGCCGTCGGTAACCTGCGCCGCAAGCAGGTCGTCGATCGACTGAAAGAGGCCGACCAGGAGCAGAGGCACGGCTATCGCTGGTACCAGGCCGAATCATAGCCACGCATCTGAGTGTGCGAACCAGATCCCCGGTGCGCAAGGAATGGACTCGAAGCTGCGACGTCGGGACCTTCACTTGCAACACATGGAGGCAACATCCGAGTCCAGGCACAGGCAGCCGACCCAATATTTCCGAAAGGTGAACTCTCCACTGCAAAAACCATACCGGGAACATCTAGCTCAAAGAGCTAAGTGTCGGCTCCTTGTCCAATTTGATAGAGCGTAGCTCCATCCGGGCTGAAGACGGTCGATCTGCACTGCTCAACATAGTAGTTTCCGAGGTACTCCGGAAGCGGTCCAATCAATTGCGAGGAGCCGTTGTAAAGCTTGTTGTCGTTGCCCACAAACAGGGAACCGTCGCTATTGACTGCCACTACCGCGGATCCCTGGCCAAGCAGTGGAAGGTTGGTGACAGTTTTCGTCGCGACGTCTTAGACAGGGTTTGTGTAGCCGGAGGCGTAGCCCAAGCTGTACGCTTTGCTGCCGTCGCCACTCCTGAAGCTGATATTGCTCATACCCACCAGGGGAGAGATCTGATTGGTAGATGGGGTCCATATCACGTTGTTGTAAATTCCCGAACCCGCCAAGGGAGACGTGCTCAACATGAGCGTGCCGTCTGAAAGCGCCAGCAGGATATTGTCTTCCCAACTGGCTCCCACTATCTGGGGAAGCAGGTAACGGATGAGCGCAAAGGTGGTCGTGTTCAACGCAAAAACCTGGCGCGAGTCGGTGCCAATCCATACTGATGAACAGAACGGGCGCCGCTGTGGACGACAAGGCATACGGTGCGGAGCTCAATTGCGCACCGTACGTTTGCGTTGCGACCACGGAAAGATTTCCGGGAGCAGGGGAAATCCGAGCGGCAGCCCGCCGACTACGGCTGTGGTGTTCGAGAAGGAGCCCTGCAGAAGGACTCCGTTCACGAACGCCTGCGTCCCGTAGAGATTTGTTCCCGTAACCTGCACCGGGATGAGCGGGCATGCACCAGGGTGAGTCGACGGAACCGATAAGGTGACCCCTGTAATCGTGGGGGTAGGCTGGTCTGTAATGGTCAGTGCGAGCGCCTTTGTTATACCGCCTCCGGGCACCGGATCCGAGATTCGGAGGAATGAATGGGACCTCGAAAATATGAGGTGTGCTGGTACCGTCCACGGTGGATCCCGGCGACCAGGTCTCCTTCGGATGGAGAAGGAGACCCAGGCCCCGGGTTCAGCTGTGAGCAGCCGGTTAGCAGCCACAGTCTTTGAACTCGATCTCGACCGTCACTTTCTTGACGCAAACCGATTCGATTTCGCCAGTTGGAAGCGCCAAGCAGTCGATCAGCTTGCCGGCGATCTCGGTGCAGTGGCCCGTGGGACCACCGGAGGGCAGCACTTCGACCGGTGGATTCTTCAGGTTGGGATCGAGCCGGTACGTGATTCCGCCGAAGACATAGCCGTCGATCGACGCTTTGACGACAATCCCGCTGAGATTGCCGGCTGCAGTCACATCGGCTGGCGAGAAGTCGGCTCCAGCTTTGAGGCCGATGTGCAGTTCGCGGCTCCCTCGTGGAGGCAAGGTGAAGGTACCCCCGCCCGGGTTGTGAAAGACAACCTGCCAGCCGCGCTGCGCGAGAAATGACGGCAGCGTAGCTGCGACGTCGACGCGGACCTCGTGGGAATACGGATTGTTGATCCAGAACGTTCGATTGACGAACGAGCCGAGGAGGCCGGTCAGTCCTCCGCCGCCCGCTACTGGAGCTACGTTGCGCTGGCCGATATTGTTGTCAAATCGCGCCAGTTGTTCGTCGGGCGTGGGTCCGGTCGCGCAAGGAAGGGCGCCAGCGAGATCGATGTTGCTGAGGTCGCCATCGGCGCTGACGCTCATCAGCATGCACTCGTGGCCGATTTCGCTTGGGGTCCACTCGAAGGGTCCGACGGTCATCTGCGCGCCGGATGCCAGCGAGCCGGAAACGTTGATCGAGGCCGTGGTCATGGTTTGCCAGTTGTCAGGCCACACCAGACCTGCCGACGGGCGGCAATGGTAACCGCTGACGACGATGTTGTTCGCTGTCTGCGTGCCCCGGTTCTTGATGATCACGTAGCCGTAGTTGGGTACGTTGACGATGGGAGTCTGATGGGTTGTGCCGCCATCCGAAGCGAGCCGGTTCCAGATGTCCGTGTTTTCCCAGAAGACTTGCTGGTAGGGATATTGTCCGCCTCTGCCATCGTCGACGTATACATCCACGTCTGGCGGCGCACCGGGCGTCGTCACAGGCGTGGGAGCACCCGAAGGTTGAAAGAGCCCCTGCTGCTCAAAGCCCCACCGGATTACCTTGTGCGCTGTTCCACCGGGGACGCCCTGAAAGCTGCTGGTACCGGTATCGCTGTTTTCGAGGGCTGTCTCCCACGGCACCGGCGTTGGGGTTGGAAGGATGGGGCTCGGTCCAAGCGATGCGATGCTCTTCATGAGCAGGAAGACGACCCTTTGCGCCGCGGCTGTTTTCACATTCGCATCCGCGTCATCGCCGCCGAGCGAGCGGTAGATGCGGAAGTGCGTGGTCGAGAGGATCTGCTCGCTGCTGTAGCCGCCGACGTCGTTGACTCCTCCCCATGCCCAACCTGATGCCAGGTCACGATCATGCCTGCGATCATTCACGATCGGCACCCACGGAAACGTCTGGAAACGGTCGGGTGCCTGAGAGTTCGGATCGCTGAGAACGGCGGCGATGCTGTCTCCAGCGCTGTGAGCGAAGCCGAAGTTCGGCGATTGCACGCGATTCCAGAGCAGATTGTGGCAGAACTCGTGCATGACAACGCGAAAATCCGCGGCCATCCCCGGGGTGGTCGCGCAGGAATCGACGGTGCCGAAACCGAAATGGCCGGTGCCGGTGCCGGCGGCATTCCCCGCGCAGTAGGCGTTAACCTGGCCGTAGCCGTAATCCGCCTGATCGGCAGGCACCGGAAAGGTCGTGCCGGAATGATAGGTGGGGACGTCGAACCCGAATTGCTCCATCAGCCCATACAGAAAATCGATGTGATAGTACGCATTGGTGGAGGCAAAGGTGTTGCCGCTGGCAACGCCCGTAAAGTCTCCCGGAGGAGCGGAGACGCTCGGCGGTGCGATAGTAGGCGGGTTCAGGTCCTCAAGTTGGACGAACTGGCCGGTGAGCGTCTGCGGGTTGGCAGACGTTAGCCGGCTGAGAGTGAGGGTAGATGCCAGCAGATCGAGGGTCGCGTCACCGGCGCACGCGGTCTTCGTGGTGTCGCCGGTCAGGCTGATGGGGTCCTGTGTAAAGACGTTCGCAAACGCTCCAGCGATGAAGGCGCGCAGATAGAGAGGCGAGCCGGAATCGACATCCAGGAAGACCCGCCAGTTCAGGCCTTTGCCTTCCCCTTGGTCGGGCGGCAGAGTAAAGAGCACCTCGGTGACCGCATAGTGGGTTCCCGCTTTGATCGCAGGCGGCACGGCAGGCAAGGACAGCACAGGCGGGCCGCCGTGCAGCAGAGACTGCGTCCGCTTCGCTTCCTTTTGACGCGCCGATTGCGTGCTTTCCGGATCGTAGCGATTGCCCGGATCGTATTGATAGACGCGCAGCCGCTTCCCGTTAACAACAATCTTCCGGTCTCTCAAGCCGAGCAACTTGGACAAGACCGATTCATTGATGTTGCGGGGAAGGTATTTCGGCGCTTTCGAAGGCTCATGGAAGATCGGATTGATGTGAAGCGTGCTGCGCGAGCTGGTCACCCGCTGCGGTCCGCCGAGGATCGAAACGCCCATCCCAGCTTCCCAGATTGGCAGGCTCCAGCGCGTTTGCGAATAGGCCACCAGGGTGGTTTCGAGCAACGTGTTCTGGCTCCCGAACCGCAATTCGAGCCCGTCCGTGGAGAGGGTTTCGCCCACGGCCTCGTCCAGGGTGGAGAGCAGTACGCTCTCGATCGAGTAGACCGAAGCCACGTCCTCCAGGTAGTTGCGCGACAGAGTGCGCGGGTTAGCGATGGCCAGACCGGCGGCAAGGAACGGCTGCTGCAGATGGCTGAGTTGACGAACGACGCCGCTGCTGTCCCGCGTCACGGAGACGTTGGGGGTGATTTGGAAAGCCATGGCACCTTCTCCTTTATCCTGATGTCTTTCGAGTGCGCTTACGCAGAGAACCGGCGATGCCGTCTCCACTTGCCTGCATACTCGGGATAGTGCAAGTCAAGGACAAAGCGTTACAGCCATGCGGAATATTTCATCAACGGCGGGTGTAGATCTGGAAAGGGGCCCAGTAGTATGGCAGGACAAATCTAGTGTCTGAATGTAGCAGTGCAAGTTTGGCGCTTCGGAGTGCGACCTCAGGGGGTTGGCCGTCTTCAATTCCCTGGTAGAGCGTGTTCATCAGGCGTGGTGACGAGTCGTCGCTCACTTCCCATAAGGCGCCAATGACACTGTGCGCCCCCGCACGCAGAAACGCCCACGAGAGTCCGACCAGACCCTCGCCAGCATAGGTGCGCGTCCCGCTGGCGGAGCAGGCTGCAATGGTGACCAGGCGCGCGTCAATGGGGTGCCTCATAATGTCGCGAGCATAAAGCTTGAAGGAGTCCGCGCCTGTGCCGTTGCCAGAGAGAATGATGGCAGAATCCAGGGGGTCGGTGCGGCTGGATGTCGCGTGGGAGACAAAATGGATGTAGGAATATTTGGCTGGGTTGCTGGAAAGGTAGGCTTCGGGAGTGGCTTGCTTTCCGGTGAAGACAGCCGCCTGGTCCCGGTCAAAGTGCGATAGAATGCTCTTCATCTCGAAACCGAACAGGGGCAGGCTGGGAAAGTCGTTGCTTGGAGAGATGGGGTTGCCCACCAGAAGGAGGCTCCGCGCGCGGTTCGGAGACGGAGTGGCCGAGGCAAGCATGGCCAGAGATGGTGCTGAAAGAATCGTGGCGTCGTCGATCCAGTAATGCAAGTCCGATCTCCGGTCTTGATTGCGGGCGGCCTGCGGCCCGGGTCCAGGAGCGAGCAGGGCTTCGAAGTTCAACTGGTTCAGCGCGCCGTCGGCCAGGATGATGACCGGCCGATCCGGGCGGATGAGGCTCAGGGCTGGAGTAACCAACAACTGGAAGAGCGTTCGCCCGTCGTCATTGCCACGCTGCAACGGGTCCTGAAGATTGAGAACAGCATTTCGGTAGCGCTGAATGCGGGCGGTGAGGTCTTCCTGTGGCGGCAAAGGAAACAACGCAATCTTCCCTGGCGTAATGGCCCAAAGGTATGACTGTTCCTCGCCCAGCCAGTAGAACAACAGCGTTGCTCCAGTCTGTTGTGCGATCTGGCGCGGATTCAGAGTTTCCCGCGGGAAGGAGGTTTTGCCCGCAGCCACTCCCAGGCCCTGCATCAACGTCCGTGCACGGCTTCGGTCCGCTACAGCCAGAGCTTCATCGTTCCTGCGTTGCTCGACCAGCAAGCGAATGTAGTCGTCGTTTATACGCGAGACTTTGGCAACAAACGGCAGCTTGGACTCGTCGCTTTTCAATTGCGCGCGGGCCGATTCGAATTCCTTCAGCACAGTCTTGTACATCATCTCAGCAGCCTTGGCGTCGCCTTGCGATTGATAGAGCCGCGCCAACTGCTGACCAGCGCCCAGACGCGTGGTGGTTGGGTTGTCGGGGTCGTCGTAAACGGCTTGGAATAACGACTCCGCCTCGCGTGCCTGCTGCGGGCCGGTCTGCGAATCCTGACTGTGCGCGGCCGCCAGCATTCCCTTCGTCAGCTGGACGTTTGCGCTTAGGCGATGGGCACCGGCCAGTTCCATGGGCGTGACCAGATCGACGTAAACGCTGGCTTTGCCGGTCTCTCCGGTATCGACCGATACCTGCGCCAGATCTTCGAGAGCGTGTTCGACGTCTTCCTTACTGTTGATTTGTTTGGCGAGATTGAGGGCGCGCCGATAGGACTCCCTCGCGCGAGGTAAGTCACCGGAATCTCGATAGGCGTATCCGGCAGTGCTGATCCAACCGAGTTGGCTGCTGACATTTCCGAGCGCTTGTGCGCTCTTCTCCGCCTTGAGAAACTGCTCCAGAGCCCTCTCGTTGTCTCCCAACCGCAGGTAAGCAAATCCAAGGTTTCCTACCGCTTTCTGCGCCGTGTTCTCATCCCCCAACTCGGTTGCAGATCGATAGGCGATGTTCGACCAGTCGACGGATTCGTCGAAATGATCGGCCTGCATGGCCAGCCAACCCAGATTCGCCGACGCGCCTGCCTCGAGGAAGCGGTCGTGATGGGTTTGGGCAAAAGCGAGTGTCTCAAGAAAAGATTGGCGTGACTCGGAGAGTGTTCCGTCCTGGCCGGCAAGGATGCCGTGTGCCCTCAGCACTTCGCCGCAGGTCGCATACGCGGCACTTCGGCAGAGGGCGTCGGGATCCACCAGTCTCTGATGAGCGCGAAGAAATTGCTGCTGCTTGGTGAGCGCGATAGCCTCGATGGCCCCCTTCAGGATCATTCCCGCAGGGTCACTGGAACCAGGTTGGTAAGGAGCGAGTAGATCCAGGGTGTCCGGATACATGCCACGGTAAAGCAGAGATTCCGCCTCCAGAAGTCGAAATCTATCCGCCCAGCTGGGGTCCGATGTTCTGAACTGGCTGAACCCGATCTCCGCCATTTGCTGGCTCTCTTCGAGATGGCCGCGCTGGAAGAGCTGTGTGGCCTGGTCATACCTCGCCTGCGCACTGATCGGCCCCGTGTCCCTGAGAGGAGTCAACACGAGCAGCGCAAGGGCGCACACCAACCAGACGTGCCCTCTATGACCGTCGGTTCCGAACCAGTTTTGAATGTCGGGAAGGCCCCGGAACGGCAAGCGCGTGGGGCGGTCCTTCAATAAAATTGCGCTCGCTATGGCACCGTTTGGCCGTTGGTCGAGGTACCTCCAACCACGCCCTTCCCCTCGATGGCGCAGCCAAGATGCAGATCGATCATGGTCAGAGTCACCGTCGTTTTGCGGAGAGTCAGGTGTTTCTCCTGGACTTCCTTGTACTCGACTTTCACATTGCCCAGGCTGATCCATCCGAAGTTGGGGATATGGAACCAATGGCCAAAGCAGGGACCAGGGAAGTCGCATTGCGCGCTTTTCACCAACGAGCATTCGACCTCCTCCCGGGAACCGAGAGACGCGGACAAATGATTGTATCGTTCCCGTTTGTCGGCTGGAAGACCGTCGCTCCCGAGGATGCGATTGTACTGGTCGGAGATGTCTTTCTTGAGGCGCTCGTCGAACCCGTAGGGCTTGTCATCAGCGGGTTTAGGCCCGAGAATCCCGAGATTGAGCTCCAGATGGACCGGGTGACCGGCAATGCGCAGGTTTTCGAACCGCGTGCCCAGGAAAGAGATCTTCGGCACATGGCCATGGAGTGGGTGTTCGGTGATGATCTGGCCGACGATGCGGTCGGCGGTCAGCACTTCGAGCACATTCAGGCCCTCTACGACGACCGTGCTCAAGGTGGACCATCCCTCCCCGGGCTTGTTGCTCCGGTTGCCTGCGACCTGGGTGTATCCGGAGCGAACCGAGATGACCTCTCCCAGCCGGAAATCATCCACGCGACGGGAGAAGTAGCCCCCCTCTGCAGCCAGGGACGTATGAGCCTGACGGCCGATCTCTTGTTGAAACGGGAGCACGAGGTGGCCAGTGATTACTGTTGCTTCCGCGTTGTATTGGTGTGTTCTTTCTGCTGTCTGCTGCATATTTATAGCCACTGTCTCTCCAGTCGACTCAGCAATCCAGATCGGTTCCAGAAGATACGCTATTCGCTTAAGTGAAGATCGAATACTTGACTTTCGACTTCGGTCCGTTCCCCATTGAGGCCAATGCCCGTGGCCGAAACGCGGTACGTGCCATTCTGAAGCCTGGCGCACGGAATCGCAAGCGATATCCGTTGGTCGCTGTTCTTGAGATCATCTGGAACGGTGATGGCCCCGGTCCAGGCGAGTTTCCCTTGAGGATCATACAAGTCAAACGAATAGGAGGCGTAATTTGCCGCACGCGAGTCACGGTAAAAGTCGAATGGCAGCGCAAACCCATGGCTGCGATCGGCGTCGATGACAAGGTGATCCGCGCCTCGAGTGGCACCGTGCATTGGGATTGAGAACAGCAGGTGCGGCTGGGCGACCGTAGCGCGCAACGCGGGGAAGGTGACAAGGTTCTGATAGCCAAACACCAGCAGCAACGCAGCGAAGGCTGGCGCGGCAATGGCGGGACGCAGCCAGGAGAACCAACTGCTCCAGTCTTTGCGCGGCTTGCGGCTTCCTGCCGACGGTGCCGCAGGCAAAGACGCGGTCAGATTCGGCAACTGGGCTTTGGCCTCATTTACAAATGCGGCTCCGGTGCGAAGATCGAGCGCGCACTCGGGGCAGTCGAAGACATGCTCCTCAAATGCCTCGCGCTCGTCGGGCGTCAGCTCTCTCAGAAGGTACCGTTCCACGGCCATCTGTTTTACCGCTTCGCTATGATCCATCGACTCAGTCCCCATATTGCCAAATCTTTGCCCAACTTATCCATAGTGGATTCTGCGGTCCACACGTTTCACAAC
>Ga0208220_1000803_pt1 | contig 13123 bp, 12 predicted proteins | sample NGESurdeep092012_9_FD_184484 | JGI IMG/M metagenome (GOLD analysis project Ga0208220, IMG submission 184484) | Arctic peat soil microbial communities from Barrow, Alaska - NGEE Surface sample F53-1 deep-092012 (SPAdes) | ecosystem: Environmental > Terrestrial > Soil > Wetlands > Peat ... | reverse complement strand
GATCGCGCCGACGATGGCACCGATCACCGCTCCGTTGACGAGCCGCAACAGCGAGACAGCGAGCGCGGTGTGCAAGTGGGAGAACGTGTCGACGACGTCGCCGAGCCCGACCCCGATGGCGAGCGCGAGCAACCAGCCCCAGCGCGCGCGGTCACCAGGCAACAGCGCACCGGCGAGCATGAGCGCGGGGAAGCCGACCACGAACTCCTTGAAGCGCGGGCGCACTTGCAGCAGGGTCGTCAGGTGCGCGCGCACCGCCAGCTCCAGGCTCGACGGTGCGATGTCGCTCTGGTTCCCGCTGCGCACGAGCACGAGGTAACCCGCACCGAGCACGACGATGCCCGCGACCAGCTGCAACACGCTGACCGGCGCTTGCGCGAACTGCTTCGGCGTGACACCCGCCCCCCAACGCGGCGAGAAGAGGTACAGCAGCAGAAACAGCAGCGGCGGCGCGATCAGAACGAGCCTGACGCCGCTGAAGCGGTCGATCTCGAGCATCGTCAGCGGCGTCGACAGCAAGCCGACGACCACGAGTACGCCGCCCAGCGTCACCACCGTCGCGATCGCCAGGGCCCGCAGACCGTCGAGGATCGCCGCACTGGCCGACGGTGCGCGCGGCGCGCGCAGCGCCGGCGCGATCGCGACAAAGCCGGCGACCGGGAACGCGATCGCGCCGATCAGCGCGAGCAGCTTGCGCACCGCCATGTCGTGGTGAACGGCGAAGCCCGCGACGACCAACAGGACGTCGACGGCGATGAAAGCGATCGCCCAACGCCGATCACCGAACCCACAGTCGAGCAGCAGCAACAGCAGGATCGCGGGGACGGCCAGCGAGGCCAGCACGATCTCCCACCAGCGGGTCTCGAAGCGATCGAACGGTGACGCCGGGCCGATCCGCAGGCCGGCGGCACGGATGCCCTGCGCGATCTGGCGCACGAGCTCGACGTTGGTCGCTTCGATCGAGCGCCCCGCCCACTGGTGTGCGAACGGACGCAGGTACACGACGCGCACGTTGCGCTCTCGCACCCCGAGGTCGTACCGCTGCACGATCTCCTCCGGCCGCAGCTTGTCCTGCTCCGGTTTGGAGATCGCTTCGACGCGGACCGTTTGATTCGGCAGATCCTTCGCGAGCGATTCGTTGCCGGCTTGGTCTTGCTTGGCGTCGTACGTCTCGATCGTGCCGAAGTCCAACTTGTCGGCGCGCATCGCGTTCGCCGTCGCGTCGATGTTGTCCGGATAGCCGAGCACCTGATTGCGCAAGCCGAAGAACACGACGGTGTGCGCGTGATTGCGGTCGATCGCGTCGTGCAGCAGCGCGTCGATCTGCGGCGCCGCGAAGCGCTCGTCGTTCTGCAGCCGCGGAACGAGCGCGAGTCCCAGCTCGCGCGCGAGCGCGAGGCGGTCTTCAGGGAGCCCGAGGCCGACCGTGCCGAAGTAATCAGGTTGCGTGCGAATGGCGTAGACCACGGGCAGCGTCGTGCGCAACACGCGTACCGCGCGCCGCGAGAACTTGATCGGCAGCTGCTGCGCGTAGCGCGCGGCCGTCGCCGCGTCGTACGCGACGAGATAGACTTCGTCGCTGCGTATGCCGTGCACCGCCAGCCGCGCGAACACCGGATCGTGGAAGCCGGTGAGCCGCGCCTGGTCGAGCAATGCCGTTCCGGCGTAAAACGCCGCGCCCGGCGAGCTCGAAACCTGACCGCCGAGCTCTTCTTGGACCGCCAGCGACGTGAGCCCGGCTCGGCGCAGCGCGATCAGAAAGGCCCGCTGATCGTACGCGTACGAGCGCGCGAGCGATTGGAAGTCCTGATCGTCCATTACGATCTCGACGCGGTTCGCACGATGCTCGTGGCGCTCGCGGCGCACGGCGAGCGTCAGGCACGCGAGCAGACCGACGATGAGGACGACGAACAAGAAACGGCGGTAGAACCTGTCCTGAGCTGGTCGAAGGATCACCGGGCGGCGTCTTCGCCGAGGAGCCGCCGGAACCGCTCAGCCGCTGCGACCTCGTCAGAAAACACCATGGCCCGCTGTGAAGCGGGCCATGGCGCCGTCGCGTAGCAGGTTGCCCTACTACCGGGTGTGGGCGACGATCTCAATCGCGTCACGGGGACGCAAGCCCACACTCACCGACCGAGGGATTATTTGAGGGCTCGACGTGAAATCCTTGCCCGCTCGGGGGACCCGGGGTTAAGACTACGTAACCGCCTAGGTCCGCCACGTGGGGGAACGCTTGGAAACGAACGCGTCCATCCCTTCCTGAGCATCCGCGGCCAGCGCGTTCATCGACATGACCTCCTTGGCGTATGCGTACGCCTTGGATTGATCGAGATCGATCTGCGCGTAAAACGCCGCCTTGCCCAGGCCGACCACGAAGCCGGCGGAGGACGCGATGCGGCCGGCGAGCTCACGCGTGGTGGCCTCGAGCCGATCCGGGTCGACGACGGCGTTTACCAGCCCCCAGTCGGCGGCGGTCGCGGCGTCGATCGGCCGGCCGGTGAGCAGCATCTCCATCGCGCGCTTGCGGCCGATCGAGCGGGTCAGCGCGACCATCGGGGTCGTGCAGAACAAGCCGATCTTCACCCCGGGGGTCGCAAAGGTCGCGCCGGTCGACGCGACCGCGAGGTCGCAAGTGGCGACCAGCTGGCAGCCCGCCGCCGTCGCGATCCCCGCGACCTCGGCGATCACCGGCTGCGGGATCGTCTGGATGGTTTCCATCAGCCGCACGCACGCGTCGAACGTCCGGCGGTAGTCATCGACCGTACGTTCGAGCATCTCGCGCAGATCGTGACCCGCGCTGAAGGCCGGCCCGACGCCGCGCAGTATCACCGCCTTGACGGTACGGTCGGCACCGATCGCCTCGAACGCGCCGGTGAGCTCGCGCATCACGTCGAGCGAGAGCGCGTTGCGTTTCTCGGGCCGGTTCAGGGTCACGAGGGCGACCCCGTCGCCGGCGTCTTCGACCAAGATGAAGCGATAGGGCGTCGTGGCCAGCATGAGCTTCACGACGCGGGCCGGAGCCGCCGAGTTTCGCCGCTAGCCCGATGTGGCGGTCATTCCCCGCGCGGCCAAGGGATGCCGACCGTCAGCGCCCCTTCCAGCGACGTGCGCCCGCCCGGAAACGGGCGCTGCTGCTGGATCACGATCCGGGCATGCGGCGTCACCTGCGTCTCGGCGTACCACAGCAACGACCGCGTCGCCGCCGGCGCTGCCGCCGCGTCCTCGCGCAGGCCGATGAACGCGTGGTCGCCGATCCGCCAGCGCAACCGCGCGAAGCCGCCGATCGAATCGAGCGGTGTCCCGCTGCCGTCGGAGTTCGCGTCGTTGCCCCACCACTGCTCGGCGAGCAGTTCCAGCCGCCCGCGGCGCGCTTCGATCGAGGTCCCGACACGCGTGTAGGGATCCTGGAACGCCGGCGCGCCGCCGACCGCGATCGAACGCGTGCCCTCGAGCGCATCGAGACCGAATTGCACGCCGTTCGCAACCGGATAGCGCGCGAACAAGCCCACCTCCGGCGTCGCGAACGACTCGACCCGGCCGGTCTCCACCGGTGCGCCGCCGTATGCCGATCCGCCGCCGTTCGCGAACGCGAGCGTCGCAGCGACGCGCCCCGCGCCGAGATCGTGTTCCACTTCGAACGCCCAGCGCGGCGTCGCGAGCGTGAGGTCGTTCAGGCCCGCCAGCGTCCCTTCGTATCCGTAGGTCGTGAGCGTGTCGTTGCGCTGCCCCGGCGAATGGATCAGCGGCAACTCGATGAGACCTGCCCGGTAGAGCATCCCGGAGCGCGCGTCGCCGTAGGCGAGATACCCCATGAACAACGACGACGGCCCGCCGCCGCTGCCCAAGCTCTCGTGCATGAACGCTTCGACGCGACCGACCTCGACCGCGCCGAGCACCGCTCCCGCAGGATCCCAGCGCCGCGTACTGTCGGGGCCGGGATCGGCGGCGTATCCGACCTGTTCGCGCAGCGCCAAGATCGTCGTGCCGTACTTGGGTGCGCCGTCGAGCCGGTAGCCGCGATTGCGGAACGCGTTCCCGAACGCGTTGAGCTCCGGCAGCACCGAGTGGCACGTCTCGCAGCTCAAATGATAGCGCTGCGCAAAGATCGGAATCGCGAACGCCGGCTTCGCCGCACACAAGACCACGAAACCGACAACCAAGATGAACGAAACCACCAGTCGGCGGATCGGCCGAAGGCCGAACAGCCTGTCCTGAGCTCGTCGAAGGGCGAGTGTTCGCGCACTTTGCACGAACACACCACTGTGCGCGAACGCACCACATTGCGCGAACACGCTATTGAACAACGACCGCTCCCCGCATCGGGGCCGTATAGTGAAAGAAGCATCCGTAGAGATACGTGCCGGCCCTGTCGGCGAGCAGCACCTGCGAGCCGTTCCCCGCACCGAGCGTCCCGCTGCTCCAACCACCCGACAGCGTCGTGCCCGACGTCAACTGCGCCATTGCGTCGAACGGGGAAGGCGCCGGAAACGACGTCGCGGCCAGTGAGGTCGACGTGTGCGCGAACGAGTCGACGTTCATGAAACGCACGGTCGCGCCGACCGGAACGGTCGTGATCGCCGGGGTGAACCCGCCGCTGGTTCCGTACGCGGTCGTGGTGACGACCGACGACGTCAACGACACGTCGATCGTCACCGACGCCGGAGCGGTGGCGCTGCCCGCGCCGGCCGGCGGCGCTCCGGGCGTACAGCCGGCGAACGCCACGCAGAGGATGAGGGCGAGAAGTCGCACGGGCGCATCGTCGCGGCGACGCGTGAGAGCGCGATGAAGCCAACCGGGCCGCAGCTTCAGAGATTCTTCAGGCCGGTTCGAACTGCGGCAGACGCGCGACGAAGCGGTTGCGCCCTTCGAGGACGACGTCGCCGCCATGGGCCCGCGCGATCGCCCGGCAGATCGCCAACCCGAGACCGCTGCCGCGCTCGTCGTCGTCGACGCGCACGAAACGTTCGAAGATGCGCTCGCGTAACTCGGGTGGGACACCGGGCCCGTCGTCCTCGACGCTCAGCGCGACGTGGCTGCCCTCGCGAGCGACGCCGATGCTCACACGCGCGCGCGCGTGGCGCGTCGCGTTCTCGAGCAGGTTCTCCGCGAGCCGCCGCAGGCGCCGAGCGTCGCCTTCCACCCAGCATTCTACCGGCGCGCTCACGTCGTACGTGACGCCGTCGTGCTGCGCCGCCTCCGCCGCCGTTCGAGCGACCGCACCGAGCTCGACGGGCTCTGAGAGCCTGGGAGTGACGCGTTCCTCGCGCACGAGCGCGAGCAGATCGCTGATCGTCCCAGAAGCGTCGATGGCCGTGCCGACGATTCGGGCGAATGCCGCGTCGCGCGCTTGCTCGTCGGCGACGGCGCGCCCGCTCTGCGCGAGGCTCGCGATCCGTGCCAGCGGCGTTCGCAACTCGTGTGCGGCTTCGGCGGCAAAGCGCGCCTCGCGCTCGCGCGCCGCGATCAGCGGCCGCACCGAGACGACCGCCAGCGCGTACGACGCAAGCCCGCAGACCAGCAGCAGCGGCAGGTCCAGTAGCGCCAGCGCCAGCGCATCACGACGGAGCGCAGCGGCATACACCGCTTGTCCCACCGGCGTGCCGAGCAGCGGCTCGACCAAATCGTGCTCGCGACCCGCAAGATACCAAAACGCCGCCGCGTCGAGCACTGCGAGCAGGATCACCAGCACGGCGAGATACGACGCGCACAGCCGCGCCACTACGCGTGCAATGAGTACCCGACTCCCCACACGGTCGCGATGCGGTCGCGCACGCCGACCGCGGCGAGCTTCTTGCGCACGGCGCTCACGTAGACGTCGACGACGTTGCTGGAACCGTCGAAATCCTCGCCCCATACGCGTTCGAGGATCTGCGCGCGCGTGACCGCGATCCCCGCGTTGGCGGCGAGGTACTCGAGCAGACGAAACTCGGTCGCACCCAGCGTGACCTCACGCCCCGAGACGCGCACCGCCCGCGCGCCGCGATCGACCACCAGGTCGCCGACTTCGAGCGTCGACCGAATCGGCAGCGAACCGCGGCGCAGCAGCGCGCGCAGACGCGCCAGCAGCTCGTCTTCGACGAACGGCTTGACCAAATAGTCGTCGGCACCCGCATCGAGCCCGCGCACGCGGTCTTCCACCGCGTCGCGCGCGGTGAGGAACAGCACCGGCGTCGCGATTCCCTCCGCTCGCGCGTCGCGGCAGATCGCGAACCCATCACGGCCGGGCAGAACGACGTCGACGATCGCCGCGTCATACGTTCCGCGCAACAGCATGTCGTAGCCGCTCTCACCGTCGCTCGCGACGTCGACCGCGTATCTTTGGCGTTCCAACATGGCGCGGATCGCGTCGGCGATCTCGCGCTGATCTTCGATCACCAGCAGGCGCACGCGACGTCGTTCGCCGCACGCCGCGACGGTACCGTTGTGTGAAGACTTCCTGAAGCGGCGAGTCACGAGGCTTCACATGAGTTTCAGGCGTGCCTCCTACGGTGACGCGAGTTCGCCCTCCGGAGAATGCACATGATCTCGCTACGTTCCTCATTCGGCATCGCCGCCGTTGCGGTCGCCTGCGCCGCCGCTCTCGCGGCGTGCGGCGGCGGCGGTTCCAGCGGCCCCAGCGGCGGCGCCGTCAACCCGGCCGCCCCTACGCCTACGCCCGTCCAAAACTCCACGCAACAGGTCGTCAGCGAAGCGCTGCCGACGACCGCGATCGGTTCCGAGACCGACCCGACGTTCGGTCCGATCGGCGGCTTCACCCAAACGCTCTATTCCCAGACGCTCGCGTTCGCGCCGGGCAGTCAAATCATGGTCCACAACGGTCAGGCCGGCGTTCCGCACACGCTCGGGGTCGACTCCACCACCAGCTTCGATTCCAGCGGCACAGCGTTGTCGCTCAACGCGAGCGGCGGATCGACGATCGGAGCGGGCTTCAACACCGGAACGATCGCCGGCGGCGCCAGTGCCGGGCCGTTCACGCTGAGCGCCGGCACCTACTGGATCGGATGCGCTTACCACTATGTCAGCAACAACATGCGCACCGTGCTGCAAGTATCGGCGTCGGCGACGCCGGGTCCGCAGGCGACGCCGGCAGCCGGCACTGCGACGCCCAGCCCGCTACCCGGCGGCGGAACGATCTACTGATGCGCCTGCGCGCGATCGCGTTCGCTACCATGGTCGCGCTCACGTGCGGGGTGCCGGCAGTCGCCGGCACCCCGCGCGATGCGCGTGACGTCCCGCTGATCGACCAGAACGGGGTGGGGTTCACGTTGCGCGACATCCGCCGGCCGACGGCGGTCATCTTCGTGGCGACCCGCTGCGGCGACGCGTGTCCGATCGCCGAAGCCCTGTTCTCGCGCCTGTCCGGCGAGTTGGCCCGCGAGCACGTCGACGCCCGGCTGCTGACGGTGACGCTCGATCCCCAACACGACGCGCCGTTCGTGATGAGCAACTCGGCACGCGCGTTCCGCGCCGACGCGACGCGTTGGCGCTGGGCCAGCGGAAAGCCCGACGACGTGTATCGTTTGCTCGACGCCTTCAACGTGGAACGGCTCGACGGAAAGTTTCACGGCACGTTTGCGTACGTGCTCGATGCGCGCGGTATCCCGACGCGTTTGGTCATGCTCTCGACCGGCGCCGATCGCGAGCTGCTCGGCTACCTGCGCGCCGCGTCGCAACGCGGCTAACGCCGCCGCGTTCTGCTTCGGTTACAGCCGGTCGCGCAAATCGATCGCGAGCGCGCGCAAGGCGGGGTCTTCCGCGTCGTGCGCGCAGCGGTCGAACGCGACGCGCGCGTCGGCGCGCCGGCCGGCACGGACCAGCACGGTGCCCAGCGCGAAACTGGCGCGCGCGTAGTTCGGCGCGAGCGCGAGCGCGAGCTCGAGTTCGGCACGTGCAGCGTCGTCGCGCCCCGCGCGCAACTCGACCACCGCGAGATCGTAGTGCGCCGTCGCATATTTCGGGTCCGCGTCGACGAGCGCGCGGAAATCGGAGCGGGCGGTGACCAAGTCGCCGGCCCGCAGGGCGGCCAGACCGCGGCCGTAGCGCGCGAGAACAGAGTCGGGCGCCAGCGCGAGGTACTGCTCCGCCGCTCGGCGCGCACCGGCCAGATCCCCGCGCCGCAGTTCGACCGCGACGAGGTTCGCGGCCGCGGCCGCGAAACGCGGATCACGATGGAGCGCCTCTTCGAACAACGCGATCGCGGCGTCGTCCCGGCCGAGATGCGCGTCCGCCAGCGCCAAGTCGTAGCGTGCGGAGGAGCCCTTCGGCTCCGGCGGATCGAGCGTGACGACGCGTGCGAACTCCAGCGCGGCGGCGCTCCAATCCCTGCGTTCCTCGGCCGCGACGCCGCGCACGAAGCGCTCGCGGACCTCGCGGGCGCGTCCTTGAGCGGAAAGCGAAGCCGCATCGGTCGAGCGCGGCTGCGGCGTCGGGCCGGAGTACGTTTGCGCCGATGCCGTGGCAGTCGCGGCGGCGGCCAACGCCAGCAGCGACGCCACTGCCCGTTTCACCATCTCAGTCGTGAGGCAGACCGGCGGCGCTCGCCGAGCGGGCGGTCGCAGCGCGTTCGGGGGCGCAATCCCATCCGGTGCGACCGCTTTCCGTAATGGGTCCGAGCAGCGCGGGCGGGGAGCTGACGGCCAGCGACGCCGGATCGTCGAGCAGCATCTCGGCGCCTATGGCGGCGCCGGCACACGCGCCGAGCGCGAGTACCCCGGCGATCGCCCAGCGCAGGAAGTGCCTCATAGCCGGCATCGTACCGCGGGCACGTGAAATCTTCCTGAAGCTGACGATCGCGCTCGTCCTGATCGCGCTGCCGGCGGTTGCTCGGGCCGACGAGCTGGTCGTCGGTGCGTTGCGAGACCAGGACGGAAACGTCGTCGTAGGCGCGTCGGTCACCGCCCTCGACGCCCGAGGCCGTACCCTGGCGCGTGACCGGAGCGGCACGGACGGCACGTTTGCGCTCGCCACGCCAACCCGTCCGGTGTCGGTGCTCATCACCGCGCTCGACGCCGAACCGCTGCGCATCGCCGTTCCGGCGGACGGCTCGCCGATCGCCGCGATCGTGCGCCACCACCGGGCCGTCGATCTGGTGCCGTCGGTGGCCGACGTCGCAGCCTTACCTGCCGGCGAGTTGAGCGCGGTCGGAGAGGTCGTGCCGTACCGGATCAGTTTTCCCGGTTCGATTACCGATCGCTGGCTCGCCTTGGGGCGGGGCGCCACGACGATCGAAGGATTGCCGTTCTACCGCCGAGGCGACGGCGCTGACGCGACCAGCCTGCTGCCCGCCCACGCCTTTGGCGCGGTCGCCGCGACCGATCCGATCGACGCGGTCTGGTACGGTGACCGGGCCGGCGGCGGCATCATCGACGCCCGGCTGTTCGACCGCGCCGACGCCCAACGCGTCACCGATCGCGATGCGGCATTCTCGTTCGGTCGCGACCCGACCGGCTTGGTGGCAACATCGTGGGACGGCGACGGTGAGCGCCGCCTCGTCGCTGCGCGCGGCGGCGGCCAACTCGGGCCCCTACAGGCGACGGTGGTCGCGCTGGTCGGCGACGCGCCCGGGACGCACTACGACGGCGCGGGGTTGGAGCTGCACGGTGCGACGCAACGCACCGATCTCGCCGCGCGCTTCGATCTCACGGAGACGAACGCGGATGCGCTGAACGCTGCGCCCGACAATGGCAGCGTCGCCGAAGCGCTGTTCGATGCGTCGGGCCGCGGGCCGGATGCGATCGCCGTGCGCCTGCGCTGGCGCGACGAGCGCGGACTCGCCGGCGACGCGGCATCCGAGCACCGCGATGCGGCGCTGGTGCTCGGCACGACGCGAGGCAGCACCGTGCGCGTCACGGCGGCCGTCGCGCTCGACTACGGGGCCGACGTCCCGTATCAGGCGCAGTCGAGCAACGCGTTCGCGGTGCTTCCGTCGCTCAGCGCGAACGCGCCACTGAATGCCGACTGGACGCTGCAAGCGGGACTCGGCGATTCGACGCTGGGCACACCAGGGTTTGCGCTCGCGCGCGCCTCGCTCGGGCAGATCGGCTTGGCCTATGCGGATCGGCATCGGTTGCGTGCGGAAGTGCTCGCGTACGCGGAGGGCGACGCGGCGCCCGTCGCACTGAACCGCGGCTTCGGTGTGTCGCTGGGCTGGGAGATAGCGCCGCGGCTGTCGTTGCGCGCGTGGTCGCTGCGCGACGTCGACGCGTCGGACGCGACCGTACCGCTGTACCCGGGCGGGCCGCTGGAGAGCGTCATTGCATCGAACCGCTTCGACCGCGATCTCGTTTGGCTCACCTGGGACGCGCCCGTTCGTTTCGATCTGCTGCTTCGCGGAGGCGCCCTCGAAGGCAACGTGCGCGTGCCGCTCGCCGGGCGCTACGCGCTCACCGTCGGTTCCTATCGCCGCCCCAACGGGACCCGCACCATCTCCGCCGGCGTCGTCGCACGCTGAGCATTCGGCGGTCGTGACTTACGGTAAACGCCGAAAGCCGATGTAACCGAGCACAGCCGCGGCGACGAGGAGCACGACAAGGGCCCCGAGCGCATGGACGGGGCCGTAATCCAAGAAATAGTACAGCGCGATGGCGCCGACAGCCGGCACCGGAACAACCTGCGTGGTGTTCGTTGAGTCTGGCGACATCGGGACCGGCGGCAGCACTGCAAACATAAAAACAACGAATGCCCAGGCACCGCTCCAGATCGCCATTTTCAGGAACGACACGATCGCTACGCACGCGATCGCGGAAACGCGGCGGGATCACGTCGTCGCCTCTCGGGACTCGGGCCGAGGCCGGCCCTTTTGGTCCATCACCAAGATCGCGCCATGGTGGCGTCGCAAGGGCCACTGCGTCTCGCCGTCGCGAATGAGCTGGGCGACGACGGTGCCGAGGTCGTCGGCGGTGATCCAGTCCGGCTGCGCGACCGCTTCCCATTCGCGGGTGCGCACCGGGCCGTTCACGACAAGCTCCAGGATGCGCACGTCGCGGTCGGCGAGCTCGGCGGCGAGCGCGCGCGTCAGCATCAGTTGCGCGGCAGCGGCGATCGAGACGATGCTCGCGTTGGGCACGGGAAAGAGTGCTGCGCCGCCGCCGATGCCGAGATAGAGCCCGCCGGGAGAGCGCAAGAGCTCGGGAATGAACGCCTGCGCGAACGCGACGTGCGTGTCGAGCATCTCCGTTCGCACCGCCTCCCAGGTCGCCGGGTCGACGTCGAGCAGCGGTCCGCCTTGCCACCAACCGCCCAGCGATGGGATCGCGACGTCGAGGCCACCGAACTCGGCGCGGATTCGCTCGGCGATCGTCTTGGCGGCGCGCGGCTCGCCGGCATTGCCGACGATCCCGATCAGCCGCTGCGGATCGGCCACGTCGCCGACGTGCTCGCGCAACTGCGCGAGTCGCTCGGCGCGGCGCGACGTGACGATGACGCGCAGGTCGTCGATCGCGAGAAGCGCCCGAACGATCCCTTCGCCGACGCCGCCGGCCCCGCCGGCGACGAGCACGTTGCGCACCGCGCTAGCCGTCAGGTGCGACGGCGATCGCCTGGATCTCGAGGCGCAGCCGCGGGTCGGTCGCCAATCGCTTCACCTCGACCGTCGTGCTCGCCGGCAAGTGGCCGGCGAAAAACGCGCCCTGGATCGCGTTCACGAGGTCCTGGTCACCCGCGATGTCGGTGAAGTAGCGCGTCAGCGAGACGACGTCGCGCGGCGTGCAGCCGGCGGCGGTCAACGCCTGCGCGAGGTGGTCGTACGCGAGCCGCGCCTGCGCCGCCGCATCGAGCGGCACCGAATCGAACACTTCGGGCCGGTGCGGATGGTCGTGATAGACAGGCGCGGCCGTCACGCCCGAGACGAACACGAGCCGGCCGCGTGCGACTTTGATCGCCGGAACGAACAGCGAGTTGATGCTCGGATCGTAACCGTCGTGATGGACGACCTCGAGTCGATCCACGCCTTCAGCGCGCCGCAACGGCGCGAGTCACCGCCCGGCCCACGGCGGGAACGGCACGATCGGCTTGCCGTGCGCGACGTTGCCGGGATACACGATCACCTGCTTCCCGTTCTGCCATTGAAGGATGTACGAGGTGTAGCCCAGCTGAATCCCGGTGCGCGGATCGATCCGCCAGTTGCCGATCAGCGTCGGGACGCGCACCTCGGCGATCGCGTCGCGCAGCTTGTCGTGGTCGAGCGAGCCCGCGCGCTTGACCGCCGCCGCGAGCACCTCGAGCGCCGAGTAGTTGCTGGCGGCGTGATAGTCGGGGTCGCGGTGGAACTCGGCGCGATAGCTGCTCTTGAACTCCGCGTTCTCCTTCGACGCATTGTCCGGGTCCCAAGCCGTCACCGAGAACACGCCGTTGACGTCCTGGCCGGCGCTTTGGACGTAGCGCGGATCGGAGGCGCCGATCGCTTCGTAGAACAGCTTGGGCGCGTAGTTCGATTGTTTGAGCTGGCGCAGCACGCCGATCGAGTCGTTGGGAAACGCCATCGCCAGCACCGCGTCGGGATTCGCCGCCTTCACCTTTTCGATCACCGACGAAAAATCGCTCGCGCGCGCGGGATAGAACTCGGTGTACACGATCGACTGGCCAAAGCCGCGAGCGACTTCGGGGACCGCGTCGACCAGCGAGTGCGCGAACGCCGTATCGGGCCCGATCAACGCCAGCGTGCGCAGCTTGTGGTCCCTCGCGATCGAGAGAACGCCGTACAAATAGGTCTGCACCGGCCCCAGCCCCTGAAAGATGTACTTGAAGCCGCGCCGGAACATCACGACGTCGGCCGTCTCGGGACAGATCATCGGCATCTTGTAGCGCTCGGCGACGTTCGCCGCCGGGGCGGTGATCGCGGTGCCGTAGGGACCCATGATCACGTCGACTTTGTCTTCGTTGATCAGGCGCTCGTAGAGCCGCACCCCCGTCGCGGGTTCGCTCTGATCGTCGTAGTACTTGAGCACCAGCTGGCGCCCGAGCAGACCGCCCTTCGCGTTCTGCTGTTTGATCCAGAGCTGATACCCCTCGAGCGAGTACTTGCCGCCGTCGGCGAAGATCCCGGTCAGCGAGAGCGAGGCGCCGATCACGATCGGTGCACCCGGCGCCTGAGCGAACGCCGGACGGAGCCGGCCGTACGGGGCGC
>Ga0208220_1000802_pt1 | contig 13126 bp, 14 predicted proteins | sample NGESurdeep092012_9_FD_184484 | JGI IMG/M metagenome (GOLD analysis project Ga0208220, IMG submission 184484) | Arctic peat soil microbial communities from Barrow, Alaska - NGEE Surface sample F53-1 deep-092012 (SPAdes) | ecosystem: Environmental > Terrestrial > Soil > Wetlands > Peat ... | reverse complement strand
ATCGGCGCCTTATCCGCTCTTCGGAGAGGTCGGGGGCGGGATGGTCGGGCCTGGGCGGGCGGAGTTGGCGGCTGCGGTGGGGTCGTCGTCCGTTGTAGTGGGCCTCGTACTCGGCCAGGATTGACCGCAGGTGGCGCTCGCCGAAGATCAGCATGCGGTCGGTGATCTCGGTCCGGGCAGTGAGCACGAACCGCTCCGCATAAGCGTTCGCGCGAGGACTCCGGGGCGGGATCTTGACGGCTTGGATACCGGTGCTGGCCAGTGCCATATCGAAAGAATCGGTGAAACTGCCCGGCCCGGTCGCGGACCAGGGACCGGAAGTCCGAAGCGCGATCACCGAGATCCATCAGGAGGTTCCGGGCCTGCTGCGTGGTCCACGGTCCGTCAGGGTTCGCGGTGACCCCGAGGATATGCACGTAGCGGGAACCGACCTCGATCACGAACAGGCAGTACAGACGGCGGAGTGTTACCGCGCAGTCCATGTGGAAGAAATCGGTCGCGAGCATCGTCGCGGCCTGGGCGTTCAGGAACTGGCGCCACGTCGTGTCGGTGTGGCGCTTCGGCACCGGGGGAATCCGCAGGGCCCTGAGGATCCGGCGGATCGTGGAGGCGCCGACCCGGTGGCCGAGCCTGAGCAGCTCGCCCTGGATCCGCTGGTATATCCCCGGCTGCTGTTCTCGGTGGCGAGACGCTCGATGAGCGCGGCGATCTCGGCGCTGACCGGCGGCCGTCCCGTGCGGTTCGGGTAGGTCCGCTTCTTTGTGACCAGGCGGCGGTGCCAGCGCAGGACGGTGCCGGGTGTGACCAGCCGGTGCGCCCGCAGCTGATGTGGCAGGAGCCGGATTAGCGCGGCCACCGCGGGACAGCCGCTCAGCTCTTCTTCTTGCCGACGCGCGCGATAGCGCCGGTGGCCGGCGCGATCGTCAGCCAGAGCCCGATCGTCACCACCATGGACGTGATGTAGCCGAACGGCCGCACGCCGATGTCCGTTGCGGCAATTCCCGCGAAGATCATCAGCACCCAGGAGCTGACAAAGAAAGCCGGACCTGCCGCGATAACCCCGCAGAAGTCACTCATCGCTTTCACCTCCCCGCTTTTCCCGGCCCGCTCTTCCCGGCCCGCCCTCCGGCCGCTTTCGGCAGGCTGGCAGCCGACGGGATGGCCCGGCAGGGCAGATAGTCCTTCCGGCCGGGGTCGATTGACCCCGGTCCGCCGGACATGTGCGGACCCGGGCTCCGGAGGCCGATGTGAGGCGAAAGTCCCGGCCCGGCAGGAGCATCGGCCCTAGACAGCGGCTATGGCACGGCTCAGCCTGAAAGAAACGATGTGCTAGCGAGGAGTCGGCTATGAGCATTCCAGATCGGTCGCCAACTCGCCGCAAGACTGTCCGCCAGTACGCTGCTCCCCGGCGCGTTGCCGCTCGCCTGCAGCCCAGCCGCTGGGCGCCCCGGCCAGACAATGGCACGCCAGTCAAGGTGATCGTGTCCGATCAGCCAGCAGTCGCAAGGCGCGCGATGAGCACCGGCGCGGGAATCTCGCTGATTACCGTCGGCGCCATCCTGCTGTTCGCCCTGACGGCAGGCGCATCGCCGCAATGGATCAACTTGCACATCGTGGGCATCATCTTGATCCTCTCGGGCGTGCTCGGCCTGACGCTGCCCCGGCTCAAGCGCTCCTCAGGGAGCGGCTTCCGCCGCCGGGTCGTGCCCATGCTGCCGTCCGCTGACGAGCCGCCCCCCGCCGATGAGGCAGACCTGCTCCGCAGGCCTGATGCCAGCGACGACTACCCGACCCTGGCCGATGAGATCCTCGGCGACGAGCACGACCCGCCGACCGGGGACCGGTGAGCAGATCCTCGGTCCGCTCTGCGCCGGGCGCTATTTCGTGACGCGCCGGCTGCCGGCGTGCCAGTCCTCCTGAACGCCGGCCTGGTCGGGGTCCATGCCGAAACTGCGGAGCTGCGGTCGCTCGCGCAGGCTGCGCTTGAGCTCGGCGAAGCCCGGGAAACTGGCCAGGCCCAGCACGTTGTCCCACAGCGGGACGGCCTCGGCCGAAGTGGGCACGCGGCTGATCACGGGGCCGAAGAACGCGACCCCGTCCGGGGGCCGGAACTGGATAATCGGCGTCCCGACATCCTTCCCGGTCAGCGCGAGAGCCTCGTCGCTCTCGCGGCGCAGCCCGGCATCGAGGGAGGTGTCCTCTAGCGCGTCGGCGAGCTCGACCGGCAGGCCGGCCTGCGCCAGGATCGGCTCGAGAAAGGCACGGGTGCCGCGATAGCCACCGTCGGCCTGGCCGGAGTCGGCCGCGGTGTCGAAGATCCTGGCGCCGATAGCCGCATACAGCGGCCCGACCGCATCGCGGCCGTGTTCAGCCCTCGTCCGGGCGGCGACGCGCAGGAGCCTCAGCCCGGCGGTGTGACCAGCGTCGTATCCCGACGGGAAGTGGCTGTCGTAGTCCACGGTCGCGTTGATCATCCGCAGCGAGATGAACCGCCAGTCCACGGTGTAGTCACGCTGGGCCTGCACGATCCGCACCCACCTGCTGGTTATCCAGGCGAACGGGCACACCGGATCGAAGTAGAAGTGGATATCCGCATCGCTCATGTGCCGATTCTCCGCCATCGGGCCGGCGGAGCGCCACATCATCGACGGCATGACTGAGGCGATCGACCGGCACGCCCGCCTTGCCATCCAGGCCGCGAGTTCTGTAATTACCCGCGATACCAGGACAACCCTTACTGGCTGGCTTTCGTAGCAGGGTGGTGCTCGACCACCGTGCCGACCGAGGGGAAAAAGGTGCTTTCGTGACTATCCCGCCACCGGACGAGGTAGGGCGGAGCTCCGTCATCGCCGTGTACCTCGATGATCTCGCCGTGACGGTCCTCATCACCTTGGCGTAGTCCCTTGACCGTCAGCTCGTCTCCTACTTTCGCTTGCATCGCCATTCACCTCCTGGTAGTTCACGAGGCCAGGTTCGGCTGAGCCTGGCCGATGTGCTGGACCGCAAGCCCAGCCCGGCTGCCCGCGGTCGCTCAGCGGGCATCAGCGGTCACGCCTTTCGGGGTACCAGGCCTGATCAGCTGGCCGCGGATGTCCAGCACAGTGGCGCCCGCAGCGGCCAGGGCATGCTGAGAAGCCCGGTAGTGATGCATGCAGAGCAGCAGGTCCGTCTCGTGCGCGCGTCCGCGACCTGGCGGCATGACGGCGACCACCGCCGGGCCGGCCGGGCAGCAGCAGGAACTCGCCGCGAGCCGGAGGGCGCGCCAGTCGATGCCAGTTCCCGGCGGCCTTGACGGCAGATCCGCCGGCGTCCGTGGCACGGGCAGGCTGACCTGACTGGTCTCACTGGGGTTCAGGAATCTGGCTGGCATGTGCTCAGTCTGCCGCGGCGGGGGCGACTCTCGAAGGGTCCGAGTTCTCCAGCTGCCGGGACCAATGGCCCTGTGCCGCGCCCGAAGCTGTATCCCGGCCTCCGCCCTCGCCGACATGCCCAGCTGAGCCCTCGAACCCTCGAGGACGAACCGCGTGCGGCCTGGGACTTTGGTCCGTGGTGGTGAGTGCCTGTGTCGGGTCATGGTGGGAGGCGAGGTACCTGCCAGGACATGGGTGAGGTGATGGTGGTCGTGTTCGCTGACCGGGCTGATGCCGGGCGGCGGCTGGCTCGGGAGCTGGAGTCGGTGCGCGGTCCGGGCACAGTGGTCCTCGGCTTGCCACGGGGTGGCGTGCCGGTGGCGTCGGAGGTGGCAGAGGCGCTGGATGCGCCACTGGATGTCATCGTCGTGCGGAAGCTGGGGGTCCCGTTCCAGCCGGAGCTGGCGATGGGGGCCATCGGCGAGGGCGGGGTGCGGCTGCTCGACGCGGACGTGCTCGCGCGGGCCCACGTCACCGAGGCCGAGCTGGAGGTGGTGGAGCGCCGGGAGCGGGCGGCGCTCGACGCGCGAGTTGTCCGCCTGCGGCGCGGCCGGCGGCGCACCGGCGTGGCCGGCCGGACCGCGGTCATCGTGGATGACGGCCTCGCGACCGGGTCGACCGCACGGGCGGCGTGCCAGGTGGCACGGCAGCTCGGCGCCGCCCGGGTCATCGTCGCGGTGCCGGTTGCCCCGGCCCAGACGCTGCGGCACCTGCCGGAAGCCGACGCCGTGGTGTGCGTCTCGGTGCCCGACCAGTTCCTGGCCGTCGGCGCTTATTACCGGGACTTCTCCCCGACGAGTGAGGATGAGGTAGTCGTCGCGCTCGATGCGGCCGAACGGCGGATCCAGCGCCGCGCGGCCGCCCGGCCGTCCGGCGATTGCGGGGCCGACGCCGACGTCGAGATCCCGGCCGGCCCGCAAGTCCTCCAAGGTCACCTGCATCTTCCCGACCAGGCCGCCGGGGTCGTGATCTTCGCTCACGGCAGCGGCAGCAGCCGGCACAGTCCCCGTAACCGCTTCGTCGCCGAGGTACTGCACGGCGCGGGCCTGGGTACCTTGCTGCTCGACTTGCTCACCGCGGCAGAGGAGCACGATCGCGGCAACGTCTTCAACATCGAGCTGCTCGCGGCCCGGCTCACCGCGGCCACCCGATGGCTGGCCGACCGGCCGGCCACCCGTGCCTGCCGGCTCGGCTATTTCGGTGCCAGCACGGGAGCCGGAGCGGCACTCTGGGCCGCAGCCGAGCCCGGCACGCCCGTCTGCGCGGTGGTGTCGCGCGGCGGCCGCCCCGACCTCGCCGGGCCGCGCCTGGCCTCGGTCCGAGCGCCAACGCTGCTGATCGTCGGCAGCGCCGACTACGCCGTCCTCCAGCTCAATCGCCAGGCCCAGGCGCAGCTGCGCTGCCCTAGCCAGCTGGCCGTCGTGACTGGCGCTACCCACCTGTTCGAAGAACCAGGAACCTTGGCCGAGGCAGCCAACCTGGCTAGTGACTGGTTCGCCCGGTACCTGCTCCCGGCCGACGCTCCGACCGCAGGGCGCTCCGATGACCTGCGGGCCGGCCGAGACAACCGCCCCGCATCGAAGGAGAAGTGATGGCCGAGGTGACGATCCCCACTCAGGGCGAGCTGCCGTCCTACCTCGCGACGCCGGATGGGTTAGGTCCGTGGCCCGGAGTCGTCGTCATCCACGACGTGCTCGGTATGAGCCAGGATCTGAAGAACCAGGCTGACTGGCTGGCGGGCGAGGGATACCTGGCCGTGGCGCCAGATCTTTTCCATGGGCGAGGGACGATGGCTTGCATGATCTCGGTCATGCGCGACGCGCGCGCCAGGCAGGGAAGGACCTTCGACGACATTGAGGCTGCCCGGGCCTGGCTGGCGGCCCGGGAAGACTGCACGGGCAGAATCGGCGTGATCGGCTACTGCATGGGTGGCGGGCTGGCACTGCTACTGGCATCAGATCGCGGGTTCGCCGCGTCGAGCGTCAATTACGGGACCGCCACGAAGGACGCCTACACGACCGCCTTCCTCAAGAGGGCCTGCCCTATCGTCGGAAGCTACGGTGGCAGGGACCGGTCGCTGCGCGGAGCGGCGGACCGGCTCGAGCGGGCGCTGACGGCTGTCGGGGTCGAGCACGATGTGAAGGAGTACCCGGAGGCGGGGCACGAGTTCCTCAACGACCATGAAGGAGCCGGAGACAAGGCACCGGCACTCTTCGCAGTCCTGGGAAGGCTCTCGTCAGGAGTCGGCTACCACGAGGCATCTGCACAGGACGCACGCCGGCGCATCCTCGCGTTCTTCGACGCGCACCTGAGGTCGTAGGAGGGCCGGCGACACGGCGATCTCGGGAATGCAGTGGGAGCACGGCTGGTTATAGCAAAAGGTCGTAGTTTTTCTGTGTACGTGGTCGATTTCACGCTCGCGGAGTCACTCGCGGGCGTTTCGCTGTTGGTGCCTGAGATGGTGCGCAGCCGCCGCCTGGGCCCGGGGCTCGCACGGTGCGGGTGCCGAATGTCTTACAGCAAGGAGTCACCATGGCACAGGGAACTGTGAAGTGGTTCAGCCCGGAAAAGGGTTTCGGGTTCATTAATGTCGACGGCGGCGGCGCGGACGTGTTCGTCCACTTCTCCGCGATCGACTCAGGCGGGTTCCGCAGTCTTGACGAGGACCAGCGCGTCGAGTTCGAGGTCACCCAGGGGCCGAAGGGCCCGCAGGCGGAGCGGGTTCGCGTCGTCTGACCGGATCGGCCGCAGACGCGTCGCGGCAGGGCAGCCGGATTGGCCCCTGCCGCGGCCCGATCCTCGGCCCCGCTACGTCGTGGTGCTGGCGGAGGGGGCAGCCGCGGAGTTGTCCGCGGACTGCGGGCCGTCGATAACGTAGTCGGTCAGCCGCCTGCCGAACATGACTGCCACCGTGTACTCGCCGTGCGTCACCGCGAGCCCGTAGTTGTCCGGGGTGGGCTCGACGCTCCAGCCATGCAGGTCGACATCCCGAACGGCGCTGCGTCGCACTCGCTGGGCGCGCTCGACCGCCGTGTGGTAAAAGCTGTTGTCGTCGTTCAGGCTCAGGGCGAACTCGTATGCGAGGTTCTCGCTGTCCCGCAGCCGGGCGAGATTCCGCTCGATTCTGATCAGGATCGGTGCGAGCGCGAGGTCGGGTGCGGAATGCGGGTGCGGATTGGACATCGATACCACCATGCTTCCGGACTGCGGGGAACCAGATGGTCTGATCGTCGACGGCGAGCCAGCCGATTGGCAGGGCCCATGGTCTGCCGACGCCAGTCCAAGGTCCCTTCTCGGAGGCCGACCACGGCGAGTAGTTAGGCGGCAGCGCTTTGAGGCCTCCGCGATGTCCGCCTGTGGGGTGTCAGAAGTCTGGAACCCTCTTGACCTGGTGCGACGCTGGAAGCTCGGGCGCGGCATGATGGTCGGCCATGCCCATCCGTCTGCTCTACCTGATGTTCGCGCGGATCTGCGCATGGCTGGTCCTGCTCAGCCGGTCAACGGCATCCAAGGACATCGACTTGCTCGTGCTGCGGCATGAGGTCGCGGTGCTGCGCCGCACCCATCCCCGGGCACGCCTGGACTGGGCCGACCGCGCGGTCCTCGCCGCGCTGATACGGATCCTGCCCCGGAGCCTGCAGACGCACCGGCTGGTCACCCGGGTACTGTGCTGCGCTGGCACCGCCGCCTGGTCGCCCGGAAGTGGACCTACCCGAACCGGACGGGCCGACCGCCGGCCAGCCCGGAGATCGCCGTGCTGATCGAGCGGCTCGCCCGCGAGAATCACAGCTGGGAATACCAGCGGATCCAGGGCGAGCTACTCAAGCTCGGCCACCGGGTCAGCGCCTCCACGATCCGCCGGGTCCTCAGGGCCCTGCATCCGCGCCAGAACGACATACCGACACGACATGGCGCCAGTTCCTGCGCACTCAGGCCGCGACCATGCTCGCCGCCGATTTCTTCCACATCGACTGCGCGCTGACGCTGCAGCGCCTGTACTGCCTGTTCGTCATCGAGGTCCAGAGCCGGTACGCACACATCCTCGGGGTTACCGCGCATCCCGACGGGCCGTGGACCACCCAGCAGATCCGCAACCTCCTGATGGACCTCGGTGATCACGCCGCGGACTTCCGGTTCCTGGTCCGCGACCGCGCCGGGCAGCTCACCGACTCGTTCGACGCGGTCCTGGCCGCCGCCGGTATCGAGGCAGTGAAGATCCCGCCCCGAAGCCCGCGGGCGAACGCTTTTGCGGAGCGGTTCGCGCTCACCGCAAGAACCGAGGCCACCGACCGGATGCTGATCTTCGGCCCGCGGCACCTGCGGGCCATCCCGGCCGAGTACGAAGCCCACTACAACGGACGACGACCCCACCGCAGCCCCCAGCTGCACCCGCCGCGACCCGACCACCCCGCCGCCGGCCTCTCCCAAGAGCGGATCAAGCGCCGGCCCGTCCTCGGCGGCCTCATCAACGAATACGAGCGCGCCGCATAAAAGCCCAGGTCAACGCCAGCAACCGAGTTTAGAAACCCCGCAGGATCCGCAGCCCTCAAACGGCGAGGTCGGCGTGAACCCCCGGACGCGCCGCGCGAGCATCGGGCTCACGTCAGGCAAAGTCGCCTGAGGGACCATGATCGCGTGTGCGGTGCCCTGTGCTAGTGGTCGCCCGCAGCCGCTTGCTTGGCGCGTTCCAGCCAGCTGAGGCTGTTCTGGGTGATGGCCTCGTGGGCGATCTGCTTGGCCGACGAGGTAGCCAGGACCGCGACCGAGGTATCGATCCATGGCTGCACGTTGGCGTGTCCCTGTTCCTGATACTCGCGGGCCTGCAGCAGGCAGTCCAGCTTGTCAGCGTCGCGGGCGCACCGCGCTTCAAGCGTCTCGCCAGCTTCGTACTCGGCGACAGCGGCCGAGATCATGCCCGCCACCGCGGGCGGGAGTGGCGCCACCTGACTCTGAGTGACCTGCTCGTTGCGGGCTGCGGACACATAGTTCTTCGTCAGGTGTGGGAGGTCGGTGGTGCGGGTCTCCTGGCTGTCGTGCCACAGCGCGAGGAACGCGGCCCGCTGCGGGTCAGCGCCCTCCATGGCGGCGATCACCGAGGCGATGACGCTCGCACGGAACGAATGGTCAGCGACCGATTCAGGCGAAGGGACACCAACTAGCGACCAGCCGGTCCGCCTGTACCGCTTGAGCAATCCGATCTCATAAAGGAAACCGGTGATGTCCCGTAGCCAGTCGCTCAACCCGCCTACCTCTCAGTATCCAGAGATTCAGTATCGCCGTGCCATCGCGATGCCGTAGCGCAGCGCGTCCAGCTCTCTGAGTGCGGCCGCCGACACCAAGTTCTCATCCAGCAGACCATCTCCTCATCAGCCGCATCCACCCGGCCATCATCGCCCGCACCTGGCGCCATGCCCGCGCCCTGCTCTGCAATCGCCGTCATGGTGAAACCTCCTCAGACGGATCATCTGTCCGCCCTGTCACAGGAGTTACACCGTTGTTCTTACAGTCCTCGTGTTAACACCCGGCCCTTCTGGGTCAGGCAACCACGGCCCGGCGGAGCGCGGAGACGCTCCGCCGGGCGTGTACCTGTCGAGGCTCATCAAGGACAGCCGGCGTCGAGGATGGTACCTGTGCTGCAGTTGCGGGGGGACTCTCGTGGAACCGACAGGCTGCCGTGCCCACCCTGCTGGGCTCATCTGGGGTCTGGTGAAGTGCCCGCTGCAGGGTCAGCTGGCCGGCGGAGGGGAGAGGTAGGGGAAGTAATCGAGGACCGGTCCCGGTTCGAGCCCCGAGGAGAAGTCCTGGTTCACGATCATCTTGATGATGTTGGACGCGATGTCCTCGATGATGCCCTTGCCGTTCTGAATGTCGAACCAGGGGTCCCAGAGGGCGACGGTGCCGGGAGTGAACGCGATGACGTTCGGGAGCAGCGCGTCTGCCGCCCACGCACCGTAGGCCCGTGCGGTGCGGAACTTGTGGGGACGGTTGTCGTACGTTCCGCCGGCCTCGACGACCGCTGCGATGTTGTCCCGCACCTGACCCCAGATTCCCGAGGCGGGATCGGTTGCGGGGTGGCGGGGCCTGCCCACGAGGTCGATCGTGGGAGCGGTGGAGTTGTAGTCGGCGACCTTTGCCGAGCCAAGGGCGAAGCCGAAGAAGGTGGTCACGTTGGGCTTACCGGCGCGCTGAGTCTGGACCCAGGTGTTGTGCCCCGTGTCGAAGTACGCGGTGGACGCCCAGAAGTGAACCCGGCCGCGGCCCGTAATCGCAACGGGCACCTCAAGCACGTAGGACCTGACGGCGGTGTTCGCGAAATCGTTGTGGGCGGGACCCAGCGAGGGGAAGTCGGGGAAGGTGCCGGCCGCCAGGCAGTTCGTCGTCGTGACGGGGTAGGGGATGTAGTTGCGGAACGGGTCGAGGCGTTGCCCGGCGAAGAGCTTAATGCCATTGCTGCACTCCACGACCTCCCCGACGGGGGCGTTGGGTGGGGTGATGACGGTGCCTGAGGCGGTGCGGTCGGTGGCCGCGGCGCCGGTGAGCTGCTCCACTTGCACGTACTGCGTGCCATCGGAGCCGATCGGGAAGGTGGCGCGGAACGTGATGTCCTCGACGTAGTCGCCGTTGGTGTCGATCTTGAGCTCGTAATAGCCCGCGGCGTTCCAGGTCGGGGCGCCAAACGGCGATGTGTTCATCCCGAATACCGTGCGCGGGCCGTGCAGATCGCCGGGCCCGGCAAAGCAGTACGCGTCGCTGATGTCCAGCGTTTCGTCTGTCGGGTAGTCAAAGTGGTGAGACATTCTTCTCCTAGAGAATGGAGGTGCTGCGGGGGTACGGATTGCGGGACAGCGGCTGCAGCGCGAGCGTGTAGAACCGGTTGTGGTAAGGAGCCTCGTTCGTGCCGCCGAACTCGCCGTAGAGCCACAAGAACGGGAGCTTGCCGGCATCCCACGTCACCCGGTCGGCCCTGCCGTTCGCATGGATGAGCTCGTACCAGCCCTCCGTGAACCCGCTCAGGATCGCGATACGAGCGGGAGCGCCGCGTTCGGGAATGACCGACGCGTCGACCGTCGTGCCATCGGCAGCCCTCATGTACGGGCATGCAGACGCCGCCGACGCGACGTGCGGACGATGGTAGTAATCCAGGACGGGCACGGCCTTGACGCCCGCCGGCAGCAACAGACGGGTTCCTGGAGTGAGCAGCGGGGCGTTGTACCGCCGCTCCGCTCCGCGCACCAGGTCGCCGGCGGCCTTCGAGACGCTGCCCGGCCGCGTCGCCGTGGCGGCCAGAGCAGGGGTGGCTGACCCGATGCTGGACAGGACCGGGAGGGCGGCGAGACCGCCGGCGAGACCGCCAAGGACGCCGCGCCGACTCAGGGTTCCTCCCCCCGCACCCTCTGCGCGCTCGGCTTCCGCGTGCTGTCGCTCTTCTCTGATGATGCTCACTCACGTTCCTCTCTTGCGGTGGTCGCAGGCCGCCGACGCCGTGCTCCGCCTGGTCCGGCCACTGGTGATGTCATTCCGCGGGAACTTAGAGACGGGCAGCCGCCCGGCTCTGGCCGTCGGCGTGTTCTTCCTTCTGGGTAGTGGTGTGCGCTGGGTCGGGTGTCAGCTGCGGATGAAGTCGAGCAGGGCAGTGTTGACCTGGCCGGCGTGGGTCCAGGGGATGGCGTGCGGGCCGCCCTCGACCACGACGAGGCGCATGTCCTTGATCAGGCCCGGCAGGCGGCTGGCGGTCTTGTCCAGGGGCAGGACCTGGTCCGCGTCGCCGTGGAGGACCAGGATGGGCACGTCGATCCTGGGCAGGTCGTCCCGGAAGTCGGTGGTCCAGGTGCCGATGCAGGCCACCGCGGCGGTGGCCGAGGCGGTGACGGCGAGGTTCCAGGCGGCCTGGAAGGCCTGGTCGCTGACCAGGGTGCCGCGCAGGGTGTCGATGTTGTAGAAGTTGTCCAGGAATCCCTTCATCCAGGCCGGGGTGTCGGCCTGGGCGGCCTGGGCGAACCCGTCGAACAGGGCTTGCGGCACCCCTTCGGGGTTGTCGGCGGCCTGCGGCAGGTACGGCGGGATCGGGGAGACGAGCACGCCCTTGGCCACCCGGGCCGAGCCGTAGCGGCTCAGGTAGCGGGTGACCTCGCCGGTGCCCATCGAGTGCCCGGCCAGCACGGCGTCGCGCAGGTCCAGGTGTTCCAGCAGGGCATTGAGGTCGGCGGCGAAGGTGTCGTAGTCGTATCCGGATGCGGGCTGGCTGGACTTGCCGAACCCGCGCCGGTCATAGGTGATGACCCGGTACCCGGCGTCCAGCAGGACCGGGACCTGCTTGTCCCAGGCGCGGCCGCTGAGCGGGTAGCCGTGGATCAGCACGACGGGCAGGCCGGCGCCATGATCCTCGTAGTAGATCTCGATGCCGGCGCTGTTCTCCTGGCCGACGGTGATGGTGGGCATGCGGCTTCCTTCCGCTGGAGGGAATGGCCGGCGCCTCGGGGGTTCAGGCGCCGGCCATAGGATCTGCGAGCGGTACTTGCCTCAGCGTCGCGCTCCGGGCTGCGCCTCGCGCCCGTGGTAATCACTGGCCAGTGCACTGGGCTGCGGTCCGGGCCGCGCCCGTACTCGCTCGCAATAAGCTGCTGAGCCTTCATCTGCGCCGTTCTGGTGCCGCCTTGCCGCAGTAGGCGGTGCCATGGCCACGGTTGCTGTGTAGCGTCGGGCCAGTGACGGCACATTCTGGTATCGGGGGGCCGGCAGCGGGGCTGACGGGCCGGCGCGGCGAGCGTGGGGTACTTGATCGGTTCGTTGCTAGCGTGCGGGCCGGTGCGGGCCGGGCGCTGGTGGTGCGCGGGGAGCCCGGCGTAGGCAAGACCGTGCTGCTTGACTACCTGGCCGGGCGGGCCTCGGGGTGCCTGGTAGCGCGGGCAGCGGGAGTGCAGTCGGAAATGGAGCTGGCCTTCGCGGGGCTGCATCAGCTGTGCGCTCCGATGCTGGATCATGCTGAGTCTCTTCCGGTTCCGCAGCGTGAGGCGCTGCGGACCGCGCTTGGCCTCAGTGCCGGCCGGGTGCCGGACCGGTTCTTGGTTGGCCTGGCCGTAGTGGGCTTGCTGGCCGAGACGGCGCGGGAACGCCCGCTGGTGTGCGTGGTGGATGACCAGCAGTGGCTGGACCACGCCTCAGCGCAGGCGCTGGGGTTCGCGGCCCGGCGGCTGGCGGCCGACCCGGTGGGCCTGGTGTTCGCGGCGCGGGTTCCGGGCCAGGACGTGGCCGGGCTGCCAGAGCTCGAGGTGGAGGGCCTGGCCGAGGACGATGCGCGAGAGCTGCTGGAGTCGGTGCTGACCGGCCCGCTGGACGCGCAGGTCCGGGACCAGATCATCGCCGACGCGAACGGGAACCCGCTGGCGCTGCTGGAGTTGCCGCGAGGGCTGACGACGGCGCAGCTGGCGGGCGGGTTCGGGCTCAGCAACGCGATACCGCTCGCCGGGCGGATCGAGGAGAGCTTCGGGCGGCAGCTGGAGACATTGCCAGCGCAGACCCGCCGACTGGTGCAGCTGGCGGCGGCCGATCCGTCCGGCGATCCGGTGCTGGTGTGGCGGGCGGCCGGGCGGCTCGCGATCGGCGCCGGGGCGGCCGGGCCGGCCGAGGCGGCGGGCCTGGCAGAGTTCGGCGCGCGGGTGCGGTTCCGGCATCCGCTGGTACGGTCGGCGGCCTACCGGTCGGCATCGGCCCAGACG
>Ga0208220_1000801_pt1 | contig 13128 bp, 7 predicted proteins | sample NGESurdeep092012_9_FD_184484 | JGI IMG/M metagenome (GOLD analysis project Ga0208220, IMG submission 184484) | Arctic peat soil microbial communities from Barrow, Alaska - NGEE Surface sample F53-1 deep-092012 (SPAdes) | ecosystem: Environmental > Terrestrial > Soil > Wetlands > Peat ... | reverse complement strand
CTCGCTGCCCGCGCTCACGGCGCCCTGGCTCCCGGCCTCGACCGTTGTCACCTGTCATTTCCTCCGCTCACCTGGGTACGCGCGGCAGCCCGAGCCCGGCCGTCGCGATCAGCTCCCGCTGGATCTCGTTGACCCCGCCGCCGAAGGTCAGCACGGTGTTGCGCTTGGCCTGGATGTCCAGCCAGCGCGTCAGCTCGGCCGTGCCGGGGTCGGCCGGATCGCCATGACGCCCGACGACCTCCTCCAGCAGCTGCCCGAGATGCTGCAGCCGCTCGGAGGAGAACACCTTCGTGGCCGATGCGTCGGCGATATCGACGGTCGCCTCCATCGCGACCTGCCAGTTGAGCAGCTCGTTGATCCGCAGGCAGGCGCGGGTCTCCCCGAGCGCGCGCCGGACGTCAGGCTGGGTGAGCAGCGCAGCCCCGTCCGGCCCGGCCCGCCCGGCGGCCCAGTCGCGCACCCGGTCATGCAGCGCGGCGATGCGGCCCGCCGGGCCCAGCATCACCCGCTCGTGGTTGAGCTGCGTCGTCACCAGCCGCCAGCCGGCGTTCTCCGCCCCGACCCGCATCGTGACCGGGACGCGCACGTCGGCGTAATAGGTGGCGTTGACGTGGTGCGCCCCGTCGTGGGTGATGATCGGCGTCCAGGAGAAGCCGGGATCCGCGGTGTCGACGATGAGGATCGAGATCCCCCGGTGCCGCGGGGCGTCCGGCGCGGTGCGGCAGGCCAGCCAGATGTAGTCGGCGTCATGCGCTCCGGTGGTGAACACCTTCTGCCCGTTGACCACATACGTGTCCCCGTCCCGCACCGCCCTGGTCCGCAGCGCCGCCAGGTCCGTGCCCGCCTCCGGCTCGGTGTACCCGATCGCGAAATGCACCTCGCCGGCCAGGATCTGAGGCAGGAAGAAGTCCTTCTGCTGCCGGGTGCCGTGCGCCTGCAGCGTCGGCCCGACCGTCTGCAGGGTGACCGCCGGCAGCGGCACGTCGGCGCGGGCCGCCTCGCTGGCGAAGATCTGCTGTTCCAGCTGGCCCAGCCCGCGCCCGCCGTACTCCCGCGGCCAGCCCACGCCGAGCCACCCGTCCCGGCCCAGCCGCCGGACCACCTCGCGGTACACCACGCCGAACCGCTCCGTGAGCAGCGCCGCCCGCTCGTCGGCGGACATCAGCGCGGCGAAGTAGGCGCGCAGCTCGTCACGCAGCGCGAACTGCTCGTCAGTGAGGTCCAGGAACACGGCGGTCCTCAGTCCCCGACCCCGGCGCCTAGCCGTCCGAGGCGGTAGTCGGCGCCCCCGACGAATCGCACCAGGTCTCTGACCACAGACGAATAACGGTGCAACGGGTAACTGACGTCCATTCCCATCCCGCCGTGCAGGTGATGGCAGGCCCGCAGCGCCGCGGGGGCCCGCGTTGCCAGCCAGTACGCCGCCACGTCGAGATCTTCGCCTGCCTCGCGCCCGGCCTCCAGCCGCCAGCAGGCCGACAGCGTGGCCAGGTGCAGCGTGCGAGAAACGATGTACACGTCGGCGATCTGCTGGGCCACGGCCTGGAAGGCCGCGAGCGGCCGCCCGAACTGCTCCCGCGACCGCACGTGCGCCGTGGTCAGCGCGAGCGCGGCGGCCAGCGCGCCGTCGGCGAGGCAGCACGCCCCGGCGATCGCAAGCTGATAAAGATCGGCTACCGCGCGGCCGGGTCCTCCGGCGGCCAGCACGTGCCGGACGGGCGCGGCGTCCAGCCGCAGCGTGTACTCGGGCGCCGCGCCGGAGCTGTGCCCGGGCGTCAGGAACACCCCGGCGTCGGACGGATCGACGATCACGATCCCGGTGCCGCCCCCGGCAAAGCTGGCCGGCACCAGGATCCAGTCCGCCGCCGCCGCGTACGGCACGCCGATCTTGACTCCCGAGACCGTACCCTCCCCGTGGCTCAAGGCTGCGCCTGCCCCATCGCGCACCTTCGCCGTGGTGGCCGGGACCGCCGGCATCGGATCCGACGGCTCGCGCACCGCCGCGGTGAGCACGGTGTCGCCGGCGGCCACGCCGGCCAGCAGGGCCTGCTGAAGGTCGCGGTCGCCCCACCGGACGACGGGCAGAACGCCGAGGACCAGCGTGGCCAGCGCCGGCACCGGCGCGGCCCGCCGGCCGACCTCGGTCAGCGCCGTCGCCGTGTCCAGCACCCCGAGTCCGTCGCCGCCCAGCCAGGCCGGCAGGGCCAGCGACAGCAGGCCCGCCTGGCCCAGTTCCTTCCACAGCGCCGAGTCATAGCTGCTCTCGTCGGCGCCTCGCGCGCCGGTCGCTCCCGGCGACCCGCCCTGATCGAGCACGCGGGCGGCCAGGCCGGCGACGGCCTGCTGGGTCTCGCCGAGGGCGAAGTCCACTCAGCGCACCTCCTTCCCAGCCGGTTCTGGCTCCCTTGGCAGGCCCAGGACGCGTTCGGCCAGCACGGACAGCAGGATCTGGGTGGTGCCGCCGGCAATACTCAGGCACCTGGTGAGCAGAAACTCGTCGACCGCGGCCGCGGCCCCGCCGTCGGCGGCGGCGCCGTCCGGACCGCACAGCGTCAGGGCGGCCTCCGCTACCGCCTGCCGGTGCGCGACCCCCACGAGCTTGCGCACGGCCGCCCGGTGCCCCGGCTCCGCTCCCTGGAGTTGCGCCAGGGCGGAGCGCAGGTCCAGCAGCGACCCGGCCAGGCCGTCGGCCACCAGCGCGCCGACCTGCTCCGCGGCGCCCGGGTCATCGGCAAGCCCGGCGGACCGGACCGCGGCGATCAGTTTCTCCACCTCGTCACCGAAAGCCGAGCCGCGTCCCATGGCCACCCGCTCGGCGGCCAGCGTGCTGCGGGCGATCCGCCAGCCGTCGCCGGGATCGCCGACCACGCAGTCGTCCGGCACGAGCACCTCGTCCAGGAAGACCTCGTTGAAGACCGCGCGGCCGGTGATCTCGCGCAGCGGGCGGATCTCGATGCCGGAGCTGCGCATGTCGACCAGGAAGAACGTCAGCCCGCGGTGCCGGGGGGCGGCGGCGTCGGTGCGGGCCAGGCAGATCGCCCAGTCCGCCTCCCGGGCCAGCGAGGTCCACACCTTCTGCCCGGTCAGCCGCCACCCGCCGTCCGCCTGCCGCGCCCTGGTCCGCAGCGAGGCGAGATCTGACCCGGCCTCGGGCTCGCTGAACAGCTGGCACCAGGTGATCTCGCCGCGCAGCGTCGGCCGGGCGAACCGCTCGCGCTGGGCCTGCGAGCCGTGCTGGACGATGGCCGATCCGGCCCAGCCGCCGATCACCAGGTCCGGCCGGGACACTCCGGCCCGGCTGAGTTCCTCGTCGATGACGAACTGCGCCGCGGGCGAGGCCGACAGGCCGTAGGGCGCGGGCCACTGCGGAGCGAGGTAGCCGGCGTCGGCCAGCGCGCCGCGCTGACGGTCCGGTGGCAGGGCGGCGATCGCGGTGGCCGTCGACCGGGCGGCGCTGGCCACCGGTTCGCCCGGCCCCGCCCGGCCCCGCGTATCGCTGGCGCCCAGGCTCAGGCGCCGGCGGGCGCCGCCCAGAGCAAGCTCGGCGGCCCGCGCCCGCCAGCGCGCGCTCCCGCCGAGCAGCTGGCGCAGCGCCACCGCCCGGCGCAGGTACAGATGGGCGTCGTGCTCCCAGGTGAAGCCGATCCCGCCGAGCACCTGGATGCAGTCCTTGGCGTTGTCGACGGCGGCGTCCAGCGCGATCGCCGCCGCGGCCGCCGCGGCCAGCGGATGCTCGCCGGGCGCCTCGTCGGCTGCGCGCGCCGCGTCCCAGGCCAGCGCGGCGGCGCGCTCGGCGCGGCACAGCATCCCGGCACACAGGTGCTTGACCGCCTGGAACGAGCCGATGGGCCGGCCGAACTGGTGGCGCGTGCAGGCGTACTGGGCCGCGGTGGCGCAGCACCACCCGGCCACCGCGGCAGCCTCGGCCGCGTACAGCGTCGCGGCCAGGTCGCGCACGCGCGCCGTCTGCAGGCCGCTGACGACCTGGTCCGGAGCGAGGACCACGCCGGTGAGCCGGACGTGCGCCAGCGACCGGGAGAAGTCAACGGGCCTGCGGTCCGTCACCGCGATGCCGGTCTGGTCCGCCGCGGTCAGGAACCACGCCGGGCCCTCGTCGGTGGCCGCTGCGAGTAGGAGCTGGGCGGCAGTGCCGCCGCCCAGGACCGGGCCCGCCTCGCCGCTCACCCGCAGCATCCCGCCCCCGAGCCATTCCCCCGTCGTCGTGCTCGCCGTCAGGCCGACCGCCACCGCCGCCTCGCCGGCCGCCAGCGCGGGGAGCAGCGCCTTGGCCGCGGGCAGGCCGGGGTGACCGGCGAGCGCCAGGCCCGCCAGCAGGGTCGGCATGACCGGGCCGGGGACGAGCGCGCAGGTGATCTCCTCCACGGCGGCCGCCAGGTCGGCCACAGTGCCCCCGGCGCCCCCCGCGGCCTCCGGCAGCGCGATCGCGAACACTCCGAGGTCCGCCAGACCGCGCCAGCACCCGTTCTCGCCAGGCCCGCCGGAGCCTGTGCCGCGCTGCTCAGCGCCGTCCTGCCCGGCGCCATCCTGCCCGGCGGCGGCGGCCGGTTCAAGCCGGCGAACCTGCGCGAGCGTGTCCGCTCGCTTCGCCCACTCGCGGATCGACGCCTGCAGCGCCAGCTGCTCCTGCGTGGTGGCGATAGGCACCCGGCCCTCCTCGTCGCAACGTATAAGAAATTAGAACACGTTATACCTACCGTCGGCCACCGGACGGCGCGGCGCCCGGGTCCCGCTCCGGGCCAATCGCCATTGGTACGCTGGGTACCAGGACGCGCCGCCGCGTCACCTGGTCGGCTTACGCGCGCCGTCGGCCAGCGAGGCTGGGCCGTCCGGATTGCGACACCACGGGAGGGACCGATGGCACCGCCGAGAACACGTACTACCGTCACGGTCGGCGGGTCCACCGACGCCGAGCTCGGCTCGGCGGCCCAGCGCGACCGCCGTAAGCGGATCCTGGACGCTACGCTCGCCCTGGCGTCCAAGGGCGGCTACGACGCCGTGCAGATGCGGACTGTGGCCGAGCAGGCCAACGTGGCTCTCGGAACGCTGTACCGGTACTTCCCGTCCAAGATCCACCTGCTCGTGTCGGGGCTGGCCCGGGAGTTCGAGCGAACCCAGGAGAAGCTCGACCGCACGCCGATCCCCGGCGAGACGCCCTATGACCGGATGCTGTACGTGCTGGGCCGGATCACCCGGGCCATGCAGCGCGAGCCGATGCTCACCGAGGCGATGACACGGGCGTTCATGTTCGCCGACCCGAGCGCCGCCACCGAGGTCAACACCGTCGCCCGGCTGATGGAGCACATGCTGACCAAGGCCATGCACGACGGCGAGCCGTCCGGCGACGACGTGGCTATTGCCCGCGTCATCGGCGACGTCTGGCTGTCGAACCTGGTCGCCTGGGTGACCCGGCGGGCCTCAGCCAACGACGTGACCAACCACCTAGAGCTCGCCGCCCGCCTGCTGCTGAGCTGAGCGGGCCCGTGCTCAGCCGGACAGGGTGCTCAGCCCCATCAGGGTGTCAAGGAACGGGTTGCTGAACACCGAGTTCGGGTCGTAGGCGGTCAGGATCGACACGGCCGTGTCCCAGCCGTCGCCGCTAGCCTGGCCCGCGCTGACCGCGGCCGGGATGGTGCTGCCCAGGATCGCGGCGCTGGACCAGGGTGCGGCGGACGTGCAGGCCCAGGCCTTGGACCACTCGGGCCGGACCGTGGCGTAGCTGCCGGCGTAGTGGCTCCAGATCCAGGCCTCCATGTCCGCGTAGAACTGCGAGAAGCCCGGCGTGACGGGCAGCGTGCCCATGTCCAGCCACACGGCGACGTCCCAGCCGGCCTGGTCCGGGCGCGGCCGGACCGAGGACAGGATCGGCGACTGCGCTCCCGTCACCAGCGCGTCGGCGGGATCGTCGAGCCCGGTGACCCGGATCTCGATCGGCCCGTTCATCGGGTACTGGCCGAGTCCCTGGTAGTAGGACAGCCTGCTCGTGTACTGGGTGTAGAAGTCGCTGACCACCTGCTGGATGCTGGCACGCGAGGTGATGACCGCGAATCCGGCCTCGACGATCCGCACCGTGGTCGGCTTCACGTAGCGCAGGACATCCTGCGACTGGCTCCAGATGTCCCAGGCCCCGGTGGCCACCAGGCCGGTGTCCACCAGCGAGATCGCGATCGCCTCGAAGGCGGGCGTGCCGGCCGTAGCTCCCGTCGCCACCTCGTCGAAGAACGTGTTCTCCGCCGGGGTGACACTGTTGGTGAAGGAGTAGTTGTACGGACCGGTGACCTGGCGGGAGAGCAGGGGCTTGTTCGGCGCGAGCGTCCAGACCTTCAGCCAGGGAGTAGCGGTGAACGGGAACCAGATGGCCTCGACCCGGCCGGCGCCGTCGACGTAGCTCGCTAGGGAGTTGGGCCCGGCCGCGGACGGCCGGGCGAACAGGTCTGCCGCCGACACCTCCACCCAGCTCTGGCAGCGCACCGTCTGGTTCCTGGCTAGCTGCACGGTGACCTCGGTGATGAAGGCGCGGCCGAGGTGGGCGAGGAAGGCGCGGATGTCGGGATCCGAGCGCTCGAACGTCCGCAGGACGTACTGGCCCTGCGCCGGACTCCAGGCCACGGCGGTCAGCGAGAGGATCAGGTTGGACAGCGAGCCGTAGGTCTGCCCGGACAGCGGCGTCTCGCCGCGGCCCGGGATCGCGCTGCCGTGCGCGTTGATCGCCAGCGCGCCGCCGAGGGTGATGTCGCCCGGCGCGGGGATGGCGCAGAATCCGTAGCCGGCCGCGGCCAGCGCGGTCGTCAGGCTGTCCATGGTGACGCCGGTCTGCGCGGTGACCGTGGCCGGAGCTCCCGAGGCGATGGACACCGAGGTCAGGGACTGGGTGGTATCCACCAGCACATAGCCCGCCCCGGTGCTGCCCGCCGGGAGCAGGATGGGTGACCAGTTGTGGCTCATGCCCTTGGCCCGCAGCCGGTAACCGTTGGCCTGCGCCCAGTTGGCGAGCGTGACCACGTCACCGGGCGAGGCGGGGGCGCAGGTCCAGACGTCGTCGATCACGATCTGGCCGGCCCAGTTCTGGTAGGCCTGCTGGTAGAGGGAGACCGGCGACGGGAAGTTAGGCGGCGCCGCGCTGGTGGCCCGCGCGCTGGCCGGGCCCGCCCGGAAGACCGGGGTCCAGGCCAGGGCGCCGGCCGCGGCGGTGCCGGCCAGGAAGGCCCGCCGCGATGACCTCCTGGTGCGATCCTCGGGAAGCTGCATCGGCCCTCCTCAGCGCCGGGCACGTTCAACCAAGCATGCGCTTGGTTGGCTGGACTCCACCTCAAGATAGACACCTCGAGGCGGGAGCCAATGGCCGCACGGCCAGCTTCTTGTAACGTGTTCTAGTTATGAATCTGAGGGCGGCGTGTTACAAGTCATCATCGTGAGCGAACGTCCCGCATTCCGGACCGACCTGGCGCGGTCGGCCCGGCTGCTGCGATCGTTTCGAGCCGAGGCCGCGGACCCATCCCGTTACTACTCCGGTCTTGCCCGGGACGCTATTGCGCAGCTTGGCCAGTACGCGGACTTGAACGGACGCGTCGTGGTCGATGTCGGCGGCGGCCCCGGATACTTCGTGCGCGAGCTGCGCGGGGCGGGGGCGCGGGCGTTCTGCGTCGACGCCGACCGCGGGGAACTGGCCGCCCATGGCCGCCCGGAGAGCGGCAGCGTGCTCGGCAGCGCGGTCAGCCTCCCGCTGACATCCGGCGCGGTGGACGTGTGCTTCTCCGCCAACGTGCTGGAGCACGTCGGGGACTGGCGCGCGATGCTGGCCGAGATGGTGCGGGTGACCAGGCCCGGCGGGATCATCTTCGTCTCGTTCACCAACTGGCTCTCACCCTGGGGCGGGCATGAGACCTCGCCCTGGCATTACCTGGGCGGCGAGCGGGCGGCGGTCCGTTACCAGCGCCGGCGCGGCAGGCCGCCCAAGAACCGCTATGGCCACAGCCTCTATCCGGTGTCGGTGGCCGCCGCGCTGGCCTGGGCCCGATCGGCGGAGACCGCCGTCCAGGTCGACGCCGTGCCGCGCTACCTGCCGGGCTGGAGCCGCCCGCTGCTGCGGGTTCGCGGGCTGCGCGAGTTCCTCACCTGGAACCTGCTTCTCGTCCTGCGGCGCACGGGCTAGCGGCCGGGTACCCCCCGCCCGCGACGGGGGCGTCAGGGCGCCGGGTCGAGGGCGGGCTCGGGCGCCTCGGCGTCGGCATGGTCGGGCTGGTCATCCTCGCGCCGCCTGCGCGCCAGCACGATCCCCACGACCAGGAAGATCAGGCCGACCAGCCCGCTCACCAGCGGAATGATGGTCTCGAACCACCCGTACTCGCTGCGGCCCGTCCGGTCCAGGCCGACGATGGTGCGCACGCTGCGCGGTGTCACCCGCAGGTCGCCGTTAAATAGCAGGAGGCGCTGGGTACCCGCGGCGTCCTCGATGGTCAGCTTCTGGTTCTGGCTCAGGTCGAGCTGGGCCCCGGTCAGCGGATCTACCCAGTAGGTGTTGGTTGCGGTGTAGTACTCGGGCAGGGTCACCAGCGCCTGGCTGGGCATGCCGACCAGCGACCCGGGCAGCTGCTGGGTGCCCGCTTTGGTGGGTGGCACGCGCTCCACGAAGCGGCAGACCGTGATCCCGTCGATCGTCGAGGTCCCCGCGTACCGGGTCGGCATCGGCCGGTCCAGGTTGACGTCGTATACCTCGTAGGTGCTCTTCTGGGTCCCGAACGGCCACAGGAACCCGACGAGCCCGGACTGGCGGATCGAGGTGTTGCCGCCGACGCTGGCCCCGCAGCAGTTGACCAGCTCGGCGGTGCGGCGGTCGAAGGCAATCCGGCGCGTGGCGAACTCGTACTGCGCGGAGTTGGTGACGTCATAGAGGTTGGTGAACTCGTTCCACACCGCCGTCGACGACGAGCCGGCCGCGGCGTCACCCTTGACCGTGCTGGTCACCCGCATCGTGGCCCCCGAGACCTCCCGCACCAAGCTGGGGCTGAAGTAGGTGATCCCCGTGCCCTGCAGGGTGGTCGTGAGGTATTCGTTCAGCGGGAACTTGATCACCTGGCCGCCCACGTAGGTGCGCACGAGCACCGCGAGCACGATGAGAAATGTCCCCAGCCCGGCGAGCGTGAGCCCGATGACACGCCGCATCGATCCTCCTGGAAACGTGTGGCCCAGTCGGCCACTGCACCATTTCTGACGTCGGCAGCAGCGATCTCCTATGCCAACATAACTGGCGATCTAGATCGCAGTATTGTAACAGGTTCTATCTGCGTCGTAGATAATGAATCGTGATCCACCTGAGGCTGGATCCGCGCCCTGGCTGGGTCGCCCGGCCCGCCCGGAGTCCTATGACGTGGCTGGCGAATTTGGCCTGGCAAAGTGGCAGGCGCGGGCCGGCCCTGACGATCTCGGACCGGCCGCTCGGGCATCGGCCGCTCGGGCATCGGGATCAGGGGTCGGGCAGGATGAGGGCGGTCGCTAGCCGTCCGACGATGACCAGACAGATGACCTGCGGGACGGCGTTCCAGAGCCCGGTCGCGACCGGGCCGGAACTCCCGGCCAGTTGCAGGTGCTCGCCTAGCGCGGCGCAGGCCGCCGCGACCAGGAGCAGGGCCGTCAGCACCCGCGGGCGCGAGAGCTCAAGCCAGCCGCGGCGGGATCGCCGGTAGCTGACGGCGGCCATGAAGACCCCGGTGGACGCGATCAGAATGACCGCGCCCGGATATCCGCCCAGCCAGAATCCGGACAGCAGCAGCCCGCCGACGACCCCTGCCCCGGCCAGGACCGTGAGAGGTCCCCGGCGGAGACGCAAGCGAGGTGATCGGGCCGCCACCGGCCCGGCCACGGGCACCGGCCCAGCCATGAGCGCGGGGCCAGCCACGGGCGCTGGGCCGGGCCGGGGGCGCCGTCGCCAGAGGGGCGCGCCCGGCCAGACCGCCGCCAGCATGACCAACGCCAGGGCGCCCAGGCCACCGATGATCGCCTCGCGGTAGAGCGTGTCGGGCAGGTAGGTCAGCGTCACCACCCCGGCCGTGCCCGCGGGCAGCAGCCAGGCCTGCTTCCAGCCGTCGAGCCGAAGCGCCCGCAGCCGCCTGCCACCGATGCTGGCCCGCCACCCAGCGTTGAAGTTCTCGTTCACCACGAGATAGGAACGTGTGCGGGCGCTTACCCGCAGGACCCGCCGGGACGGCGTCCAGGACTGGACCCTGGCCGCGGCCGATGGCTGGGCTGTGCTCGGGCCCTGAGATGAACCCAGGCCCTGGGCACTGTCCAGCACGAGTTCCTGCACGTCGAACGCATCCCTGGCCGGCTCGATCACCCGGTTCTGGCCCGCCGCGACCCTGACGGGCGAGCAGGCGGTGAATTGCAGGGGGCGGCCGGTGACCAGGTCGGCGAAACTGCCCGACACCCGCGTCCGCGCGACCTTCCCGTTCAGCTCGATGAAAGGCCCGAGGCCGCACGCCAGCCGGAACGTCCCCGCCGGCGTGCCGACCTGAGGCACACCGGGGATCAACACGTCGGAGATCTGCAGCGGCACCTGCAGCGGAGTGAACCTGAGGGTGAGCGCCCTGGTCCGCATCGGCGCGAAGGCCACGATTCCGGTGCGGCCGACCACGCCGCCGCGGACCTGGCCCGCCGAGCCGGCGATCAGGACCTGCAGCAGCCCGGACGCGCCGGGGGGACGCTGGATCGTCACCTGGCTGACGGTCCGGCGCCGTCGCCACGCGATCCTGAGCACGGGGCGGCTGTCGGCGGGACTGGCGACCCACGAGGTCGCCGGGTCGCCGTCGAAGGCCGACCTGGCCTGGTCCTGCAGGTCATCGGTGTACGCGGACGACGCCGTCACCCGGGCCTGGCTCCGGCCCAGCCGCGCGTATTTCTGGACCAGCGAGGCGGCGGTCAGGATCGCCGACCCGCTCAGCCGGGCCGGGCCCGCGGCCGGCTCGGTGAAGGCCCGGTCGAGGCCGTACTGCTCCTCGGTCGACGTGGTCAGCAACGGCGAGCACACCCACCGCAGGGGGGTGAGCATGCATCCCGACGGCTGCGGCTGCGCCTTGGCCAGAACCACGGCCGCCGGGTCATGCCCGCCCGGGCCGGTCACGTCCGGGGCGACAATCGACTCGCTGGCCTGGACCCCCGGCACCGAGATCTGCGAGATGGCCGCCTGGGCACCGATCGCGGGATCCGGCCGCGAGGCGAGACCGGTGACCGTGATCCGCAGCCAGCCGGACGCACCGCGGGGCACCCGCAGGGACTGCGGGCTTCCGGTGACCCGTACCCGGTCGGTGATACTCCCGGCGGCGGTCCGCACGGCGACCTGAGTAACCGCCGGGCCCAGCGCGGTTTCGTCGGCGAAGGCCACGCGGATCACTCCGGGATCGACGGGGGCGTCGAAGTCGATCTGGAGCCACTGGCCGATAGGCCCGGTCCAGCTACCCGACTCCCACATGGTCCGGCTGTCCCCGTCGACCGCGGCGAACGGCAGCCGGCCGCTCGCCCACTGGGCGGGAATGGCCCCGATGTCGGCGGCGGACGACGACGCGGTCACGTTGGCGATGCCGTGGTACTGCGCGACGCTCAGGTACCTGCTCCAGCCCGGTTCGGTGTAGTCGCCGGCCGCCTCGAACGTCCGGGCGGGCTGGGCCGCGGTCAGGGTCGGCGAGAAGGAGGTCCGCAGCTCGCCGAAGTTACGCACCCGGCGCCGCAGCGAGTCCGTCAGCACCGAGGCGGCGGGCAGGCCGGGCGAATCGGAATTGAGCAGCACGGGGCGGCGGCCCAGCAGGCCCTGGTCGGCGAGCGTGAGCAGGGCCTCGGGCCCGCCGTAGACGCGCAGCGTGCCCGACGTCGGCTGGACGGTCGCCACCGGCGCGGCCCCGGATACCCGGTAGATCTCGACCGGCGGGTAGGACGGGTCGAAGTCGGTCACCGCGTCGTCGGGGGCGGCGCTGCCCGCCGCCGGGCCGAACCGGGCGACCCTGACGATCCCCGGCGAGCTGGCCAGCGCCTGGTTGGCCCGCGCGGGCCAGGCTCCGGTCAGCACGGAGCGGCTCAGGTCGTTGCGGACGAGCACATATTTAACGCCCATCCGGGCGAGCACCTGAGTCAGGCCCGTCGACCCGGCACCGGCCGCCAGCCGCTGATCGATCGCGTCGAGCAGCCGCTCGTTGCCGGGCGACCCGATGGTAGACAGATCTCGCTCCGCCCAGTCGACGGTGGAAAGCGGCTGAAGTACGTCGTCGAGCGGGCTGCCCCAGGTGTACTGGCCGAACGCGGCCCCCGGGACGACCAGCACGGCCTGGTGGCCCGCGTGCCGGTTCAGCCAGGTCGCCGCGCTCACCCAGTAGGACGGGATCTGGCGGAAGGAGCCCGAGCCGGCCAGCCCGCTGAGATAACCGGGCAGGGCCAGGCCGCCGATCGCGAGCGCGGCGGCCACGGCCCGGGCGGCGCGCAGCCGGGGCGGCCGCGTGGCCGCCAGCAGGTGGGCGAGCCCGAGCGCGACCGGCAGGCGGATCATCGGATCGAACTTGCGCAGGTTGCGGAACGCGGACGCCGGGCCGTTGATCAGGTGGTCGACCGGGGCCGCCAGCGGATTGCCCAGGCTGCTCAGGTAGCCGGCCGAGATGATCAGGACGCCGGCGAGCACGGAGCACAGCAGGAATCGCCGCGCGGGCAGCCCGCGGCGGACCAGCCCGGCCAGGCCGAGACCCGCGATCAGCCCGGTCAGCAGCGTCGGCAGCGCCCCGGTGGCGATCCGGTACCCCAGCTGCCACCAGGGCTGGCCGTTCACCACCAGGTAGCCGACCCAGTTCTCGGTCCCGCGCAGGATGTTCGACAGGCTGGTCGCCGACGTGGTGACGGCCGCGCTCTCGGTGTACGAGACGATCGAGACGCCGTACTTCGACAGCAGCAGCAGCGGGACCGACCACCAGCAGGTGGCCGCCGCGACGGCCGGGATCCACCAGGCGAGAATCCGCCACCGCGGCGCCGACCGCGACCGGGTCAGGATGTAGATGGCCGCGGGAACCAGGACCGCGATGGTCGCGGCGGCGTTGATGCCGCCGCAGAGGGCGACCGCGACGGCCGACCGGGCGGCCG
>Ga0208220_1000800_pt1 | contig 13147 bp, 13 predicted proteins | sample NGESurdeep092012_9_FD_184484 | JGI IMG/M metagenome (GOLD analysis project Ga0208220, IMG submission 184484) | Arctic peat soil microbial communities from Barrow, Alaska - NGEE Surface sample F53-1 deep-092012 (SPAdes) | ecosystem: Environmental > Terrestrial > Soil > Wetlands > Peat ... | reverse complement strand
GCGGCGCCGCGAGTCGGATCCGGATCGCCATCGAAGATCCCTACCAGCCCGGCGAGCTAGCCGAGCGCGACCACTTCTTGACCGCCCGGTGGGTGCTGTTCAGCGTGGCCGGCCCCCGGCAGCGGTACGCGCGGGCATGCCATCCGCCCTGGCCCCTGCACCACGCGCGGGCGCTGGCCGTCGACGACCAGCTCGTCGCCGCGGCCGGGCTCCCGTCGCCGGGCGAGCCGCTGGTGCACTACTCGCCCGGCGTCGACGTCCGCATCGGGCGTCCCGAGCGGTCCGGGCCCTAGTCGTCGAAGTAATGACCTTTTTCGATGTCCGGGATCAGTGCGGGTCCCTCCGGCCGCCATCCCAGCCGTTCCCGGGTCGACCTCACCGCCGTCCCCCTGCACGGCGTCGAGCCCAGCCACGTGGTGCCGGCGACCCGCGCCGGCGACCGCAGCCGCCTCGTGGCGGCCTTCCGCAAACCCGCCCAGGCCCACCTAACGGGCCCCGGCCCCGCCGAACCAGCGAGCGCCCCGCCGCCACCATCTGAGGAATGACCGGCACTACGACCCGGGCGCCCGGCTAGGCGGGCTCGTGCAGGTGGGCGGTGTCGTTGAAGCCGCGGACGATCCAGCGGTCGCCGGCCACCACCAGGCGGGAGATGGAGGCGTTGTCGGCGCCGAGGAAGGCGAACGGCCGGGAGTCGGCCGCCAGTGCTAGCGCCTGGCCGATGACCCCGCCGTGCACGATCACCGCGAGCACCTGGTCGGGATGGGCGGCGGCCAGCCGGCGTATCGCGCCGCCGACTCGGGCGGCGAACTCGGCGGCCGACTCGGCGCCGGGGATGACATCCCAGCGCTCCTCCGCCCACATGCGCTCGGCGATCGGGTGCCGCTCGGCGACCATCTTGCGAAACAGCCCCGCTTCCCAGTCGCCGAGGAACACCTCCCGCAGGCCCGGCTCGACCTGCGGGGTCAGGCCGCGCCGCGCCGCCAGCGGCGCGGCGGTCTGGGCGGTACGCCGCAGCGTGGTCACGTAGATGGCGTCGATCCGGGTCCTGGCCAGCCGGGCGGCCAGGCGCTGCGCCTGGTCGTGTCCGTTCGGGTCGAGGGCCGGGTCCGCGTGCCCGTCTACCAGCGGAAACGGGTCGTCCGGGTTCGAGGCCTGCGATTCGCCGTGCCGGATGAGCAGCAGCTCCGTGGCGCCGGGGGGCAGGCGGAAGCGGGCCTGACGGTAGGCGGCGGCACCGGGCTGGGGCTCCTGCGCGGGGGTAACCACGTCCGAAGACTAACTGCCGCATGGGAGCCGCCGTTCAGCTGGCCGCCGCTACCGGCTGCCCGGTCCGGGCCCGCCACCAGTCCTGTCCCTGCTCGGGCAGGAGGTAAATGGGGTCGTAGTACTCGTACTCACGATCCAGGGCCAGCTCATCGCCCGTTTCCACGCCGGTGCGGTAGTTCTTGGTCCAGTAGGAGATCCCGAGCTCGCGGTCGTAGCGCGACACCTGATGCACCCAGCGCTTCCCGACATAAGGGACGTCGCAGATGAACCGGGGGGTCGCGAACCCGGGCAGGTAACCCATGATGTCGTGCTGGAGCTTCTGGGCCTCGCCCAGCGACAGCCGCCAGTGCTCGCTGTTCGGGATCATGTCGCACATGTAGAAGTAGTACGGCATGATCTTGGCGTCATCGAGCAGGGCGAAGCACAGGTCCAGCAGTGCCTGCGCGCTGTCATTGGTACCGCGCAGCAGGACGCCCTGGTTGCGCACGTCCCTGATGCCCGTGTCCAGCATCGCCCGGGCGGCGCGGGCCACCAGCGGTGTCACCGACTGCGCCGAGTTGACGTGCGTGTGGATCGCGATGCTGACGTCCCGCTCCGCGGCCTTGACGGCCAGCCGCTCCATGCCCGCGCGGACCTCGTCGGTCAGCCAGTACTGCGGCAGGCCCATCAGCGCCTTGGTGGCCAGCCTGATGTCCCGTACGCTGTCGACGTCGATCAGGTCGGAGACGAACGTCTCCAGGCGCGGCCAGGGCAGGTTGGCGACGTCGCCCCCGGAGACGACGACGTCGCGCACGCCGGGAGTCTGGCGCAGGTAGCTGATCATGGCGCCGAGCCGGTCCTCGCGCGGCAGGCCGAACTTGTGCTTGTCGATCAGCGGTGTCGGGTTCCCGACCAGGTCCATCCGCGTGCAGTGCCCGCAGTACTGCGGGCAGGTCGGCAGGATCTCGGCGAGCACCTTGGTCGGGTAGCGGTGCGTCAGGCCCTCCACGGCCCACATCTCCGCCTCGTGCAGGGAGTCCCTGGATGCCTCGGGATGCGAGGGCCAGTCGGCCCGGCGGTCGCTGAACACCGGGATCATGTACCGCCGGACCGGGTCGGCATAGAACGCCTCGGTGAAGTCAGGCGCGTCCGCCGCCACCAGGGGCGCCATCGTATTGATCATCTGCGGCGGCACCAGCATCGACATCGTCGCCCGCTCGGCCTGGTCCCGCTCCAGGTCGGCGTAGAACCGCTCGGACAGGCCGGTGCCGAGCAACTGGCGGAGCTGTCGGAGGTTCTTTACGCAGTGCGCGCGCTGCCACTGAGCCGAGGCCCACTCCTGCGGGGTCACCGCGGCCCAGCCGGGCAGCCGCCGCCAGTCCGGCTCGACCAGCTCCCGATGCCGGTAGATGTATGGCTGGTCGGTCATGGGCCGCGCCTACCTTCCGGACAAAAGCTCGTAGTTCCGGCACATTACGCAAGAACATACTGTCGGTATAGTGCTGTGCAGGAGATTCTACCGAATCAAGCGCCGAGAGCTACCTCAACGGCGGTCCCGGCCCGGGCCGCCCGCAGGGTTAGCCCGGCCGCGCTGGCTGGAAGGACGGACCAGGTGACCCGAACCCAGCTCGACCCGGACGCCGCGTCCGCAGGCCGCCGGCCCGCCGCAGCCGGCCTGCCGGACGGCTCACCAGCGGGCTCAGCCCCGGGCTCGCCACTGGGCCTGCACCGGGTGCTGGAACCGGCCGGAGTGCTGCCACAGGCAGCCCGCCGGCTGGACGCGCGCGCGACCATCTGGCCCGACGAGGTGCGTGTGGGGGTCCAGCGGCTCAACCTCGACGCTGCGTCCTTCCGCCAGCTCAGCGAGGCCAGCAGGGGAGACCCGGCGGCAGTCAAGGCGGCGGTGCTGGAGATCGTGGCCGGCCGCGGCAAGATGCAGAACCCGGTGACCGGCTCGGGCGGCATGCTGACCGGCGTGGTCGAGGAGGTCGGGCCGCAATCGCCACTAGGGCTGGCCCCGGGGGACCGGATCGCCACGCTGGTATCACTGAGCCTCACCCCGCTGGTCATCACCGACGGCCTGGCCAGCTGGGATGGCCGGTCGGAGCAGGTCCCCTGCGCCGGCCACGCGATCCTGTTCGGCCGGTCCATCGCGGCCGTGCTGCCAGCCGACCTGCCCGCCGAGCTGGCCCTGGCCGTGCTAGACGTCTGCGGAGCACCCGCGCTGACGCATCGCGTCGTCACGGCCGGCGCGGCGGCCCGGCGCGGCCCGGGGCCGGTGGTCGCCATCCTGGGTGCCGCCGGGAAGAGTGGATCGCTCTCCGCCGCCGCCGCCCGGCGGGCCGGCGCCAGCAAGATCATCGGCGTAGTGCCGCACGAGGCGGAAGCCGGGCTGCTGCGCGCGGCGGCCTCCGGCGGCCGGGCCGGCGCCGGGCCGACCGACAGCGCGAGCCGGACTAACAGCACCAGCCGGGCCGGCAGCGGCCTGGTCGACGAGATCGTCGTCGCCGACGCGCGGGATCCGATCGCCGTCTCCGCCGCCATCGGCCAGGCGGGCGGTCCCGCGGACGTCACCGTGGTCTGCGTGGACGTGCCCGGCTGCGAGGGCGGCGCGATCCTGGCGACCGCGGCGGGCGGCACCGTCATCTTCTTCTCGATGGCCACCTCATTCAGCGCCGCGGCCCTGGGGGCAGAGGGGATGGCGGCGGACGTCACGATGCTGGTGGGCAATGGGTATGTTCCTGGGCACGCTGAGCTTGCCCTCGACCTGATCCGGTCACAGCCAGGCGTGCGGGACCTGTTCTCCCGCCGGATCGACGAGCATCGGGCCTAAGGAGTAGCGATGGAAGCAGGCAGCACCGGACCCGACCGAGCCGTGCGGCGCAGGCTCAATCTCGACCCGGCGGCCGTCCGGGAGGCCAGGGAACTCGCCCGCCGCGCCGGGCAGCCCATTGTCGACATGGCCAGGACCCATACCACCGTCTCGGTCGAGCGGGCCGTGCTCCGGCTGGCCGGCCTGCAGGGCGCGGACGAGGACGGCATGCCGTGGGTCAACCGGCTGGCCGACGCGGTGCGTCGCAGCACCGGCCTGGAGCACGGCGTGGCGCTGCCCGCCTGGGACGCGCTCCTGGCCGGGAACTATCCCGACCTGGGCACGCTGGCGCGGGCCGCCGCCGCGGGCCAGGCCCAGTTCCGTATCCCCGGCGGCGCAGACGCGCATGCCGCCCGCGGCGCCGCCGCCGCGGCGCTGACCGGCGGCATCGCCCGCATCGACGCCCAGCGCGCGGCCCGCGAGGCGATGATCGCGCAGACGTCGCAGCCGCGGATGCCGTGGATCTACCTCATCGTCGCGACCGGCGACATCTACGAGGACATCCCGCAGGCCCAGGCCGCGGCCCGCGAGGGCGCCGATGTCATCGCGGTGATCCGGTCCACCGGCCAGTCGCTGCTCGACTACGTGCCCGAGGGCGCCACCCGGGAGGGCTTCGCCGGGACCTACGCCACGCAGGAGAACTTCCGGCTGATGCGCGCCGCCCTCGACGACGTGTCCCGCGAGCTCGGCCGCTACGTCCGGCTGACCAACTACGCGTCGGGCCTGTGCATGCCCGAGATCGCGGCCCTCGCCGGCCTGGAGCGGCTGGACATGATGCTGAACGACTGCATGTACGGGATCATCTTCCGCGACATCAACCCCCGCCGCACCTTCATCGACCAGCGGTTCTCCCGGCAGATCCACGCCCGGGCCGGGATCATCATCAACACCGGCGAGGACAACTACCTCACGACCGCCGACGCGGTGGACGCGGCCCATACGGTGGTGGTCAGCCAGCTGCTGAACGAGTACTTCGGCAAGGAGGCGGGCCTGGCCGACGGCCAGCTCGGGCTCGGCCATGCCTTCGAGATCAATCCCGCGGTCCCCGACTCTTTCGTGCTCGAGCTGGCGCACGCGCAGCTGGTCCGCGAGCTGTTCCCCGACGCCCCGCTCAAGTACATGCCGCCGACCAAGCACATGACGGGCAACGTCTTCGCCGGCTACCTGCTGGACGCGTTCTTCAACCTGGCTGGCGTCATGACCGACCAGTCGATCCTGCTGATCGGCATGATGACCGAGGGAATCCACACGCCGTTCCTGGCCGACCGGGACCTCGCGCTGGAGAACGTCCGGTACGTCCGCGAGGCGGCCGGCCGGCTCGGCGAGAGCTTCCAGCCGGTGCCCGGCGGCTTCATCGACCGCCGCGCGAACGAGGTGCTCGACGAGGCGGTCCGCCTGCTGCGCCGGATCAGCGACGAGGGCCTCCTGGAGGCGATCGCGGACGGTACCTTCGGCATCACCCGGCGGCCCGCCGATGGTGGCCGCGGCCTGGAGGGGGTCATCGAGCACGCGGAGGGTTACTTCAATCCCGCCCGGGACATCCTCGAGGATTCGCAGCGGGCCCTGTCGGGTGACTCACCGTCCGCCGCACTGAGCGAGATCGGAGCGTAGCCATGACCGAGCCAGCCCAGCGGGGGGAGCCGGGGGGTCGCCCCCCCGAGTCAGCCCAGCGGGAGCCGAAGTTCGTCCGGCCGTACGGCGACACCACGGGCGACGGCCGGGTGCAGGTGTCGTTCACCCTGCCGATCCCGTTTGGCACCTCCCGTGAGCGAGCCCGGGCCGAGGGTGCCGCGCTGCAGCTAGCCGCGAAGATGGGCCTGGAGCCGGCCATGGTCGTGCACGCCAAGGGCATCGGGGCCGACTTCACCTTCTTCATCGTGTACGGCCGCGTCGGGCACCTGGTCGACCTGTCCGAGGTGATCATCGCCGAGCGCGAGTTCCCGCTGCTGTCCTCCGCCGAGGTCAACCTCCGGATCCGCTCCGGACTCGGCCGCAAGCTCGTGGTCGTGGGCGCCTGCATCGGCACCGACGCGCACACCGTGGGGATCGATGCCATCCTGAACGTGAAGGGCCACGCGGGGGAGAAGGGCCTGGAGTACTACCGGGAGATCCGGGTCGTCAATCTCGGCTCCCAGGTCGAGGTGCCGGACCTGGTCGCCAGGGCCGCCGCCGAGGGCGCCGACGCCGTCCTGGTCAGCCAGGTCGTGACGCAGCGGGACGCGCACATCGCCAACGCGCGCGAGATGGCCAGCGCGTTCGGCGCGGCCGGCCCGACGCGGCCGCTGCTCGTCGTCGGCGGCCCGCGGTTCGACCCGGCCATGACCGCGAGCCTGGGCGTGGACAAGGTCTTCGGCAAGGGCACCACCCCGAGCGAGGTGGCCAGCTACCTGGCCTACACGCTGGCCCCCGCGGCACCCGCCGACGGCGCCTCCGCCGCGGCCCCCGGTGACGCCGCCGCCGCGCGGATTGGCGCCAGCGCATGACCGGCGAACCGGAGAGCGAGAGCCCAGGCGGCGCGGGCGCCGAGCCCGCGGCTGCGGGCGCCGGTCCGCACCTCGGCCTGACGGTGACGCACCGGCGGTACGTGCCGTACAGCCACGCGCACTACGGCGGCAACCTGGTCGACGGCGCCTACGTCCTGGGCCTGTTCGGCGATGTCGCCACCGAGGCCTGCATCCGGACCGACGGTGACGAGGGCCTGTTCGCGTCCTACTCGGACGTGCAGTTCCGCGCCCCCGTGCTGGCCGGTGACGTCATCGAGGTCACCGCGACAGTGACCCGGCTCGGCACCCGCAGCCGCAGCGTGTCGTTCGAGGCCCGGGTCATCTGCCGCGCCGAGCCCGAGCGCGGCCCATCGGCCGCCCGGGTGCTGGGCGACCCCATCACCGCCGTCACCGCCGTCGGCACCGTCGTGGCCCCGCCAGCCCGAGCCCTTCCTTCCGGTCAAGCCCCGCCGCCATCGTCGTAGCCCCGTCCTGGAATCCCTGGGAGAGCCCCGCTCCAGCCGCGCCGAAACTTCGGATGCAGGCCCGCGAGCCGCCCCACTTGACTTCGACCGCACTTGAGGCATCAAGCTGCGAATATGGCCTTGAACAGCATCGAGCAGGCCTACCTCGCGGGCCAGCGGCACGGGCGGCTGGCTACCGTGGCACCGGACGGCAGCCCGCAGAACAAGCCTGTCGGATTCCGCTACAACGCCGATCTGGGCACGATCGACATTTACGGGTTCCAGATGGAGACATCGGCCAAGTTCCGCAACATCCAGGCCAATCCTGCTGTTGCCTTTGTGGTCGATGACGTGATCGCCGCAGGACCGGCCGGTACCCGCTTCCTGGAGATCCGCGGCCGGGCCGAGGCGGTGTCCGATCCAGTTCCGTCGGCCGATCATCTCAGTCCGCATGTCATCCGGATCCGCCTGCGCCGGGTGATCGGCTGGAATATCGATCCTGACCGACCAGGCCTGCACGCCCGAGATATCTCCGCTCACGGCAGCGCGGCCGCAACGTGACGATGAGCAGGCCAGCCGCCACGAATGTGGGCGGTCACCGGGATCTGCCCGCTGGCGGCCAAGAACCTGGGATCCTTACCATCACACATAGTGACTGAAATCGCCTGCGATTCTCAATCAGATCGCCGACTATTCACTGCCTGTTGATCGTTAGCTGGCCGACGCTTGCTGGTGCAGAGTCGCCTGGGTCTGTGCGGCCCGATTTGGTAGTTGTCAGGCTCTCCCTGGTCACTGGGAACGGTGGGTCGGGATTGCGGCTCACTTCTCAGTGAGCGGGTGTGCGTATGCCGTCGGCCAGGTGCGCGGTGGTGCCCGGCTCCCAGCCCGGGTCGCCGGTGGCCGCGAACCGGACCCAGGTGCAGTGCATCGTCTCGGTCACGGCCGCCGGCGGGTGCGCGCCGATGCGTGGCCGCAGCTCGGGCTCACGACTGTCGCACCCACCGTGCCTTCCCGGAACGACAGGGCGTGGTAGCCCCTGCGGACAGCGCAGTCCAGGCTCCGCGGGCGAGTGCGGCATCCCGGCGTTCTGCACGGCCAAGCTCCCAGGCCGATGCCGGCCGGCCCGAATGGGGAGCGCCGCTGGGCCAGCCGTATCCGCGGAAATGGGTGGTGACTTCCGCCAGCGGTCCAGGCCGACAGGTTCATCGGCACGTACGGCGATCGCCGTACCGTCATCAGCGGTCAGACGGCTATGGAGCTCCCCGACTCATCGTCGAACCACAGGCCGCCTTCCGCGAGGTAACGAAACCGCACCGTGCTGCCCGCCGGAACGCCGGCCACGGCGCTGCGGGTGCCGTTCCCGCGCCGCCGGAGCGGGTGCGAGAACGGATTCCAGTCGTTGAAGTCGCCCACCACCGACACTGCGCCGGCCGGCTCGTCGGCGGGCAGCACGAAGGTCACCCTGACGACGTCAGCGCCGCCCTGCCTGGCTTTCTTGATCACGACCGTCCACCTCCGTGCGGGCCATTGGCGACCTTCAGGCAGACTGCCCGACCGAAATATCGGCGGCGTATCCGGCAGGCAACGGCCCCATGAACGTGCCGGTCTCGCCGGGATCGACCACTGGCCACTCTCTACCCGGACGGGGGATACGGCCCGGCCGCAGCGAACCGAGGCTGAGCTAGATATCGGTGCGCCTCCGGTAGCGAGCGGGCATCATCTCGTCGATCGGCCGAGTTGATCGCCCGCCGCGCGGGCTTGCGGCCGCGGACGGCGTGTGCGCCGCAATCTTTCCGAGAGCCCCCGGTGGCTCATCACCCACGGCCACCAGCAAGAGGCCGAGGATGAGATGAGGCGCATCGAGGAAGCCGCTCTCCGGGACGGCCAGCACCTCGAGCCGGTCCCCGAGGACGCGGCCATCACGATTGTGCCGCAGGCGATCCTCGGCGCCACGCTGATGATCACGCAGTCGTTTCTGTATAACGCGATCTTCTTTACCTATGCCCTCATGCTCACCAGGTTTTATCACGTCAGCAACAACGCGGTTCCGCTGTACGGTCTGGCGTTCGCGGTCGGCAACCTGCCCAGCCCGCTGCTGCTGGGCCACCTGTTCGACAGCCTGGGGCGCAAGAAGATGATCGCCGGCACGTACCTGATATCCGGGACGTCGGCTACCTGGTCGGCGGGGGCATCATGATCATCGGCGGGCTGGTGGAGATCGCGTTCGGAATCGAAGCCGCGGGCAAGTCCCTGGAGGAGGTGGCCACCCCCCTCGCCGAGGTCGACTCCTAGCGGGCGCCTGCTGCCCCTGAGGGCCGATCTCGGTGACGCGAGCGGGGCCGGTCCGCCCGTGGCGGCCCGGCCCCGCTCGCCGGGACGCTACTCCGAGCCGAAGGTCTTGATCTCGGCCTCCTCCGCCTCGGTGAGCGGGCGCGGCGCGTCGCCCTTGGCGACCTTGGCGCTCTGCACCTTGTGCCGGATGCCGTCCACGATCTCCGGGTTCGCCAGCGTGGTGACGTCCCCGACGTCGGTGAAGTTAGACACCGCGGCGATGACGCGTCGCATGATCTTCCCGGACCTGGTCTTCGGCATGTCCGGGACGATCCAGACGTTCTTCGGCCGGGCGATCTTGCCGATCTCGACCTCGATCGCCTTGGTGACCTTGGCCTCCATGCCCTCGGGGTCGACGCCCGGCTTGACCGCGATGTACATCTCGACCGCCCGGCCGCGGATGTCGTCGACCACCGGCACCGCGGCCGCCTCGGCCACCTCGGGCACGGTGAGCGCGGCGGATTCCAGCTCCTTGGTCCCCAGCCGGTGGCCCGCTACGTTGATCACGTCGTCGACGCGGCCGAGGATGCGGTAGTAGCCATCGGCGGCCTGGAGGGCGCCGTCGCCGGCGAAGTACGGCCAGTCGTGCCAGTCCTTGCTGTCGGGATCGGCGTTGTACTTGCGGTAGTACACCTCGATAAAGCGGTCAGGCTGGCCCCAGACGGTCTGCATGATGCCGGGCCAGGGGTTGCGGATGCAGATGTTGCCGGCCTTCCCGCTACCGGCCGGCACCTCGTTGCGGTCTTCGTCGTAGATGACGCCGTAGATGCCCAGCGCCGTCGGGCCGCAACTGCCGGGCTTCATTGGCTGCAGCGCCGGCAGCGTGCTGCCCAGGAAGCCGCCCGTCTCGGTCTGCCACCAGGTGTCGACGACGGCCGCCTCGCCCTTGCCGACGAAGAAGTAGTACCAGCGCCAGACCTCGGGCTCGATGGGCTCGCCGACCGTCGTCATGTGCTTGAAGTGGTAGTTGTACTTGGCCGGCTCCTCGGGCCCGACCTTGCGCAGCATCCGGATGGCCGTCGGCGAGGTGTGGAAGATGTTCACGCCCAGCTTCTCGGCGATCCGCCAGGGCCGGCCCGCGTCGGGATAGTTCGGCGTGCCCTCGTAGATCACGGTGGTGGTGCCGAGCGCCAGGGGGCCGTAGACGATGTAGGAGTGGCCGGTGATCCAGCCGATGTCGGCCATGCACCAGTACATGTCGTCGGGATGAATGTCCTGGTAGTACTTCGAGGTGCCGGCGACGTAGGACAGGTACCCGCCCGTGCTGTGCTGGGCGCCCTTGGGCCGGCCGGTGGTCCCGCTGGTGTACATGAGGAACAGCGGCGCCTCGGCCGGCAGCGATACCGGCGCCACGACCTGCCCGCGGTAGTCACTGAGGACCTCGTCCACGAAGAAGTCGCGGCCGTCGCTCATCGGCGTCTGGGACGCGTACTGGTCGGCGTGCCGCCGCCAGACCAGCACCTTGTCGACGTCCTGGCCCTGCTTGGCCGCCTCGGCCAGCGCCTCGTCGGCCTTGACCTTGTGATCGACCAGGTCCCCGCTGCGGTAGTAGCCGTCCATGGTGATCAGGACGCGGCTGCCCGAGTCGGCGATCCGCGTTCCGCAGGCGTTGCCGCTGAAGCCTCCGAAGACCTGCGAGTGAACGACGCCCAGCCGGGCACAGGCGAGCATCGTGATCGGCAGTTCCGGGACCATCGGCATGTGCAGCGTGACCCGGTCGCCCGTCTTCAGGCCCGCGAAGTCCCGCAGCAGCGCGGCGAACTCGTTCACCCGGCTCAGCAGCTCGGCGTAGCTGATGTGCACGGGCTCGTCGGCCTCCGGCTCGGCCACCCAGATGATCGCGTCCTTGCTGGGATTGGCTGCGGCGTGCCGGTCGACGCAGTTGTAGCTGGCGTTGAGCTTGCCGCCGACAAACCACTTCCAGAAGGGCGGGTTGCTGGCGTCCAGCGTGGTGTGCCAGGGCTCGTCCCAGGTGAGCAGGTCGGCGTACTCCTTGAAGCAGTCCGGGAACTTGTCCTCGCTGAACCGGTCGAAGATCGCCGGGTCCTTGGCATTGGCCTGCTCGACGAACTTAGCTGGCGGCTCGAAATAATCTTCCTCGCGCCAGTGCACTGCGATCTGGGCCTCAGAGGATTGAGACTCCGGACTTTCTGTCATTCTGCGTCCTCCAGCCGAAAATTGAATCTGCACGCCGCGGATGCGCAGCGCTGTGGTCGGTCAGACTCAGCGCAAAGCGGGACTTCCGCGCAGCTTAGGCGCGTCGGGCAGGCTCTGGATATAGGGCCACCGGCGGGCATAAGGCAGCTGCCGGACGCGGGCCTCAGCCCGGCAGGTTCTCCTCGCCCCTGACAACCCTGTCATGCTGCCCCCACACGCTACGGGAGCCTCAATCGTATCGCCGGCGGACAACAGCGAACAGGCCCGTCACGCGGCCGTCGTGAGACGCATCTTTCCTGGTAGGACAGGTTGACATCGGCGCGATCGACGGTAAGTTTCTGCCCAGTCCAGCACCGGGCCAGCCGGCCGGGGCGGTCAGTCAGCCCGGCCGGGGCTGTGCCGAAAGACGGGCGTCATGCCCGGCTTGGGCCAGGCGCAGCGCGGCGGGAGCTTGATGCTCAGGCCTCGGCCGGACGGGGGGTTGGATCCAGGAGGGGCCCGGGTACCCAGTAGACAACGGATCACGATCCCGTTACCGGCGGGACGCGATCCGGTCCGAAGGGTGTCCGGGCCCTCTTCCCGCCTGCGGGAGTATGCGATTGTGGTCCCTGGAACCTGAGTGCTGAGCTGGACGTTGGTGACGCTTGTATCCCACCATCGACCGAACCCGACGCCTGAGGCAGGCATTAGTGACCACCACCGTCCGGCCAAGCCGCCCGATCGGGCACGTGGCCGTCATCATTCCGACCTACAACGAGCTGGCCAACCTCGAGGACATCGTGACGAGGGTCCGTACGGCCGTCCCCGCGGCGGACATCCTCGTCGTGGACGACAACAGCCCCGACGGGACCGGCGAGCTGGCCGACAAGCTCGCGGCCAGTGACGATCACATCCGGGTGCTGCACCGCAGCGCCAAGGCCGGCCTCGGCGCCGCCTACATCGCCGGCTTCGGCTGGGCCCTGGAGCGCGGCTACGGGACGCTGGTCGAGATGGACGCCGACGGCTCGCATAACCCCGCGGACCTGCCGCGGCTGCTGAGCGCGCTGGAGACCGCCGACCTCGTGGTCGGCTCCCGCTGGGTGCCCGGCGGCGTCGTGGTCAACTGGCCCAAGGCCCGCGAGGTGCTGTCGCGGGGCGCCAACACCTACGCCCGCCTGATGCTCGGCATCGACGTGCACGACGCGACGGCGGGATACCGGGCCTACCGCGCGGACACCCTGCGCGCCATCGGGCTGGACCAGGTGGAGTCGCAGGGTTACTGCTTCCAGGTCGACCTGACGCTGCGGACGGTCAACGCGGGGCTGTCGGTGTGCGAGGTGCCGATCACCTTCACCGACCGGACCCGCGGCGCGAGCAAGATGAGCCAGACCGTCGTCTTCGAGTCGTTCTGGCGGGTCGCGCAGTGGGGCATCGGGCAGCGCCTGCACCGCTCGCGTACCGCCGGCCGGGCCGCCGTGGCCGCCCGCGAGGGGACGAGCGAGATCAAATCGCAGTAGTGCCGCGACGCCTGGCCTGCCCGGTACGCAAGGGCGCCCGGTCAGCCAGGGCGGCGCCGGTCGGGGAGAGCGCCGGTCGGGGAGAGCGCCGGTCGGGGA
>Ga0208220_1000799_pt1 | contig 13149 bp, 12 predicted proteins | sample NGESurdeep092012_9_FD_184484 | JGI IMG/M metagenome (GOLD analysis project Ga0208220, IMG submission 184484) | Arctic peat soil microbial communities from Barrow, Alaska - NGEE Surface sample F53-1 deep-092012 (SPAdes) | ecosystem: Environmental > Terrestrial > Soil > Wetlands > Peat ... | reverse complement strand
CTCGTGCGTCCGACATCCTCCACGATCGCGGCGACGGCGCCAGCGGCCTCCGCCTGCGGGAGAAACTCGTGGCCATCGCGCGCGGATCCACGCACCGCGAGAAAGAGACTCTGCGCGGCCACCTGGCGGCTGTCGTCCGTGATGTCCGCCACTTCCTCCGGAAGCACGCCCGTGACCTCGGCGAGCAGCCCCGCCTGTTTGAGCGCGGCGACGATGCGGTCGAGACGAATCGTCGTCATGGCGCGGTGCTCACGCGCACGAGCGTTCCTGGTTGCGCGGTCGTGCCGGCGGCGGGCGCCGTGGAGACGGGCGATCCGTAGCCATCGAGCTGCACGCGGAATCCGCCACGGTGGAGAGCGTACACGGCCGCGCGAAGCGTGAGGCCATGCACGTTTGGAATCGCCCGCGCGAGTTGCGCGGGCGGCGCGGTGCGGCGCGCACGGCCTACGTCGAGCACTGCGGGCGGTAGCGTGTCTTCGTCGGATGGCGTGGCATGCGCCGTGGTGTCCGTCACCGTCACGAGCGATTCGGGAGACACGAGCGTGCTGCGGTCGAGCGCTGCGTCCCGCGCCGCGAGCGCCGCCTGCAACACGATCTTGGACACGGGTGCGGCAGTCTTGCCGCCGAAGATGTCCGTGCGCGGATTATCGAGCTTCACGAGGATGACGTACTGCGGGTCCTCGGCAGGAAAGAGCGAGACGAACGATGCCGTGTATGAACCGGCGGCGTAGCCGTGCTTGCCCGCGGTGCGGCGCGACGTGCCACTCTTTCCTCCGACGATGTAGTTGCGCATGGCGGCTTCCGTGCTCGTGCCCGACGTGACCACCCCAACGAGCATTCGCCGCACTTCGGCAGCGACGTCCGCGTCCATCACGCGGCGGATGACTCGCGGTTGATGATGATAGCGCACCGTACCGTCCGGCGCCCGTATCTCACGAATGAGCGAAGGCTCGAGCAGCTGCCCACCATTGGCGATTGGCACGTAGGCGGCGGCCAGCTGCAAAGGCGTGACTGCGATCTCGTAGCCCATCGCGAGCGATGCGGCGGAGGTCTTCGACCACTCCTTCGGCAGCCGTAGCGTTCCTGCAGCCTCCGCGGGATACGGAAGGCCGGTGGGCATGCCGAATCCGAAGTCGCGCAACGCCTCGAACTTCTCTCGCGGCGTGAAGCGCGAGGTGAACTTGACGATGCCGATGTTGCTCGAGTAACGGATCACATCGGCGAGCGACATCGACGGCAGTTTGTGCTCGTCCTCGATCTTGCGTCCGTCGAGATTGTAGAAGCCGTTCTCGGTGTTCATCACTTCGTCCGGGCGCGCGCGGTGCAGTTGCAGCAGTCGCGACACTAGCAGCGGCTTGAGCGTGGACCCGGGCTCGAACGGCTCGCTCACGGCGGGGCTGCCGGAGGATCGCGGATCCGTTCGGCGGCTGGCCATCGCGCGAATCTCGCCGTCGTGTGGATCGATGATCACGATGTCGCCGCCGTCGGCGCCGGTGCCGACCATCGCGTCGGCGAGCGCGCGGTCCGAGATCTCCTGCAATGCCTGATTGATCGTGAGCACCACTGCGTCGCCGGCTTCCGGCGCCACATCATCCGGCGCATCGATGCGCGCGCCGCGCGAGTCGCGCGCGAGGCGCGTCACTCGCGCTTCCCCGCGCAACAGCGAGTCGAGCGTCAGCTCGAGACCGTCCACCGCCGCGCCGCGCGCGTCGACGACGCCGATGAGCCGTCGCATCGCCTCGCGCTGCGTGTAGACTCGCTCGAGGCCCGCGTCGGGGTACACGCCACGCATGTGCGCTACTGACGCGGCCGCGCCCGGGAGGAAGGCGCCGGGAATAACGACCCACGCGCGCCGCGGGTCGGTGGCGCGCACCACCCACTCGCGCCGCACACCCATCTTGGCGAGTGCGCGACCAGTCGCCGCGCGATCGGCGAGCTCCCTGGGCGCGACGCGCAGGCGCACCGTAGGCCTGCTCTGCGCGAGCGGAACTCCGCCGACGTCGAAGATGTCGCCGCGTGGCGCCGGCACGTCGGCGGCCGCGAACTGCTGTCGCTGCGCGCGGTGCCGCCACGCGTCCGCTTGCACCAACTGCACCTGCGCCGCGCGCACGACTAGGGCGAGCGCGAAGAGCGCGAGCGATCCGTGGACGAGCGTGAGGCGGCTTGGGCGTGTCATTCAGGGCGTGCGGGAGCGCTGCAGGATCACTAGCTGCGTGTCGTTTGGAACGTGCATGTCGAGACGCCGCTCCACCACCGCCGCAAGCGAGCTGCGGCTAACGAGGTCGCGGATGTCGGTGCGAAGCTGTGCGCGCTGCGCCTGAAGCTGCAGGCGCTGCTGCTGGAGTGCGATGAGCGCGCGAGCCTGCGCGTGCCCCTGCGCTCTCCGCCAGATGACGCTCGCGCCGACGAGTACGAAACCGAGGAGGGCCAGCGCCACCCAGGCGCGTCCGCGCCCGCGTGTCGCTACGCGGCGCGGCGCCAAGCCCGGAGTCGCGCGCTGCGCGCGCGGGGGTTAGTCGCCAGCTCCCGCTCGCCTGCCGTTACCGCCTTGCGCGTCACGCTCTCGCCGAGCGCCACGGCTCCGCACACGCACAGCGGCTGGCGCGGCGGACAGGTGCACGGGTTGCTCCAATCGCGGAACGAGTGCTTCACCACGCGATCCTCGCCCGAGTGATACGAGATCACGACCATCGTTCCACCGGGGGTGAGCCGGTCTCGCAGCGCGGGAAGCGCGCGCTCGAGCGCCCCGAGCTCGTCGTTCACTTCAATGCGAATCGCCTGGAAAATGCGCGCGAAGTCGCCAGGGCCGCTGCGCGGGCCGAGCGCGCCGCGAATGGCGTTCACGAGATGATCGCTCGTCGCGAACGGCACCGTTGCCCGACGCTTCACGATCTCCCGCGCCAACCGCGGCGCCCGCCGCTCGTCGGCGTACTCGCGAAAGAGCTGCATGAGCTGCTGGTCCGGCGCATCGTTGAGAAGCTCCGCGGCGCTCTGCTGCGCGTCGGTGCCCATACGCATGTCCAGCGGCGCGCCTTCGCGGAACGAGAAGCCGCGCGACTCATCGTCGAGCTGGCGCGAGGAGACTCCGAGATCGAGCAGCACACCGTCGAATCGCGCGTCGCGCAGCTCGGCGATGTCATCGAGCGCGGAGAAATTGCCGAGAAAAGCCCGGAACTGCCCCGCACGTTCCTGCTCGCCGAGCTGTGAGCGTGCCTCGTCGATCGCGCGCGGATCGCGGTCGATCGCGGTCACATGCGCACCCTGCGCGAGCAGCAGTTGCGAATGGCCGCCTCCGCCAAGCGTACCGTCGAGTATCGCGCGCGCGGCGCCCAGCAGCACCGCCACCTCCGCGGCGAGCACGGGAATGTGATAGGCGTCCGGCGCGAGTGAAATCATGGGAGGATTTTACCATCCCGGGCGCCGGCGTGCTTGCTCAGAGACACGCGAAACGACGAAGGGCCCGCCATCGGCGAGCCCTTCGGTTCGTATAGCGCAGAGAGCGAAGTTACTTGCAGAATTTCTTGATCTGTCCCTCGACTGCGGGGCGGTACTGCTCGAGCGCGGAGAGAAGCTGCTGCGCTGTTTTGGGGTCGATCGATCCACCAGCGGCAACGTTGATCTGCGCCGTGAGGAACGACGACTCCGCGAGCTTCGCGAGGTCGCACTGCTTGGCCTTCTGGTTCTCGCGTACTGCCGAATCACCGATCTTGAACGCCGCAACGCCGAGCACGAACTTGGCTGCCGGAGTTGGCGAGACGCTGTCGGACGCGGCGAGAATCATCTGCGCGTGCTGCATGTCCGTGCGGTTGATCGGATCCACAGCCGCGGCATCCTTGTACGCCTTGTTCCCCACCACGAGCAGGAACTGCGCAACGGTCGCCTTGTCCTCACCCGCCGCCACCGCCTGTCGCAGTGTCGTCACCGCGCTGTCCGGCTGATTCAGGTCGATTTGCGCCTGCGCGATGCGAAGGTAACCATGCTCCGTTTTGGGGTCGAGCTTGACCGCCGTCTGCGCGGCCGCGAGCGACTGCGGCAGCTGGCCGGCCAGGCGAAGCGTTTGCGCGTACAGCGACCAGAGCGCCGCGTTGCTCTTGAACTTCGCGACTCCGCGCGCCGCCGTCTCCGAAGCCTTCTGTGGATCGTTCGCTGACGCGTAGCACGCCGACTGGCGCAGGAAGAACGTCGAATCGGCAGCCGCCGTATCCGTCTTCACCATCTGCTCGCCGGCTACCGTCGCCTCGGCGCAGTCCTTGGTGGCCAGCAGAATGAGCCACTTGAGGTGCACGAGATCAGGGTCGCCCGGGTTTTCGTCCACCGCCTTCACGATGATCGGCTTGGCCGCAGCTGCCTGGCCGCTCTGGCCGATCTTGTTGACCACCGTCGACACAAGCTGCACATCCTTGGGGTACGACGCGATCAGATTCGTCCACGCCTCGACTGCGTGATTGAGGTCGTTCTTTCCCGAGTACGCATCACCGAGCATGATGAGCGCGGGACGATTGTGCGGATCGAGCTCCACCACTTTCGACGCTACCGCAATCACCGAATCCGCCGGCGCATTCTGCTTCAGCAGCGCATTCGCCAGGCAGACTCGGCCGATGGTCGAATTCGGATAAAGCGCGATCGACGCCTTGGCGGCCGTGATCGCGCCTGCCGCATCGCCGGCCGTGAGCTTCGTCTCGCACGCGCGCTCATCCGGCAGCTCCTTCCGGGCCTCCAGAATCGACTTGGAGAGCTGCGCGGCGATGTCGCCGAGCTTATTACCGCTCGCCGGCGGGAGCGGCTGCACCATGCTGTTGTCGCGCGCCAAAACGAGCCGCGCATTCGACTGATAGCCGGTGGCGGTCTTCGTCACCGTTCCGTCGACGTAGAACTCGGCGCGCAGCGACGTGGCGAGCAAGCGCGAGGTGATCGCGTCCGGCATGCTGTCGCAGGGAAACCCCGATGCCTCGAGGTTGGCGCAGATCGTCGCCTTGGGAATGACGTAGAGCTGCTTCATGGGAATGTCCGCCTGGAGCTTGGTGCGGATATTTTCCCCGAGCTGGGGCCCCGCGCCCTTTTCGGGCGAGCGGAAGGCCACGATGAGAACGCGCGGCGTCTCGTCGGGAAGCGTGGTTTGGGTGCGCGTCTGCGCGGACAGCGGCACGGATGCCACTGCTCCCAGCGCGAGAACCATGGCTCCAACGACGAGCTTCGGCTGACAAGTCATTCTCATCTCTATCCTTACCTCCAATGCGGTGAACAGATATACCCCGCCGGGAACCACCGGGGTCCGCGCGACACTCGATGGGCGAAGAGGGACTCGAACCCCCGACATCCTGCGTGTAAGGCAGGCGCTCTAACCAACTGAGCTATTCGCCCGTGGCCCTCGACAGCGCCGATTGCGGCTGCCAACGAGCGCGCGTTGCGTTCGCGATGCTGCCGGTAACAATGGGCGACATGTAACAGAGACGCTACTTCAGGATGGCAATAGGCACCAGCACGCAATACCCGATCACCAGCAGGATAGGCGCGATCGTTTCGCCACCGCGGATTAGATCCGCGTATCCCGCGGCCAATGCGAGAAGCGCGAGTCCCCACCAAATGAAAGGACGCGCGCGAGTTGTGACCGTGGATTCCTGAAGGGGCATTCGGTGTAGTGTAGGGTGACCGCAACAAGGTGTCAAGAAAGCCTCAGTGCTCCTCGTCCGCAGGGGCAGATCGCGTACCAGGAGAGGGCGGCGGCAGGGGAGGTGCCGGCGTATTCAGCGCCGACGCGAGAAGCGCATCGAGAGCGCTCGAGCGCGCCGCGCGGTCGTTCGCGGCCTCCACTGCCTGGAGTACCGCCATGCGGCGGCTGTCTCGCCGCCTTCGCACCCAGAGCAGCGGGACGAGCATAAACGCGAGCAGCGCGAACAGCACGGACAGGTTTGCGGCCACCGCGAGCGCGCCGTAGCGCCGCATCGTCCGCGTGCGCCACTCCGCCTCGAAGCCACTCTGGGTGATCCCGAACGCCTGCCGCATCGCGCGATCCATCGATCCGGTCTGCTTCCAGTACTCGAAAAAGAGCGAGAGCCCGCGCCGCTGATCGAGCGCCGCAATGTCGCTCACCGCGCGGTACGCCAGCGCGTACGCGCCCGACGCGCGCGATGCGCCGCCATGAAAGTCATCTTCCAGCGAATCGAGCGACGACGGAATGCCGTGCACCACGAGTCCGACACTCGCCGCCAGCACGTCGCTCCGATCCCACTCACCTGCCGCGTAGCCGGCGTAGCCCTCGTCGAACCATCGGGGTGGGAGATCACCGAGTTCTTCGTGTAGCGCGAGGTGTGCGAGCTCGTGGCGCAGCACGGCGCGCGGATCGCCCGCGCCCGAGCCGGCGGCGCTTCCCTGCATCACGATGCGGTGCTGGTCCGGGATCGCGATCGCCGCGCCCCAATCCGGCGCGCCGGGGCCGGTCCACTCGCGGAAACGTTGCGCATCGGGCGCGATCGCCACGAGCACGTGCGCCACCGGCCGCGCGAGCCCCGGGAAGGTATCGTTGCGCGCCGCCGCGTCGAGCAGCGAGCGCGCGAGCGGCAGATCCTTGGGAAAGGCCACGATGGTGAAGCGGCCGCGATCGAGCCGCTGTGCGGCGCCCGCCTGCGCAGGCAGCGCGGCTGGCGCGAGCGCCAGAAGAAGCACGAGGAGAAGCGCGAGCGGAAGCGCGGGCAGGAGCGCTAGCCGTTTCGCGCCGGCGCGCCACCCTCCTCGACGTGCTTCAGCATCTCTCCGCAGCGCTTCCCCCATGGGTTGAACTTGTTGGCCGCGAGCCCATCGCGCCAAGTCTGCTTCGCCTCCTCATGCCGGCCGTCGAACCAGAGCGAGCGCCCCAGCTCGTAGTACGCCTCGATGAGATTCGGACCGAGAGTGAGCGTTTTCCGGAAGAACGTTTGCGCATCCTCGTACATCTCGCGCTCGCCGTACACGAGGCCGAGATAGAAGTGCGCGTAAAGCGTCGCCTTGCGATCGTTGTCGAGACGAATCGCCTTGGACAGATGCTCGATCGCCTCGCCGAATATCCGCTTCTTGAGGCAGATGTAGCCGAGGTTGATGCGCGCGAGCGAATTGGTCGGCTGGCGCATCAGCACCTTCTGGAAGTTCAGCAGCGCCTCGTCGTACTTCTCCTGGAGCATCTGCGCCCAACCTAGCAGCGACTCCGTTTGCGGGTCGTTCGGCGAGAGCTCGAGCGCGCGCTTTAGCGCCTTCTCCGCGCCATCGTGATCGCCGAGCGAGATGAGGCTCCAACCCTTTTCGACGAACGTCGACGCGCCGATGTGGTCCGCGACGACGATAGGCCGATCGCCGCCGAACTCCGGCGCGATGGACGGCGCGGAGCTCTGCTGCACCTGCTTCCACTTCTCGACGAGCTTCTTGATGTCCTCGCGCAGCGTGCCGAGCTGCGTGAGCTCGACCTCCACCTGTTTGAAGAGCGCGATGATCTCGCCCTTGATCAGATCGCGATCCGCGGCGGCCGTCGCTGCCTCGAGGCGGGCCTCGATTGCGGCGTAGCGTGCGCGGAACGCGGCGGCTTCCGTGTCAGCCACGCGTTGTCGCCTGCGCCAGCTCGAGCTGCTCGGTGGATGTCAGGACGCGCGTCACATCGAGAAAGATGATGAGCGATCCCTCGTGCCGCACGAGTCCGCGCAAATACTCGGCGTCGAGCCCGCGGAAGATTGGCGGCGGCGGCGCGATCTCGTCAGGCGCGACGGCCATCACCTCGTGCACCGAGTCAACCGTCACGCCGAGCCACTCCTCGCCAACTGCGAGTACGATGATGCGCTGCTCCGGCCGCGGCGCGAGTCGCGGCATCCCGAGCCGTGAGCGCAGATCGATGACGGGCACCACTCGTCCGCCGTGCTCGATCACGCCATCCATCCACGGAGGAAGCTTCGGCACCACAGCCGGCGCGGTGAAGCGAAGCACGCGCTCGACGGCGAAGATGTCGACGGCGAATCGATCTTCGCCAAGGCGGAAGGTGACGAGTTGCTGCGGCGCTACGGCGGTCATGTCGCTCCCGGAGTTGCGCGTATCCCGATGCGCACGATGGCACGCGCATCGAGGAGCGCGATGAGCCGGCTCCCCGATCGCACGACGCCACGCACGACACCATCGGCGCGCATCGATTCCAGCGGCTGCTGCATCGTCGTCAGATCCGCCATGATCACATCCTCTACTTCGTCGACCACCATCCCGATCTGCCGGTCGCCATCGCGAACGACCACTAGCACCTTGTCGCCGCCCTCGCGCCCGTCGACATCGAGCACGCGACTGGCCGCGAACACGGGAACCGCGGTGCCGCGAACAGTCGTCATTCCGAGCAGCGAAGCTGGTGCGCCAGGGAGCCGCGCGAGCTCCGGAAGCTCCAGCGCCTCAACGGCCGCGCACAGCTCCAGCGCAAAGAATTCTGCACCCTGCCGCATGAGCAGAAGGCTGGTACCGGTGTCGGTCGTTACGCCCACCGGGGACTTCGACGTCATGGTCATGCGCGCCCTCCCCCGTACAAGGACCGGTCGCCGGCGCGGTTTGTCACATCGCGCGAGGCGGCCACCAGCGCCGCCAGCGCCGGGGCGATCGCGCCCAGGGGCAACACCTGCGTGGCACCGCCCGCCGCCGCTGCCGCCTGAGGCATGCCGAAGATGATGGAGCTATCACGGTCCTGAGCGATCCCCGCGCCGCCGGCGTCGCGGATCGCGCGCAGCCCCGCCGCGCCGTCGCGACCCATGCCCGTGAGCACGACGCCGATCGCCGCGTCGCCTGCTGCCTCCGCGACGGACCTGAAGAGCGGGTCGGCCGACGGGCGAACTCCCCAGAGCGGCGGAGAGTCGTCGAGCATTATGACGCGCGACCGCCCGACGTTCTGCACGCGCATGTGCAGGCCGCCCGGCGCGACGTATACGTGCCCCGGCGCGATCGTCTCCCCCTGCACCGCCTCGCTCACGTCGAGCGCGCTGAGCGCATCGAGCCGCTCGGCGAGCGTCTGCGTGAAGCCGCGCGGCATGTGTTGCACGATGAGCACCGACGCATCGAGCGCGGCCGGCAGCGCGGGCACGAGCTCCGCGAGAGCGCGCGGGCCGCCCGTGGATGCGGCGATCGCGATGAGGCAGTGCGACGCTGCACCGGCCGGCGCGCCGCCGGTCGCCCCAGCCGTCGACGAGAGCTTGCCGCCGCGCACGCCGGCGAGATTCACCTGCGCCGCGGCGCGGAGCGCTGCGAGCAGCTCGTCGCGAATCACCACGAGATCGAGGCTGATCGGACCTGACGGCTTGCGCACGAACTCTACCGCGCCGCCCTCGAGGGCGCGCAGCGCCATCGCATCGCCGTCCCCGGACGCCGCCGTGAGCATCACGACGGGTCGCGGCGAGTCGCGCATGATCCGCTCCAGCGCGCCGAGCCCGTCGAGCTCGGGCATCTCAATGTCCAGCGTTACGATATCCGGCTCGAGCGCCTGCACCTTCTGCAGCGCATCCAGTCCATGGCGCGCAGTGCCGACCACGCGGAACTCACCCGATCCATCCACGAGCTCCGACACGAGCTTGCGCATGAACGCGCTGTCGTCGACGACGAGCACCGATGGCATGCGGTCAGAGGACGACATGGCCCTTCCCCATCGAGCGCACTTCCACGCGCCCGTCGCATCCGTGCAGATACACGCTTCGCCCGTGGCCGCCCCCCACATCCTCGGCCATCACCCTAATGCCATGGCTGGCGAGCGCGATGCGCGTCGCAATGAGATTGCGCTCGCCGATTGGCGGTCCGCCCTGCGTGAGCAGCGACGTGAACATGCTCGCGCCGCCAGCGAGCTTGGCGACGATGTTGGAGTCCTTCGCGCCGATCGCGCGCATGCGCTCGAGGAGTAGCGGCACTGCGGACGCGGCGAACTTCGCTCGGTTCTCGCGATCGCGCGCGAGCGTTTCGTTCGGGAGCAGGATGTGCGCGAGGCCGGCGACACGCGCGCGCGAGTCGTAGAGCGCGATCGCGATGCACGAGCCCAGACCGAGCGTCGAGAGCACGACGTCGCCTTGCGCCACCGCCGCGTCCGCGACCCTCACGCAGATCTCCTTCACAGTCGTCTGAACAGCCGCTCGCGGCCATCCACGGGCGCGAATTTCGCCCGCGCGGGGCCGAACAGCGTCTCCACCCTGCCCAGCACGAGGAACCCGCCCGGCAGAATCACGTCGGCGAATCGCTCGAACAAAGTCTCCTGGGTGGCGCGATCGAAATAAATGATGACGTTCCGGCAGCAGATGAGATGCTGTGCCTCCGGGAACGCCTCGCGCAGCAGATCGTGTCGGCGGAACTGCACGCGCGCGCGCACGTCGGCATGAATCCGGTGCGGTGCCTGCATCGAGAAGTAGAGCTGACGAATTTCGGGCGGCGTGTCGGAGAGCGTCGGCTCGAGGTACAGCGCGCGCTCCGCCGCGTCGAGGCTCGCGCCGTCGACGTCCGTGCCCAGAACTTCGACGCGCTCGAAGCGGCGCTCGCTCGCGATCGCATGGCGGTGCATCAGGATCGCGAGCGAGTACGCCTCCTCGCCGGATGCGCACCCCGCGCTCCAGATGCGCAGCCGCGGCTCCGCGCGCGCGAATAGCACCGGCACGATCTCGCGATCGATGGCCGCGAACGTTTCCGGATTCCGAAAGAACTTGGTGACGTTGATGGTGAGCGCGTCGAGCAGCAGCTCGTATTCGCGCTCGTCGCGGTCCAGCACGGCCGAATATTCCTCGAACGTGTGTACACCGCGAGCGCGCATTCTCACAGCGATGCGCCGGCGCACGCATTTCTCCTTGTAGCTCGCGCAGCCGAATCCGCGCTCGCGCGTGATCTTTTCGGTGAGCGTGACGTAACCGTCGTCGTCCAGGGCGCCGCCGGTCATGGCGCCGCGGTGCGCGCCAACTCGAGATTGGTCCGCAGGATCACGTTCTCGGGGTTGAGCGCCAGCGCGCGTTCCCAGTATGCGAGCGCCTGCTCCTTCTCCTGCCACTTGAAGCGGATGTTGCCGAGCTTGAAGTAGACGTCGTCGCCGAGCGCGGGATCGATCTTGATCGCGCGCTGGTATTGCTCGAGTGCTTCCTCGTAGCGCGATGCGCGATAGAAGTAGTCGCCGAGATTCTTGTGCAGCTGCGGAATCGTCCCATCCTCCGCCATCGCTGCCTCCGCAGCCAGCGCCGCCGCCGCGTACTCGCCGCGGCGCTCCTGCACCGCAGCGAGGGTGTTCCCGAGCACGGCCACCTGCGGATGCGCCTTCACGCCCTCCGTGATGAGCTCGAGCGCGCGATCGAGATCGCCCGACAACCCGGCCGCGAGCGATGCGTAGTGAAACCACGCTGGCGACGGCAGCCGCCGGGCTAGCAGCGCCCGCGCCGCGCCGAACGCGGCATTCGCTTCTTCCACGTCGCCGCAGCGGAGCGCGAGCACGCCGAACGACGTGCGGATGCGCGGATCGTCGCCGCCGCCGCGGGCGATCGCCTCGTGGAGCATCTCGCGCGCCTCGTCGAGATGGCCAAGCCGTTCGAGTGCGTACGCGAGATTGTGAAAGATCGACGGGCGAGCGGCGGGCTGCGCCGCAGCCTCGCGGAGCGTGAGCACCGCCTCGCTCCAGCGTCCCTCGCGCATCGCGACGAGCGACAGGAAAAAACGCGCCTGCACATCACTGTCGTGCAGCTCCACCACGCGGCGGAACTCGCGCGTGGCCTCCTCGAACATCGCGGTGCGGTAGAACGCGACGCCAAGGTTGCGGTGCTCCTCCACCCGCGCCTCGCGCACGACGTCGTCCTGCGGCCGCGACTTGCCGACACGCTGGATGAAGCCCGCCGTCGCGAGTCCGTATAGCGCCTTCCCAACCTCGAAGTCGCCGAGTCCCGACATGTCGATGAGTGCGGTGACGTCGCGTCGACCATCGATGAGCGGGGTGAGCGTCTGCTGCACCTGCGTGAGCTGCGCATCGCTCGCGGCGAGCCGGCCTGCGTCGAGCTCGAAGATCAGATCGAAGCTCGGCACCTTCTTTTCGATGAGGCTCCACTCGTCCACACGCCGCGCACCCTCGAGGAGCAACGATTCCGGGTTGATCGACACTAGAACGTCGTGATCGTCGGGGCGCATGTCCGCCTCGAACGTGAACGTCCCCTGCACCCAGGTGAACAGATAGTAGACGGCCTCCTCGATCTGCACGCGGATGTAGCGGTGCAGCTCCTCGCGAGTGAGGATGTGCTGCTCGATGAGGATCTCGCCGATGCGCTTGTTGCGTTGCTGAGTGGCCTGCGCATCGATCGCGGCGTCGAGCTCGCGCTGCGTGATCACGGAGTTCTTGACGAGCGTGTCGCCGAGCCGGTCGCGCCGGTTGACGATCGACGCGTAGGAGATGCGCCCGCGATCGAAGTAGATGTAGCCGAAGTTGTTGCGGTCGGTGACGCTGAGACAGCCGGTCTTCTGTCCCATCGCCAGCAGCTGCAGCACGTCGGGCAGACTCGCCTCGCGAAGGCTTCCCTTGATCGCCATCTATCGGAACTCCTCGATCGCCCGACCGGTGACGTCGGGCCAGTCCCAGAGGATTTTCTCCTCGTCGAGGAAGAACACATCGGCGTCGCGGCCGTTGGTCTGGCGCGACGTCACGGGCGCGGTGGCGCCGCCCTCGAGCTCCTTGCGCGCGAACGACGCGTTGAGCGGCACGCCCACCACGACCGCGGCTTTGAGCAGCCGGTCGACGACCGCCTTCATCTCGGCCACGCTCGCCACGGAGCGCGACGCGAGGAAGTCGACGAGCGGGCGATCCATCCGCTCGCCAGCGGCGGAGAGATAGCGGGCGTAGAGCTTCTCCCTCAGCGCGTGGTCCGGCGGCTGGATCTCAACCACGAGGCCGCCCTCGAATCTCGAGCGCAGTCGCTCTTCCAGCCCCTCGATCGACTTGGGCGCCTGCGTGCTCGCGAAGACGATCTGACGACCGTTGTAGAACAGGCTGTTGAAGATGTGGAAGAGCTCCTCCTGCGAGCGCTCCTTCCCCGCGCAGCGATCGACGTCATCGAGAATCAGCGCGTCGACCATGCGGTAGCGCGCGCGCCACTTCTCGATCGTCTCGTCCTGAAGCGCCGCTATCAGCTCATCGATGAACTGCTCGGCGTTCACCACCGCGAC
>Ga0208220_1000798_pt1 | contig 13152 bp, 10 predicted proteins | sample NGESurdeep092012_9_FD_184484 | JGI IMG/M metagenome (GOLD analysis project Ga0208220, IMG submission 184484) | Arctic peat soil microbial communities from Barrow, Alaska - NGEE Surface sample F53-1 deep-092012 (SPAdes) | ecosystem: Environmental > Terrestrial > Soil > Wetlands > Peat ... | reverse complement strand
GGCCGCCCTCGTCGCCGATGACCTCGTAAGAGACAGAGAGAGCGTTCACTCGTATGTTCGCCACAGGAGAACATTATTCTCCTAATAAGCGAACGACACAACCGAAGGGCCGGGGACGGCTAACCTGACCGACCTCGGACCCGCCGTCCTTCACCGGAGCGGAACGCTGAGGTCGCAGACCGGGGTATCGGGATCGGCGGTCCGCTGATCTGCGATCAGGACCTGGCGCAGCGCCCCGGCCGGTGCGCGCCGGTGTTCCCTGACCCACGCATCGAGCGCGTCGACGGCCGGGGCCAACGCGAGCCAGCCGATATCCTTCATCGCGACCCGAATGAACACCTCCTCGTGGGAGGACTCCAGCCGTGCCTGGAGGTCGGGGTCAGCGGGATCGGCCGCCACCGGGCGGCATAGTTCCACCGGTCCGTCGCTGTCGTCGCTGACCTCTCCGTAGTAGACGACAAACGGGCAGCCGGCGATGCCCTCGATGCCCGGACCCGCCGCCCGCAGCCGGGCGAAGGCGCCGTCGAAGAAGGCGTCAGTCTGGCCCGCGTGCACGTGCCGGGTGATAGCCGCGAGCGTGCGGTCGGGGATCTCCCGGATCTGAATGTCATACCTGGCCATGTCGACTCCCTTGAGTCTTGCCTGGATGTAGGAGACAAGGGCCCGCCGCTCGGCGGTGACCGACTCGATGTCCGCCCAGTAGCCGCCGATCGCCTCGGCCGCCTCGTTCGGGAGCTTCGCCACGACGTCCGCGATGATCGTCAGCGGCATCCCAAGCCGCCGAAGCTGCGCGACTAGCCGCGCACCGTCCACCTGGTCCTCGCTGTAGAAGCGGTAGCCGCTGGCCGGGTCGATGCGCGCCGGCGGTACCAGCCCGAGTTGGTCGTACAGGCGCAGCGCCTTGGCGGACAGCCGGGTACGTTCGGCGAACGCGCCGATCGTCATCAGGTCCATCGGTCTCCTCCTGAACCGGGCAGTTTTGCCCGGCAGCCGGAGCATGCAGCCTGACCCAAGGGAAGGGTCAAGCGACGCTGGCCGTGACCTCCCTGCCGCCCACGTCGTCGACCCGGCCTTTTTCAGCGGGCGAAGTCAACGCCCGCCAGCCGCGCGCGCGAACGTAGCGCCGCCGTCCACCGGGATCACGCTGCCGGTGACGTACCGTCCCGCCCGCGACGACAGGTAGATCACGGTCCCGGCCACGTCGTCGGCCTCCCCGATGCGGCCGAGCGGGATGCGCCGCGCGACCTCGGCCCGGGTGGCCGGGTCGTCGAGGACGAACGCCATCATCTTGCTGTCGAACGGGCCCGGTGCGATCGCGTTCACCGTGATCGGGTCCCCGGCCAGCTGGCTCGCGAGGTGACGGGTGAGCATGTGTACGCCGGCCTTGGTCGTGCTGTAGGCGTAGTTCTCGGTGGCCGGGATCGTCAGCCCGTCGATCGACCCGATGTTGATAACGCGGCCGGGGTCGGCCACGCTCGCCGCCGCCCGTAGCAGCGGGAGGCTGCGGACGGTGAGTTCGAACAGCGCCTTGACGTTGACGTTCCAGAGCTTGTCGAACGCGTCGAGCGGGTACTCCTCGAGCGGCGCCCCCCAGGTCGCCCCGGCGTTGTTGACCAGGATGTGCAGCCGGTCCTCGCGCGCGCGGACCACCTCCATCAGCTGGTCGATGCCGCCCGGCCCGGCCAGGTCGGCCGGCACCGAGACGCACTCGCCGAACGCCGACAGCTCCGCCGCCTTCGCGTCGCACTCGGCTGCCTTGCGGGCGGTGATGTACACCCGGCACCCGGCTTGCACCAGCCCCGACGCGATCATCGCGCCGATCCCTCTCGACCCGCCGGTGACCACGGCCACCTTGCCGCTCACCGAGAACAGCGATCCAATGCCGCCGCCAGAAGTCTCTTCGCTCGCGCTCATTTAAGCCCCTTCGCCACCGATGCCTGACAAAGGATCATAGGCTCGGGGCCATCCGTCGCAAGAGCCCCGCTCGCGACCGCGCCCCAACCACGCAACCCATCGACCCGCGCCCCGTCCTGTCGCCTACGCCGTCGACCAGAACCCGCTCCAGTCACTTACGCCAGGGAGCCCATTAGGCGCGGTCAACGGCGTAGCCGACAGGTCCGCCACCCTGTCGCTGGCGTAGCCGACGGCCACCCCAAATCGATAACAGCAAGAAGTAACCCAGCGTGCCGAAAAACGTCGCCGACGCGCTCCGCCACTGTTTGAAATTGTTGATGTAGAAGTCCAAATAGGTGCTCTAATTAACCGACGGTGTTCAAGTGGTTCCTCAACGAGGAGGGCCGGCGGATAATCGTCGCCCCTTGCGGTATCGCGGCCCCGATGATGCCCGCCAGCGCGGTAATGATTGCCACCCATATCGGCACGTCGACCATAAAGCAATTATCACTCGAAACACCGAACTGCCCGACCCTTATCGTCCCCTGGAACGGCGCCGCCCGGAGACAAAAAGCCGTCAGCGGCCGGCGGCGAGTTCGGCCAGTTGCTGCACCGACTGGCCGATGATCTCGCGTTGCGTATCGAGACGGTGGGCCTCGTGGTCCGGGATCTCGACGTGCACGGAGATCTCCGTGCCGCTGCCGAAGGGCCGCAGGCGCCAAGCAAAGCAGAGGTCGGAGACCAGGCACGAGATCGTGACGGCACCGTTCTCCCGGCTGGTCTTCAGGGCCTGCGGCATCGGGAAGTCGGGATATCCCTCCGGGTACATGGTGTAGTCGCCGACGTCACCGGAGGTCTCCACTGACCCGGTGCCCGCCCACCACAGCGGGAACTGGGTCGGATCGTAGAGCAGCTTCCACACCTCTTCCGGAGGCGCGGTGCTGACGGCGCTCTGGTCGAACGTGCGCATCGGTTACTCCCGTCTTCCACGGTCCAGGAGCGCCGACAGCTCGGCGCTCGCCACGGCGAGCTCGCGCGCGGGCTCCACCAGCGAGCTCACGGGCGGGCGGCCGAGATCGATGAGCGCGGCCACGTAGCCGGCGCCGGTCTGGGCGCCGTCCAACGTCCCCGCGATCCGCTGCCACCCGGCCACCGACTCCGTCAGGCGTCTCTCGGCCAGCGCGATATCGCTGCGTGCTGAGGCGATCAGAGCCTGCACCCGGCTCATCTGCGGGACCAGGGCAGGCGGGAAGTCGCTCGGCGCCACCGGCTCGAGTGCGGCTTCTCTCAGCTCCGCCTCCGCCAGCTCCGACTGCCCGGACAGGGCGAGGGCTTCGGCTCGCCGAAGACGGGTAGCGGTTCTGCTCACCGGAGCGTGCAGCTCCAGGGCCCTGGCCAGCCAGGCCGCAGCGCCAGCGGGATCCGCGGCGGCGAGGGCGAGCAGGCCCCGTTCCTGATTGACCAGACCGTCCAGCTCGGGCAGACCCGCCCGGTCGCCCAATTCGGCCGCCGCGTCGCACGCCTGGCTTGCCTCGGTCAGTCGGCCGAGCCTGCGCAAGATGGCCGATCGCGCGGTCTGCGCGTAGACACCGAGACGCAGCAGCCCGTTAGGCGTGACCAGGGGAAGGCACCGGTCGGCGAAGTCGAGCGCCCGGCCGAACTCGCCCGCGCAGGCGGCCGCGCTGGCCGCGTTGCTCAGACAGCCGTAGGACATGTCCGGCCGCCCGGCCCGGCCCGCGGCGGCGCTCGCGGCGATCAGCGGGCCGAAGCTGTCGGTGAAGCGGCCTGCCCTGATCAGCGCGTGCCCGCGAGCCACCCCGATGTCATGCGCCAGCAGGTCGCCCGGCCGGCCACCGCCGAGGATCCGGTCGGCTTCCGCGAGCAGCTCGTCGACTTCAGCCGGATCGCCGGCGACCGCTTCCGCCCAGGCCAGGCCGGCCAGGGCCTCGGCCCGCGCGGGGAGATCGGACGCAGGGTCTCGGTCGAGCACATCCAGCGCAATCTGATAGGAGCGGCGCGACTCCCTGGGATGGCAGATACCGCCGCGCAGCCATCGGCCCCGTCTTAGCCACGCGCTGATCTGGGCCCCGGCATCCTGCGGCGATATCTCCTCAAGCGCCCGGTCGAAAGCGCGATCTGAGAACTCGAGTCGGCCACGGAAGGCCTCCACCTCGGCCAGCTCGACCAGCAGGTCGGGGTCACGCGGCTCGATCGCCGTGGCCTCGTTCAGGAAGGCGGCCGCTTCCGCCATCGCCGCCACGGTGCGTGCGTCTTGCGCGGCCAGGATCAGCTGGCTGACGGCCTGTTCATCCTGGCCGGCCAGGATCAGGTGCCGTGCGATCTCCGCAGCCCTCGGACCGCGCCGAGACCCGGCTGCATACGGTGCACGGGAGTCCGGTTGCCGGCCTCGCTTGCGCAGCAACTGGGCAAGCTCACTGTGCAGACGTGCCCTGATGGGGTCGGGGATTTCCAGGTAGACCGCATCGCGCAGCAGGGCGTGCCGGAACCCTATTGCCCCGCTATTGGCTCTCAGCAAGCCTGACCCGAGGGCCTCGGCGGCGGCGAGGGCGGGAGCGCGCAGCGGGAGCGAGGCGATCTCGCGGCGATCGAGGTCGCGGCCGGCCGTGGCGAGGAGCTCTACGAATACGCGGGCCTGACCCGATAGGCGGCCGACGCCCAGCCGCACCGCGCCGCTGAGGCCAGCGGCGAGGTTCGCGTCATCTCGGGCGGCCGCGCGGGCGGTCTCGACGGCGAGCAAGGGACTCCCAGCCGCCATCGTCACGATCTGGGCGACCGTCATCGGCGGCAGGTCAGCTGAGGCCTCGATGAGAGCGCGGGCAGCCTCGTCTGTGAGCGGTCCCACGTCGATCTCGGTGGCGAGTGCGCCGCGCGAGCGCAGCGCACCCAGCACGGCGTCGAGATCCAGCCGCGACGGCAGCTTGCGGCGGGTCAGGACGAGAAGAACGGGCAGACGGCTGAGTCGCCGCCCGGTGTAGGCGATGAGCTCGAGGCTGGCCAAGTCCGACTGGTGAAGGTCCTCGAAGGCCAGCAGCAGGGGAGCCCGGCCTGCTGCCCAGGCTACGAATTGCACCACGGCCTCGCACAGCCGGACCCGCTCGAGTTGGGGATCTGCGCCCGTCGCCGGAGCGGCGCCTGCCGTTACCTGAGCCAGGGCCGGGACGATCCTGGCCAGGTCCGCAGTCCACGGGGACGCCGGCGGCCGGCCAGTCACGTTCACGAGATCGCTGAGCGCGTCGGTCCAGATGGCGAACGGCGCGCCGCCGCCCGCCCCGGCGGCGGCCGTGGTCCGGGCGATCAGGGTGGTATCCGGGGCCGCCCGGCGCGCCGCGCCCTGAAGTTCCTCGACGAGCCTGGTCTTGCCAATGCCGCCTTCGCCCTCCAGCAGCACGGCTCCGCCCGAACCGTTCCGCGCGGCCTGCCAGGCCTTGACGAGCTCGGCGAAGTTCCGTTCCCGTCCGATGAGGCCTGCGACGGGCTCGACGACGTGCCCAGCCGGCGCTGAGCCCCCGTGAAGGCCAACGTCGGCGGCCCGACGATCAAGCTGGCTGACTAGTTCCGCTGTCGCGGCCGAAACGCCGATTCCGAGCTCGCTGTCCAGCCGCTCCCGCAGCTTGGCCAGCGCCGCCAGCGCGGCCGACGCATCGCCCGCCTGGATCAGAGCCCGGATCAGGTCAGCTCCGGCGGACTCGTCCAGCGGGCAGAGCGCCGCCCGGCGCCGGGCCCAGCCAGCCGCGGCCGCCGAGTCGCCTGCGGCCGCGGCCTCCTGCATGAGGCCCCGGAGCGCGGCCGCGACATCACGGTCGAGCTCCTCGCGAGCCTCGACCACCCAGTCATCGTCGAGTTCCTGCAGCAGGTCCCCGCGGCACAGGTCGAGCGCGGCCTCGGACTGGCCTTGCGCGATGAGACGACGGACTTCTCGCAGGTCCACCCAGAGGCCATCGGCGGCGAGGGTTACGCTCTCGCGGTCGGTGGCCAGGCAGGAGCCGAGATCAGGTCCGAGCGCCGCCCGCAGAGCCCAGATAGCGCTGCGAAGGCTGGCCCTCGCGCTGGCCTCAAGCACGTCCGGCCAGAACTGGCCGGCCAGCCGCGATCGAGAATGGCGGCCGGGGTGGACCGCGAGCCAGCCAAGCAGCGCCCTGACCCGTCGGCCGGCCGGGAGCTCTGCCTTCGTGTCGGCCAGCCGTACCTCTAGCTCGCCGATCACCTGGATCTCAAGCATGGCCCTCGCCATTTTAGCCGGGGAATCGCTGGAGCGCCTTATGGCTGCTCCCCGGGCGCGTACGTACGCACGCCAGCCGGGCTTTGACGCTCCGTTGACGGTGACAGGGAATCGTCGTGTCCGAGTTCGAATCCACACCGACCAGGGAGACACGGGAGACACACGATGAGCACCAGCGAGACCACCAGGATCAGCCAGTCGTTCGACGCCGAGGCACTGCGTCGCGGCATCGAGGAGCGTGACGCCGCCACGCTGCTCGGCCTGTACGCAGAAGACGCCGAACTGCACGTCGTCGACCGGACCGACCAGCCCAGCCGCCCGAAGATCATCCGCGGCCGGGCGGCGATTGGCGAGTACTTCGCCGACGTGTGCGGCCGGGACATGACGCACAAGATCGAGCGCCTCGTCGTCAGCGACGACAACGCGGCCTTCATGCAGGACTGCCGTTACCCAAGCGGTGCCCGGGTCCTCTGCGTGGCCGTTCTCGACCTGAAAGACGGCCTGATCATCCGCCAGTCCGGCGTCCAGGCCTGGGACGAGTAACCAATTCCGCGGCCGAGCCACGTCACCGGAACACTGCGAATCCGAATGGCCGACGGCACCGAGTTCGACGCCGGTCCCGGCCAGGTGACGGCATTGCCGTCGGGCCACGACGCCTGGGTGGTCGGCGATGAGCCGGTCGAGGTGGTCGATTGGTGGGGTGCCAGCAGCTACGCCAAAGGCTGACGGAAGGGTTGCCTGGGCCCTGCCAGTGCTGACAGTCTTCTGATTGTGGCCGCCAGCCTCCCAGACCGCCTCCCCGTTCCCCTGTCGGTCCTCGACCTGTGCCCGGTGCCAACGGGCGCATCCGCCCGCGAGGCGCTTCGCTGCAGCATCGACCTGGCTAACCACGCCGAGAGCCTAGGCTTCACGCGTTACTGGGTCGCGGAGCACCACAACCTCCCCGGCATCGCCAGCTCGGCCCCGGCCGTCCTCGTCGGGCAGATCGCCGCCGCCACCAGCTCGATCCGGGTCGGCTCAGGCGGGGTGATGCTGCCGAACCATCCGCCGCTCACGGTGGCCGAGCAGTTCGGCACCCTCGAGGCGCTGCACCCCGGGCGGATCGACCTCGGGATCGGCCGCGCTCCCGGCACCGACCGGGAAACGGCGCGCGCACTGCGCCGCAGCGCTGACGGCCTGCCGACGGCGGACTTCGCCGGTCAGCTCGCGGAACTGCGGGCCTACTTCGTCAGCCAGGCCACCGACAAGCCAAGAGGCGAACCGAGAATCCGCGCCATCCCGGCCGAGGGCAACGAGCCCGCCCTGTGGCTACTCGGCTCCACCGGCTACAGCGCCGAGCTGGCCGGCCGCCTCGGCCTGCCGTTCGCCTTCGCCCACCACCTCAGCCCCGCCAGCGCCGCCAACGCCAGACCCGCCCTCGCGCTCTACCGCAGGACCTTCACGCCTTCCGACACGCGAAAAGAGCCGTACAGCCTCATCAGCGTGTCGGTGCTGTGCGCGAAGGACGCCGAGGAAGCGCACTGGCTGCACGGATCGACCCGGCTGTCGACGCTGCGCACGAAGGCCGGGCGGCCCGGCACGCTGCCAAGCCCGGAGGAAGCCGCCAGCACCGCCTACTCAACCGCCGAGCAGACGGTGATGTCGGAGGCAACGAGCTCGCACGTGGTCGGTGACCCCGGCACGGTGATAAACGCGCTGGCCCAGCTCCTGAACAGCACCAAAGCCGACGAGCTCATGGTCACGACCAGCGCCTTCGACCACGCCGCCCGCGTAGAAAGCTACGAACTACTCGCCCGGGCAGCGGGTCAGTCCCCAACGAAAACCCCGGGCGAGCAGCGCGTAACACCGGCCTTAGCTCCCGTCGATCCCGTCCAGGTTCCTGGACAGGTCCGCCATCCCGGCCGTCCCCTTCAGGCCGGCGATCCCGCCGAACGTCTGCGGATGCCGCGGGTGGTTGACCGGATCGGGCGACACCGACTGCACACTGTCGCCCGAACAGACGTCGGCCGGGTCGTAGGCCGCCGTCCCCTCCAGCACCTGCAGCAGCGACTCCGACGGCGGGCTGATCGCCGGCCCGACGACGTCCGCGCTGGTCGGGATCGACGACGGCCGCACCGCGAAGCGGTCGGGCACCGGCGACGGCAGCAGGATCTCCGCGAGGTTCCGCGCGTGCTTGTCGCGCGCGGTGAGCGGCGAAAGCCCGAACGTGGACTCGATCAGCGCCAGGCTGGAGTCGTGCTCGAACGGCCCCTCGTGCACGACCTGATGCGGCCGCACCAGGTTGGACACCACGATCGCGGGGACCCGGAAGCCGAGCTGCCGGTAGTCGGGGATGAGCTGCCCGTCGGTCGGGGTGGTGCTGTCGCCCGCGTGCATGACGGTGGCGGGGTTGGTGTCGTCGATCACCCGCGGCGGGGGCACGTGGTCGTAGAAGCCGCCCCACTCGTCGAACGTCACGATGAAGACGGTGTCGTCGAGGTAGCCGTTGTCGGCCAGCGCGTGATACGCGTCGGCGATGAACCGCTCCCCGAGCCGGACGTCGCCCAGCGGGTGGTCGTCCCCGGATGTCCCGGTCGCCTCGTTGTCGAAGGCCGGGTCGATGTAGCAGACGTTCGGCAGCGTGCCGTTCTGGCAGGCGGCGACGAACGACGTGCCGGCCGAGAGCGCCGCCGTGGACGCGTCGGCGTCGCTGAACGGGTGGAAGAACGCCTGGTACTTGAACGTCGCCCCGGGCTCGATCCCGGGGCTGGCCCACAGCGCCAGGATCGGGGAGTCCCGGTAGTAGTAGCCCCCGGTCGGGATCCCGTCGGTGTTCGGGATCGGGGACAGCTGGTCCCAGATCGTCGGCAGCGTCGACGGCACCTCGGAGTTGTGGTCCCGGTCGGTCTGGCCCGCGTGCTGGTAGAACCGGTTGGGGAACGTCTCCCCGGCGAACGCGCAGAAGTAGCGGTCCAGCGTCGTGTACCGCTCGGCCAGCGCGCCGATGACCGGCAGGTCCGGCAGCGCCTTGCGACGGCCGAAGCGATCCACATTGCTGTAGTAGCCGATCGGGAACGTGTTCGCCGCGGCCAGCGTGACCCCCGGGTTGTCCTCCGGGGTGGTCGGCCGCTGCAGGAAGCCGTCCATCTTCCCGTCGTTGTGCTGGACGAGCCAGCCCTCCCAGCTGTGGTCCGGGTCGCTGTACCCGCAGCCCTGGAAGTCGGGCGCGAGCGGGTAGTTCGGGTAGGTGTTGCCGTCGACCGCGGACGTGAACCGCAGGTCGTGCCGCCCGTCGGCGCCGGGCAGCCAGCCGAGGAAGTGGTCGAACGACCGGTTTTCCATCGTCAGGATGACGATGTGCTTGATGCCCCGCGAGCCGTCGGCGCGAACCGTGGTCGAGGCGTTGGCGACGGCCTGGCTGAGCAGGTCGGCGCCGGTGATGGCAAGGCCGGAGGAAACGGCCGCGATCTGGAGGAACTTGCGGCGATTCAGCATCACCCGACGCTACGCCTCGAAGGCAGACAGCAGGTGAAAATCAAGAGCACAACCACTCATATCGAACGGGCCCGCCTGACTCTCCCACCCCAATTATTACAAGTCAGCCGCGCAGACCTGCCCCGCCGCCATTAACCTCGGCTAGCCGCAAGGCCGGTTAGTGCCATTCGAGACGGCCCACGTCAAGGTCTGCTAGAGACGTAGTCGCTTCGGCAGCACGCGTCGCTTAGACCACTTTGGTTGGGGCTGGCCGGCGTTCGGGCGTCATCGTGTGCCGTTCGGGTCGTATAGCGCCCCTTTTGGAACACAATGACGTCCAGCAAGCTGGAATGTCAACCAGAATGGAACACAATAATGACAGTCTCCGCTCCCCGAAGTCGCCGACCGGGTGAGGCAGCGGGCCAGGCCGCAGTCGGGAGCACCCCGGTAGAGGCGGGGCGAACGATTTCTTTCAGCTGCGCAATACCCGTCCCGCCGCGACCCCCGGCAGATCCGCTCCCGCCTCCCGCGCTGCCACCCCGTTGACCCACAGGTACTCGACCCCGGAAGACCGCGCGATCAGCCGGTCCGCCCCGCCGGGCTGGTCGTACACCCGCTCAAGCGCACCCGCCCCGATCGTCGCCGGGTCGAACGCCACCAGGTCGGCGAAGTACCCCTCGCGCACCAGGCCCCGATCCCGAATACGGAACGCAGAAGCCGGGTGCCCGGACAGCCGCCAGACCCCCTCCTCCAGAGAAATCGCCTTCCGCTCGCGCACCCAATGCCCCAGCAGGTCCGTCGAATAGCAGGCATCGCAGAGCTGTGACGCGTGCGCTCCCGCATCGGACAGCCCCAGCAGCGTCCGCTTGTCGGCCAGCAGCGCCCCGATCTCATCGTCGGCGTCGTTCTCGAGCACCACCCGAAACCGCGTCGCCATGTCGTCAGCCAGAGCAAGGTCAAGCATCAAGTCGAACGGCGTCGTCCCGCGCGCAGCCGCGAGCTCGGACAGCGGAACGCCGACCGCGTCACCATGCGCAATCGTCTCCTGAACCGACACCTTCGGCCACCGCGTAGCCCACGCGGAAAGCGTGGCCGGCCGCGCCCGATCCCGCCACGTCGGATCCCCGTACAAAGAAGCACGCGACGACCGAGGCAGCGCCAGCGCCTCCTTCCACTCGTCGATCGCGGCCAGCGGCGTCGGGTCGGTCATCGTCATCTGCATGACGATCGGCCGGCACGCGATCTGCGGGTACACCTCGCCCGGCAGCGCCCCCGCCCGCTCCACCGTGCGCATCGCCGCCCCCGGCTTGTCCGTCCGCGTCACCAGCGCCGTCCAGGTCACCGGAACGCCATACCGAACCGCCAGCGCCGAGAACTCGTTGACGAACATCCCCGGCCCGATCGAGATCTGTATGACCCCCTTGCCCGCCGCCCCGAGCACGGCCGCCATCGCCGACACCTCGTCGACCTCCGCGAACCGGCTCGGCACCGGCCGCCCGTACGCGCCCGAATGGGCCGGCTGCCGCGACGTCGAGAACCCGATCGCGCCGGCCTCAAGCGCCTCGCGAAGCAATGACGCCATCAACGTCACCTCGGCCCCGGAAGCCGCCCGCTCCTGTCCGCCGAGCACGAACAGCCGCAGCGGCGTGTGCCCCAGGAATGCGCCCACGTTCAGCCGCTTCGCGCGCGCCTCGAGCGCGGCCAGGTACTGCGGGAACGTCTCGAAGCACCAGTCGATGCCGGCGTTGAGCGCCTCCATCGACATGCCCTCGACGTTCTCCAGCGTCCGCACGATGATGTCCCGGTGCTCCGGCCGCGTCGGCGCGACCCCGAACCCGCAGTTCCCCATCACCACGCTGGTCACCCCGTGCCAGGACGAAGGCGTGAGGTCGGAGTCCCACAGGATCTGCGCATCGTAGTGCGTGTGGATGTCGATGAACCCCGGCGCCAGCACCAGCCCGTCCAGGTCGACCACCCGCGTCCCGGCCTCCGGCGCCAACGACCCAGGCGCAGCGACCGTAGTGATCCGGTCGCCCGTCACCGCCACGTCCGCCGCCCGCCCCGGCGAACCGGTGCCGTCAACCAGCCACGCCCCGCGCAACAGCAGATCCATCAGCCCTCGCTCTACTCGTGAGTCGCGTCGGAAGTCATGTCGGCGGCAGCGCCATCGACGGCAGCGCCATCGGCGGCCGCGGCAAGCGCGGCGGCGAACCCGTGGTGCAGGTGCTGCGGGGCCGGCTCGTTCCGCCCGAACACCACCGTCTCCAGCAGCCCCGTCCGCACCCCGGGCTCGGTCCGCCCGGCCACCCAGAAGTCCTCCCCGTCGACCACCGTCTCGCAGATCCACGGCGCCATGTCGAGGACCTTCGAGCGCTCCGCGTCGCTCAGCCCCGGCCGCAGGTACGAGGAGTGGATCACGACCGACTGGTCCGGCGCGACCGGCAGGATCTGCCAGACCTCGATGTGCCGGGCGTCGAACGTCAGCGACGTGTTCGGGAACAGCTGGTACTGATAGCTGAAGTGCTGCGACGCGTCCCTCCACTCCGTCTCAGGAAGGTCCTTGAGCGCGTCGATCGACCGCAGCGCCGAGGCGTTCCGCAGGTGCGGGCCGAACGCGTCGAACGTCAGCACCCCGCCGTAGGCGTACTTGGCGAGGGTCTTACGGTGCAGGAAGTTGAAGTGGTAGTTCTCCCGGAATGTGTCCAGCGTGACCTTCCAGTTCGCGCCGACCGGGTGCAGGTGCGAGTCCCCGTAAGGCGCCCAGGAGGCGAAGTCGAGCATGGCCAGCTCATCCGCCAGCCCCGGCCCGAGGTAGTCGTCCATGTCAACCGGCGCGCCCGGCCGCAGCCGTCCCACGATCAGCCCGTACCCCTCGGTCACCGGCAGCTCGATGAGGCCCTTGCGCTCAAAGCACATACCAGAGAAGGCGTCGGCGATCGGGATCCGGAACAGGCTGCCGTCCAGGTCGTAGGTCCACGCGTGGAAGGGGCAGGTGAACTTCTTGACCGGCCCGGCCCCGTCGGCCACCCGCACGCCCCGGTGTCGGCACGCGTTCGCGAATGACCGCACCGTCCCCTCGGCGTCCCGCACCAGCAGCACCGGCGTCCCGCAGAGGTCGACGGTCCGGTACGTCTCCGGCCCCGGCAGCGCCCCCGACAGGCACAACACCAGCGGTCGGTCGCGGAACAGCACCTCGACCTCCCGGTCGTGGTGCCCCCCCAGGTACACGTCGGTCGAGACCTCGAGCACCGCGTCGGCGAGGTCGGTGGTGCGGTGCTCGATGTGGTCGAGCAGCCGCCTCGCCAGGCTCCGCTCGAGCGCTTCCCTGTCCATACCTGGCCTCCTTGACCCTGCTCACGGGCAGCTTAATTCAGTAATCGCTCACTCCGCAATGAAGAGGCCCACGGCCTTCATGCGGTGTCAATCCAGACCGACTTCACCGTGAGGTACTCCGCTAGCCCGTCCTGCCCCATCTCCTGGCCCCAGCCGCTCATCTTGTAGCCGCCGAATGGGACGGCCGGATCGAACAGCAGCATGCTGTTCACCCACACCATCCCGGCCCGCAG
>Ga0208220_1000797_pt1 | contig 13158 bp, 12 predicted proteins | sample NGESurdeep092012_9_FD_184484 | JGI IMG/M metagenome (GOLD analysis project Ga0208220, IMG submission 184484) | Arctic peat soil microbial communities from Barrow, Alaska - NGEE Surface sample F53-1 deep-092012 (SPAdes) | ecosystem: Environmental > Terrestrial > Soil > Wetlands > Peat ... | reverse complement strand
CGGGGTTGACGGTGCGGCCCAGCGCAGCGGCCCAGAACTCGGCCAGCCGGCCCGCGTCCGCGCAGTCGAAACTCAGCGCAAGTACCTCAGTGGCCATCGTCTTCTCCTGTCACAGGTGGCAGTTCACAACGGGCAGTGCTCGGTGGCCCGGCGCTCAGCTCGCGCCGCTCGCGGCGGCCCGGGAACTGAAGTCAAGCATGCGGGGACCGCCTGCCGCTCGGCCGCCTGCCGGGAGCGCCGGGCCTGGCCCGCCAGCGCCAGGACCGAGAGCACCATGACCGCCGCGCCGTACTCCCGCGCCGTGGTCAGCACGCCGCCGCCGTGGACCGTCAGGACACCCGCGATCACGGCGGGCAGGCCCAGGGCGAGGTAGGAGATGACGTACACGATGGACAGGATGCCGGCCCGCTCGTGCGGCGCGGCCAGCGGGAGCACCGTGCGGATCGCGCCCTGGAAGCCGCCGCCGAAGCCCACGCCGGCGATGGCGGTCCCGACGAAGAACGTGCCCGTCGACGAGCGCGCGATGGCCAGCAGCGTGATGGCGACCCCCGCGATCAGCGCGGCGTTGCCGACGAGCATCAGGGTCTGCGGCCGGGCCGTCCGCAGGAGCAGCACGGCCAGGCTGCCGCTCGCGGCCAGCACGAACAGCGCGAGGCCGCCGAGCACCGGTGAGCCGGATCCAGACAGCAGCCGGACCAGCGCCGGTCCGAGCGATCCGTAGAACCCGGCCAGCGCCCACACCGCGATCAGGGCGGGAGCCGCGGCCAGGACCGGCCCGCGCACCGCCGCGGGCAGGCCGAACCGGGGGCGCAGCGAGGCCAGCGCGCCGCCCGTGCGGGACGACGACTCGGGCATCAGTGCCACGCCGGCCGCCTGGAGGAGGAAGACCACGAACAGGACCAGGTAGACGAGGTGGGCGGGGGCCGGCAGGTACTGGACTAGCAGCCCGGACAGCAGGCCGCCGACGGCGGTGCCCGTCATCGGCCCCACGGCGTTGGCGATCGTGCCTGTCGACTTGTTCAGATCCACCAGGCCGGCGCCCAGGGCGCCGACGGCCGCGCCGGTCGCCAGACCCTGCACGATCCGCGCCGCCAGCAGCGCGGGCACGTCGCCCGCGGTGGCAAAGACCAGCATGGCGGCCGCCTGGACGATGATGGCGGCGAGCAGTACGGGACGGCGGCCGACGTGATCCGACAGTGACCCGACGGTCAGCAGCGCGGCGAGCACGGCCACGGCGTACACGCCGAAGACCACCGTCACGGTGATCGGCGAGAACCCCCACCTGGCCTGGTAGAGCGCATACAGCGGTGTCGGCGCGCTGGAAGAGGCCAGGAAGAACACGACGATGGACAGCTGAAGGTAAAAGGCGGCGGTGGCCGGAAGGCGGCCGGCCCGCAGCGGCCGCCGTGCGGCCGTGATCGCCGTGTCCGTCATGTTCGAGTCTCCTTCGCGGGGCGGCGCCGAGCCGCGCCACACAGATCGAGTACTAGACAGACCGTCCTGTCTATGACAGTGACAGTAGACCGATCTGTCTGGTACTGTCAAGTCATGCCCGTGCAGACCAGTGACACCAAGAGCACCGACCCGCCGGCCGCCGGCACCATGCCGGCGCGAGAGCGCCTGCTGACGGCCGCCGAGGAGCTGTTCTACGCCGGCGGCGTGCATACCGTCGGCATCGACCGCGTCATCGAGCGAGCCGGCGTGGCCAAGGCGACGCTCTACAACTGCTTCGGCAGCAAGGACGAGCTAGTCCGCGCCTACCTGATCCGGCATAACCTCGCCTGGCGGGAGCGCCTGACCCAGGAGCTCCCCGCGCGGTACGCCGACCCCCGCGAGCGCCTGCTCGGCGTGTATGACCTGCTCGGTGAGTCATTCCGGCGGCCCGGATTCCATGGCTGCGCGTTCGCCAACGCCAGCGCGGAGGCGCCGCCCGGCGGCCCCATCGAGGATGTGGCCGACGAGTCCCGGGCCTGGGTGGTGGCGACGTTCACCGACCTCGCGCGGGCCGCGGGAGCCGCCGACCCCCCGTCGCTGGCCCGGCAGCTAGCCATGCTCTACCACGCGGCGACGCAGTCGGCCCGGATGGACCGCGACCCCGCCGCGGCCGCCGCGGCCCGCGCGGCGGCCGCCACGCTGCTCGACGCCGCCACCCGCGGCTGACGACCGGGACCGCCGGCCGCTTCCCGGCGCATCGCATGGCCGCGGCCGCAGCGGGTAGTGCAGGAGAGGGCGCAAGAGCCCTCGGATCGAGGTGATCCCATGTGGTGGGAGTACGTCATCGCCGCCGCGGCGTTAATTCTGCTGGTGTACATGCTTGCCGTCATCACCGGTTTCCAGACTCGCTGGCTGAGCCGCAGGACCGGCCGCACCGCCGAGAGCATGTACGGCGAATTCGCCGACTCGAAGCGTGAGCAGCGCCGGTTCGCCCGCAAGCACGGCGGCCAGTGGACGGACGACGGGCAGTCCTAGGCTGGCAGCTCGCGCGGGGGCCAGCCACCCAGCGGCCTGCCGATCTCCCAGTGATGGCCGAACGGGTCCTCGACGCGCCCCAGCAGCCAGCCATGCTCCTCGGCCGCCGGGTAGACCTCCCGGGCGCCGGCCGCCACGGCCCGCTCGATCATCGCCGCCGGGTCCGGCGCGATCAGCAGCATCCGCACCGACCCGCCGCCCAGCGACTCCGGGCTGAAGTTAGCGTGCGGCGGCGACTCGTCGGCGACCCAGAACCACGCGTCGCCGACCGATAGCTGGGCGACGACGGCCTCGTTATCGTCGGTGCCGCCCACCCGGTACTCCTCGACCGCGCCGAACGCGCTCTGGTAGAACTCCACGGCGGCTCGGCCGCCGCGTACCGAGAGCTGGGCTTGCACCCGGCTCTGCCGCCCGCCTCGGTCATCGCCCGGTGTGTCCATGGAAGGCCCTTCACGGCTGCTAGCGGCGGTCGGGACATGCTGCGCAAGGTCAGGCTAGCGCCCCTGGCCCAGGGCACCGGCTCCGATTACGGGCGCCGCCGCCGGCGAAAACGGCCATTTCCCTCTTGCCAGACCGGCCAACCCGGTTTTCACTGAAAGTGACGTCAGCACTACCCCCGGCATCGATGCGGACGCCGGGATCTCCCCCGCCCCGGCGCCGGGCCGCATCCGGAACGCGCGCCTTTCCCCCTGCCCCCGACCTGACGGCCTGCGCGGCTGCCCGCTGCCCGCCCACCGGATGCCCGGCGGACCGCACGGCCGACCGGGCCGTCCGGCCCGCCACCAGAAAGGGAAGACCCGCCATGGGATCGTTACTCTCCGAGGTAGCTCGCGCCACCGCCAGCAGCCAGCGCCCCCCGGCCCGCCGTCGCACCCGCAGGTGGTCCTGATGTGCGGGACCAAGTGCAGCTGCGCCACCGCTAGCTCAACCGTGCCCGCCGCGGTAGCCGCCGTGGTCGTGTGCGCGGCCGTCAGTTCCGCCACGGCCCTCATCACCGGCGCCCTGCTCGCGATCCTCGCGGGAGTGGCCGTAGCCTCGGCGCTCGGTATCGTCGGCCTGGTCTACCTGCTGCGCCGTGACCGGGTGCAGTTGTGGCAGCCCGCGCCCGCCCGGCCGATCGCCGCCCGCCCCGCCTTGTCGGCGCCGCGAACCGCGGCGATCGCAGCGCCGCGCCTGCGCGCGATCGAGGCGCCCCGGACTGTGAACCTCGCCGGCCTGCCGCTGGCTGACGGCAGCATGACCGCCGCTGCCCCCGAAGGGCTGATGACCGCAGGGACATAACGAACCCCGCCTAGCACCCGCCCGTCCGGAGCGCTACCGGCCCGGCACGAATGCCATTCCCTGCGGATGCAGCGCCGGGCCGTGCAGCGGGACCCGGGTGATCTGGCCGGTCCACGGGTTCAGGCGGCCGAGGTAGTTGGCGGGGAACCTGGGCGGTGCCGGGCACACGGCAGGCGCACCGCTGGCGTCGCACGGGGTCACCGCCACGAACACCGCGCCGCGGGGAAACGGCCCGGTCACCACGTCGACGGTGTCGCCGTCGGTGTCCGTGGCGTACAGGCGCCCGGACCTGATGGTCGCCCACGCGGTGTCGTCGACCGACTGGCTCAGCCGCAGGACCAGCAGCCGCTGCCGGCGAGTGCCCGCGTGCTGCACGTAGATCTGCTCCTGGTCGCCCTGGCTGGTCAGCATGAAATCGCCGGCGAACCGCGGCCCCGACAGCGGGACGATCTCGTTGGAGTCGGGGTCGGTCAGGGCCAGCCTTACGCTGGGGCCGCCGCCACCGGGGCTGGCCACGGTGGCCTCAGCCTCGTCGGAGAACAGGGCGTGCACGCTCGCGACGTGGCTGGCCCGGCGGAAGGTCACCCGGTAGACCGCCGGGTAGCTGGCCTGCGGCGCCGCGGCGCCGGTCGTTCCGGGCGCCGAGGCGCTGATCAGGACCAGGCCGCGATAGACCGAGATCGCGTCCGTGCCGCCCTTGCTGGGCAGCGGCACGTTATAGGAGAAGTGCTGCACCTGATCTCCGGCCCGGGCGCCGGGCGTGATCGTGTAGATGCTGGAATGAGCGTCCTCGTTGACGGTGGCAATGAGGCGATGATCAGCCCGCTCGGCGGTCACGCCGTCGCACTTTCCGCGGATGTCCCACTGCCGTACGGGCCGGCCGTCCGGGGTGAACTCCACGATCGTGCTGTCCCGGTTGCCGTCCGGGGCGGCCTGACCCTGCGGGCCTACCCCGTTCTGGAACCCCGTGAAGAGGTCGCCGCCGAGCACGGTGATGTCGTCGGGCTGAGTGAGCGCCGCGGATCGCCGGTGAGTGGTTCCGGCCGGCCCGAATGAATGCCGCAGGCGCGTGCCGGACAGGATCTGCCGGACCGTGTAGCGCGGCGGCGGGGCCAGGTTCCGGGCCGGGGCCGCCGCGGCAGCCGCCGGGCCGGCGACCAGGAGGCTGACCGTTGCCCCCAGCGCCGCGGGCAGTATCTTCCAGGCATTCCGCGTGGGTGAGAGCACCAGTGGTCCCTTCCGTCAGCCGAGTATCCATGGATGTCTATCGGCTGCGGGTGACGTGCTCTTGGTGCAGGCCCGACGGGGCAGTGAACACCCGGTCAAGCCCGGGCATAGCCGCTGCTGCTGCGGACCGGCGATCGTGATCTTGGGTCAGCGGCCCCGAGCGCGTTTCTTGCGCTGCTGCTCCCGGGCCTCGGCCGCGCGCCCGAAGGTGCACTGCTCGCACCGGCAGCCCCAGTTCCGGTAGCCCGAGGGCGTCCCGTGCGGAACGTCGGCAAACTTCCGGTCCTGCAGCGACTGGACCCAGGTGGCCCGGGCCGCCGACGCGGCGGCGCGGCACTCATCGCACCGGCACCCGAGATTGTTATAAGTGGAAGCGGTGCCGTGGCTACGGACGTCGTCGGTTCCGCTGGTCACCGCGTGCCTCCGGCCGCCCTCGGGGAACCTAGCCGGAATGCGCAGCGCGGCTCGGTCGCGGCCAGGTCGCGCTGCGCCATACGGGTAGCACCATCGTGACTGGTCATCCTCACGGTCATACGGCCAACCCCCACCCCTCAGCGGCTGTCAGCGCCCGCTCATCTCATGCCGGGCCCGAATAAGAGACGCTTTGACGGCGCATCGGGTGCACATGACCGCGTTCGCTACATCGCGGCCGCCTGGCCGGTCACCGGCGAGCGGCCCTGCCAGCGGGTGTGGCCGATACCGTGAACGACGTGAAACCGACCGTGGCCAGGCCGCCGGCGGCGTTCCTCGCTGTCCTGGCGGTCCTGGCTGGGCTGGCCGCTGCGGTCGGCCTGGTCGGCCCGGCGGCGCTCGCCAGCGCCCGCCGCGCCGCCGTTCCCGGGGCCGGCGCCGCCAGGGCCGCCGTCTCCAGGGCCGCTGATCCGGCGTCGCGCCCGGTCGTGATCATCGGTATTCCGGGGCTGCGGTGGACCGACATCTCGCCGGCCGCGACTCCGGAGCTATGGCGGCTGGCCGGGGAGGGCTCGGTCGGGTCGCTCGTAGTGACGGCGGTACAGACCTACACCTGCCCGGCCGACGCCTGGCTGACGCTGAACTCCGGGCAGCGAGCGATGGCGCCGCGCACGTCGGGCCGGTGCCGGGCGCTTCCTGCCGTGCGGGCCGCCGCCGCGCCCGCCGGCGCCGGGCCTGGCTCCGGGCCGGGCAGGCCGGCCACGGTGCCCGCGCTGACCGGACCCCGGGGCATCGAGCAGTACAACATTCAGTTCAGCTACGGCCCGGCCTGGGGACTGCTGGCTTCGGCCGCGCGGGGCGGCTGCGTGGCCGCAGTCGGCCCCGGTGCCGCGCTGGCCCTGGCCAGCCGGTCGGGCGCCGTCGCCTCCTACGAGCCGCGAGTGACGTCGACAGTCGGCCAGGCACTGGCCAGGTGCCCGCTGACGGTCGCCGACCTGGGGGCGCTCCCCGCTGCGACGGACCGGGCAGCGGCGGTTCGGGTGGCGGACCGGGCCGCCGGGCGGATCATCGCCGCCGCCCCCGCGGGGGCGATCATCGTGGTGGCCGGGCTCGGCGACGACAGCGCCCCGCACCTGCGGGCGATCATCGTGAGCGGCCCCGGCTACGGCGCCGGGCTGCTGACGGCGGCCTCCACCCGGCAGCCGGGCCTGGTGACCATGACGGACCTGGCCCCGAGCGTGCTGGACTGGCGCGGCCGCCACGGGGCCATCGGCCGGGCCCGCCTCGGCGGGTCGGAAATCCAGTCGGCCGGCCGCGGGCCGCTCCGGGACACGATCCGGACGCTGCTCGGCCAGGACACCGCCGCCCAGGTCAACCGGGATACCTCGGCCCGCTACTTCCTGATCTACGGGCTCGGCGCGGGCATCGTTTTCGGCCTGATCTGGCTCATCCTGCGCGGCGCTGCCCCGGATCGCCGCCGGCGCCGCCGGGCCGCCTACCGGGTGGCGGCGGTCATCGTCGCCGCCGGGCCGGCCGGCAGTTTCCTGGCCAGCCTGCTGCCGTGGCCGGTATGGCCGCACCCGGCGCTGCTGCTCTACGGGGTCGGCCTGGCCTGGGCCGGGGTGATCGCCGCCGTCGCGCTGGCCGGGCCGTGGCGGCGCGCGCCGCTGGGCTCGGCCGGGTTCATCGGGGCGGCGACGATCGCGGTCATCGGCCTGGACGTCATCACCGGCTCGCAACTGCAGCCCGAGACGCCGTTCGGGCAGTCCGCCCTGGTGGCCAACCGCTTCTACGGGATCGGCAACAACGCCATCGGCGTCTACGCCCTGGGCGGCCTCCTGTGCGCGGCCTGGGCCGGTGACGTCGCGCTGCGGCGAGCGCAGAGCCGGGGTCGCGCGGTGGCGGCGGCCGGCGCCGTCACGCTGTGCACGGTGATTGCGGCCGCCTGGCCGCACTTCGGCGCCAAGGTGGGCGGCACCATCGCGATGGTCCCCGCGTTCCTGGTGCTCCTCGCGGCCATCGCGGGCGTCAGAATCACGCCCCGCCGCAGCGCGCTGGTGGCCGTCAGCGGCGTGCTGCTCATTGCCGCCTTCGCGGTGCTGAACTTCTGGTTCCCGGCCGCGACCGGCACGTCGGATCTCGGCGCGTTCGTCAGCGGGGTGCTGCACGGCGGGGCCGGCGACATCCTGCGGCGCAAGATCGATTCCAACGTGGGCTCGCTGACCGAGAACTGGGCCACGCCGATCATCCCGGTGGTCGTCGTGGTCACCGGGATGATGCTGGCGTGGCCGGACCGGCTGCGACTGCACACCGCTGCCCAGGCGATGCGCGCGGAGCCGCTGCTGCGCCCCCTGCTCATGGCCATGTGGCTGGTGGGGCTGCTGGGGTGGCTGGCCGACGATTCCGGGGTTACCGTCACGGCGACGGCCCTGCCTCTGGCCCTGCCGCTGGTCATCGCCATCGTGACTGGCGTCGCGGAACAGAATGCGGCCAGCATGTCGGACCTTGGCCCTGACGCCCGGACTGCTCCCGCGACCGGCCGGGCGGGCTAATCTGTGACAGGCCGCGCGGGCCCGGGGCAACCGCCCCGGACATGCGGCGGCGACCAGGAGGGGCTGAGTGCAGTATCGGACGTCGAGGCTGGTCGCTGGTCCGGCCCTGCGGCTACTTGCCCGCACCGAGGTAACTGGCGCCGGGAACATCCCGGTCTCGGGACCGGCCATCGTCGCGTCGAACCACCTGTCGGTCATCGACTCGATCTTCCTGCCGCTGATGCTGTCGCGGCCGCTGGTGTTCGCCGCCAAGGCTGAGTACTTCACCGGGACCCGGTTGCGGGACAGGGCGGTCGCCGCTTACTTGCGTGCGACTAACCAGCTGCCGGTGGACCGGGCCGGGGCGCGAGCCGCGCAGGACATGCTGGAGGCCGCGCTGGGCCTGCTGCGCGCCGGGGAGCTCTTCGGCATCTACCCGGAGGGCACCCGCTCGCCAGACGGGCGCCTGTACCGGGGACGAACCGGCGTCGGCTGGCTAGCGCTGCATTCCGGCGCGCCGGTCATCCCGGTCGCGATGATCGGCACCGAGGCGATCCTGCCGCCCGGGCACCGGCTTCCCCGGCCCGGCAAGATCGGGATCAGGATCGGTGAGCCGCTGACGTTCGAGGCGCTCCAGGGCCAGGGCGCCGGGGCCAGGCAGCGGCGAGTGGTCACCGACGAGGTGGTCCAGGCCATCCAGAAGCTCTCCGGGCAGGAGTACGCACCCATGTACGCCTCGGTGCGCAAGGCCGAGCTGGCCGCGAGCCGCGCCGCGCACTGAGGATCGTCAGTCGTCGCCGACAGCCGGGAAGGTCTCGGTCGCGGCGCTGGGCCGCCAGGCAAACAGTTCGTCCCCGTCGGCCGCCGGGTCGCCCCCGCCGGCCGACGGGTCCCGGCGCGGCTGGACATCGGCGGCGTCCCACGGCGTCTCAGCAGCCGTGTTCCAACCAGAGTCAGCCGTGGAGCCCCACCGCGGCTCCGTGCCCGGGGCCTCCTGCTGCGAGGATTGCGGTGCGGACTGAGGAGCAGGGGCGCCCCACGGCGCGGAGTCCCGCTGCGCGGCCGGCGGTGCGCCCCACTGCAGCGAGTTGGCGGCGGTCGCGTCCGCACCGGGCTCCCGAGGTGAGTCAGCGGCGGACGGGCCTGCGGCTGGTGCCCACAGCGGGTCAGCGGCGGGCTGCCACCGCTCGCTCACGGCCGCCGCCAGCCAGTGCGTGCTACCGCTACCGCCACGCGCGTCCCACGTGGCCTCGTCGCCGCCGGAGTCCTCTCGCCCGGGCCGGCCTTCCCCGGCGGCCTGCGGGCCATCGGTGGCCGGCGGCTCCGCCGGACCCCACGGCTGCCCGGCAGCCCAGGTCTCCGCCGGGGCTGCTGTCTCCCCGGTGGTCCAGTCGCCTCCCGCGGCCCGGGCCTCCCCGGCTGGGGCGGCTGTTGCCTGCTCGGCGGCCGACTGCCAGCGAGGCTGGTCGCCGGACGGCGGCCAGTTCAGGTCCGCGGCGGCCGGCGCCCGGTACGCGTCGCTGTCGGCTTGCGGCGAGGCCGGGTCTTCCCCAGCGGATGGCTGACGCTCAGGCTCGTGGTCGGGCAGTTCCCAGTCTGAGCCCGACGGTGACCGCGGCATCGGCCTGGGCTGCCACAGGGATCCGGCCGAGGCGGGCGCGGCGGCCGAGCCCGGCGTGGCGGGCGCAGCCGACGGGGTGGGCGCAAAGGTCGAGAAGGCCCCGGCCGAGGGATTGCCAGCCGGAGCTGGATCGCCGTCGGCCGACCGTTGCGGCGCCGGGGTCGCGGCGGGTGCCGTGCTCATCGCCGACGGCGCGCTGGCCGCTATGTCGTCCCAGACCTGGCCACTGGGTGGCGGCGCGGGAGTGACGGGGCCGGCGGTCGGCCAGATCGAGTCCGACGCCGGGCTGACGGAGCTGGCGGGCCGGCTAGCGGCCGCGGTGGCGGGCGGAGCGGGAACTGCGGCCCAGGGCAGCTCACTGGCAGGCTCGGCGGCAGGCTCCCATGGCGGCGCACCGGATACCCGCGGCTGGCGGCTCTGGGCTCGCGACGCCGCCCCGAGCGGCACCCAGGCACCGACCCCACGGTCGGCGGCGGCCGCGCTGGAATTGGCCGATGCCAGGGTCCCGGTGCTCCCGCTGGCCCCGGCGTCGGAGCCCGCCTCGGCGGCGGCCGGACCGCCGGGCAACGGGGCCCCGGCGCGGGCTGACCCGGCCGGCGGGGCGCCGGGGAACCGCGCGAACGGATCGACCGGGCTGGCCGGGCCGTTGGGGGGCGCGGCGAAATACTCCAGCATCCGGTCGGCTTCGCCGGACCCGTAAGGGGCGTAAGCGTTCTGGTTGGAGCGCACCCACTCGGCCGAGACCTTCGCGTTCTTGGCCTCCTTGCGCTCCTTGCGTCGCCCGATCGCCACATAGGCGGTGACGAGGAGCAGCAGGAGGATGAGCGCGGCCGCCGAGATGATCGCGGCCCGCAGGACCCGCGGCACCAGGCCGTCGGACGCCACGGGTGCCGCTCCGGGCGCGGCCGGCGCCGCCCAGTTCACCGCTCCGGCGCCGGCCCGCTGGCTCGCAGGGGCCGCCAGAGCGGCGGCGGCGACGAGCGCTCGTCCCGCATCCACGCTGCCGCGGCCCGATCCGCTGCTGGTCGCGTCGGCCGGCTGGAACACCGCAGAGCTGGTCAGCGCGTTAGTGACCTGCGCGGCGGAGAGCTCCGGGAACCGCGCCCTGATCAGCGCCGCGACCCCGCTCACCATCGCGCTCGCCGCGCCGGTGCTGTTGACGACCTCGTATCCGCCGGTGGGACTGGCGGCGATGACGCCCGTGCCGCCAGCGGTCAGTGCCACGTAAGGCTGGTGGCTGGAGTACGAGGCCTTAACGAAATTCTGGTCGAACGCGCCCACGGCGATGACGCCCGGGTAGGCGGCCGGGAAGTTCGCGGCGTCGGTCCCGGCACCGTTGTCGCCGGCCGGGGCGACCAGCACGACGCCCTTGTGCAGTGCGTAGGCGACCGCCGCGCTCTCGGCGGTGCTGCCTCCGGCTGCGGCGGTGATCCCCGTCAGCTGCGGCGGCGTGGTCTGCTTGGGCGGAATGGGGAGGGCGGCGACCTGAGTCGGGTTGGGCTGGCCGGGATCCACCGGCAGGTCGATGACCTTGGCATGGTGCGCCACGGCGTACCGGATGCCGTTGGCGATGGCCAACGGCAGCCCGGCGCCCACGGCGGCGTGATCCATGGCGGGGTCACTGGGATCCAGCGTGACCCGAACGGACAGGATGCGGGCCCGAGGAGCTACGCCGATGACTCCCGACGAGTTGCCGCTGCCGTGCCCGCGCCCCGCGATCAGGCTCGCGATGGCTGTGCCCCGCAGCCCGACGAACGTGCTCGACGACTCGCCGGAGTTGGTGAGGTCGGGGCCGACAGTGACGGCGCCGGCCAGATCGGTATGCGCGGCATCGACGCCGTCGCTCAGGACGGCCACGGTGACCCCGCCGCCTTTGGACGCCTGCCACGCCGGGCTGACGTCGAGCGCCGTGAGCCACCACTGCTGCGAGCGGACCTGGTCCGCGAAGGCAGGAGCATTCCCGGCCACAACCCATACCGCCGCGATGACCGTGGCGATCACGGGCATGACCGGGCGGGGAAACCTCAGCGGCACGCCGGATCTGCCTTCCGTGGGGGAGTCCCCCGCATTCTGCCACGTTCCAGCTAGTTAGGGAGCTTCTGAGCGAATTCCCTGGCCCCCCGAGGGACGGTCCGGGCCGGGCGCCTTAAGGCTGCCGGGCCAGCGAGAGCCGAACGTGCGCGCCGGGCGGCAGGCCGAGTTCCTGGGCGGCGTCGCCGGCGTTGACGGCCAGCGAGATCAGGCCCGCGCTGTCGGTGAACGCGACGATCTCGCCGGGGGCCACGGCGGCGAAGGTGTCGGTGAAGGGGATGGTGAGCTGCCGCCGTCCGGCCCGGACGACCAGCGGCGTGCCGACCCCGATGCCGAGCATGCCGGCCTCGGCCGCCGGGATGGATAGCTGCACGTTCCCGAACCGGTCCACCGACATCACCTCGCCCTCGGCCTCGCCGTCGTGGACCCGGCTGGTGGGGGCGGGCAGGGCGACCAGATCGGCGACGTCGATCTCGTCACCGGCCTGCGTCAGGTCGGTGCCGGCGGCCAGGTGCGCGCCGACCGGCACGAAGATGTCCCGGCCGTGGAAGGTTGCGGAGACCGGGTGCAGCCACAGGTCGCCGTTGGTGAGCTGCACGGCCCGGCTGGCTCCGCCCAGTGCGGACACGGCCCAGGACAGCAGCCCGTTGTCCGGCCCGATCAGGATCGAGTCGCCGGCCTGCACCGCGACGGCGCGCCTGGCGGTCCCGACGCCCGGGTCTACGACGCCCACGTGCACCGCCGGCGGCAGGTAGCCGACGGTCTGCGCCAGTACGGCGGCACCGCGGCGGACGTCGCCGGGCTGCACCAGGTGGGTGATGTCGATCAGCTGGACGTCCGGCGCGATGCGCACGGCGACGCCTTTGCACGCCGCGACAAAGCCATCATCTAGCCCGTAGTCGGTCAGGAACGTCAGGTAGCCAAAGCCAGTCACGAATGGTGAGCGTACGGCCTCCGGCGCTCTGCGCATAGCCGCGCTGGGCTAAGACCGGACACCTGCCCGCGATGCCTGCCTACGATGGGGGACGGGCGTGCGGGGTGTTGGGAGGGTCAGGTGGCGGTGCTGACCGATACTGACAAGCGCATCCTGGTCTTCGAGCGCGGCTGGTGGCGGTTCCCCGGCGCGAAGGAGCGGGAGATCCTGGAGGAGTTCGGCATCCCGGCGACGAGGTACTACCAGCTGCTCAACGAGCTGATCGACCGGCCGGAGGCGGCCGAGTTCGACCCTGCCCTCGTCGCCCGGCTGCGGCGCCAGCGGGTCCGCCGCCGCCGGATGCGATCCGCCCGGCCGGACTCCAGGCCAGACTAGGGTCGTGCCGCAACCTCACGATGTGCCTCGGCCCGCGCCGGCCGGGCTGCCAGTGCCGCGCTCGGCAGCCGGCCGGGCCGGCCTCGCCGCGCTGCTGGCTGCGCCGGGCCGGTCGCTGATCGGGCTGGACTTCGACGGCACGCTCGCGCCGATCGTGCCCGGGCCGGCCGACGCCCGGGCGCTGCCGGCCGCCACGCAGGCCCTGCGCCGCCTGAGCGGGCTGGTCGGGACCCTGGCCATCATCACCGGGCGGCCGCCCCGCGAGGCCGTGGCATACG
>Ga0208220_1000795_pt1 | contig 13164 bp, 13 predicted proteins | sample NGESurdeep092012_9_FD_184484 | JGI IMG/M metagenome (GOLD analysis project Ga0208220, IMG submission 184484) | Arctic peat soil microbial communities from Barrow, Alaska - NGEE Surface sample F53-1 deep-092012 (SPAdes) | ecosystem: Environmental > Terrestrial > Soil > Wetlands > Peat ... | reverse complement strand
CGAAGGCGGTGCCAAGGCCGGTTTCATCGCCTCGGACGAAAAAGCCTATGCGTTTCTCAAGGACAAGCCGAAAGCCCCCAAGGGCAAAGCCTGGGACGAGGCGATGCGCTACTGGGAGACGCTCAACTCCGACGACGGCGCGCATTTCGACCGCGAGATCCGGCTCGATGCCGCGAACCTGCCGCCGCTGGTCACCTGGGGCACCAGCCCCGAGCAAGTCATTTCGATCGCCGGCCGCGTGCCGGTGGCGTCCGACATTCAAGATGAAAAGAAGCGCATCGCCGCCGAACGCTCGCTCGGTTACATGGGACTCAAGGGCGGAGAGAAGATCACCGACATCAAGCTCGACCGCATCTTCATCGGCTCGTGCACCAATTCGCGCATCGAGGACTTGCGCGAGGTCGCCCGCATTGCCGGCGGCAAAAGCGTCAACGCCAGCGTCTATGCGATGATCGTCCCCGGCTCGGGGCTGGTGAAGGAGCAGGCGGAGGCCGAAGGCCTCGACAAGATATTCAAAGCCGCGGGCTTCGACTGGCGCGAGCCGGGTTGCTCGATGTGCCTCGCCATGAACCCGGACAAGCTCAAGCCGGGCGAGCGCTGCGCCTCTACCTCTAACCGCAACTTCGAGGGCCGTCAGGGCCACAAAGGGCGCACGCATCTGGTCTCGCCGGCGATGGCGGCAGCCGCGGCAATCGCCGGCCACTTCGTCGACGTCAGAGAGTGGAAGTAGCCGCCCTCGGTTACCAGCAGCGCCAGGCCCGACGGAGAGCCCAGTGGTTGCCGCGCCAGACGCGCACCCGCGTCCACCCGCAAGCCGGTCGCGCGTAATAGGGGTTACCGTAATACGGGTAGCCCAAGCCATATCCGAAAGCGAAGCTGGGGCCATAGCCCCATCCGCCATGCCAGCCGTGATTCCAACGCGCCTGTGCCGGAGATGACACAGCCAAAGCACCCGCTATCAAAAACAAGGCAGTCAAAATCGAAGCGAGTTTCGACATTTATGGTCCTCCGCTATCGTCCCAACTCTACAAACGATAACCGTGGAGACTTCCTGCGGGTTCCTATTCCCACCAGCAGCGCATGCGCGGCACAATGACCGGTCCGCTGATGCGGTATTCCTTGGCCAGCCAGGAGCGGCAGTGCCGTTGGGCCTCGTGGCGGGGGTGGATGGTAATGCGCGGACGCGACTCGGCGGCAAATTCGTGGGTGTAGGACGCGCCGGCCCGGTATGAGGGCACACTCGTGTAGACAGCATGATGCCCGCGGTGTTGATCCTCACAGCCGAAGAATTCGGCCCGTGCACCGGTTGTTCCAGCCGCTACGAGTGCGATTATCGAGATTATAAGCGCGCTACGGACCAATGTACGGAGCATTTCGGAAGGCCCTGCTCGTCACGCCACGGCCGAAAGGTCGCAATTCCGACCGCCGGCGTCAACCGCTTGGTGAAGCCCGACGCCTCGCCTAGAACACTGGTATGACAGGCAAATTTGCGGATTGGGCGAAGGTTTCGGCGCCATCTTTGGCCGATCTGGAGGCGATGACGGCCAACGCCTATGCCACATTGCCACAGCATTTCCGTAATCTTTGCAATGACTTAGTGATTCAGATTGACGATTTTCCCAACGAAGACGTGCTGGAAACAATGCATTGCGAGACGGAATTTGACCTGCTCGGACTGTTCCAAGGAGTGGGCTTGGCCCAGCGGGGCGAAGATACATCGGGCCTATTGCCGAATGTGATCTGGCTCTATCGCCGTCCAATCCTCGATTATTGGGCCGAGCATGACGATACACTCGGCGCGATCGTCACCCACGTTCTCGTCCATGAGATCGGCCACCATTTCGGCCTGTCGGACGATGATATGCAGGCAATCGAGGACAGCCTCGATTGAATCGGGCTTTCGCCGCGCAGAGCTTGCCGCTAAACCGTTGCCGTCACAGAAAGCCGGATCGTCATGGAAAAGTTCACCACCCTCGAAGGCGTCGCCGCGCCCTTGAAGCAGATCAATGTCGATACCGACATGGTGATCCCCAAGCAATATCTCAAAACCATCAAGCGCACCGGCCTGGCCAAGGGCCTGTTCGCGGAAGCGCGCTACAAGGACGATGGCAGCGAGAATCCGGATTTCGTGCTCAACAAGCCGGCCTATCGCAAGGCAAAAATTTTGGTCGCCGGCGATAATTTCGGCTGCGGCTCCTCGCGCGAGCACGCGCCCTGGGCGCTGATGGATTTCGGTATTCGCTGCGTGATCTCGACCTCGTTCGGCGATATTTTCTACAACAATTGTTTCAAGAACGGCGTGCTGCCGATCCGCGTCAGCCCCGAGGATCTGGAGAAGCTGTTTGACGATGCCGACCGCGGCGCCAACGCCACGCTCTCGATCGACCTGGAGAAACAGGAAATCCGCGGGCCCGACGGCGGCACGGTCAAGTTCGAGATCGACAGCTTCCGCAAGCACTGCATGCTCAACGGCCTCGACGACATCGGATTGACCAAGCAGAAACAGGGCAAGATCGCCAGCTACGAAGAGAAAGCCAAAGCGGCGCGGCCGTGGGCGTGATTTAATTCACTGCGCGGCAATCGCGTCGGCGATTGCGATAGTACGCACGGCCATCTCGGCGTGCAGCCGCTCGACCATGCGGCCGTCGATAGAGACCACGCCTCGGCCCTGGTTCTCCGGTAATTCGAAGGCGGCGATCATCGTTCGCGCCCAGGCCACTTCATCGGCGCTCGGCGAAAACGCCGTGTTGCATGGCTCGATCTGATTTGGATGAATGAGCGTCTTGCCGTCGAAGCCAAGCTCGGCACCCTGCTTGCACTCGATCACAAAGCCGTCGGAATTGCCGATGTCGTTATAAACGCCGTCGAGAATGTCGATGCCGTAGATGCGCGCGGCCGCCAAGCACAAAGTCAGCCAAGGCAGCATCGGCGCGCGGCCGGGCATCAGGCGTGCGCGGGTGTCTTTGGCAAGATCGTTGGTACCCATGACGAAACCAACCAAACGCGACTCGGAATCGGCGGCTTCGGCGGCGATCGACAGGATGTTGAAGAGGGCGAGCGGCGTCTCGATCATCGCCCAGACCCGGATTTTCTGGTCGGCGCGCGTATCCATCAAGCGCTGCCCGATCAGTTCGAGGGTGCCCGGCGTAGACACTTTCGGAATCAGGATCGCGTCGGGTACCGCGTGGATCGCCGCATCGAGGTCGTCGGCATGCCAAGGGGTATCAACGCCGTTGACACGAATGAACACTTCGCGCCGGCCGAAGCCGCCGGTCTTGACCGCGTCGGTAACCTGCTTACGCGCCGCTTCTTTCGCGTCGGGCGCCACCGAATCTTCGAGGTCGAGGATAATGCCGTCGGCGGCAAGCGTCTTTGCTTTTTCCAGCGCGCGGGGGTTGGAGCCCGGCATGTAAAGCACGCTTCGGCGCGGACGAAAGCCCATGCCGCCGACTTTATCCGGCAGCGGCAAACTGGCAAGCGGGCGGGAGCGCTTTAAATTAGTCAACGGCCCGATGGCGCGAGCCTACGCTCCAGCCGCGCCTGATCCCCGGGCTTGATGATGCGGTAGAGCTGGAAGCGGTCGCCGTCGGCGATGAGCTTGAGCCGCCCGGGATCGGGATTGGGCGTCTCGTCCTCGGTAAAGAGAACGTAGAGATAATCGAACTTGGTCCAATTCAGCCAGAACCCCGGCGTGGCGGGGCGCGGGTGATCGGCGGCGACGACCAGCTGTGCAGTCGAAGGCGGCGTGCCGTCGTGCGCATCGACATAATCGAGATATTCGGGACGCGCATGCAGCACCTGCTTACCGGCCACGGTGAAATCCGTGGTCACCAGCGCCGAGCGATCGATCGTGGCGATGCTGGCGGCGTGCACGAGGCCAAGATCGCGCACGTCTTCACCGGACGCGCGGTCGGCGTAAGCGACGAACACTTTCGATCCGGGCGCAATGCGCCGCACCGACGTCTTGAACTCAGTCGTCGAATCCGACAATTGCGACCAGTTCATGTCGATCTCGAGTACGCGGCCCGCGATGAGTACGATGCACACCACCATGAAGGCACGCCGCACCAGCCGGCGGCGCAATTCCAGATCGCCGCAAGCAAAAAGCATGAAGACAACGCCAAGCGGCACGCGCTGGTCGGCCATGTAGGTATCGAACATGACGCGTGGCAGCGCGAGATAGACCGCGGCGCCCACGCCGATCAATGTCCAGACGAAGGGGTGAAAATGCAGCACGCGATGACGGATCGCCCAAACCATGCTGGCGGCCATCACGCCGATGAGCGCCAAGGCCGCGATATCGGAATAATCGGAGAACACATACATCAGCCCGTCGGTTTTGCCGCGCTGGTCCCAAAAAGTCAGCGACAGCAGATTCATCGTCGGACTGGCGTAAAGCAGCGGGACCGCGGCAAGGAACGGCAAGCCGCTGGCGACGAATTCGGCGATACGGAGCGCCCATGGCTCGGACCGCTGCTGCCACAGGCGTGTGAGCTCGAACGCGAGCAGCCCGATGCCGTAAATGCCCAGCGCCGACAGATGGCAAAAGAATATGATAACGACGCAAGCCGTCGACAGCCCAAAGCGGATCGGCCACATGCGCTCGCGCACGGCTACCCAGCCCGCCAGCGCCCAGAGCGCGACGCCGATGCCGAAAATGTAATTCATCAGCCCGACGAGAAAGACGTAGTTGTAGAGCAGCGGAAAGGCGAGCAGCGGAAAGGCGGTCCAGCGCCCGATCAGCGCCCGATTCAATATCAGGATTCCCGATATGATCAGCGCGAACATGCCGACCATGTAAACCTGCCCGGCGATGTAAATGTTCATGACCCGCGCCAGCACCGGCACAACAAAGTCCATGATCAAATTGGGTATGACCTGCCAGTCGATTTCATAGAAGCGCGCGAGCTGCGGGTTGTCCTTGATCGTCGCGATCACCTGCATGCGCGCCAGATGATTGACGTAGTCCGACAGTGGCGGCAGCGGGTGCGTCCAGATCGGGATCGATATGAGGAGAGTGAATGCGGCGAACAACACGCCGATCTGCGGCGGCGAAAAACCGGGCGTCCGGTGCCGCCAGATTTGCGGATCGGCCATGACGGGCTTGTTGGGCGAGAGCATTTGCGGTCTGATTCTCTTTTGTTATCAATGCTCGATAACACCTGAACAAGCGATGAATGTGGCCGGCCGGCGCCGGGTCTTGCGGCTTGCCTGACCGTCGATAGTTAAGGATGCGCCTTATGCCCGGACGCCTTGCGGCACCGGGCATAAGGCTTGCTTCGTTCCATCTGCTGTGAAAAGGAACGGGCCATATCGGACTTAAGGATAATGAAGTTTCCGCAAAGCTTGATCGACGGTTACAGCGCTTTTGCCGCCGGGCGCCTGCGCACCGAGCAAGACCGCTACCGCGAACTCGCAGAAACCGGGCAGCGCCCGGAAATTATGGTGATCGGCTGCTGCGACTCGCGTTGCGCCCCCGAGGCGATCTTCAATGCACGGCCCGGCGAACTGTTCGTCGTCCGGAATATCGGCAACATCGTCCCGCCCTATGCGCCCGATGCACAGGCACACGGCGTTTCCGCCGCGCTGGAATTCGGCGTCATGGCGCTGAAGGTCAAGCATATCGTCGTGCTGGGCCACGCCCAATGCGGCGGCGTGCAGGCGTTCGCTGAAGACGCCGCGCCGCTGACGCCCAGCGACTTCATCGGCAAGTGGATGTCGCTGATGGCGCCGGCCGCCGAACGCGTGGGAGCGCGCGATACCATGACGCCAGCCGAATATATCGGCAGACTGGAACGCGCTTCGGTGCTCAACAGCCTCGACAATCTTATGACGTTTCCGCGCCTCGCCAAATTGATCGAGAAAGGGGACGTCACGACGCACGGCGCCTATTTCGGCGTCGCCAGTGGCGATCTCTCGGTGTTGGACAAGACAAGCGGCAAATTCGTGCCGATTGAACGCGCGAGTGCGGTCAGAGTGCCCAGGTTTTAGTTCCAGCCGTCGTCCCGGCCGAGCGAAGCGAGAGCCGGGACCCAGTACTCCGTGCCCTATCGATTGGCTGCGGCGTACTGGGTCCCCGCTTTCGCGGGGACGACGCAGATAACTACGCCGCCTTCTTTTTCGCCTGGATCAGCTTGCGGCCGATCAGGGTTTCCGCGATCTGGATGGCGTTGAGCGCCGCGCCTTTGCGTAGATTGTCCGAGACCACCCACATCTGCAGGCCGTTATCGACCGTGGGATCGGTGCGGATGCGGCTGATATAGGTCGCGTCCTCACCGACGCATTCATAGGGCGTCACGTAGCCGCCGGGCTCGTGCTTGTCGATCACCAGACAGCCGGGCGCGCTGCGCAGAATGGTACGCGCTTCCTCAACGCTGATCGGCTTCTCGAATTCGACGTTCACGGCTTCCGAATGGCCGACGAATACCGGCACGCGCACGCAGGTCGCGGTGAGCTTGATTTTGGGATCAAGAATTTTCTTGGTCTCCATCATCATCTTCCACTCTTCTTTGGTGTAACCGTCCTCCATGAACACGTCTATTTCCGGAATGACGTTGAATGCAATGCGCTTGGGAAATTTCTTGTTCGCGATTTCGCCGAGCGTGAACACCGCCTTGGACTGCGTGAACAATTCGTCCATCGCGTCCTTGCCGGCGCCCGACACCGACTGATATGTCGCCACAACCACGCGTTTGATCGTCGCTTTATCGTGCAGCGGCTTGAGTGCGACGACGAGTTGCGCGGTTGAGCAGTTCGGATTGGCGATGATGTTCTTCTTGGTGAAGCCGGCGATCGCGGCGGCGTTCACTTCCGGCACGATCAGCGGCACGTCCGGGTCCATGCGCCAAGCCGACGAATTGTCGATCACCACGGCGCCGGCGGCTGCGATCTTGGGCGACCATTCCTTCGACACCGCGCCGCCCGCCGACATCAGGCAGATATCGACGTCGGAAAAATCATAATGGTCGAGCGCCTTCACCTTCAGCGTCTTGTCGCCGAACGAGGCCTCAACGCCCACGCTCTTGCGCGAGGCGAGCGCCACGACTTCGTCGGCGGGGAAATTCCGCTCAGCCAGAATGGCGAGCATTTCGCGCCCGACATTGCCGGTGGCACCCACCACGGCGACCTTGTAACCCATCGTTAACTCTCCAGAACGATTTCACCGGCGAGACACGCGCCGACACAACCGGATCGCAGTGCTTCTAGGCGAGAACAACAGCCAAGACAACGGCGGCCCGCTGGAGCTTGACGGTCCTGCACCCGGCCCTGCACTCATGGCGCGAGGAACTGCCCGCAACCTTGGTGCGCGTCTGCGCCTATCTATGCGGAATCGGGCTGCTTTCCATTGCCGCGGCGGAGTTTTTTCAATCGACGCCGATAATCGAACCGATCAAACCGGCGCATCGATCGGAATGGATCGCCATCGAGCGTCCGCTCGCAGCCTTCGCCCTCGATATTCCGGAAGCAACCGGCGTGCCCGTGAGTTATGTCATTCGCCGCCACGCCGAAGGCGGCGGTCGCAAGGACACCCTCAGTCTGGGCGAACCGCAGAGTGCCACACCTTTTCTTCAGGTCGAAATCTACCGGCCCGGCCGGGAGATCAGCCGTTTCGCCGAGGTGCAAGACGATCTTGCAGCGCGCGCCGCCGAAGCGGGCTTGATCACCGCGCAGCACCAGGACGACCTGCTGCCGAGCAAATTTGGCGCGCTGTCGATTCTTGCCTTCGACGTGACAACCCCCAGCCTGCGTCACTGCCTCGGCTTTTTGCGCAATTTCGATGATCCGCAACTACAATTGTCCGGACGGTTCTGCCAAGGCTCTGGTTATGTCGACCGCTCGACACTTGCCTGTGCGCTCGACCGGCTGACGTTGCTCGCGGCCGCAAGCGAGCCGAAGATCGGCGCGCTATTCGCGCGCGCTGAACTTAACCGTCATTTCTGCGGAGAGCATGACCCGATCATTGCGCCGACGCCCAAATACAAATTGCTTTGGCAGGCGCTCGCCACCCGCCCGGAGCAGCGCCGCATCGGCCGCTAGGCGGCGTCGGCTTTCAAGCAAGTGTCTCTCGCCGAAACTACGCTGCGGCGCGGAATCGAATTTGCGCCTCCCCCGCGCAAAGGCGATTGACGGTCACGGAAAATCGGCGGATCGTATTTTTGCATGACTTAAGTGAAGCCGCCGGCGATGGCCGGGCCGGCTGACGATTGCCTCTGGGGAGAGGAAAAGATGATCACACGACGTCACCTGCTTGGGACGGCGGGCGCAGGCGCCGCGCTCGCGGTATCCGGATTGCCGAAATTCCCGGTGGCCGAGGCGGCCGTTGCTTTGTCGCCCGGCGTGCCCGAAGGCGTCGGCACTTACGTCACCATGGGCACGCTGCCCGGCAAGAAGCCGCTCATTCAGCTTGCCGACCGCCCGCCGAATTACGAAGCACCGCTCGAATATTTCCGCACGCCGATCACGCCGAACGACCAGTTCTTCGTGCGCTATCACCTCGCCGATATTCCGGAAATCAAAGTCGAAGACTACCGGATTTCTGTCGGCGGCGACGGCGCCAACGGCCAGGCCGAACTGACGCTCGCCGACCTGAAGGCGATGCCGGCGATCGAAGTGGTCGCCGTCAATCAGTGCTCAGGCAACCGGCGCGGGCTGTCGACACCGCACGTTGCGGGCGTTGAATGGGGCTACGGCGCCATGGGTTGCGCGCGCTGGAAAGGCGCGCGGCTCAAAGACGTGCTCGACAAGGTCGGATTGAAGAAAGAGACGATCGAGGTCTCCTACGGCGGTGCCGACGGTCCCGTGGTCGACAAGACGCCGGACTTCGCCAAAAGCATTCCGGTCTGGAAAGCGGTCGATGAGTCGACGATTATCGCCTACGAGATGAATGGCGCGCCGCTGCCGCATTTCAACGGCTTTCCCGCGCGCGTTGTCGTGCCCGGCTGGACCGGCACGTACTGGATGAAACACGTCAACGCTATTACGGCGCTAACCAAGCCGCTAACGAACTTCTGGATGAATCCGGCCTACCGCATTCCCGTCGGCATGTTCCCGATAGCCGCGCGCTTCACATCGCAGGAATATGCGCCGAACACGCCGATCACCGAGATGGTGGTCAATTCGCTCATCACCAGCCATCGCGACAACGACAAGATTTCGCGTGGCAAGACGACCGTGAGTGGCCTCGCTTGGGACGGCGGCTACGGAATCACCACCGTCGAGGTTTCGACCGACGGCGGCAAAAAGTGGTCGCCGGCGGCGCTCGGCGAAGACCTCGGCAAATTCGCGTTCCGGCCGTGGAGTTTCGAACTGCGCGCCAGGCGCGGCACGAATACGGTTCTGGTGAACGCGACGAACAAGATCGGGCAGACGCAGGTTTCGGCGCTGCTCTTCAACGGAGCCGGCTACCACAACAACGTGATGCAAAGCATCACGCTGCACGCGGCTTGAGGAGGGCAGCATGCGAACCTTTGCCATCGCTTTTGTCGCCGTGCTGGTCGCCGTCCCGGCGCTCGCCGACGAACAGAAAATCGAACTGAAAAAGGCCGACGGCGTCGACAAGGTGGAAGCCAATTGCCAAGCCTGCCATACGCTCGCTTATATCCCGATGAACTCGAAATTTCTCAATGCCGCCGGGTGGAGCGCTGAGGTGACCAAAATGGTCAAGGCTTACGGCGCGCCGATCGACGATGGCGATGCCAAGGCGATCGCCGACTACCTGGCGAAGAATTACGGAAGCTGAACTTGCTGCAAATTGTGTTGAATCGGCCCTGCCGCGGCGGCGGGGCCGTTTTTTAATGATTTGCCGGCAACAACTGTCTGTGATTTGACCTGTCGCAGCGAACCGAACCCAGCTACACTGCGTTGCAACTAAGGGCGATCGGCGAGGAATCCATGCGTCTGAAAGTCGTTTTCACCGCGTTTGCAGTTGTCGCCGCAACGGCCTTGTTGGCCCTGCCGGCCGGCGCCGCGCCGAAGAAGAAGGTTACGATCAACGATACACGTGGGCACACGGTGTTCACCAGCCGCGACGAGGACGGCAAGACGCGCACCCGCATCATTATCCAAAAGCGGTCCTATCTCGATCCGGGAACCGAGACCTTCCCCGGCGAGAATACCGGCAACGACTACGTACAAATGCCGGGCCAGCACGCCTCAAGCGTGCTCGACCACACGGTCGCCGGCAACAGCCAATCGGCATTGCCCGGCGCGTTCACGCTGCCGTTCAAGAGCAATCCCTGGATCGGCTATTAGGCCGCGAGCGATTCCAACTCCGCCAGGATCGCGTCGCCCATTTCTGTAGTGCTGACGACGCTCGTGCCCTCCGACTTGATGTCGGCGGTGCGCAGACCCTTGCCCAGCGTAGCGGCAATGGCCTGGTCGATCTGATCTGCTTGCTTGCCCAGATTGAACGAATAACGCAGCGCCATGCCGAACGACGCGATCATGGCGATCGGGTTGGCAATACCCTTGCCGGCGATGTCGGGGGCCGAGCCGTGGACCGGCTCATAAAGCGCCTTGCGCTTGCGCGTCTTCGCATCGACCTCGCCCAGCGACGCCGACGGCAACATGCCGAGCGATCCGGTCAAGGTCGCGGCGATGTCGGAGAGCATGTCACCGAACAGGTTGTCGGTGACGATGACGTCGAACTGTTTGGGCTGGCGCACCAGCTGCATGCCGCCGGCATCCGCCAGCATGTGTTCGAGCTGCACGTCCTTGTATTCGCGCGCGTGCAGCGCCGTCGTCACCTCATTCCACAACACGCCCGACTTCATCACGTTGCGCTTTTCCATCGATGTCACCTTGTTGCGCCGCTTGCGCGCGAGCTCGAAGGCGACGCGATCGATGCGCTCGATCTCGTAGGTGTCGTAGACTTGCGTATCGATCGCGCGCTTCTGGCCGTTGCCGAGATCGGTGATGGTCTTCGGCTCGCCGAAATAAACGCCACCGGTCAATTCACGCAGGATGATGATGTCGAGGCCCTCAACGAGCTCGCGCTTGAGCGAGGAGGAATTGGCAAGCGCGGGATAGACGATGGCCGGGCGCACATTGGCGTAGAGATCGAGATCCTTGCGCAGCCGCAATAATCCCGCCTCCGGCCGCACCTCATAGGCGACCTTGTCCCATTTCGGGCCGCCCACGGCGCCGAAAATCACGGCGTCGGCGGCTTTCGCCTTCGCCATGGTTTCATCGGTAATGGCAGCGCCGTGCGCATCGTAGCAGCAGCCGCCGACAAGGGCTTCTTCGGTCTTGAACTTGTCGGGGCCTTTTTTGTTGAAGAAATCGATAACGCGTTTTGCCTGCGCCATTACTTCCGGGCCGATGCCGTCGCCGGGGAGAAGAAGAAGATTGTGACTCGCCATTTGTTATGCCTCACCGTTACCGATCTTGCGCGAATTGCTAAAGGTCCGCGCCGCGAATGGCAAGGCGGTGCGTCCGGACAAAGTGAGATTCAGAATGCGATTTTTACGCCGCCCCGGCCGCTGATGACCGAGCTCGAGTCGGAAAAGCGCATATATTCGATCGAGCCAAACAGGGTCGTGCGGCCCGACCGCCACTCGATGCCGGCGCCGCCGAAACCGCCGATCACGCTGTCCTTGCCCGGCGTCGCGAACGGAATCTCCTGGCCGAGCAGCGTTGCGTCGATATCGGCGCCATCGATGCGTTGCACTCCGATGGCCCCGCCAAAAACGCTTGCCACCAACACCCGACCCGGCGCGATGGCCCGCTGGCTCGACAGCGTGAGCTGCGCGCGCTCTTCGGTGTTCTGCGTGTTGCGGCCGGCGACCGACAGGTTCGCCGTAGAGCCGGTTTCGGTATAGGGATCGTAGGCCGCGAACAGGTAGCGCAGATTGACGCTCGGCGTGAGCGTGTAGAAGGCGCCGTGCAGCAAGCCCAGCGGAATACGGAGCGCGACAGTCGCTTCGGGGCTGAAATACGTGCTGCCATAACTTGCGGTTGCCGTCTCCAGACCGCCGGGCAAGAGGTTGTTATTGATATTGCGGTTCGACTCGTTGGCCGAGTGGCCGCCCTGCATCGCTCCCTGCAACATCAGGATGCCGTGGGAGTAACGCGCGTACGTGCCGGCGAACGCCGTATCGCTTTTGCCATTTCCATAATTGAGATCGATGCTGCTGCGGCTCTCCCCGGCGCCGGCGAAAACGCCGATCTGCAGGTGTTCCCTCGCCTGCTTTTCAACTCCGAGCATCCCGCCGTAAAACTGGTTTTGCACGTGCTGCAAGATTCCGTCGGCCGGCTGATCGCGCGTGCCGGCAAAGCCGCGCGCCCACACCGACCAGCCATTGTCATAGTTCGCGGTCGAGTTGGCAAAAGCTCCGCGATCGTTGGCGTAGGCGGACAGACCGGGGATGCCCGCAAACGCCTCCTCAATGCGCGACCGGGCATCGTCGGCGCGACCGGAAAAAGCCATAGCCTGCGCGACGGGAGCATCCTGTCCCTCAATCACCGGAATGACCGAAGAAACGCTGCGGGAAAAATCCATCAGATTGCGATCGATCATGGCGAACGGCGTCGGATCGACGCTCGCCACCCGATTGCCCAGCACGGCGAAAGGCACTCTTCCTGTGACCGTTGTACCGGCGAGCGTGTTGAAGGTCAGATTGAGATTGCCGGTGTCGGCATTGACGGTATTGGCGGCCCCCGCGGTGAAATTGATGCCGCCGACAATGAACGAGCCGGGCAGCAGCGTCAGCGTAGTCGGGGCGGGAAAATTGAACGAGATCGCCGTTCCGCCGGGATTGCTGATCGTGCCGGAGTTGACGAGCGTCTGGCTCGTCTGCCCGGACACGACGACTTGTCCGAACACCGCACCGGAATTGATCGCGATTGCCTTCCCGGTCGGCGCGGCCGCCGTCAGCGATCCGGCCGTGCCGTAATTCGCCGCCGTCGCAGTGCCGAAGACCGCCAATGCCTGCATGTTGCCGCCGACGAATCCATAGCTTGTAACAGTCGCATCGCCGCCGACGGCTGAGGTTGCGTTTATGAAGCTGCCGATCCGGCCGTAATTCGCGACGACCACGGCGCCGCCGCTCGCTGTAAGCGTGCTAATGCTGGTGCCGACCGAGCCCCAGTTGGTCGTCGTGGCCGGGCCATTGCCTATGGCCGTCGTCGAAATGGACGTCCCGACCGATCCGGAATTCATCGTTG
>Ga0208220_1000792_pt1 | contig 13173 bp, 15 predicted proteins | sample NGESurdeep092012_9_FD_184484 | JGI IMG/M metagenome (GOLD analysis project Ga0208220, IMG submission 184484) | Arctic peat soil microbial communities from Barrow, Alaska - NGEE Surface sample F53-1 deep-092012 (SPAdes) | ecosystem: Environmental > Terrestrial > Soil > Wetlands > Peat ... | reverse complement strand
AGTTGTTCTTCGCAGGGTCGCAGAAGCGGCCGCCGCAACTCAAATCGAGACCAAACGGAATCGACATTTGTTCATTCATCATCAATGACTTACACTGTCCGATTACGCAAACGTTGGGACACTACTGTGTTTACCTGCTGAATGATTGCGGAAACGCAGAGCGCCTGAAGGCGTTCATGGGCGATAGCATCCGCTATTGCCACGGCTTTAAGAAATGGCTCGAATGGAACGGAAAACGATGGGTAATTGATAACACTGACCAGATTCTTAGGCTGGGCAAGAGCACGATTCTCGAGTTCCTCCGCCAAGCGGTGAATGCAAAGCATGAGGCGGCCGAAAAGTTCGCGCGGCAGTCGCTCGACGCGCGCCGGCTCAACGCGATGATCAGCCTGACGGAGTGCGAGTTGCCAGTGCTTGCAGATGAACTCGATACAGGTCCGTATCTCCTCAATTTCCGCAACGGCACGGTCGATCTTCGGACGGGTAATCTTAGCGACCATAATCGCGCGGATTTCATCACCAAATTCATCGATCAGAACTACGAGCCTAAGGCGGATTGCCCACCAGCTTTTCTGGCAACTCTGACTCGCTTGATGGGGGGTGGACCCGACGCCTCCGAGGCTGAACTTCAGCGGTCAGAGGGATTAGTCAGTCATCTGCAAAAGGCTATCGGATACTCGGCAACTGGGATCACCTCCGAGAAGGTGGTTTTTGTGGTTTTCGGAAGCGGAAACAACGGCAAGACCACAATTCTGATCACTATATTTCGCTGCTTAGGCGACTACTGCGGTGTGGTGCTCGTTGATTCGATTATGTCCAGGCAGGAGAACAACAATGCTTCGGCGGACATTGCGGATCTGCGCGGCGCGAGGTTCGTGATGACCTCGGAGACCGAGGAAGGGCAGCGTTTGGCTGAAGGAAAGCTAAAACGCCTTACTCAGGGAATCGCCGGCGGCAAAATCAAGGCTTGCCGCAAGTATGAGAACCCCATCGAGTTCACAGAGACGCACAAGCTTTGGATGGATTGCAATCATAAACCGGTTGTCCGCGGCACGGATGCTGGGATCTGGAATCGCATTCACCTAATCCCCTTTACCGTGACGATTCCGGCGGACGAAATAGATCGCGAGCTACCAGCGAAGCTGATGTCGGAAGCTCCCGGCATTCTGGCGTGGATTGTCACTGGTGCGGGTCGCTGGTTTCGCGAAGGGCTTGGCAGACCACCAGAGGTGGCTGAAGCTGTTCGTAAATATCGCGAAGAGATGGATCAGATTGGACGATTCGTTGCCGAGTGTTGCATCGTGGCCGAATTTGTAAGCGCCAAAGCGCGGCAGCTTTATATGGCGTACCGGAAGTGGGCCGAGGAAGCCGGCGAATCCTTTGTAACGGAGACGGCGTTCGGTTTAAGGCTGAAAGAGCGCAACTTTGTTAGCAGGCATACGGAACATGGCGGACGGTATGACGGTATCGGGCTCCGTGCCTGACGGCTTCTGACGGGTTTATATGACAACTACTCTCACGCATGGCGGAAAGGGACTCAATCCTGATGGGTTTTATTCCCGTTCTGATGGGTTTGACATGTTTTTCTCAGAACAAAGTACAACGCGTGTATGGAAGGAGTTTATAGAAAACCAGTCAGGACTCGTCATCCCGTCAGCCTCCTGTCTTTCCCTCCTCGCGTGCTAACCCATGACACAGCAGAAACTTCACTTCCGAGGCAGCCGAACGAGCTTCGCCGACAAGCTGCGCGACTACGACACACGAAATCTGGACTGCGCCCGGATCGTCTTGGCCAATCGACGGCAGTACGAGAAACCCGGCTATGGGTGCGCGGTTATTTGGGCGCAGATGGTAATCGCCCGGCTTGGAACCTTAGCCGAACGGGAGCAGGTCGCATGAGAATGCACGAAGTGTACAGCCTGATCTGCTGGTCCTGCGAGAACGCGATTGAGATTCCCTGCAAGGACCCGCATGTTTGTCCTCGATGTGGAGTGAAGCTGGTCATCGAGTTCCGGCCGGCAGAAGGGGTAACAAAGGCTAACCGTTTTCCGCGCAATACGCGCGCGCGATAGATCCGGAGAAGCTGAATAAACTTATGCATTTAGATCTGAAAATTGAACACGAGCAGAACGGAGAGCGCCGTATGAGTAAGCAGGCTGAGCCAAACGATATGGGCCAGAATACGGGCCGGCCAAGTATTTTCAGTGAAGAGATGGCTGCCTCGATCTGTAAACGCCTCGCGGACGGAGAAACACTACGAGCTGTCTGTCGAGACGAGGGGTTTCCCTCAGAATCGACCGTTCGCGGGTGGGTGCTTGAGGATCGGGAAGGTTTTGGGGCTCAGTACATGCAGGCGCGGGATCTTGGGCTGGATTCGATAGCCGACGAGTTATTTGAAATCGCAGATGACGGTAGAAATGACTGGATGCAGCGGTTGGATGAAGACGGCAAGTCCCTTGGATGGCAATTGAATGGCGAACATGTACAGCGCTCAAGGGTTCGACTGGATATCCGAAAGTGGTATCTGTCCAAACTTGCACCGAAGAAATACGGCGAGATAGCAGAGCTTCAACGCGCGCAGGGGACGACGATCAACATCACAATTTTGCAAAAAAGCCTGACGACAATTTTGGCCGCGAGTCCGGAGGATTTCGCAGCGTTCTTCGCCCAATTGCTGAACAAAGCGACTGACGCTCAATTGCAGGCGGCAAATCTTGCGGCCCAGCAGGGCGAAGGACTCTTGTTAGCGCCGCCGCCCGGAGAGAACTAGAATTCAGCTTTTCAGAAGAGGACCAGATGACGAAACAACAGATTGCAGAAGTAGCAGCACCCACCGCAGCGGACTTGCGGTCGCAGCTGAACCGACTTGAGGCCGACAAGGGCGATCTCGAGAGTAGGCTATTGACGGCTCAGAACGTAGCGCTCGACATTCGCGCGACCTATGAGCGGGGCGCGCGGAAGTTTGCTTTGAAACAGGGCCCGCTGCCCGACCGCGCCGCTTTGGCTGCTGCCGACTGCGTTGTGGAAGGGTTGCGGCTTCTTGTCCAGGATCAAGAAACTGCGATCACCGCACTTACCGAAGAGTTGGCCGCTGCCGAAAAACAGGAACAGATTGCCGCTGAGGCGGATCGGTTGGAGGGCCTTCTGCTCCAGGCAAGAAGGGAATTCCGAGATCTCGAAGCCGCCCAGGACAGACTAAGAAAGGCCTTCAGGCGTCTGGAGACAACCAGCTGGAGCGATGTAAACAAGCAGTCGGCCATTGACGAGCGCAGGGCGGCTGAAGCTGCTCGTGACGAAGTTCGCCGGCTCTTAGAGCAGACTTTGATTCGGCTTCGTGTGCCGTGGCTCACCGAGGCGAGCGAGCGGAGCGCAAAGGAAGAAGCCGATCGGCTTGGCTGGCGAAGTCGGGAACTCGTGGCTAGCTGAGGGTGCCCGTTTTTTGGGTTACGACAATCGGGAGTTATCGCACCATGAACAAAGTCACAAAACGAGGTAAGCGCCCTTCATCCCGAGCTATAGAGACGGAAGAAGTGGAAGTCAACGGCCAGAGATTCGTGATCGCGCCGTTGACCGTTCGCCAGGTAAACGAGTTGGTTCAGCTTCCCCGAACCTCGACGCAAGAGATCAAGGCATTCGGCCTCCGGTTAATCACCGATTCCTTGAATAACGCCGGAAAGAGCCATCACACCCCGGACGCGATCGCGACCCTGATCGACCTTCAGGAACCAGCAATCGGTTGCGACTACGCGGCGGTACTAGCAGGAATGCGCACATACGCCCATCTGTGCGTAAGGGTTCTGGACCTGACTGGGCTGGAGTCGAGTGGCTTTGCGGCGATGATGGCTCAACTGGAAACGGGCGCAGCAACTCAATCGCTTAAGCACGTGAACTGACGAAATATCGGAACGAGAGGGATAATACCATGGCAGACCAGGATTTTATAAGAATTGGAACCGTAGTAGATGTATCCGGCTTGCAGTCTGGCATGGCGCAAGCCGTCCAGGTCAACAAGGCCGGTCTCGATCAACTCAAGGCGGATTACGCCGCTGCCGCTACTGAAGTAAAGCAGGCGGCTGAGCGTCTCGCCGATGGCCAAGTGCAGCTCGGAAGAGCCGCCGCGGCCGGGAACGAGCAGGCCGTTGCGGTTATCAAGCAGCTTGAGACGAAACTGGGAAGCGATGCGGCAGAACAGGCCCGGCTCTCCGCTGCCGTCAAGGGAACAAGCTCAGCCCTTCTCGAAGAGTCGGCCGCTGCTACAGCAGCCGCCGCATCCGTCAGCCGATCCTTCTCCGGTTCTTATCAGAATGCCCGGCTGCTCGGCGCGGAACTGATGAACAGTCCCTATGGCGTGGTCCGTGGGCTCGCTATTACTGCCGCGCAATCGGAGACGCTGGGTCCGATCCTGCGGGCGGCGTTTCCAGTTATCGGAGCTGTGGCACTCGCAGAAGTGCTTTACGACGTCAGCACGAAGGCATACGAGCTCTACCAAAACTTCGTAAAACTGAAGGGTGTCGAGGAGGAGGTACAGCAAGTCGAGGAACGGCTGGGGAATGCGACCGTAGCAGCCTGGGAAAAGACACAAAGGCTGGCGGCTGAACACCTGAAGAACATCGGCGAGTACGCGAAAGCCGCTCAGATGGACGTGGCGACGCTCCAAAGCACGCCGATCAACCTTGGGGAATTTCTCAAAACTGAAGATATCGACAAAAAGCTGAAACAACTTCCAGACGGCATGCGCGAGGAACTGAAGCGCACATTTACCAGCATCCTCCCCAGCGACATCGACGCACTTTCGGCACGGCTTAAGGCCGGAGTATCCAGCGCCAACGCTGAGATAGCAAAGCTGAGTGCGGCATCCAAGGTGGAATCAGCAGCCGGGGGTGAGTATGGGCCATCCGGGGCGCTTGTCTCTGGAGTCCTGGACGAGCGCGGCATTAACCAGCAGAAGAACTACGCCGAACTTTACTCCGGGTTGCTGCAAATGCTGCAACAGAAACAGGACGAGTTCAAGAATCAGACCGTAGTCGCAGGGGATAGCGTCAAGGGGGCGTACAGGCAGCAGGCCAACGCGGCTATCGATGCCGCCAATGAAGCCGCTCAAGCCGTTCGTCAGAAGGAATCCGATCTGCGCCAGGCCGATCAGAATGCACTCACCGATCTGCGCCTTGCGGATCGTCAGAAGGGCGACACCGAACACGAATATGTGGCCGACAAGCTCGTTATGCTGGCGCTACAGTTGTCCGGCGAGATGGCCTACGGGGATCGCGTTCGCGAAATCCGCTCGGAGATCGCGGCAAGTCAGGACGAGTATGCCAACAAACAAAGGGAGGCTCTCGAAAAGGCCGCGGCGGCAACTCAGGAGCAGGTAAAAAAAGAGGCCGAGTACCAGGAGAAACTCCGGGAGATCGCTAAGGACTCTGAAAAGATCTGGCAGAGCATTGTCGCTGCTGAGGCGAAGGCTACTGCGGATCAGGCACGCGCAAGGGCCACGGGCCAGGAGGAAAGCCGCGTCGGAGGCCTCGAAAGTCAAAAGGTCGACGTAGAAGCAACGCGTACACTCGGCGCGCCAAAGATCAGCCTTAATCCTTTCTCGGGGGGCGAGGCCGAGCTTGCCCAGCAGCAGGAGCGGGCGCTTGATGAAGCGGTCCTTAAGGCGCGTATGGACCTGGCGAAGCAGCTCGCGGATATTGACAAGCAGGTCGCAGACATCACCGGAAGTGAAGAAGCGCAAAACAAGTACCGGGAGGATCTGAACAAGCTGCTTCAGCTTCAGCAGCAATATGGTCTGCAAGTCAAGCAGGACCAAATCAAGACCCTTCAGGAAACGGAAGCCGGTTACAAGCAATACTTCAACACGATCACGAACGACTTCCAGAGTGCCGTTGATAAGTGGATTCGCACAGGTAAAGGCTTTCCGGCAGCCATGCAGAATATGGGCGCCGATCTTGTCGTGCAGATGGCGAATCACTTCATCCAGATCGGATTGAAGTGGGCAGAAACCTGGGCGCTCAATAGGATTATCGCCCTGACCGGAATGGCGAATATCGTAACCGCTCAGACCGCCTCCCAAACCGCGCAAGCGGCAACGGAGGCGGCGGCTAAAGCCACAGCCGCAGCCGAGGCAGCCGCGATTAACTTCTCGCAAGTGGAGGGCCTGGCTGCCGTAGCCGGCGCAGCCGCCTTCGCCTCGACCGCCGCCATTCCGATCGTCGGACCGGCGTTAGCCCCAGCAGCAGGCGATGCGGCGTTCGCCGTGGTCATGGCAACATATGCCCCAGTGAGCACCTTCGAGGGCGGCGGCATCGTCCCGAATTCCACGACCCCTGCAATGCTGCACCCGAAGGAGATGGTATTGCCTGCCCGCTATGCCGAGCCGTTCGTCAACGCAGTGGATCATGGCGGATTCGGCGGAAGCGCCAACCCGAATATCAACATTACCCAGCACAACACGCTTTCGGGCAGCAATGACGCCGAGTTTAAGCGGCAACTGAAGAAACACGCGAAACACGCGGCGAGAGCCGCTTATGCCGGGACGCGGATGGCGAACCGGGTGTAGGGGCAAACATGATTTCCGAGCGATTACGTCAATTCGTCAGCTTCTGCGGAAAAGTCTTGGCTGGGCTTTTCCCGGATCTTCTCACGCTGGGCGGTCTCACCGTCGCAATCTCGGGTATCTGGATTCTCTCGCGGCCGGTGGCCTTTATCGGCGGCGGCATCGCGATGGTTTTTCTGGGGTTAGCTTCGAGCAGGCGTGGCTGAGGTCCAGATCATCGTCATTGAAAGGAAGGGTATATCTACGAAAAGTACACAGTCAGTGCGGTTCCTGAGCTTGAATGACGGCATCGGCCGGCCGATGTTCCTTGCGCTGGATCAGATCGCGTTTGTGGATGAGATCACCGAAGGCCGATCTGCGCGAGTCACGATGAGCAGCGGAAACGCGTTCGAGTTCAGGGTGAATCGGCAAATCGGCTGTTGGCAGCCCTGACACCGAGCCATGCCGCTGGGTCGCGGTAAACGCAACGCCGCCTGCGCACTTCAAGCTTGGGATCGCTCAGATGGTGGCAGCGTTGGTTTCTAACGTGGAGTTCTCCGGGGAAGACAAATGATACAAGAACCTTTAGGCAGATGGGCCTATATTCCGCACCCGGAGGAGATTCCGATGACTTTTCAGATTGGGATGGTGGGCGAAGACGGGGTGCTTTTGGCAAGCGATAGAGCACATGTGCGGATTGGCCACCTGCCGAGAACAACGTTTTCTGCTGAAAAAATAACGATCTGTCCTTCCGGGAACATGGCCTACTGCTGTGCTGGCGATGATTTAATGCAAACGGTAGCAGATGAGATCTGTACGCCCCGAAAGCTAGACTCCCTCTCCGCTAAGGAATTCTTCCGGCAAAACATATCGCTTGCTATGGAGAGGGTGGCAAAGGCTTGGAAGTGCCCAGGCTCTATTCTGTCAGCATCCACCCACGGAGATTCGGTGGAGCTCATAGGCATTGACATACAGGCCATAAATAACTGCCCCGATGTCAGAAAGATCGAAGACAGGGACTTTCAAGGAGATAGCATCAACGCTGCTGTATTCTTTATCGAACGTTACCTGCCGGTGAAACAGTATGTGAAGCTGCCATTGGAAGACTTGAAGCTGATAGCAGCTCACGCCGTTCTCATGGCATCCGAACTGAACCCAATCGGAATAAGCGGCCTGGATATTGTCCTGTGTCGCCCCGGAAAAGCGTTTGAAAAACTAGGGCCATCGGAAATAGAGGAATTGAAGGCGAAATCGAAGACGTTGGATTCCCAGATAGCGGCTGCTCTCATCCGGAGTGGACACACCGGCCACCCTTTTCAGACCCAGTAGTAGCTTCCGCTAACGGTAATTGTCGGAAGTCAACAGATTCACTGGTGAGTTCCGTGAGTGACTTCACAAAGATTGAACAATTCGTCGAAGAGTAGAATCTGCGGCCGGCTACCGCTAGCTTCGCGTACAACGGAAAGAATCTTGGCCTGACGAAGCTTCTTCAAAAGAGCCATGATCATTGGTTTGCTCGGGAGCCCCGGTCGATTCTCGAAATGCTTTGTTGACAAGATAGGATGCTCAAAAAGCACGTCTAGCATCGGAATGGCAAAACGCGAATGTGTCAGACCTATCACTTGCTCCTTGAGCCGTTCGTAAAGGTTGATGATCTTGCGCGCGGAATCCGTATTAGCTTCTGCTTGGGTCGTAATCGCCACAAGGAAGAACTCTATCCACCGATTCCAAGCCCCTCGTCGGCGACCGAGTGCACGTAAGTGATCGATATATTCATCTCTGTTTCGCTCGAAATACGCCGACAGGTAGAACACGGGTTTGGAAAGCAGTCCCTTTTCAAATAGGAAGAGCGGAACTAGGATTCGACCCAGCCGTCCGTTTCCATCGCTGAAAGGATGGATGATCTCGAACTGGGCGTGTACGACGGCGAGCTGGACGAGCAGATCAGGGCTCTCTTCGTGATAATGCTTCTCCCATGCGCTCAGGTATTTCTGTAGCATTAATGGATCAGGAGGCACAAAATCTGCGCGTTCAATGGGGCAACCAGGAGATCCAATCCAGTTCTGCAGTGTGCGAAACCGGCCACGTCCCTTGTCGCGACCTCGGACGCTATCGAGCAATATGTTGTGCAGTTCTAGTAGGAGGTTGAGATTGAAAGGGCGTGTTTGTAGCTCTTCCTCTGCCTGCAAGAGGGCTGCTCTGTAGTTCAAAATCTCTTGAATGTCGGACACGTGATTCTTGTCCGGGTGCCTCTCCAGCTTCAAACTTCAAGACCTCCCCAAATGTCGCTTGAGTTCCCTCTATTCTGGACGAAAGAACTGCCTCCTGCATGGTTAATGGAGACAGCAAGATCTCCGGGTCTCGAAGGCCATAAAGCACGCCGTTGAATTTGGACAGTGCTCGATTTGCTGGTCCGATCAAAGGGATAAGTGCCTTCCAGTCGATCGCCCGTATCGGTAACTCCTCTGGTGTGAATGGCTTTGAGCGGTGTAAAGCCTGCAATACACGCCTCGGTTTGTGTAAAGAAAACGGCATTTCGCTTTACACAAATATAATAGACGATCACCCGCTTGTCACAAGCTTTGGCTGGGTTTTTACAGTCCCAATGCCAGAGCCGCATTGTCCGTGAACGCATTCGCCTGGCGCACATATCTGAGCAACATTTCGATACTGCGATGACCGGTAGTCCTCATGATCTGCCGCTCCGGAGCGCCCGCTCGAGCAGCGCTCGTAACAAACCCCGCGCGTAAGGAATGACCCGAGAACAATTCGACAGACATGCCGGCTGCCTCCGCGTAGCGTTTCACGACCAGGGCCACGGCATGATCGCTGAGCCTGGCGGGAAGCACACGGCCGCCGCGGCGCATCGGCCGGAAGATCGGACCTTCGGCAATGCCAGAGGCTTCTAGCCACGCTTGTAGCGCGCGTACAGGGCACGTCTCCTGGTGCGCGCCGTGCGGAATAGCCACTTGCCTACCTTCGCCGTCTTGATCGGTTTTCGAGCGCCGCAGCATCAACAGCAGGCCTTCCGTTGTGAACTTCAGATCCGCCACGTCGAGAGCTACCAGTTCGGATCGCCGGAAAGCGCCGGCGAAACCCACGAGCAGCAGAGCGCGATCGCGGATGCCTAGTAGATTGTTCGGCAGCATCCGCAGCATCATCCTCAGATCTTCGGTCAAAACCGGAGCCTTCTGGTTCTGCGCCGTTCCGTGGACCCGTTTGACACCCTTCAAGGTCTCGGCGATCAGAGCATTGTCTTTGATAGGTGAGGCGAACCCGGCGGCTCTATGCGCTTTCGCGATGGCCGCCAGGTGATGGCAGAGCGTTGCCGCTTTCAGCCGGCCAGCCTGCGCTCCCAGGTACAGTGCGATGGTCTCCGGCGCAGCGGGCATAGAGCAGAGACCCGCGGCCTGACACCAGAGTTCGAATTGATGAAAGCTCGACCTATACCCTCGAATTGTATTCCTGGCGCGGGCACTGGCGAGGTAGAGCCGGACCCGGTCCGCGGGAAGAGCGCAGACCGGGCCGGGAATTGGAATTGGAACGAGGGCGGTAGCGGCCATATAGGTTCCTCGATTCGATCTGACCGAGTCGGATTGACAGCCCGGTCTATTCTGCGGCCGGAGTGCCTTCGGATACCGGCGCTTCCAGGCCTAATTCGGTCATAAAAGCATCCGCGAGACCGGCTTCATCTTGCTGGCACGGAATCGTGTTGCTTGAGTGATACTGCAGGACTTCGTACATCAACCGAAGGTCAAGGTAGCTGGCATATTTCAGGAATTCCTGGCATTGGTCTTGGACGTCCGCGATCAGGCTCTTTGCCGATAAACGCTCACCATCGGAGGAGAATTGCCGTCCGGGCGCAGCACTCGTCGAGTTATCTGAGCTTTCCTGCCGTTCGGCAGGGATGTACCCGCGATGGATGGCCAGTTGCGTCTTGAGAAATTCAAATTCGTCACGCGTGAGGTCAATATCTTGCACACCCGCGCCATCGTTGTACATTGCCAACTCGTAGCTAGATTCGATGTGCTCGGGCGTTTCCGCGATCCAGTCGGGCAGCTCGTCTGTCCCCACGGCCGCTTCGTCTTTGCTAGACTCGCTCCTGAGTTCGGTCTTGCTATCGGACTTGGCATGGCCGAGGGTGACGGTTTTCGACGCTGATCGCCCTTGGCCATTGGTCCTTTCTGCTTCTTTGTTTCTCTTCACTTGCTCTCCTTTGCTTTCGATAATGTTTTTGTCGAATCTCATCGACATAGTTAGTATCATCCGAACCCCCTTCAGGTGTAAAGAGGAAAGTTGTACAAATCCCTGAACCCGGTTAAGATGAGTAAGATGAAGAAAGTATCTCTCCCACCCGAGGCACTGGAGTACTTTCGCAAGCAAGGCGCAAAGGGAGGAAAACTTAGCGGCGAAGCGCGTATGCAGAAATTGACCCCAGAGCAGCGTTCCGCAATCGCTAAGAAAGCATCTCAGAAGGCCGCCGAGGTCCGCTCGAAGAAGGCCGCGGCGAAGAAGGTCTCGGGCCGGCGAAAACTAAAACCAGTATGAGGAGACATACGGATCCAGATCGCCGCCGCCGGTAAGCTTCATTCGAAGCGCAATGCCGGATTCCAGAGTGCTCCTCAAGGGCGGCTGAAACGAGATTGAATTCGTGATATGCTCTTCGCGGTTATCCAAACAAACTATGCGGCTTCCCGTGCTCGCACTCTGCTTTACTGTTTTGGCCGTCTCCCAAGAGAGGCTTCCCCCCTCGCCAGTTGATGAGGTGGGCATCTATTACCACCACGATGGCCAGTGGAAGGAGATGATGCCGGAGGTTGTCAATTGGAAGACCGGCGGCGTCATGAAGAGCGTCGGCACTGTCGGAATTGTGAAGGGCGACGTGAATGGAAAGATCAACGGGCGCGTAAGCAGAACGCCCTTGACGAAGCCGATTGAGGTGTTGGTTTATTGCCCAGAGGGAACAGCGATCTCTGAATATCAGTTGATTCGACTCCGCATCCACTCGAATTCTCGCGAGTTCCGGACCGTAACCGGCGGCGTTTTTCACCGTTCCGGCGGGGCTACACGGGATACTCTCGATCTTCCACAAGCTCAGCACATTGCGCAAAGAACGTGGACGATAAGAAGGCCCGACCTTCCTCTTGGTGAATATGGTCTTCTGCCGCCCGCCTTCGAATCAAGAAGCGCGAGTGCACAACTCGGGAAAATGTATACGTTCACGGTGATCGAGTAATCGACCGCTTTCTTGCCGGTGACGCCTTCGAGTCCAGCGAGAACGCCGCGATACATCCTTGCCCCCTTAACTTTGAGGGCGTTTCGGTTTTCCCGAGAGTGCAGCTTGCTTTAGGGTTAGGGGCCGGAGAACGATAACTGTTCGGTCGAGCAGTTTTGCAACGACAGTTTTCGCAATCTCTTGAACAGTGAGAATGCCCTGGCATTCGGCCACTATCACGGGATCCGGCGAAATGCGCGACACTGACTGTATGGCGGATCCAGTGATTACGCGTGATCCCGAGACTCTTGGCGGTGCGCCCGTATTTCGTGGAACGCGCGTTCCCTTTCAGGCGCTGTTGGATTACATCGAAGGCGGCGAAACGATGGATGCATTTCTCGACCAGTTCCCGACTGTGACGCGCGACATGGCTGTAGCCGCTCTGGAAAATGCAAAAGACTCCCTACTTGCTCAGATCGGATGAAGATCCTGATTGATGAATGCATTCCCAGGGGTGTTCAGAAGGCTTTTCCAGATCACAAGTGCTGGACCGTTCCTCGCGCCGGTTTCGCCGGCAAGAAGAATGGCGAGTTCCTTGGCTTGGCCGAACGCGCCGGCTTCGATGTATTACTGACTGTAGATCAGGGGCTGGCCTACCAGCAGAACCTGACAGGCAGAACCATCGCCATACTCCTAATTCGTCCGCGCTCCAACAAGCTCGCAGATCTCCTGCCGCACGTGGAGGCATGCGCGCGAGCGTTGCGGTCGATTAGGCGAGGAGAGCTTGTGAAGATCGGAGCGGAGTAGCAGCTTTACTCGCTCGGCGCGGACCATTCGGGCCCTCAGTCCGAATCGCAGATCCGATCACCGCCAATTTTGCCGTGAACTGCGAACCACGTCCCTCGACCCGCAGTCCGGGCATTTGCGGCTTCGCGGCATATACGCCATGCTACATGCGGGGCCCGTCTCCCGGACCACGACGACAGCACTGAAATCAAGTCGGCGTCCATGCGAAAGCGTAAAGAACATTGGCGGCCCGCCGGCCCGTCAAAAACGCCATGACGCCGCACCAAGGGCCGATGACTAACAACCATCGTTAGACTTGAGGCGTGGGGGGATCGAAGCCATGGCCACTTACGATTTAGCTTATGCTGAAGAACATCTTGGTGAGCTTTTCCAGGAAGCTCGAACCGGCGAGGAGGTGATTATCTTCCGTTTCGATGGCCGGTCGTGCCAGTTGCTGCCGCTTGCCGACGTCAAAGAAGAAGAGCCGTTGAGCGCGGAATTCATGATCCCGGCTCCGGCGCTCGGCGGGTCGCTGGTTCCCGCTAGATGATCGTTCTGTTGATGATTAGCCAATTCCGACTTCATCCATTTTATACTTCCAACGAAAGATCACAGGGTCGGCATTGACCTCCGCAAAGTA
>Ga0208220_1000790_pt1 | contig 13205 bp, 17 predicted proteins | sample NGESurdeep092012_9_FD_184484 | JGI IMG/M metagenome (GOLD analysis project Ga0208220, IMG submission 184484) | Arctic peat soil microbial communities from Barrow, Alaska - NGEE Surface sample F53-1 deep-092012 (SPAdes) | ecosystem: Environmental > Terrestrial > Soil > Wetlands > Peat ... | reverse complement strand
ACGTCGTGCATGGTGTGCGCCGCACGCGTGCCGGCGATGCGTGGGAAGCACGCCAGGACGCGGGCCCACGCCCGCCCGTCGGCGTCCAACTCGGTATGCCTACATTTCGCTCGGGAGGGTGATCGCATGGTCGGCGACCTGATCGATCCGCGACGCACCGAGCCCTCGTTCCTGCTTGGCGAGCGGGCGATGCTCGAGGGATGGCTCGAGTTCCATCGGGTGACATTGTTGCTGAAGTGCGAAGGGCTCGATGATGCGGGGCGCAAGGCTAGGCCGGTGCCGACTTCACTGCTGTCGTTGCACGGATTGCTACGGCACATGGCCGAAGTCGAACGGAATTGGTTTCGCCGGGTGCTGACGGGCGACACTGATGCGCCGTTTATCTGGTTCGACACGGCGATCGACGACAGCGAGCTGGTGCCGCTCGATGACGCCGACTGGGACGCCGACCTCGCGGCCTGGCACGCAGAGTGCGAACACAGCAGGGCTGCCGCGGCTGCCTGTGACCTTGACGACACCGGGATACGCCACGGTGAGCCGTGCTCGCTGCGCTGGATCTACACCCACATGATCGAGGAGTACGCGCGGCACAACGGCCACGCCGATCTCATTCGCGAGCTCGTCGACGGCGCCGTCGGGGGTTGAGGCCACGGAACCGCGGCGACTCCCGTAACGTCCGAGCAGTGTCGAACGGGGTGCCCATGCGGAGACGAGTGGCTGTGATTGCCGCCTTGTCGCTGATGGCTGCCGGTTGCGGGAGCCGGACGGCGGCCTCGTCGCTTAGTGGAGTCGTGCCGTCGACGTCGTCTTCGGCGACGGCGTCCTCGCCATCGTCGTCCGCCGCGGACGTCTGCGTCGATCCGGTTCCGGCAGTACCGGCACCAGTGGCACCGCCGATCCCGGACGCGAACGGCAAGGGCGGCATGGCGTCGGCATGGAGTCTCGACGGTGGCCAAGCGATTGTCGTGCCCGCGGGCGATGCGCACCCAGCGGTCGACCGACAGCAAGCGCTATGTACCTTGCTCGCATCCCAAGACAGCAGCCGCTTCGACATCTTGGATGCCGATTCCGGTTTCAGTTTGGTACTTGCGAAGGTCACGATCGCCGATCAAGTACTCGCGTCGCCCGAAGACGTTGGTGGAGAGGTCGGTGTGCAGTCACCACCGCCACCGACACCGTTTCACTCGAGGTTGGCGTGGGTCGGCGTGATCGATCCTCCCTTCATGTCGACGTGTGGGACGGACGGATTTGCCGCGACCTCGCCGTCGCCCCCGCTCGTCCCGTACCAGCTGATGGTTCTCGATGCCGCCACCGGAGCTGACGGGCTCATCTACGAGACCCGCTACTACAGCACGTGCACGGGCACTCCGGCTTTCGGTCCATTTGCGGCCACGCTGATGGTGAACAAGTCGGTGCCGTGGCGCTTGCTATCTCGAGACCCGGGCGGTCTGTTCGGAACTGTCGAAGCGTCCGTCACCACCTGCGAGAGCTACGGCGGCGGGGCCAACACCTCCCGCGCTCACGTGGGCGAACTGGAGTTCGACGTCTCCGAGCCGATTGCACCTTGCGGTACTCCGCATAAGACCGACCAGATCTTGCACGCTCCGACGGTCAGCGACCCGCTTCCGCTATCGCTTACGCACGCACCCCTTGGCTATCTCGACGTGGCGCCTGACACCGAGCCGGGCACCGCCCTCGATCCCACCGCGTTGCTGTGTGAGCAGTCCGAAACGCAGGGGCAAGTTGTCGCGGCGTATTACCCCACCACCATTGGGGCCTTGCTCTCCGCACGCGAGGGGCCTCCACCAGGGCACCCGTTGGTCAATAGCGACGCCACCAAGTTCCCAGCGTCGGCGCAGGCAGCGTGGTGCGAAGTCAAGTCGGCCTCGGGATACGCGATCGACATCGTCGGCCCGGATGGCACGCACATCAGCGGCGATATCTACACGTCGACCACGTTCACGGATATGAGCAACGGGCCACCGACAGTGCCTTAGTACGGGCGGTCAGTTCAGCGTAGTAATCGGGGACGGAGGCACTGCGACATCGAGCTTGCCTTGACATGCATTCATGGGTGGTTCGGAAGCCCCTGCGCCGTTGGGCACCGACCTCTGTTCGCCAGCGACCGTGACATCCCAGGTCTTAGGCAGGACGAGGTGGTTAGCGCAGGAGCCATTGGTGTCAGGGCCGTCGCGGACATCGGCCTCGAGTGGTATCCACGCCATCACCACGTCTTTCGCGGCGCTTCCGTCGACGGCACGCGGCGGCGCATCGGCGGTCAGGACCAGGTCGCCGGCGACGGGGAGGGTCAAGCGATTCGTGACGTCGTGGCCGCTCGCGTCGACACCGACGACCGAGATCGGTCCGGTGAGCGTGCATGGCGTCGCCGCGATGTCCCGGACGTCGAGATCGGAGAACGCATTGCCGGTGCCGTACTGAACGCCGTGGTAGTCGAAGGCAAGTTGGCCAAGCGAGCACGCGGATGCGGGCTGTTGACTCAGGAGCACGTCAACTTCGGTACCGCTCCACGTCATGCCCGGGCCGGCGGGTGGATCCTGCAGAACGACGGTGTCGGGAGTGAGCAATGGATCGGTAACCCGCTCGTCGGGGGTGATCGTGAGTCCTGCCCGCGCGAGGACTTCGGTCGCCTCCGCCAGAGATAGACCCGTCACGTCTGGCACTGCCGGCGGAGTGGCCTTTACCCCATTCGCGATGGCGTCGGTCGACAGAAAGTCGGCCAACGTCTGCGGCAGCAGCCAGGTATGTCCACCCGCCGTCGCAATCGGATGATCACACCCAACCGTGCTGATCTCGAGGTCCTCGTGGTGCGTAGGTGCGCCTCGGAATTCAAATCGGAGCAACACGTCGGGCTTGTACAGGCAGGTCGCTGTGCCCTGGGGTGCGAGATCCAGCAGCTTCCCGATGTTGGTCGCGTCGTTTCCGCTCAGGGTCACGGGTCCGGCCCGCCCGGCGACTGCCCCGGGGTGACAAACGAGCAGGCTGTCGGCGCCGAGCGCAAGCAAGGGCACCGGGCCGGGGTTTTCGACCAGGGGCGCGAGGCACGGGTCGGGCGAGTCACTCGTGGGTGCGCTTGTTACCGGCGGGCTCGCAACAAGTGAACTCGACGCCGGGTCATTCGCGGGCGCCGAAACCGGGGCCGCGCTGCTGGCGACGGGCGAGCTCGGCGGGCTCGCCGGGGCCGTCGACGCGGCACTGGAGCCTGGGGCAAGCGAGGCAATCGGCGGCGACGAACCGGCGGCCGAGCCGGTGGTTTGACTAGCGCAGCCGGTAACGAGCAGAACGGTGAGCACGACGACACTGATCGGCGTCCGCACCAGGCCCCTTGTTCTCACCTCTCGTGGACGCGACGGGACCGCCAACGGTTGCCTGGAAGAACGAACCCGTTCTCTGGGTTGCCCATGACGTGACCAAACTTGAAAACGTCCCGCTCTCCGTGCTCGACCTCGCGCCTGTCCCCACCGGATCGAGCATCGGTGAGGCACTCCGCAGCACGATCGCACTCGCCCAGCGGGTCGAACAGCTTGGCTTCGTGCGCTTCTGGGTCGCCGAGCATCACAACATGCCGGGCATCGCGAGTTCGTCACCGGCGGTGCTCATCGGGCATATCGCGGAGGCCACGAGCACTTTGCGCGTCGGTTCGGGCGGCGTCATGTTGCCGAACCACTCGTCGCTCATCGTGGCCGAACAGTTCGGGATGCTCGACGCGCTCCACCCCGGACGTATCGATCTCGGCATCGGTCGCGCGCCAGGCAGCGACCAACTCACCGCGCTGGCAATACGTCGCTCATCCGAGGCGCTGAGCGCCGACGACTTCCCGTCTCAGCTGACGAATCTGCTCCACTACTTCAGCAACGAGTGGCCAGCTGGCCATCCGTTCGCGGCGATCACTGCGGTACCGGGTGCAGGTGCGAAGCCTGACGTTTGGTTGCTCGGATCGAGCGACTACAGCGCGCAGGTGGCGGCCATGCTCGGGTTGCCTTTCGCGTTCGCTCACCACTTCAGTCCGGCCAATACGCTGCCGGCGCTTGCGTTGTACCGAAGCCTGTTTCAGCCGTCGCCGACATTGGATCATCCGCACGCGATGATCGGCGTCAGCGTGACCTGCGCTCCGACGGACGACGAGGCGCTTCGTCTCGCGGCGCCTGCAGCGTTGTCGTTTCTGCGGGTCAGAACCGGGCGGCCTTCGACGCTGCCGTCGCCCGAAGAGACCGCCGCATACAACTACACGCCAGAAGAGCGCGCGTTCGTCGACAACAGGATCGCGACGCAGGTCATCGGTTCACCAGACACCGTTCGCGATCAACTCACCGCGCTACTCGACGACACCGACGCCGACGAGCTGATGATCACGACGACCACGTTCGATCCGGCCGACCGTACGCGCTCGTTCGAGTTAGTCGCCGAACTCGCCGGACTAGCGTCGCGCTAACTGGCCACCAGACCAAAGTTGTCAACGCCCACACGCTCTCTTGAGCGTCGTCGGGCTGACAGGTTGGGAAAACAACAAAGGCCGGCCGCGAGTTCGCGGCCGGCCCACTGCTGCCTACCGAGCTGAGCTACCGCGGGGCTAGAACACCTTCTGGCCACGCGGATTCGGTGATGGTGTTGCCTCCGATCGACACCGTCAAAGCCCGCGACCCATCGGCCCCCCACAGGTCGTAAGTGCCGGCCGCGAGGCCGTAGTACACGGCCGCATACGCCGTCCCGCCCGGAAAGTGACGAGGATGCACGGCGACGTGTCGCCGACGGTCAGGCTCGCCGTCCGGGCTGATCTCTATCTCTGCACCGACCACGTCGGCCGATGTGTACAGCACCAACGCGCCGAAGTCGTCACCGATGTCGAGCACTGTCGGTCCCTGTCCGGCCACATGGTTGTGGCCGGACAGGTGATCGTGATCGTGATCGTGACCGTGCGAATGCGAGTGATCAGAGTGAGCGTGGCCGGTCATGTTAGGCCGCGCTGTATCCGTCGTGCGGTGTGTTGAGGTACGGGAACACATTCTGCGTCGGCGACATCGGTGAGCCGTCGGTGACCTTGCTGGTGGCGGCGTCGGGAGTGAATGACTTGTCGACGAGCGGGATGAGCAGACCCGCAATCGCCCGCAACTCGATGGTCACGACGTCGTCGGTGACCCGACGACCGTTCGGGAACCCTGCCGGGTCGCCACCCGCGAGGCCGGCTGGGCTGGCCTTCGCAGGTGCAGTGGCGGGGATCGCCAGGTTCAGGCGCAGCATGTCGGCGACCACCTTGCCGGTGTAGTTCTGGAAACCGGGGATGATGCCCGACGGGATGCCGGTACCCAAGATCGCGACCAGGTCGGCACGCGGCTTGGTGTAAGCAGCGAGGTTCTTGAACACGCCGGGGTAGAGGACCGGAAGAAGGCCGGCAACCTCGGGGTGCAAGAACGACGCCGCGTAGTCCGAGTCGTGCGAGGGTGCGCTGTGGTTCCAGTCGTCCTTCGACCCCATCGGGATGACGACCTCGTTGATCAGCGGGTTGCCGAGACGAGAAACCTGCTCCCAACCACCGAGGTTCTGTGCTGTCGCACCGGGGCCTTCGTAGATGTGCGTGCGCTGGCGGCTCGCCGTCGTCCAGATGCCGACGACCGACTTCAGGCTTGCCGCGTCGGTCGGCGTCTTGCCGTCGGCCGTGAGATCGCTCAGCGGAACCCGCATCGCGATGCTGTGCACGTTCAAGTCGGTTAGCGAGTTGACACCGGTGCCTGCCGGCGTCGGGATCAGGTGCAAGTTCTGGAACGGACGCAGGTCGAGCAAGTCGAACACCGAGCCGAGGTCGACGTGGAACGCATCGGCGCGCTGGCCGGCGAAGAACGTTCGGTTGCCGATGCCGTGCACGCACTGCGCGGCGAGGTGCTCGTAGTTCGGGGTCGAGCGCGGCCCGATGTTGCAGGGCGGCACTTCGAGGTTCGCGCCGAGCTGCACGGTGTTGCCGCCCCGCGTCGTACGCGTCACCGTGTAGTACTGGCGACGGTTGAAGTGCGGGTCGAAGATCGACGTGATCTGACCGGTGTTGTAGAGGAAGGTCTTCTTATTGAACACGACCGTGTGGAAGCGGAAGCCGTAGGTGATGTCGGCTTGGGCGTCGCCGCGGTTCGAGATGTGAATCTCGTAGAGAACGTCATCACCGAACTCGAAGAAGTTCGGGCCGCCGTCCGGCGCCTGCAGGGGAACGTAGTTGGCGATGATCGTCGCGAACCCGGGCTTGTCCGGGCTGACGAATGCGTAGAGATCTGCGCTGTCGGCGACCGGGTCCTTGGAGATCTCCGGCGCTTCACGGTGAGAAGACATGCGACACCTTCTGTGCTCGCGGTTTATGGGTGGGTTGAAACGAAGAACGAGGTGAGCTAGGGGGCTGGGCAGCTCGATGACGTGGTGGCTGTGGCTGCGATTGTCAGAGCTGGGTGAGCTTGGCCAGCTTGCGGGCCAATGCCTTGTCGGTGATCTGCACTTCGCGCTCGCCGCGCATCACGGTGATGCTGCCTGCCTTCGCGTCCTTGACGAACGCGACGACCGAACCGTCGGGCGCCGGGCTGCCATCGTCGGCCGGGGAGCCTGACGACGACTTCGAGGCGGCGCTTGCCACCCCGGGGACCATCACGGCCACGGTGGCCGCTGCGGCGGTAACGCCAGCACCGCGGATGAAGGCCCTTCTACTGTGCTCTGCCATGGTGATGCTCCTTCGAAAGCGTTCTGGGCGAGTCATGCCGGCCCGCCTGTGGTGACTCAGACACTCTTCGCAGCGACCGGCCGCGCTGGTTCATTCGGCCTACTCGCGCTTAAGGTCAGCTCGCATTTAGGGTCAGCAGATGACTGACTGGACGACGACCGGTGCCGAGCTCGCCACGGCCGTCGGCACGCTCGTGCTTGGTGCCGCGACGTTCGCCTCTGTGCGATCGGCAAATCGAGCAGCGCGGACGGCGGAGCGGTCGCTGCTGGAGGGCCTTCGGCCGTTGCTGGTCTCGTCACGGCTGCAGGATCCGCCCGAGAAGGTCTCGTTCGCTGACCAGCATTGGGTGCGTGTCGACGGTGGTCACGGCACTGTCGAGGTGACCGACGAGGTCATCTACCTGACGATGGCCCTGCGCAACATAGGCCGTGGGATGGCCGTGCTGCACGGCTGGTTGGTAGGTCGGGATCCGACGTCGAGTGCTCGGCCCGACCATCGCCCGATCGATGACTTCCGCCGGCTCACGCGCGACCTCTACATACCGCCCGGCGACCTCGGGTTCTGGCAGGGCGCGCTACGCGACCCCACTGAGCCGATTTTCGCGGAAGTGCAGGAGATCGCGAAGGCCGACGAAATGTTCTCGATCGAGTTGCTATACGGCGATCAGGACGGCGGGCAACGCGCGATTACCCGCTTCGCGTTGCTGCCGCACGACGTCGACGGACAACAGGTCTGGATGGCCACGGTTTCACGGCACTGGCACCTCGACCGTCGAGCACCCAGGTAGCTACTAGCGGGCCGGGCGGTCGCTTTGCGCGAGCCACTCGCGCTGGGTGGCGAGTTGCGTCTCGAGATCGCTGACCTCGGATGCTTTGCCCGCCTGCGTCGCCCGGTCGATCTTCTTCTCGAGTTTCTCCACCGACTCGCGCAACCTGATCACCAACGGCGACGACGAGAGCGACGTCTCGCGCCAGCGGTCTTCCGAAGCCGTCTTCAGGCGCTCGGCGACGGCGTCGAGACGGCGATCGAACTCAGCGGCGACTTCACGCGGAGCCCGACCGGTCGCCGTCCAACGCGTTTGAATCTCACGCAGTTTTGCTTGCGCTGCAGGCAGATCAGCGGCCGGATCGATGGCTTCGGCCTCAACCAGCAGCGCTTCTTTCGCTTGCTGATTGGTGCGGAACTCGGCGTCGCGTTCTTCGAGTGCGGCGGTGCGCCGGGTGAAGAACGTGTCCTGGGCAGTGCGGAAGCGCTGCCACAACGCTTCGTCGACGTCTTTCGACGCACGAGCGGCCGCTTTCCACTGCACCATCAGCGACTTGTAGCGATTCGCGGTCGGCGTCCACTCGGTCGATTGCGCTAACGACTCGGCTTCTGTGGCGAGCTTCTCCTTGTAGGCGACCGCTTCCTTGCGTTGCTCGTCGAGTGTCGCGAAGTGTGCGCCACGGCGGCGGCCGAACTCCGCGCGAGCCGCAGAGACGCGCTTCCACAACTCGGTATCGATCTTGCGGTCGACACCTTTGATCTCTTTCCATTCGTCGACGATTGCGCGCAGCCGATCGCCCGCAGGCTTCCACTGGGTGCTCTGCGCGAGTTTCTCCGCTTCGTCGGCGAGTGCCTTCTTCGCATCGACGGCTTTGGTCGTCGCCGCTGCCTTGGCGGCCCGCTCGTCGGCTCGCTTGGCTTCCGCCGCAGCCAGCAGCGTGCACAGCCGAACGTCTAAAGTCGGCAGGTCGCCGACCGCATTGGCGGTGGGCAGCGACGCGCGCAGCTTGGTGACGGCAACCACAGTCGACGACGCGGATGCGGCACCCGACACGAGCCGGGTCTCGAGCAGGCCTACCTCGGTCGCGAGGTCGTCGTAGCGCCGGACGAAATGCGCCAGCCCTTCTTCGGGGGTGCCGGCCTGCCACGACCCGACCACGCGCTCGCCCTCATCGGCGGTGCGGACGTAGACGGTGCCGTCTTCGGCGATCCGGCCCCACGCGGTGCTGGTGCCCATCGTGCTCCTTGCTCGGTCGGGTGCATGTGCGCGCCCGGTGTGCCCATCTTGCCGGTACCCAACATGACGCGGTGCTGACGCCCGCGCCGGAGATTGTTGCCAGTTGGCCATCTAGGGTGCATGTCGTGACCCGGCCGGCAGTCTCCGCGGTGGCATTCTGCCCCCATCCGCCGCTCCTGCGACCCGGGATTGCCACCGGAATCGAAATTGAGATGCAGTCGTTGCGTTCCGCGTGCAATACGGCCATCGATCGGCTGATTGGCACGAGTCCTCACCAGTTGCTGGTGCTGGGAACCGACGGACCCGTTGTCGACTGGCAAGGCTTCGCTCCCGGGCTGATCGACCCCGATCCGCAGCCGTTGCCTCTGTCGCTTCAGGTCGGAGCGTGGTTGCTGTCGGAGCGAACGCTTCGGTCTGCGCCGAGCTACGTCGCCATCGGGCGGGACGGCGAGCCGGTGACCCCTTGGCCGGACCTGCCGGCATCGACGGGCCTTCTCGTCATGGGTGACGGCAGCGCGCGACGCAGCCTCAAAGGCCCTGGGTACCTCGACGATCGGGCGGAACCCTTCGATGAATCCGTCGTCAAAGCACTCGCCGATGGCTCTCCGCAATCACTGGGGGACCTCGACCTCGAACTCGCGGGCCAACTGCTCGCCGCTGGTGCTCCCGCGTGGATCGCTGCGGCGAAGCTGCTCGTCGCGGGCACCTGGCGCGGTGACGTTCTCTACGCCGACGCGCCGTACGGCGTGATGTACACGGTCGCTACGTGGCTGCCGGCGTGAGATCTGCTGCCGGGGGGAGACCCAGGGTCGTCGTCGTCCTCGGTCCGACCGCCGCAGGCAAGTCGCAGCTCGGCATCGATCTTGCGCATCGCCTGAACGGTGAGGTCGTGAACGCCGACTCGATGCAGCTGTATCAGGGCATGGACGTCGGAACCGCAAAGTTGACGCACGACGAGCGTCAGGGCGTCGTCCATCATCTGCTTGATATCTGGCCTGTCACGCGCACCGCGAGCGTCGCCGATTACCAGACGCACGCGAGGGCGGCGATCGCCGATATTGCGGCGCGCGGTCGCACACCGATCCTCGTGGGTGGTTCCGGTCTGTACATCCGCGCGGTCATCGACGACATGAGCTTTCCAGGTACGGACGCCGATGTGCGGGCGAGTCTCGAAGCCGAACTCGCCGTTGTGGGCGCGCCAGAAATGCACGCCCGCCTGGCTGCAATTGATGCAGCGACCGCAGCAACGATGTTGCCAACCAACGGCCGCAAGATCGTGCGCGCACTCGAAGTCGCCGCGATCGGGGGTGGGTCATTCACTGGCCTGATGCCGTCGTACGAGTCGGTATACGACGCGGTACTGATCGGCGTCGACCGGCCGACCGCCGAGCTCGATGAACGGCTGACCCAGCGGGTCGACTCGATGTGGGCACATCAACTCGTCGACGAAGTTCGCGGTTTGGCTGAGCACAACGGGTTGCGCGATGGAGTGACGGCACGACGCGCGCTCGGCTACAAGCAGGTGCTCGCGATGCTCGAGGGCGAGAGCTCGCAGGACGAGGCTCGCTCGCGAACCGTGCAGGCGACGAAACGCTTCGTGCGTCGGCAGCGATCGTGGTTTCGGCCCGATCCCCGTATTCATTGGCTAACCGCTGGACCCGACCTGACTGAACGCGCGTTGACGATTACTTCGTCGTAGGCCCCTGGTCTTTGACGCGGTGCAGCAGCCAGTCGTCGCCGGTCTTGATCAGCGCGTAGCGCACGTCGGAAGTCGCGCCGTGCAAGGTGAACACGAATCGGCGCTCGTTGGCGTCGTGCTGCTCCCACCAGCCGATGTCGGCGATCGACTTGTCGGCGTCGGTGTAGGTCAAGTGCTCGAGCTCGTGATCGGGCACCGGCACGGCGAGCCGATCGTGCGTCGAGTCCGGCGGCAGGCCACGGGGGAGCGCCCACGAGCGCAGCACCCCGTCGGCCTCGAGGCGTAAGTCGAAGTGATGGCGCGGCTTGCGGTGCTCGTGTAGCACGAACGCCGGCGGGGAATCACTCATTATTGAGAGCCGTTACAGTTGAACACGCAATCAATATGTTGATCGGAGGACTCCATGACCGCTGTAAGTGACTGGAATGCCAAGGTTGTCGCCGACTTTCGGGAGAACGAGGGCCGCGTCGGAGGCAACTTCGAAGGCGCACCCATCACGATCCTGCATCACGTCGGCCGCAAGAGCGGCAAGGAGTACCTCGCGCCTGTCATGTACCTGCCCGCGGACGACGACCCCGACACGATCTACGTCTTCGCATCAGCGGGCGGCGCTCCGGAACACCCGGACTGGTACGCGAACATGACCGCAGCCGGCAAAGCAACCGTCGAGGTCGGGACAGAGAGCTACCCAGTGACCGTGACAGACGTGACCGGCGCTGAGCGCGACCGGATCTACGCCGAGCAGGTCAAGCGTTACCCAGGGTTCGGGGAGTACGAGCGGAAGAACGTCGGGATCCGCACGATCCCGGTGCTCGCGCTACGCCGAGCCGCCTGACCTACCAACGACGCTGCGGACCGCCGTACCACCCGTTGCCACCGTGCCAGCCGTGTCGGCGAAAGCGCATGCCGAACAGCAGCCGGCTCGCGATGATCGCTAGTGCGACGAGCGCGAAGATCGGCAGCAGGTTGAGGACCACGAAGATGACGGCGCCGATGAAGATCGCAGCGAATATCGGCGCCGCGAGCCACTCGAATCGCAGACCACGAGACGGACGCCGGGTGGCGCCCGTCTCGTCGCCCCGTCGGGGGAGATCTGCGAACAACACGTCGAGATCTCGTCCGGTCCGCGCATTCAGCGCGAGTTCCATTCGCTCCGCGTGCTCGACCTGAGTGAGCCTGCCTTCAGCGAAATGGCTTGCCAGCGAGGAAATAGCGGCCTCGCGTTCGGCGTCCCCGATGCGCAGTGCGGCGCTCATGAGTCGGCCTTCGGCGCTTTAGTGTCGCCCTTCGGCTCGTCCTCGGCGAGCAGTCGGTACATCGCGCGGCGTGCGTCGGTGAGAACCTTCTCGGCCTGCGCAACTTGGTCGTGCGTGCCAGCGGTTGCGACTTGGATGGTGGCGGCAATCAACTGCCCGACCAGGCTCTTGAGCCCACCCGCTGCGTCGTCGGCCTCATCGGCCATGTCCTCCCACGGGGCACGACGGCCCGCAGATGCGCGCTCGACCTCGGCCCTCCCGGCGTCCGTCAAAGAGAACGTGCGCCTGCCGTCTTCCTCGGCGACCGTGACCAGACCCTCGTCTTGCAACTGCTGAAGGGTCGGGTACACCGAGCCGGGGCTCGGCCGCCACACGCCGCCGCTGCGCGATCCGAGCTCGCTGATGATCTGATAGCCGTGCATCGGCTGCTCTGCCAAGAGCGTCAAGACCGCAAGTCGGACGTCGCCGCGCCGCGGCCTCGGACGGCCGCCACCTGCGAACCACGGACCGGGAAACGGCGGGCCGCCGAAACCCCACGGACCGCGACCGCGGTGGTGGTGGCCGGGGCCCGGCCAGCGATCGCCGCGCGGTGCATCGGCAGTCGTCCAGGGCTGTTCTTGTGTTGCGCCGTGGGCAGCGGCAGCGGCCGCAGCGGCGATGTGGGCGTGCATCTTGTGGCGGCGACCCTTGTGGGCCTCGGCGATGACCTCGCCGGCGCGCTCGTGCAGGTGCTCGGCGGCCTTGCGCCAGTCTTCTTTGGTCCAGCCGTTCGTGCTGCGAGCCGTCTTGCTCCGGTTGGGCCGGAAGCCGGCCCAGTCGTCTGCTGTGCTTTCCATAGTGAACCTCCTACGTTCGTACGTATGACTATCACGATATATCGCGAACGCATCTTGTCAAGCCCCACATCCCGCGACCGTTGGCGCTTTCCGGTTGCAAGAACGACCGTTCAGGACCAACACTCGGCCACTCGAGGCACTCGGCCTCGCCGAACTCACCCACGATCCGCGAAACAGCAGGATGCGAGCAATCTGATGAACACCAGGATCATTCGCTACACGACACACGCAGAACATTCAGACGAGAACGCGCGACTCATCGCTGCCGTGTTCGCTGCGCTTGCCGACGCGAAGCCCGACGGCGTGCACTATGCCGCGTTCCGGCTCGACGACGGGGTTAGCTTCATGCACATCGTCACGTCGGACGGCGATTCCAATCCGCTCAATGACGTGCCGGCGTTCAAGGAGTTTCAAGCCGACATCATGAATCGGGTAGTCGCGCCGCCGGTCACTGTTACCACGACTGTTGTCGGCAACTACGAGTTACTGACCCGCTAGCTGCCGTCGGGATACCCGCCGCGGTGCAACACCGTCGGGTAGTGCGGCAACGTGCTCGGCGTTCGGCCGACGGGTGCGCGATGATGACAGCATGCGGGAAATCATCACCAGGGACGACGTCATCAGGCTCGGGCAATTCCTGAAGCTGGCGGACGTCGTAGCGGCGGGATCGGACGCGAAGATGCTGCTCGCCGAGGGCACGGTC
>Ga0208220_1000789_pt1 | contig 13206 bp, 12 predicted proteins | sample NGESurdeep092012_9_FD_184484 | JGI IMG/M metagenome (GOLD analysis project Ga0208220, IMG submission 184484) | Arctic peat soil microbial communities from Barrow, Alaska - NGEE Surface sample F53-1 deep-092012 (SPAdes) | ecosystem: Environmental > Terrestrial > Soil > Wetlands > Peat ... | reverse complement strand
GGGTAGCCGTGGATCTGCATCGTGCCCCAGTCCGTCTGCTTGACGAAGAACTGGAACGCCTCGAAGACCCGGTCGGTGCCGAGCCAGATGTACTTGCTCTTCCGCACGTCCAGCGACGGCGCGAAGACGTCGGCGTACTTGGCGCGGATGGCCGAGTTGAGGCCGTCGGCGGCGACCACCAGATCGTGCGAGGCGCGCAGCTCGCCGGTGTCCGGCGCCTGGGAACGGTAGTGCACCGTGACCCCGAGCTGCGCGGACCGGGCCTGCAGGATCTGCAGCAGCCGCTTGCGGCTCAGCGCCGCGAAGCCCTGCCCGCCGACCGTGAACGCATTGCCGTTGAATTCAATGTCGATGTCGGTCCAGCGAGCGAACTCGCTCTCCATCTGCCCGTAGACGACCGTGTCGGCGCTCTCGATCCCGCCCAGGGTCTCGTCGGAGAACACGACGCCGAAGCCGAAGGTGTCCTCGGCCGCGTTGCGCTCCCACACGGTCACCTCGTGGGCCGGGTCGAGCTGCTTCATCAGGGCGGCGAAGTACAGGCCGCCCGGGCCGCCGCCCGCGATCGCGATCTTCATCCCGCTTCTGCCTCGACCTGGTCCCGGAGCCGGAAGTGCTGGAGCTTGCCGGTGGCGCTGCGCGGCAGCGCGTCGGTGAAGCGGACGTCGCGCGGGTACTTGTACGGCGCGAGCTGCGCTTTCACGTAGTCCTGAAGCTCCCTGGCCTTGACCGCGTCGCCGACCACGCCGGGCTCGAGGACGACGAAGGCGCACACGGCCGTGCCCCGGTCGGCGTCCGGCCGCCCGACGACGGCCGACTCGACGACGTCGGGATGGGAGTCGATGACCGCCTCGACCTCGGGGCCGCCGATGTTGTAGCCCGAGCTGACGATCATGTTGTCGGTCCGGGCCCGGTAGTAGAAGTAGCCGTCCTCGTCGCGCGTGAAGGTATCGCCGGTGACGTTCCAGCCGCCGACGACGTAGTCCGCCTGGCGCTCGTCGTCCAGGTAGCGGCAGCCGACCGGCCCGATGACCGCGAGCCGTCCCTCGGCGCCGGGCGGGAGCTCCGCGCCGTCGGGCCCGAGGATCGCCGCCCGGTAGCCGGGCACGGGCCTGCCGGTGGCGCCCGGCCGGATGTCGTCCCCGGCCGCCGCGATGAAGATATGCAGCAGCTCGGTGCCGCCGATGCCGTCGATGATCTTGAGGCCGAGCGCGTCGTGGATTCGCTGCCAGGTCTGGAGTGGGATGTGCTCACCGGCGCTGACAGCCGCCCGGACCCCCGCCAGCTGGTCGATCTTGCCCGCGTTGAGGATCTGCTTGTACGCCGTCGGGGCGGTCGCCAGCACGGTCACGCCGGCCTCGGCGACGATGCCCGCCAGCTCCACCGGCGCCGCCGCCTCGGTCAGCAGCGCGCACGCGCCGGCCCGGAGCGGGAAGACGACCAGCATCCCGAGGCCGAAGGTGAACGCGAGCGGCGCCGTGCAGGAGACGAGGTCATCGGCCTCGAGTCGCAGGACCGCGCGGCCGAAGGTGTTGTCGATCGAGAGCACGTCGCGGTGGAAGTGGGTGGTGATCTTGGGGACGCCGGTGCTACCCGAGGTCGGGCAGAACAGCGCCACGTCATCGGCCGCCGTCGGCACATTGCTGAACTGGCCGGACTTGCGCTCGGCGCGGGCGGTCAGGTCATCCTCGCCCGGCCCGCCGAACGTCACGATCGCGAGCCGGGGGGCGCTGGTCTCGCGCACCTTCTCCACGTCGGCCGCGTGCCGGTGGTCGACCAGCGCGATGCTCGGCTGCGCCTTCTCCACGATCGGGGCCAGCTCGCGGGCGCGCAGGGCCGCCAGCGTGGTCGCGACGATGCCGCCCGCCTTCAGCACCCCGAGCCAGGCGGCAACCGCCCAGGGGTTGTTCGGCGCGCGCAGCAGCACCCGGTTGCCGGGAACCAGTCCCAGGTCCTCGACCAGGACCTGGGCGATCTGGTTGGCCCGCCGCTGGAGGTCGCCGTAGGTCCAGACGCCGCCGTCCGGCGTGCGGAGGGCGGGACGGCCGGGGCCGAAGGTCGCGACCGGGACGTCGATGATCTCGGTCGCCGCGTTGAGCCGGTCGGGGTACTGCAAGGCCTCGGTCGTGAACTCCAGCAGCGGCCACTGCCCGGCCGGGGGCAGGTGGTCACGGGCGAAGGTGTCGGAAAAGGCAGAAGGCGAGAGCTGCATCAGGTGCGGATCATCCCTTCCTGGACGACGGTGGCCAGGTGACGGTGGTCGCGGGTGAAGAAGCGACCGGTGGCGAGGCCGCGACCGTCTTCGGCGGCGACCGCTTCCTGCAGGTAGAGCACCCAGTCGTCGAAGGCGCGGGCGGGACTGCGGTGGAACCACAGGGCGTGGTCGAGGCTGGCCGTGACCAGCCCGGGCCTGGCCCACGGCAGGCCGAGGACGCGCAGCACCGGCTCGAGGATCGTGTAATCGCACACGTAGGCGAGCGCGGCCAGATCGCGCTGCTCGTCGGTGAGCCCCTGGACCGCCCGGAGGGCGTCGAACGGCCTGATCCAGACCGCCTGGTGCGGGACGCGCTCGCCGTCGACGGTGACGTAGAGGGGGCCGGGGACGTGCCGCTGGTCGAAGCTGCGGCCGCCGGCCCAGTACGCCCTCGACCCTTCGGTCATGGTCGTGGTCGCCGCGGCCGCGTCGGCCAGGCCGTCCAGGTAGGCGGCGGAGCTTGGCAGCGTGCCGGGGTCCGGGATGTCATCGGGCAGAGCGGCGGCGAACGTGGCGCCCGGCTCCCCGGCCGCGAACGAGGCGAGCGCGACGTAGACCGGCTTGCCGTTCTGGTAGCCGCGGACCTGGCGGGTGCTGTAGCCGCGACCGTCGCGCAGCAGCTCGACCTCGTAGCGGACCGGGGCGCCGATGTCGACCGGCCGCAGGAAGTAGCTGTGGGTCGAGTGCAGCGTCTTGCCGTCGGTGACCGACCGCATCGCCGCCGCCAGGGCCTGGGCGACCATGTCGCCGCCGTACGCCTTGGGCCACGGGCAGGGCTGGGTGATCGCGGTGAAGGCGAGGTCGAAGTGCTCCGGCTCGGCCGGGGTCAGGGTGACCGCCGCGGCGAAGGTCGCCGAGGAAGGCGCCAGATCGACGGTGGCGCCGGTCACGGCCGGGTCACCCAGTCCGGCAGGTCGACGTCGGGCACCTCCGGCAGGTTGACCACGATGTTGTCAGGGGTCCGGGCGGTCATCCAGGTCAGCGGGTTGTTGCGGTCCAGGTTGCACTCCACGTGCGGCATGAACGGCGGCACGAACACCCAGTCGCCCTCGGACATGTCGGTGTAGTCCTCGAACTTCGGGCCGAAGTAGATCCGGGCGCGCCCGGAGAGCACGTAGCCGCCGGTCTCGGCCTCGCCGTGGTGATGCGGGACCGAGCGGTAGCCGGCCAGGTTATGGACCTTGCCGAACCAGATCCTGGTGGCCGGCGTGTGCTGCGGGCTGACGCCGGAGATGCGGGTCGCCCCCTCCGACTGGGCGGTGCCGCCCGGTTCCCGGCCGGCCCTGGTCACGACCGGGACGACGAGCCCGCTCTCGGTGACACGGGCCGCATGGTCGCCCGGTCTGGACGGGCGATTCATGTCAATCTCCATCGTGGCTTCTCCTGGGAAGGTCGTCGAACGCCATCGTCGCGATCCACTCGTTATTACACAATCTTCACGATCGTTGATTTTTTGTCAATAGATGTTACGGTTCGAAGACTACCCCGCCTCGCCTCGCCTCGAAGGAGTCGTCCCATGCCGGCCACCACTCCCCCGCTCGCGATCAATCCGGCCGCGCTCCCGGCGCCGAGCGGCTACTCGCACGGGACCCTGTCCGGGAACACCCTCTACCTGGGCGGCCAGACTGCCCTCGACGCGGAGATGAAGATCGTGCCCGGCGGCATCGTCGAGCAGTTCCGTCAGGCGTTCGGTAACGTCCTGACCACGCTGCGGGCGGCGGGCGGACTGCCTGAGGACCTGGTGAGCATCACGATCTTCCTGACCGACATACCCGACTATCAGGCGCACGGGCGGGAAATCGGCCGGGTCTGGCGCGAGCTGGCCGGGCCGGTCTACCCCGCCATGGCCGGCCTCGGGACGACCGCGCTGTGGCAGCCGGAGGCGATGATCGAGATCCTGGGCGTCGCCGTCATCCCCGACGAGCGACTGGCGATCCTGGCTGCCTGAACAGCCCACGCGACCCTGTCGGCTACGCCATCGACCCCAAACGAAACCTGTCGGCTACGCCAGAGACACCAATAGGGGCGGCCGGTGGCGTAGCCGACAGGTGGCCGGCCCGGTCGGTGGCGTAGGTCATACGAGGTCGGGCCCGTTGGTGGCGTAGGCGACAGGCGGCCGGGACGGTCGAAGGCGGACCGACCGGGGCTTGTGATCGGCCGGGGGCGCGGCTACTTCAGAAGGGCGCCGCCGTCGACGGGGAGGGTGACGCCGGTGATGTAGCGGGCCTCGTCGGAGGTCAGGAAGACGATCGCGTTGCTGATGTCCTCCGGCTCGACCCAGCCGATCGGGAGCACGTGCATCATCTGCGCGATCGGCGCCACGTCGTCCGGTCCGGGGTTCTCCACGTCCGGGCGGAAGAGCCGGAACGTCCCCTCGTTCATGAACATGGGGGTGTTCACGTTGGTGGGGTGGATCGAGTTGACCCGGATGCCGTGCTGGCCGAGCTCCACCGCCAGCGACCGCATCAGGCCGACGACGCCGTGCTTGGCCGATACGTAGTGGCTCATGTTCGGCAGCGCGTGCATCCCCCCGATCGAGCTGGTGAGCACGATCGACCCGCCCCGGCCCCCTGCGACCAGGTGCGGGACGGCCGCCCGGGCGGTGTGCCACAGGCCGGTCAGGTTGATGTCGATGGTGTCCTTCCAGTTGCCGGCCGCCATCGACTCGACCGGGCCGCCGATGCTGGCGATGCCGGCGTTGGCGACCACGATGTCCAGCCGGCCAAGCTGGGCGACGCCGTCGTCGACGGCTGACTTGACCGCGTCGAAGTCGCGCACGTCGGCCTGCGTGGCGATGATCCGCCGATCCTGCGCCTCCACCAGCTTGACGGTCTCGGCCAGGTCGTCGGCGGTGGCCATGGGAAGCGCGCCAGGGACGTCGTGACAGATGTCGATGACGATGATGTCGGCCCCCTCCTGGGCCAGCCGAACCGCGTGGCTGCGACCCTGGCCGCGTCCGGCACCGGTGATGAAGGCGACCTTGCCTGCGGCTCTTCCTGGCATGACTTACCTCGGTTCCTGAGTGTGCTTGGTTTCCTGAGCTGCCGTCGAGATGCTGTCGGCGGCCGCCCGCACGGCCGCGAGAATGCCCTGGTAGCCGGTGCAGCGGCACAGGTTCCCGGACAGGGCGTCGCGGATCTGCCCGTCGGTCGGGTCGGGATGCTCCCGCAGGAACGCGGTCGCCGAGATAACGAAGCCGGGGGTGCAGAAGCCGCACTGCAGGGCGTGGTGCTCGCGGAATGCGGCCTGCACGGCCGACAGCTCGCGGACCCCGGTGTCCGACGCGCCCGCGCTGATGCCCTCGATCGTCGTGACCTCGCCGCCGTCCGCCTGCACGGCGAAGACCAGGCAGGAGCGGACGGCCTCGCCGCCGGGCAGGCCAGGCTCGCTCTCGTCCGCATCGTCGGGGTACTCCAGCAAGACCGTGCAGGCACCGCAGACGCCGTGCTCGCAGCCGACGTGGGTGCCGGTCAGCTGGCAGCGCTCGCGCAGGAAGTCGACCAGGGTCAGCCTCGGCTCCACGTTCGCCCGCCGGAGCCTGCCGTTGACCCGGATCCCGATGCCGATGTCAGCCACGGGCCGCCTCCTCGCCGAACGTCTCGCCGTGCCCGTCTCCGACCACCCCGCCCACCGCCTCGTTGATCGCGCGACCCCAGGCCGCAGCCACCACGGCCGCGCCCACGCGCTTGCGATAGGCGGCCGGACCGTGCAGGTCAGACGGCACCGACTCAAGGTCGGCCATCGCCGCCTGCCCGATTTCCCGCCCGAAGGCGTCCGTGCTCAGGTCGCCTGCGGCTCGGCCGGCGACGGATGCTTCCGCCGCCGAGGCACGCAGCGGCGTCGTCCCGAGCCCGAAGAGCCCGATCGCGCACCGGCTGACCCGGGCATTCCGGCCGTCCGCTCCCCCGTCGGCGTCAGCATCGAGCTCGATCGCGACGGCGGCCCCGGCCACGGCGAAGTCGCCCGGCCGGCGGGCGAATTCCTCCACCGCGAAGCCGGCCGGGCCGCCCGGCACCCGGAACGCGACCCCGGTGAGCAGCTCGTCCGGTTGCAGCGCGGTACTCCAGGTACCGGTGAAGAACTCGCCTGCGGGGATGGCGCGCTGACCGCGCGGCGACAGCGTCTCGATCGCCGCGTCGAGGGCGAGCGCGACCGCCGGGTACTCGGCGGCCGCGTCGGCGTGCGCGAGCGACCCGCCGATCGTGCCCCGGTTGCGGATCTGGAAGTGGCCGATCAGCGGCGTGGCCCGGGCCAGCAGCGGGACCCGGGCCGCCACCAGTCGCGACCGCCCGATCGCCGCCTCGGTCGTGCTGGCGCCCACCCAGACGGACCGGCCGGGCACGGCCCCGCCGGGCACGGCATCATCAGACACGGCCCCGGCGGAGACGGAGCCGGGACGGTCCTTGATCCCGCGCAGGCCGGACACCGTGCGCAGGTCTATCAGGTGCTCGAACGCAGCCAGCCGAAGCGCCAGCAGCGGCACGAGGCTCTGCCCGCCCGCGATCAGCTTGGCGCCGTCGCCGAGCTTGGCCAGCAGCTGCACCGCCTCCTTGGCGCTGGCGGGGGCGTGGTACTCGAATTGCGCGGGCTTCACGCGCCCGCCTCTTCAATCAGCGCGACGATCGCGGCCGGCGTCAGCGGAGTCCGGGTGATCGTCACCCCGAACGGCGCCAGCGCGTCCGCCACCGCGTTGACGACCGCGGGCGGCGCCCCGATCGCGCCGCCCTCGCCGACCCCCTTGTAACCGCCGACGCCCAGACCGGGCGCGTCCTCGACGTGCCCGTACTCGATCAGCGGGACGTCGGCCGCCGTCGGCAGCAGGTAGTCCATGAACGTGGTCGCGACCGGGTTGCCGTCGCCGTCGTAGGCCAGCTCCTCGAGCAGCGCGCCGCCGATGCCCTGGACCACCCCGCCCGCGATCTGCCCCTCAACCACGTTCGGGTTGATCATGTGCCCGCAGTCCTCGCCGACGATGTAGCGCAGCAGCTGCACCGCGCCCGTGGTCACGTCGACCTCGCAGGTGCAGACGTGGGTGGCGGTCGCCCACAGCATCGGGCTGCTGGGCGCGTAGCGGCCGCTTGCCTCCAGGCCGGCCGGCATCCCCGCCGGCAGCGCGTACGGCTGGAAGTAGGCGATGTCGGCCAGTTCGGCGAAGCTCACCGACGGCGCGTCGGGGTCGCCGCGGACGCCCGCACGGCTGTGCGCGAGCTCGATGTCGGGCTCGGCCGCCTCCAGCTTGTGCGCCGCGAGCGCGGTCAGCTTGGCGCGCAGGATCGCGGCCGTCTCCCCGACCGCCCCGGCCGTCATCGGCCCGCTGCGGCTGCCGCCGGTCCCGGCCCCGAACGGCGTCACCGCGGTGTCGCCCTGGATCGTCGCCACGTCGTCGATGTCCGCGCCGAGCGCGTCGGCCGCGAGCTGGATCACGGTCGTCTCCAGGCTGTTGCCGGTGGACCCGCCCGCCACGTAGACGTTGACCTTGCCGCTCGGCTCGATGCGGATCGTCGCGCCCTCGGTCGCGTAGTAGCCGAACGCAGCCGACGTCGGCTCGGCGTAGCAGGAGATGCCCACGCCCAGGTAGCGCCCGGAAGCGCGGGCCGCCGCCTGGGTGGCCCGGAAAGCGTCGTAGTCGAGGATCGACAGCGCCCGCTCCAGCGTCTCGAGCGAGGCCATGTGGTCGTACGGCATGCCGTTGGGGTTGGCGAACGGCATGTCGGCCGCGCTCAGCAGATTGCGGCGGCGGAGCTCGGCCGGGTCGATTCCGATCCGGCGGGCGGCGATATCAAGGACGACCTCGCGGACGAGCGACTCGAACGCCCACGGCCCCCGGTAGGCGACCCGGCCGACCGTGTTGGAGAACACCGAGGCGTGGCTGAAGGTCGCCCGGCTCACCCGGTACGGCCCGGGGAAGTTCATCCCGACGAACGCGCCGGTGCCGACCGGCCACGGCGTCGGGTAGGCGCCGACGTCCTGCACGTGGTCAAGCGCGGCGGCGAGGATGATCCCCTGGTCGTCGAGCGCGATCCGGGCGGTGCCGTGCTCGTGCCGCGCCTGCCCGGCCGACATCAGGTTCTCCTGGCGGTCCTCGATCCACTTCACCGCGGCCGGCAGCTTCCTGGCCGCCAGCAGCACGCACATGTCCTCGCGGAGCGGCATCACCTTCTGGCCGAAGCCGCCGCCGACGTCGCGGGCGATCACCCGGACCCGGTGCTCCGCCAGCCCGAGCAGCCGCGCGCTGAACATCCGCACCTCATGCGGCGCCTGGGTAGCGGCCCAGATCGTCAGCTCGCCGCTGGCGGCCGACCACTCCGCGACGATGCCCCGGGTCTCCATCGGCACGGCGGCGCAGGCCTGTTCCCAGAACGTCTCCGAGATCACGTGCGCCGCCGACTCGAACGTGTCCGCCAGCGTCTCGGCCGGCGCGCCCCCGAGCCGGCCCGCGACGTTGCCCGGGTAGCCCTCGTGGACCAGCCCCTCGGACGTGCCGGCGGTTGCGTAGTCGGCCACCGCGGGCAGCGGCTCGTAGTCCACCTCGACCAGTTCGGCCGCGTCCTCGGCCAGGTAGCGGCTGTCCGCGACCACGAGCGCGACCGGGTCGCCGGCGAACCGGGCCTCGCCATCGGCCAGCGGCGGCCGGGGCGTGTCCGGCACCTGATTCCCGGTCCCGGTGTACCAGGCCTCGCGGACGTCGCCGTTGAGGTCGGCGGCGGTGAAGACGGCGTGCACCCCGGGCAGCTGCAGCGCGGCCGTCGCGTCAATCCCGATGATCCGCGCCCGCGGATGCGGGCTGCGGACGAAGCACGCGTGCAGCATGCCCGGGCGGACGATGTCGTCGACGAAGGTGCCCGTTCCCGTCAGCAGCCGGGCGTCCTCGACCCGGCTCACCCGGCTCCCGGCGTAGCGGGCCGCCCCGACGGCGGTCATCGCGGCTGCCCCGGCCCTAGCCGACCAGGAGCGGCAGCCGCTCCCATCCCCGCACGGACGAGGTCTGCTGCATCTTGGCCTCGGCCCAGTCGACCTCCCAGGACGGCCACCGCCGCAGCACCTCCTCGAGCGCGATCCGGCCCTCCAGGCGTGCGAGGGCCGAGCCCAGGCAGTAGTGCGGGCCGATGTTGAACGTCAGGTGCAGGCTCTTCTTCCGGCGGATGTCGAACCGGTCCGGGTCGTCGTACCGCTCCGGGTCGCGGTTGGCGGCGCCGACGAACAGCAGCATCGCGCTGCCCTCGGGGACGACCTGGCCGTAGAGCTCGACCGGCTTGGCGACGTAGCGGGCGATCGACGGTCCCGGCGGCTCAAGCCGCAGCACCTCCTCGACCGCGCCCGGGATCAGCGACGGGTCCGCCACGATCTCCGCCCGCTGCTCCGGGTGCCTGGCGAGGGTTGAGCCCATCCAGCCGATCAGCCGACCGGTGGTCTCGTTGCCCGCGCCCGCCAGGACGGTGACGTACATCAGGACCTCGTCGCGGGTCAGCGTGCGGGTGACGCCGTTCTCGTCCTCGAACCGGGCGGTCAGCAGCTCGGTCATGACGTCGTCGGAGGGGTGCGTCAGCCGCCAGTCGATGTACTCGCCGAACGCATCGAAGGTGAGGATGGCCTCCTGGCTGGTGTCCAGCCTGCCGTCGTCGCTGATCAGGTGGGCGTCAGCCTGCTCGCGGAAGGCCGCCTGGCCCTCCTCGGGGATGCCGAGGAGCATGCCGATGACCCGCATCGGCATCTCCAGGCCGAGCTTCTCGATCAGGTCGAACCGCGACTCACCGACCAGCGGGTCGAGGCAGCGGACGCAGTACTCCCGGACCAGCGGCTCCAGCTCGGCGATCCGCCGGGGCGAGAACACCCGGGCCAGCAGCTTGCGGTGGATGTCATGGACCGGCGGATCCTCCATGATGAGCGTGCCCGGGGGCATCTCCATGTTCGCCTTGATCAGCTCCAGCATGACGCCGCGGGCGGAGGAGAATGTCGCCGTGTCCGTCACCGCCCGCTCCACGTCCGCGTACCGGCTGAGCGCGTAGAAGTCGTGCGTCTGGTTGTAGTAGAGCGGGGCTTCCTCGCGGATCCGGTTGAAGACCGGCCACGGGTCGTCCACGAAGCGGGCGTCGTACGGATCCCAGTAGAGCGCGTCGGTTTCCACGTCGCGTGCCTCCCGGCGTTAGGTAAGCAATTACCCTCGTGTATAGACCGCCCCACCACCGATGACAAGACCTCGTCGACACTTGTCACTGAAATATGTCATTGACACTAGTCAACGACAGGACGTATGAAGGAACCACCATGCCGCCAGCGGAAGACAAGCTCAACGGACGTGCGGCGGCCAGCGGCCGAGACGCGCAGCGCCAGCAGACCCGCCAGAAGGTCTACGCGGCGGCCCTGGCGGAGTTCAAGCGGACCGGGATGGGGGCCGCCGACGTGGCCGACATCGCGACGGCGGCGGGCGTGGCCCGGGGCACGTTCTACTTCCACTTCCCCACCAAGGAGCACGTCCTCGCGGAGCTCGAGCGGCACGAGGAGGCGCGTCTGGTCGGCCAGCTATCGAAGTTCCTGGCGGAGCTTGAGGTTCGGTGCGGCCCCGGGCCGACTGCCGGCCCCCTGCCGACGGCGGAGGACCCGGCCAACCGTCCGTCCGCACCGGGCTTCCTGCCGGCCGCCCTGGGCGAGGTCGTCCGGCTGCTCACGGCGATGGAGCGCCGGGTCGGCAAGACCCTGTTCCGCGAGATGCTGGGGCTGCACTTCTCGTCCCGCCGGCCGGAGGTGCTCCCGGGCTCCGACAAGTGGACCGAGTACCCGGTGATGACGGTCGTGGTCGAGGTGGTCGAGCGGGCCAGGGAACGAGGCGAGGTGCACCCCGACGCGAGCGCCCTCCCCACCGCGCAGCTGTTCATGATGGGGCTGTACGCGATGCTGATCGCCAGCCACGAGTACCCCAAGGCGGCCCGGGCCGAGATCCTTGACAACTTCATGGCCACCGTCCTGCGCGGCGTCGCCCCGCGCTGAAGTTCAGTCAGGCCCTGAGGACCCGCCCGCAGGCCGAGTCAAGCACCCAGGAGTCGAGCGCAGCGGCCTGACCGTTCGGCCACCAGGTCCGCAAGCCGCGCCGGGAGCTTGCTTTCCTGGGCGAGAACGTCTGGCGCCTTCGCGGCGTCGGCAAAGGCACTCGCGACGGCGGCGGCCAGCTCACGGGCGCGCGCCACCAGTTCTGCGGCCGGAAGGCCGAGGTCGCGCGCCGCGTCGGGCCAGCGATTCCGGTGGGGGTTGAGCTGATAGTCGCCTCCGACCTTCATCGCGAGCCGAAGCTTCTTCTCATGATCACCGTAGGGAAGCGCTGACGCGATGTCGTAGAGCGGTGCCAGGCGCGCCTCGCCCTGGCTGAGCAGCAGCGAGTAGTTCTTGGCGTGCGCGTCGGTTCCCCCGATGAGCCAGTTCCAGATGAGCGCGTCGGCGAATCCGCGGACGGCCTGCTCGGCGACTCGTGTCGGCATCGCTCGACGGAGCAGTTCAGCGATGTCGTTCGGGCTCGGGCCGCCTTCATTCTGGTATTTCCTTGTAGGCGGGACCGCGAGCGCCTGACAGAGGTCCTCTTGGTGAATGCGACCGAAGCCGGCACCGGACGGATAGCGGTCGTAGCGGTCCACCACGATGGCGGACTGGTCGCCGAACCTGGCGATCCGGCTCCTGACCGCCGGCAGGCCGCAGCGTCGGGCGGCGTCGAGGCACAGGTGCTCGTTGAGGTCGTGGCCGGCCAGCCCGGCTATCGCGGGCTTGAGGATGTGCGTGGTCGGAGTGGGTCCCGACGGAATTCCCCACCGGCCGTCTTGATAGAGCAGCGCGGTCTTGGCCTGCGCCCCGGCGAGGCTGAACTGCCCGCTGAAGCCGTCACCGAGCCAGCTCGTCGAGTCCCGTCCCAGTTCGCGGAGGACCTGGGCGACATCGTCTTCCGTCAGCCAGGTGACCTGCCCCGCGCCGTGGATTACCTGGCCTGTCCGATCCGGTTGCGTGAACCGCACCGTCCCGGGGCAGTCCAGTCCGATGGGCGTCCCCAGCAGCGTGAACGGAACGGCGCGGGACAAGTGAAAATGACGTTTCCAGCGCTTCAGCACCGACGGGTCGTCGGGAAGCAGGCCCCACAACCATGGCGTGATAGCGGAATCAGGATGGGCGAGGTGCGATAGCGGCATGGACAGCGACAGCGGGGTCGCGGCCGGGCGCGCAGCGTACTCCTCGTCGTAGCTGAACCGAAGTTGCCCGCTGGGCATGCGGGTAAGAGATCCGGCAGCCATGTCATCCGCGATGACCGCCAGGGAATCGGTCATCGCTTGTGGTACCCGTCAAGGAAGGCGTCCAGGTTGGGAGGCCGATCCGGCGCGTCGCCGATGGCGCTCGCGTCGGTGGCCTCAACTCCGATGCCCAGCGCGTCGAACAGACGGAACACAAGCGAGATCTCGACCGTGCGCTTACCACGCTCGAAGGAGTTGACCCAGTCGCGAGATACGCCGCTTCGCGATGCCAGTTCGGCCTGGGTGAGGCCGAGCTCGATCCGGCGACCGCGTGCCACGCTGGCTAGATCGTGCATCGTCCTGATCCGTGTCTTGCGCATTCCAGGTGCAACTCCATCGGGATGTCGGCGTACGGCGACATTCATGATTGTCGGCGTACGCCGACTTTAACACAATGTCGGCGTACGCCGACATGTGGAGGTTGTCGGCGTACGCCGACATCTTGAGGGCGGTTCTTGACGTCGGGACGGGGTCGGCGCGGCGTGCAGGGCTGGGCCGGCCGTCTGGGTGGAACCAGGGACCGTTCGGAGGAAAAGATTTTGAAATCCCTTTCTCGAACGGACGCTTGGTGACTGCCTAGCCCTCCATGACCGGGGTGAGGGTGCCGGGCGGGAGGGCGAGGAGCCGCTCCGCGGTCGCGATCACCATCGCCCTGACCGGGGCGTAGTCGAGGGTCTGGCGGGTGGCGGC
>Ga0208220_1000788_pt1 | contig 13213 bp, 14 predicted proteins | sample NGESurdeep092012_9_FD_184484 | JGI IMG/M metagenome (GOLD analysis project Ga0208220, IMG submission 184484) | Arctic peat soil microbial communities from Barrow, Alaska - NGEE Surface sample F53-1 deep-092012 (SPAdes) | ecosystem: Environmental > Terrestrial > Soil > Wetlands > Peat ... | reverse complement strand
CCTCGACGGTTAGCAGTGCGCGAGAACCGCCGGGCGCGGCAACCGGGATCGGCTCGACCAGCGTGGGCGCGTTGGACACGTGAAGCAGGTTGATGATCAGATTCGACATCTTCACCACGGCCGAGGCGTCGTCCTCGTAAATCACCTCGAGGCCGAAGACCTCGTTGTAGAACTTCTTGGATTCGGGCAGGTCCTCGACGAACAGGGTGATGACGTCGAGCTGCCTTAGTGCCTTGATCATGAATGCTCCTCGGTCTGATGGGGTCTGTCGTTACCCCGACGAACCGCGCTCGCCGGATTCGACACCCAGCCGCTGCTGATTTGCGCCTGCCGCGCCAGAGCGTTTCCAAAGGGGTCGTAGTAATCGGCGGGGGCCTCGGCTGCGGCCGCGATCGCCAGCCTGCTGTCCATCGCGCCCGGCGGCGGGGCCGTCCAGTTGCTGCAGGAGTACCTGGGCGGTCTGACGGAAGAAAGCCCGGTCGCCGACGCCCTGGCCGGGCGGCTCGGCGGGGAGGACGCCGACGCTCCCGACGCCGAGGTGGCCCTCAACGCCGGCCCGGCCGAGCAGGCGGCCGCCTCGGGCGAGATCAGTCAGTCCGGCGACAACGGATCGAACGGCTCAGGAGGCGGCTCGAGTACCGGGAACGGCGGCGGAACCGACGACGGGGGAGACGATGGCGGCGGTGGCGGCGGCGACGACGGGGACTAAAACGACGCGACCGCAGCCTACCGAGGGCGGAAGCTGTCGAGTAGTTCGCTGAGCATCTGCCGCTGGCGGCCGGCGGTGACCTGGCCGGGGTAGAGCACCCGCTGGGCGCTGAGCCCGTCGATCAGCACCAGCAACTGGTGAGCGGCCAGGTCGATGTCGAGGGAGTCGCGAAGCTCGCCGAGCTTGAGCGCTTCCGTCAGGTGTCCGCGCAGTCGCCCCGCGAACCGGTCGAACTCGGTGTTCTGCATCGCGCGCAGCTCGGGACTTCCCAGCGCCCGCCCCCAGAAACTGATCTCGATCTGGGCCTCGAGGTCACGCTCGTCATCGAGCGGCAGCGCCTCCAGCATGATGACGTGGAGCGCGTCGAGACCGGCTAGGCCGGCCGCCCTGGCGTCCATCCGGGCAGTGACCCGGCGGTGCGAGAGCACAAGCGCCGCCCCCAGGATGTCGGCCTTGTCGCCGAAGTAGTGCGCCAGGATGCCCGGCGAGCAGTGCGCCTCGCGGGCGATGGCCCTGATGGTGGCCTTGGCGATGCCGTCGCGCGCGATCACCCGCCAGGTTGCGGACAGGATCTCGTCACGCCGCTCATCCCAGTTGACGATTTTCGGCATAACGCTCAAAACTCCCGGACGGTGTTTTCCGGCCGCCCCTGTTTTTTTATCGGACGTCCGTCTAACATCCCCCATAATGTACCCCACAGGCTCCGATGGGCTCGGGTCGGCTCGGACCGAGCTCGTCAGATACGGCAATCGCCTGCTCGCCGACGGACTGTCCATCGGCAGCGCGGGCAACCTCAGCCTGCGCGTGGGCGACACCGTGGCGATCACCCCGTCCGGGATCGCCTACCCGGACATGCAGGCCGCCGACATCTGCTTCGTCACGCTGGCGGGCGCGCTGCTCGCCGAGGAGAAGACAGGCCGGCCGGAAGCGCAGTCCTCGGAGACGCCGATGCACCTGGCGATCTACGCGGCGACCAGCGCGGGAGCGGTCGTGCACACGCACTCGCCCGAGGTCATCGCGCTGTCGGCGGCGCGCAGGGAACTGCCCGCTATCCACTATGCGATCACCGGTCTCGGCGGACCGGTCCGGGTAGCGCCGTACGCGCGCTTCGGGTCGGCGCAGCTGGCCGAGGCCGCCGTCGCGGCGCTTGACGGCCGCAGCGCGGTCATCCTGCGCAACCACGGGGCGGTCACCTACGGGGCCGATCTCGCGCAGGCCTACCACCGGGCGCTGCTCCTCGAGTGGCTGGCCCGCACCTACCGGCTGGGGCTGGCCTACGGGGAACCCGCGGTGCTGTCGGCGGCCGAACTCGCCGAGGTGGCCGCTGAGAGCCGACGGCGCCGCTACGGGACGCGAAAGGCGTCGAGCTCATGACCGGCGACCCCAGCGCCCCCCAGGGAACGCCCGCCCGGGCGACACGGGCACCAGGCCCGCTGGGTCCGGTGACGGTGCTCGGAGCCCACATCCTGGACGTGCTCGGCCGACCGGTCGAGGCCATCCCGCCCGGCCAGGGCAGCGCCCGGCTCACCGAGATCCGGGCCACGGCGGCCGGGACGGCGGCCGGGACAGGCGTCGACCTCGCCAAGCTGGGCGCCAGCGTGTTCGCGGTCGGCGCGATCGGCGACGACCTGCTCGGTGACGTGGTCATCGCCGCGATGGCGAGGCATGGCGTCGACACCAGCGGGCTGAGCCGCAAGAGCGGGGTGCAGACATCGGCCACCATCTTGCCGATCAGGGGGAACGGGGAGCGCCCGGCCTTGCACGTCCCCGGCGCGACGTCGCTCCTCGAACTCGCCGACGTTGACCTGGACCGGGTGCGCCGCAGCCGGGCGCTGCTGGTCGGCGCGCCGGACGCACTCGGCGCCATCGTCGGCGAGGGGCTGGCGCAGGTGGTCGCGGCCGCCCGGGCCGGGGGAGCGCTGGTCGCGGTGGACGTGCTCCACCCCGGCCAGCCGAGGGACCTCCAGCGGATCTCCGGGCTGCTGGGCGCGGCGGACTGGTTCCTGCCCAACGACGATCAACTGCTCGCGCTCACCGGCCGCACCGACCTCGCGTCGGCCATCGCGGACGTGCTGGCGCTCGGCGTCGGCGGCGTGGCGGTCACCTGCGGCGCGGACGGCTGCGTGGTCGCCTCGCGGGACGGCGGCCCCCCGGTACCGCTGCCCGCCATCAAGGTCGACGTCGTGGACACCACCGGCTGCGGTGACGGCTTCACCGCGGGCATGCTGGCCGGGCTCCTGGTCGGTACCGGGCCCGTCGACGCCGCGTGGCTGGGCATCGCCTGCGGCTCGCTGGTCGCCACCGGACTGGGATCGGACGCCGGGATAGCCGGCCTCGACCAGGTGCTGGACTTCCTCGGCCGGTCCCAGCCGTCCGTGGCCGACCGGATCGCCGCCGCGGCCGCGCGGCGAGCACATCAGCACGCGAAGGAGCGGGTCCATGACTGAGGAGCACCCAACGAAGGCGGGCAGCACCGAGGACCAGCGGCTGCGGGAGCGCGCCCAGGCGGTGATCCCGGGTGGGATGTACGGGCACCAGTCGGCCGCGTCGCTGCCCTCGGCTTTCCCGCAGTTCATGCACGGCGGCCGCGGCGCGCGGATCTGGGACGTCGACGGGAACGAGTACGTCGACCTGATGTGCAGCTACGGGCCGGTTGTGCTGGGCCACCGGCATCCGCGGGTCGAGCAGGCGGCTGCGGCGCAGGCGGCCCTCGGCGACTGCCAGAACGGCCCAGGGCCGGTGATGGTGGATCTCGCCGAACTGCTGGTGCAGACCGTGGGCCACGCGGGCTGGGCGATGTTCGCCAAGAACGGCACCGACGCCACCACCATGTGCTGCACGATCGCCCGGGCGCAGACCGGGCGGCAGAAGATCCTGGCCGCCACCGGCGCCTACCACGGGGCCGCGCCCTGGTGCACGCCGCGGCCGGCCGGCGTCACCCCGCAAGACCGCGCCAACCTCGGCTACTACACCTACAACGATCTCGCCAGCGTGCAGCGCGCCGCCGCCGAGGCGGGCGACGACCTGGCGGCGATCGTGGTCAGCCCGTTCAAGCACGACGCCGGGTACGACCAGGAACTGGTCGACCCCGCGTTCGCCCGAGGGCTCCGCGCACTGTGCGACGCCACCGGGGCGGCGCTGATCCTCGACGACGTGCGCTGCGGGTTCCGGCTGCACCTGGGCTCGAGCTGGGAACCGATCGGGGTGTCGCCCGACCTGTCGGCCTGGAGCAAGGCGATCGCGAACGGCCACCCGCTCGCCGCCGTGCTCGGCAATGACGCGTTCCGCGACGGGGCGCGGCAGGTGTTCGTCACCGGCTCATTCTGGTTCTCCGCCGTCCCGATGGCGGCCGCGATCGCCACGATCACGGCGCTGCGCGAAGAGCGGGCGATCGAGTCGATCCAGCGGGCCGGCACCGAGCTGCGGGACGGGATCCTGGCGCAGGCGCGCTCGTGGGAGCTGCCGGTCAACTACACCGGCCCGGTGGCGATGCCCTACCTCTCCTTCGCCAGGGACACGGACCGGGAGCTGGCCGGCCTGTTCGCGGCCACCGCCCTGCGCGGCGGCGTCTACCTGCATCCACGGCACAATTGGTTCGTCTCCGCCGCCCTGACCGGCGACGACATCGCATTGACGCTCGAGGCGACGGACCAGGCGTTCGCCGCCGTCCGCAAGCAGCTTGGCCACTGAGAAGCCAGTGAGAAAGGTTCCCATCCGGATCGACCCGTAGAAACCCCGCCGAAAGAAGGCCTCCCTTGTCCGGTACAGCAGCCGATCCCAACCCGCCAGTGCCTGCCCCCGCCCAGCCGTCCGCGGCGGATCAATCCGAGTCGATCCTGCAGCGGGCCGGCTACAAGCCGGAGCTCAGGCGGTCGCTGCGGTTCTTCTCGATGTTCGCGATCGCGTTCTCGATCATCTCGATCACCACCGGCATCTTCCTGAACTTCGGATTCGGCCTCGCCTACTGGGGCCCGGCCGCCATCTGGACGTGGCCGATCGTCGCGGTCGGCAACATGATGGTCGCCTTGGTCGTCGCCGAGCTCGGCACCCGCATCCCGCTGGCCGGCTACGCCTACCAGTGGAGCGCCCGGCTGGTGAACCCCACCTACGGCTGGTTCGTCGGCTTCGCGGGGCTGCTGTACATGGCCGTCGGCGGCGGCGCGATCATGCTCTCGGTCGCGGCCCCGCTGCTGCTCAGCGAGTTCAACATCGACACCCCGAGCCCGCACCTGGTGCTCGCGGTGGCGATCATCTTGATGCTGCTGCCGGTCGTCATCAACATCATCAGCATCCAGGTGGCGGCCCGGGTCAACAACATCGCGGTGTTCACCGAGATCATCGGGACCGTGGTGTTCGGCGTGCTGCTGCTCGTGCTGTGGGGCGTGCGCTCCAAGCCAACGCCGTACGGCGCGGGCATCCTCACCAGCACCGCCTCCGTCTACCACAACCCGACGTGGTACGCCTTCGCCCTGGCCGGGCTGCTCGGCGCCTTCACCCTGGTCGGGTTCGAGCTGGTGGCCGACATGTCGGAGGACGCGGTGAACCCGAGCCGCAGCGTGCCCCGCGGCGTCCTGTGGGCGGTGGGCGTCTCGGCCGTGCTCGGCATGGTGGCGCTGATCGGCTTCACAATCGCCATCCCGAACCTCAAGACGGTCGAGTCGGCGCCGCTGCCGCTGCTCGCGATCGCGGGCTACTGGCTGCCGTCGGGGCTGGTGAAGGTCTTCGTCGCGTTCGTGGTCTTCTCGATGTTCGCGATCCTCGTCGTCGGCGCCGGCGCGCAGGCCAGGCTCGCCTACTCGCTGTCGCGCGACAACATGCTGCCGTTCTCCGGCTCCCTGCGGAAGATCCACCCGCGCAGCCAGACGCCCGTGGTGGCGCTGCTGGTGTTCGCGGTGATCGACGTGGGAGTGGTGATCTACGGGTACTTCCAGACCAACGCGTTCGGCACTCTGGTCGGCGCGACCGCGATCATCCCCTACATCATCTACTTCCTGATCACCGTGGCCTACGCGGTCAAACGGCGAACCACCGACAGCATCCCCGGCGCGTTCACGCTCGGCCGGTGGGCGTGGCCGGTCATCGGGTTCGTGCTCGTCTACACCGTGCTGATCATGGTGGTGCTGTCGTTCCCGGCGCCGTTCCACGGCTCGGACAAGATGCTCGGCTACGCTCTGGCGCTGGCAGCGCTGTGGTACTTCGGCGGCCTGCTGAGGCGGCTCAGGAAGGGCACGGCCGGGGTGAAGCCGGTCAGCGACCTCGTCGACAAACCCTAGCCCGCACTAGACGAAGTACCGGGCCTGCAGTCGGTACAGCTCGGCGTAGAGTCCGCCGGCCTGGCTCAGCGTGTCGTGAGTGCCGGCCTCGACGACCCGGCCGCCGTCCAGAACGACGATGAGATCGGCCGCCCGGGCGGTGGTGAAGCGGTGCGTGACCAGGACCGTCACCCCGCCCTGGAGGCGGCTGAGATCGGTGTACTGCTGGAACTGCCACTCCTCGGCCCAGTCACGGCCGGCGCCTCAGAGAAGGAGTATCCGATGAGGGCGGGCATCACCCACCGCCTCACCGGGGGCGGCAGCCGGCTCGTATCCGCGGTCACGCCTTCTCCTCGTCGTCGAGTCTGCGAGCCCGCATAGTGACACTGCCGTCCGCCGCACTGCAACGCGATTAAAAGCCGAGCCGGGTTCTCCAGTGGCGAGCCGTCAGGGCTCTAGCAGTCGGTGTGGCTGGGCTCGTAGTCGGACGGGGCCGGGGTGATCAGGTAACCCGTGCCGTTCGGAACCAGGTAGAGGTTGAGCGTCCAGGCGTCGCACGGGCTGTTGTCGACGCTGTCGGCGGGCGACTGGCGGCTGGTGAACGTGACGGTCGCGGTCAGGTCCTGTCCCGTCGGCGTCAGCGACGTGAGCGTCATGCCCGAGTCGGCCGTCGTCGCGTATCCGGAGTTGAAGGACGACTCCGGCTGGTCCGCTTTGCCCTGCGCGGTCTGGGAGCTCGCGTACTCCGCGTAGCTGTGCTTGTTGATCCCTTGAAAGTAATGGCTGAGGACAATCTCCACCTGAGCAGAGGCCGACTTGAGGCCAGGGCTGACGCTGACGACGCTCGGCGAGGCGGACGGCGAGGCGGAACGGGACGGGGACGCGGAAGCCGATGGGGACGTGGATGCCTGCAGACTGGCCGGCTGGGTGTCGGCGGGATGGGTCGGCGGCACCGTGGCGTTCGAGGCCACGGTGGGCGTGTGGCCCTGCGGCAGCGCCGTCTGCCGGTTGCCGGTCGCGCTGATCAGCGCGTAGCTGCCGCCGCCGGCGGCGAGCAGCACAATGGCCGTCACCGCGATCCACAGCCCCCGCCCGCGGCCCGGCCGCCCTTCCGGCGATGAGTACGAAGGACCTGCCGGTCCCGGCGCAGCAGTCGGGGACACGACGACCGGGTCACCAAGCCCGATGGTCATCGTCGGGGGCGACTCCTCGGTGTCAGCATCCCAGCGCGATGGCTCGACGTCAGGCAAAGCGGAAAGCTCGGCATTGCCGCCCGTAGCCGTGACGCCGAAGTCGCGCCCGCAGCCGCCGCAGTACTGAGTACTGGTAGAACGCTGCCGTCCGCATTCTGGACAGAAGTTCATGCGCATGCCCTATCTATCTCGGTTCCCATTACGCATGAGTTCGCGGTTATGCTTTAGTGGTAATACTACTCCGGAGGGCATCTTCAGGACAGCGGCAGTTGACGTGACTGTCGAATCCTTGATCTCTCTTTTTGGTGGGGGAGATTGTTGATGAATGAAGGTGTAAGTCTCGGCGAGATTGAGGTAGTTCAGCGTCACGTCTATGAGGCGCTCGTCGCCAGCTCCGCGCGAACCACGCTATCGGAGGATCAGCAAGACGCCATGCTTGCGCAGGCATGCTTGGAGGCATGCCACATACTCGACCGCTGGGTCAGCAGTCCCGTCTGGGAGGAGGTGCGGCCCGCGGGCCGCGGGCCGATCGCTGACGTTATTCCGGATTGGCAGCTCGTCCGGCCGTTCCTTGAGCCGCTCAGCGCCGCGCTGACCCGGATTGGCGAGCGCCAGCCGGCCGTATCGGGGATGCCGGAGGTTGGCGATCCGGAAGCGTATATCGATGAGATAATCAAGCGGGCCGAGTCGACCGGCCGGCGTCATCGGAAGTTTGGCCGGGAAGAGCTATACGCCGAGGCGACACACAGGATCAGGGTTTTGCAGTCAAGCGTCTGCGCGGCTGCGAGTGACTTCGCGAAAGAGAGCAAGAAAGGGAGCAAGACGCGAGCCCGACTGCGGGCAGCCGCCCGCACTGTACTCAAGCAGGTGGGAGGCTTCCTGTTTGGCGCGGCCCTCATCATGGTCGGGGTGACCCAGCCGGCGCTGGCCCATAATGCTCCCGTGTGGGCGCATGAAGCGGTCAATGTGGTTCTTGTGCACCAGGCAGCGCACGCCGCCCAGCCTTCCGTGCGCGTTGCCCCTCCGCAGCTCGGACCGCGGCTCGGTTAGCGGGCCGGCAGGCGGGCGCTTGGCCGACCCTGAAATTTATTGAATTTCAGCAGGAACGGCGGCTCAAGGGGGACCAGGACGATGCACTGCCCTTTCACCAGGCCCGACATATCCCAGTCCTCGATCACGTTTCCGTCGACCACTTTCTGCCGTACTCCCTCGTGACGGATCGGCGCGTAGGTGGAAATCTGCTTGCGGTTGGTGCCGTACCGCTCCCGCACGAGGTCCCGGCTTATCTTGTCCGCTAGCCGGAATGCCAGCACGGTACCGAAGCCCGACAGGATGCTCTCTCCCGCCCCGCCCGGGTAGCCGTGGAAGACCTGGTTCACGTTCTGGGTCGCGACCAGGAACCGGAGGCCGAGTTCGCGGCCGAAGTTAATGCCGTCGCCGACGTGCGAAAGCCGCGGCAGCAGCGCGAACTCGTCCAGTACGAAGTAGAAGTTGTCTGGCACTTTCTCCATCGTCTGCAGTCGCTGCCGGCCGAAGCCAAGTGCTTCTTTCATGGCGAGGTCCATCAGCACCCGGTACACCGGAAGCAGACTGCTGCCGACGGAGATGTCGTACTCGATGAAAAGCGCGTGCCCGCCCCGGCGCCGGACAAAGTCCCGGACCGAGAAGCCGCCCCGCTCGCGGAAGATCCCCGAGAACGCTTTCCGCAGCGTTGGCTGCAGGAAAGCGAGGATCGGCTGGACCTGGGTTTCGCCGCCATCGAGGTAGCGCGCCGTTCCGGCGTGGGCTTCGCTGCTTTCCAAAAAGTCGAGCAGTTCTTCGGCGGAGCCCTCCAGCTTCGTCCGAAGATCCTCGTTGGACATGCTGGCGCCGGGCGACGCGCCCGCCGCCATCAACTCCATGACCCCGGCGAAGATGTCTCTGGCGGCGGTGGCGAAGAACATGTTCTGCGCCGCCGATTCCAGCTCGTCGCTGAAGATCGTCGAAGCGATCTCGAAGGCCTGCTCGGCTCGTTGCCGCGGGTCGTCGGCCAGGTCGCGGAAGACATTCCACACGACGCCGCCCTCTTCGGCCTCGCCCGAGCTCGATATGACGGCATCACCGGGCCGGTAAAAGTTCTTGAGGAAGTCCCCCTTCGCGTCGAAGAAAACGAAGAGGTCCTCAGGGCCGTTCTTGTCCCTGAACTGCCGGACCAGATGCTTCATCGCGTTGGTCTTGCCTGAGCCGATCCCGCCGAGGAACAGGATGTTCGTCTCGATGAGCTTGTCGAAGGAGAAGCGGTCGGGCGGAGGAGGCTCCCGGCGCAGCTGCATTCCCTCGAGAATGGTGATCGTGCTGTGCTCGGCGCCGGGTGTCCCCGCGCCTGCGCTCGGCGGTGCGTCGCGCGGGCTCACTGGGCGACAGCCGCTCCCACCGCGCCGGCCGGGACGACGATGTTCCATTCCGGATAGGCCATCGTGCCCCTCGTCTGTAGGTCGATGATCAGCGCCCCGAGCTCGTGTAGGAGCTCGCTTGCGTTGTCGCCGGGATCTCCCGCGACGACGTCAAGCGCGCTGTAGGACCGGAGAAACAGCGCGATCGGGAAAATGAGCAGCCGTCCGAGCGCGTCGAGGAATCCGCGCTCCCGCGGCAGGTGCCCGAACGCGATCGGACTGTTTTCGTTCTCCCGCGAGTTGATGACAACACCCACGTCGCCGCGGCGGCTAGCGTCCCGGACAAGGGCGATGGCAAGGAGCACGGTGATGATGGCGAAGACGACGGCCAAGGGAATCAGCACCACCGTGAGCAGGGTGCCGAGGGTCAGGAAACCGAAGACCAGGGTCAGCACCACCAGTCCGAGGCTTAGCCGCCGGGACACGTGCGCGAAGAGCCCGCTGATATCCTCGAGCTTGGTCTGCTGGAAAAGCCAGCTCGCCTTCTGAGTGCCGTGCGGATAAACCTGCGCGTAGAAGACCACCCGCGCATCGGTGACGTAGAGGGTGCCATGACCGCGCAGCCGCTTGAATAGGCCGGTGCGTAGCGTGACCACGTCATATTCCTTGAGCACCTGCTCGCCGTACGCGAGGCGGAAGCTTAGCGGTTTCCCGACTGCCGTCGGGCCAGGCGCAGGGGCGAGTTGGCGTGAGACCACGGGCCGCTGCGCCGTAAGCGCTGTCTCGGGGTAACCGGAGAAGCTCGTGTAACTAGCGTCGGTGGGCGCGGTATCTGGCGGCGAAGGCTGCTCAAACATCGCGTGGGAGTCTGCTGCCTCCTCAGCGGGCGCGATAAGAGTACCGCAGATGTCGCAGTACTTGTTTGATGGATCTTGTTGTCTTCCGCACGCTGGACAATCCATTGGTCCTCCCCATGCGCACGCAATACGACGCCACTCAAGGACGGGAATAGTGTCCAAGACGTGGCATCGTACGCATGCGTCCCCTGCTGCTCACCCCATACAAGCAAAGATTAACATGTCACTGTGCAAATGCCAGGGGTCTGCTCGGGTGTGACATGCCAGAATCCACTGAACAGGGGAATTCGGCTGCATCAGGCAATTTGGCTTCCTCGGTTTACGCCATCAGAGCAAGCACGTTACCCCGGCAGCGACGGCGACTGCCGCCAGGGCGAGCGCGCCGGGGCGAATTCCGGCGATAGCCACCATCACGCCGGCCAGTGGCATGGCGGCGGTCTCGGTCGCGGACTCGGCCGTGGAGATCACGCCCGCGACCCGGCCCAGCGTGCCCGCGGGGGCGAGTCGCTGGAGGGTGGTCGCCGCGACCGTATAGAAGACGGCGCCGCTGGCTCCCCAGACAAACGCGCCGAGGTACGCGGCGGGAACCCACGTGGTGCCCGTGAACAGGGCCGCCGCAAGTCCGTAACCGATCGCGCCCCCGGCCAGCGCCTTCGTCCTGGCCCCGGTCTCCGACAGCAGCCCCCGGGCGCGGGGGAGCGCCAGGCCAGTCACGATCGCACCGATCCCGATCGCGGCCTCGAACAGCGCGAACTGAGACGGCGGCCGGCCCAGCACGTGCCTGGCGTACAGCGGCTCGACGACCAGGAACGCCCCCGACGTGAACATGACGGCCACGCTGGCCAGCGCGACCAGGCGCAGACCGGGGTCCCGCGTCACCGCCACCGCGCCCGCGGTGGCCGCCCGCAGTCGCCGCCGGGAGGCGGCGGGGCTCTCGGCCGCTTCCGGGCCGCCAGACGTCGGGGCGTCGCGAGCCGGCTCGCTCGGCGCTGGCAGCAGCGGAAGCGGGAGCAGGACGATGGCGCCCGCCAGGTAGGTAGCCGCGTCGGCGACGAACGCGGCGCCGAACCCCGCCGTCGCCAGCAGCACGCTGGCCGCCAGCGGCCCCGCGACCTGCCCGATCGAGCTGGTGACCCCGAGCAGCGAGTTGGCCGCGAGCAGGTCATCGGGCTCCACGACCCGCGGCGGCAGCGCGCTGCCCGCGGGGCCGGACAGCGACCGGGCGGCGCCGTAGGCCGCCGCCATGACGTCGAGGAAGGCCAGCGAGTCGGCCGTGGCCATGGCGAGCGCGGCGGCGGCGGCCCCCAGGTAACCGGCGATCATCAGGACGCGCGGGCCGAACCGGTCGGCCAGCGCCCCCGTGAGCGGGCTGAGCACCGCCGGCGGGACGGACCAACACACGACGGTAACCGAGATCGCTTCCGGGCTAGCGCTGAACCGGTAGGCGGCGAAGCCCCACAGCACGATGGCCGATGCCCAGCTGCCGATCGAGTTGACCGACTGCCCGGCGAGCAGGAACGCGAACCGCGGATCGCGGAGCGAGGGACGGACCCGGCGCGCCGGAGCACGGCGCGGGCCGGAGAGAGCAGACATGACAAAACCTCCACGCGAAGCTGCGACGGTGAACGCTGCAGCCGCGGTGCCCCGTGCGCGAAGGCCTCAGAAACGACCCGGGCCAGGATTCAGAACGGGAGAGGTGTGAGGAAAGCCAGGTTCAGGCGAATCGCGCGGGAGACACGGCGGCGGGGAAGGCCATGGTGATCGTCATCATTTTCTCCTCTTCGGCCGGAAAGCGACACCGCATGATCGCACAGCCGCGGCCGGTTTGTCGTGGGACATACAGGCCGCCGCATCCGGAAGGCGGGGTACCGCATCGGCTGACCGGGTAGGGCCCCTGCATGTCAACGGAGAAGCAGAAAGAGGCGGCGCGCCGCAACATCGAGAAGGCCCGCGAGGCCCAGAGCGAACGTGCCCACGGAGACGACATCCCGCGCAGCGAGGAAGGCCTGAGCACGGCGGAAAAGGACCGCCTGCCGGAGGCGGAGTTCGCCTTCCCGCGCGAGCGTAAGGAACCGCTCGCCGACGCCGCCCACGTGCGCAACTCGATTGCCCGGTTTGACCAGGTAGAAGGGGTCACAGACGAGGAGCGCGACCAGGCCTGGGCGCGAATCCGGGCGGCCGCCGCCAAGTACGGCGTCCACGTGTCCGAGGATGACTGGCGTGACCTGTTCAAGGGCGGCAAGGAGCGGAAGCGATGATCGTCTGAGGTAGCGGTCACCCGCGCCGCCGCGGCGGACTGGCCCCCGGGGGGTAGGGTCTTCGCTCATCGGTTTCGTGCGCATCGAGGTCAACGGCGAGCCTGCCACCGCCGGCCAGCTCGCCTACCCAGCGATAGCGAACTACGGTCACTTCACAGCGATGCAAGTGTGGAGCGGCTCGGTGCGCGGTCTTAGCCTGCACCTAGCGCGCCTTGATCTGGGGACGCGGGAGCTGTTCGGGACCGGCCTGGACGGCGAACTGGTCTGCGCGCACATCCGGCACGCAATCGGCGCCGACATGCCCGACGCTTCGGTTCGGGTCAGCGTATTCAGGCCAGACGACGACGAGCGCCCGTCGGTCATGGTGGTGGTCCGCTCTCCTGGCGGGCCGGTATGCGTGTCAACGACCAAGAAGACATGTAAATACCGGAGGCCTCGTGCCTACCTTACCGGCGGCCGGGCGGCATGACCTGGCCGATTGCGAGTGGTGCGTGCTGGAGCCCCTGCTGCCTGCGGGGAAGAAGGCGGGACGTCCCCCGAAGTGGGCCCGGCGGCGGCTGGTCGACTGGATC
>Ga0208220_1000786_pt1 | contig 13217 bp, 7 predicted proteins | sample NGESurdeep092012_9_FD_184484 | JGI IMG/M metagenome (GOLD analysis project Ga0208220, IMG submission 184484) | Arctic peat soil microbial communities from Barrow, Alaska - NGEE Surface sample F53-1 deep-092012 (SPAdes) | ecosystem: Environmental > Terrestrial > Soil > Wetlands > Peat ... | reverse complement strand
ACCTTGCGGTCGCCGTGGTAGAGCGTCATGGTTCCGATGGCGCAGTCCGGGCGCTGCTCCTCCTTCTCGAAGGACGCCGTAAGCAGGACGTTTTTCCCGGTCGGGATGTCCTCGCTGCCCACGATCATCTGTTCCTCGCTGCCGAGGAAGTTGTTGACGTAGTGCAGCCGGCTGTCCTTCACGTAGAGGGTGTGGCCGCCGAACCGCGATCCCATGGCGAACAGGACGCCCTCGGCTGAGGGTCCAGTGTCGACGACCGCGCCGATCACGAAGGAGCGGTTGCGGGTGCTGACGGCCTGCCATTCGGGGACCGGGGCGGTGCCGGGGAAGTAGACGTAGCGCGATCGCGGCGCGGTGAGCTGCGGACGCGGGGTCGTTATGATCTCCACCGCGGAGCGGTCGTCGAGCGGGAACGCCCCGTTGGCGCCGGCCTCGGCGAACCAGAGCGCCACCAGCTCCCTGAGCTTGTCCGGGTGCTCGGCGGCGAGGTCGTGCAGCTCGGCCCGGTCGAAGTCGGTGTGGTAGAGCTCCCAGGTGTCGTCGTTGAAGTGGCCCCAGCCGGCGATGCAGGGGTGCGTGGTGACGGCCTTCCAGCCCTCGTGCCAGATCGCGCGGGAACCGAGCATCGCGTAGAACTGGGTCTTGCGGGTCGACGTCGCGGACCCGTCGTCGACGCTGCCGCGCATGCTGACCCCGTCGAAGCGGCTCTGCGTGTGACCCTTGATCGTCTGGGGCGGTTCTACGCCGAGCATGTCCAGGACCGTCGGCACGATGTCGATCGCGTGATGATACTGGCCGCGGATCTCGCCCCGCGCCTTGGTCCCGGCCGGCCAGGAGATGATGCACGGGTCGGCGGTCCCGCCGTTGAACTCGTACCGCTTCCACATCTTGAACGGGGTGTTGAACGCCATCGCCCAGCCGTTGGGGTAATGGTTGTAGGTCGCGGGCCCGCCCAGGTCGTCCAGCTTCGCGAGGTTCTCGGCCATGTCGTCGGCGACCCCGTTGGCGAACTTCATCTCGTTCACGGAGCCGTTCGGGCCGCCCTCGCCGCTGGCGCCGTTGTCTGAGACGAGCACCACGACCGTGTTGTCGCGCTGCTCGGTCTGCTCCAGGTAGTCGAGCAGGCGCCCGATGTGGTGGTCGGTGTGCGCCAGGAAGCCGGCGTAGACCTCCGCCATCCGCGCGAACAGGCGCTTCTCGTCGTCGCTGAGCGAGTCCCAGGGCCGGGTGTAATCAAGCTCGGGGAACGGCTTATCGTCCGGGCCGGTCCGGGAGTCGGGCGTGCCAATCGGGTTGAGCGGCGGGAGCCCGGTGTTGGGCGGGACGATCCCCATGTCCTTCTGCCGGGCCAGGGTCTGCTCCCGGATCGCCTCGTAGCCCATGTCGAACTGGCCCCTGAACCGGTCGATCCACTCGCGTGGCGCCTGGTGCGGCGCGTGGCACGCCCCGGGGGCGTAGTAGAGGAAGAACGGCTTGTCCGGCGCCACCGCCTTGGCGTCCTTGACGAACTCGAGCGCCTTGTCGGTGATGTCGTCGGTGAGGTGATAGCCCTGCTCGGGCGAGCGCGGCGGGTCCACCGGGTGGTTGTCGTAAACCAGGTCCGGGTACCACTGGTTGGTCTCGGCGCCGAGGAAGCCGTAGAACCGCTCGGTTCCCCGGCCGCTCGGCCAGTTGCGGCGGGTCGCCGCGAGGTGCATCTCGTCCGTCGGGCACAGGTGCCACTTGCCGACCAGGTAGGTGTTCCAGCCGCGTTCGGCCAGGATCTCCGGGAGCATGCCGTTCTCGGGCGGGATCGTGCCGCTGGCGTTGGGGAAGCCAATGGCGGCCTCGGTGATGCAGGCCATGCTGTTGCGCGTGTGGTTGCGCCCGGTGAGCAGGCACGAGCGGGTGGGCGAGCACAACGCGGTGGTGTGCCACTGGGTGTAGCGGACGCCCTGGGCGGCGAGCCGGTCGATATTCGGCGTCGGGACCGGGCCGCCGTAGCAGCTCATCGCCGAGAAGCCCACGTCGTCGAGGACGATGTACACGACATTGGGCGAGTTTTTCGGGGCCTTCGGCGGCTCGAACGGGGTCCAGTCGGGTTCCGAGTCACGGATGTCGATGTTGATGGTCCCCTTGAACGGCTTCGCCATAAAGACTCCTCGTTTATCGTCCCCATCACCCCGCGCGCAGGGAGAGCCACACCTTTGGTTACCCTTCTACTACGCTGCGATGTCACCCGCAGCGGGTGAAGGCTGTGCCTAGCCAGCCAGTCCCGTGATCGCGTCGCCGATCAGCTTGAACCCGATGACCAGGCACAACACGGACGCCCACGGGATCGGGCACCGGCCGACGGCCGGTGCCCGATCCCTACCTTTTGCTTGTTAGGCGGCGATCATGCGTAGCCGCGGCGCGGGGAGAGCAGCGCCCAGATCACGAACGCGTCGAGGGCGATCACGACGATCGACCAGACCGGGAAGAAGGGCAGGTAGACCAGGTTCAGGAACAGGCTCAGCGAGGCGATCGCGACCCCGACGGCGCGGGCCCAGGTCCTGTCCGCCAACAGCGCGGCGCCGACCAGGAAGACGACGATGCCGGCGATGAGGTGGATCCAGCCCCAGCTGTGGACCGAGAGGTTGTAGGCGTAGTTGGGCAGCGTCGTGAAGTACGAGCCCCTGACGAGCTGCGCGATCCCCTCGAGGACGTTGCCGATCCCGGCGATCATCAGCATCACCGCGGCGAAGACGGTCCAGCCGATCACCGCTCCGCTGGCGTTGCTTTCCGCGAGCCCGGGCCTGTCGTCATAGCCCGATGCCTGCCTCGGCACGTAGCCGCGCTCGGCCTCCGCCGTCGGGCTCGCGTGCTTGCCCATTGGCTCCCCGGTTGCGACTGGCGCGCCGGTTGCGTTGCCGCTCGTTCCCACGGCGGCACCGGTCCCGGTGCCGGGCGCCGGCTGGTCCTGTGCACTGCTCATCGAACTGCCCCCATTCCACATCTACCTCATTCGTGACTTTCAGTCATTGTGTGAGTACCCATCGCTACATTCGTGGAACATCGCGCACGGCGGCTGTTTTCAGACGCCGGGGCCCCGCGCCTAGTCCCTGACTCGGGGTGAGCCGATGCCCTGATGGTCGGGCTCCATCGCCTCGGAGGCGATCGTCTCGTCGGCTAGCGCGCTGCGGACCGCGCGCTGAAGGGTGGCAATACGGGCGCTGACGGGCGGACGCCTGCTCGGCGGCGCGTTGATCAGCAGGTCATCGAAGAGCGCGCGCAGCCGCCTGGTCACCTGGATGCTCCCGGCGCCGCAGACGATGATCTCGTCGACCGCCAGGGCCAGGAACGCGTCCCACCTCGGGGCCGGAAAACGGACCAGGACCCGTCCGGCCTGGTTGAGCAGTCGGCCATCGCCCAGCGACCGCCTGGCCAGCCGCTGCAGGGCATCATCAAGCTGGTCGAGTGCCTGGACGGCGCTGGTGGGATCGTTCACCGCCGGCGACAGCGCGCGCAGCGCGATGTCGACCAGGAGCCGGATTCCGTAAGCCGGGTCCTGCTCCAGCGTGCGGAGCAGGCCGATCCTGACAAAGCCGCGGAGCTTCGCGGCGTCGGGGGCGGGCCCGGTGCCCGCGGCTAGCTTGGCGCCGCTGACGAGGAAATCGCCGACGGCCGGGATGAACCGGATCTCAGTCCCGGTGCTCGCCGCGAGCCGGACCGCGGCCGACTCGTCGAATGCCTGGAAAATACCCGGGCCGCCGACATGGCGGATCAGCCACGAGGGCGCGGCCTGGGGTTGTCCGTCGCTGCCCGCGGCCGCCGTGCTCGCCGCCGGATCGAACCGCGCCGGGTACATCAGGTCGATTACCCCGCGGAGTTGGTTCCCGACCGCCCGGGCCAGCCCGCCGGTGGTCAGCGTGGTGCGGAAGGTGGCCAGCAGCCGCAGCAGCAGCCCGACGCTGATCAGCAGCAGCAGCAGCGAGACCAGCACCGACACGTCGGGTACGGAGTTCTCCCGGACCTGGCTGAGGACGACCAGCGCGAAGGTGAACGTCGCGGTGAACGTACCGAACAGGATCGGCGTCCTGTCCGTGCGGTCGACCATCCGCATCAGCCTCGGCGACTGGCTCTGCACTGTCTGCACGATCAGCGTCACCGCAGTCAGCACGAACCCGGTCAGCGTGATCATCCCGGCGGCGATCGCGCCCAGCGTCGCCTGCGCGGTCCCCACGTCGTAGGAGATGCCGTCATTCCAGTGGTAGTGGGTTTCCACCCTCGGCAGGATGAGCCCGACTGCGATCGCGACGATGACCTCGGCCACCGCGATCGGCCAGCGGGTCCGGTGAAGCCGTCCCGACCGGCGACGCCAGGCCGGACGGCGCGGGATTCGCGCGCCAGCCGAGCGGTTAACCACGGTCGGTGACGTTACGGATCTTCTGGAATCCCCGCCTCACCTGACAAGGGTGAACGTTTACTGGTCGGGCCAGAGATCCTCGGGCTCGCGCCCCCTGGTCTCCGGCAGCAGCCAGAACAGCCCCACCAGCGGCACCACGGGGAGGAAGGTGAGCAGCCCGGCCAGCGCGAACGGCTGACCGGAGCGCGCCACCACCCCGAAGACGATCAGGCCGACCACCGCCCCGAGCACGCCGACCGCCAGCGACCAGCCGACGACCGAGGCCCGCACCGAGGTGGGGAAGAGCTCGGTGGTCATGGACCCGATGGCCGGCCCGAAGACGGAGGCGGCGAACACCTCGAGGATGTAGCCGGCCACCAGCGCCGGGGCCGGCCCCGAGTAGGCCAGGACGGCGAGCAGGGCCATCGCCACCATGGCGACCGTGCCGGTCAGCCGCCGGCCCACCCGGTCCGCGAGCCACCGCCCGGCCAGCAGCCCGGCCAGGCCGGAGACGCCCGCCCCGACCACCATGGCCGCCGTGACCACGCCCGACAGGCGGAGGAAGTTCTGGGCGAACAGGAAGATGAAGCTGTTGGCGGGACCGGTGATCACGGAGACGGCGAAGGCCAGCACCACGATCACCGCCAGCCGGGCGCGGAACGGCCGGGCGACCGCGCCGAGCACCGGCGTCGGATGCTTGGGCCCGGCCGCCGCCACCGCGAACCGGTCCGGTTCCGAGAGCCAGCGCCGCAGCAGCGGCAGCAGGGCCAGCGGAACCAGCGCCAGCGCGAACACCCCGCGGAAGCCGAGCGCGCCGGACGCCAGGCTGTGCAAGATCGCGATGGCCCCGGCCCCGAGCCCGTAGCCGGCGGCGACGAGCGCCACCGCCTTGGCCCGGTCGCTCGAGGCGGTCTCCTCGGCCACGTCGACCTGGGCGAGGCCGTTAGTGGCGCTGAGCAGCGGCCGCCCGCAGGCGAAGATGGCCACGAACCACCAGTAGGTGGGGCTGGCGGCGGCCAGCGCGGTCAGCGCCAGCCCGGCCCCGACCGTGATGAGCAGCATCCTCCGGCGGCCGAAGCGGTCGGCCACGCCGACCACCAGGAGGCCGCCGAGCGCCGCCAGGCGGATGATCGCCAGGCCGAGGCCGAGGTCGGTTCCCGACAGGCCCGCCTGGTCGGCGAACGTCGCGCCGGACGTCACCTGGCCAAAGCCCTTGGCCACGTCGCCCAGCGCGGCCACCACCCCGAACTGGCCGAACCCGGAGGCGAAGGCGGCGATGGCCGCGCCAACCACCGCCCGGTCGGTCCAGCGGTGGAGCTGGAGGCCGGCAGTGGTGGGCTCCGGGGCCGTGCTCGGCACGTGGACACTGTATTGCTTAGCTGCCCGATTGCTTAACCGCCCGGGGGTTGCCGAACGGCCCGCGGGTAGATGCAGGGCATGCTGAAGAAGATTCTCGAGCTCCTGATCTGCATCCTCCACCCGCTCGCGGTGGTCCTCATCTGGATCAACCTGGCTGTCCGGCAGGACATGGGGGCGGGCGCGAAAATCGCCTGGGCGATCCTCAGCATTATCCCGCTGGTGCCCTTCGTCTACGTGCTGACCGGCAACGACCTGTGGTGAACGCGCCCGCCTGAGGAGATAATCCTCAGGTGGAATCGCGGATTCGCACGCTGGTCCAGGTGGAGGGCGTTGTCCAGGGGGTGGGCTTCCGCCCGTTCGTCTACTCGCTTGCCACCAGGCTCGGGCTGGCCGGCCACGTGGGCAACGACGCGGCCGGGGTGTTCATCGAGATCGAGGGACCGCCGGGCCGGGTGCTGGATTTCCTGGCGTCGCTTGAGCACGACGCGCCGCCGCTGGCCCGGATCGAGGCGGTGCGGACCACGGCCCTGCCGCCGAACGGCGGCGATGGGTTCGCGATCGCGTCGAGCGACTCCGGCGGCCGCCGCCAGGCGCTGGTGTCGGCCGACACCGCGACGTGCGCCGACTGCCTGGCCGAGCTGGCCGATCCCGGTGACCGCAGGTTCGGGTACCCGTTCATCAACTGCACGAACTGCGGGCCGAGGTTCACGATCGTGCGGGACGTCCCCTACGACCGGCCGCTGACCACGATGGCGGGCTTCGGCCTGTGCGCCGAGTGCGCGGCGGAGTACTCGGACCCGGCCGACCGCCGGTTCCACGCGCAGCCGGTGTGCTGCCCCGCCTGCGGTCCCCGGCTGCGCCTGGTCGACGCGTCCGGCCGCGAACGCGACGGCGACCCGATCGCCTCGGCGGCGGCGGTGCTGGCCTCGGGCGGGGTCCTGGCGGTCAAGGGGCTCGGCGGCTATCACCTCGCGGTCGACGCGGGCAGCGAGCCGGCCGCGGCGGCCCTGCGGGAGCGCAAGCACCGGGAGGACAAGCCGTTCGCGGTGATGGTGGCCGACGTCTCGGCGGCCGCCCGGCTGTGCGAGGTCGACCAGACCGCGGCGGCGCTGCTGTCCGGCGGAAGGCGGCCGATCGTGCTGCTGCCGCGGCGGGCGGACGCCGCGGTCGCGCGGGCGTTGGCGCCGGGCAGCCGTCAGCTCGGGGTGATGCTGCCGTACACGCCGCTGCACCACCTGCTGCTCCGCGCGCTGGGCCGTCCGATGGTCCTGACCAGCGGCAATACCTCGGATGAGCCGATCGCCTACGACGACCAGGACGCGCTCGCGCGGCTGGCGGGCATCGCCGATTTCTTCTGTCTCCATGACCGGCCGATCCACATGCGGGCCGACGACTCCGTGGTCCGCGCGTTCCGCGGCCGGGAGATGATCATGCGCAGGTCCCGGGGCTACGCGCCCGAGCCGGTCCGGCTCCATCGGCGGTTCCCCCGGCCGGTGCTGGGCTGCGGCGCGGAGCTGAAGAACACGTTCTGCCTGGGCCGGGGCGATCACGCGTTCGTCTCCCATCACATCGGCGACCTGGAGAACTACGAGACGTTCCGGTCCTTCGCCGACGGCATCGCGCACTTCCGGCGCCTGTTCGCGGTGACCCCGCAGGTCGTGGCGCATGACCTGCACCCGGAGTACCTGTCGACCAAGTACGCGCTCGACTGCGAGGACGTCTCGCTCGTCGCCGTCCAGCATCACCACGCGCACATCGCGTCCTGCCTGGCCGACAACGGCGAGGACGGCCCGGTCATCGGGGTCGCCTTCGACGGCACCGGCTACGGGACCGACGGCACGATCTGGGGCGGCGAGTTCCTCATCGCCGACCTGGCGGGGTTTTCCCGGGCCGGGTTCCTGGTCCCGGTGCCGCTGCCGGGCGGCGCCGCCGCGATCAGGCAGCCGTGGCGGATGGCGGCCGCGTATCTGTCGGCCGCCTACCCAACGGGGGCGCCGGGCTCTCTCGACGTGGTCCGGCGCAACGCCGGGCGCTGGGAGACCGTGCTGGCGGTGGCCCGCAGCGGTATCAACTCGCCGCTGACCTCGAGCGCCGGCCGGCTGTTCGACGCGGCCGCGGCGGTGCTTGGCGTGCGGGACGCGATCAACTACGAGGGACAGGCGGCGGTCGAGCTTGAGCAGCTGGCCGATCCCGCGTCGGCCCTGGGCGGCTACCCGGCCGGCATCGAGGAAGGCGATCAGCTGAAGGTGGCCGGGGCGGACCTCATCCGCGCCGTCGCGGAAGACGTTCGCCGCGGGGTACCTGCGCCGGTTGTCGCGGCTCGGTTCCACGTCGGGGTGGCGGACGCGATCGCGCGGACCTGCGCGATCCTGCGGTCGCGGACCGGGCTCGGGGTCGTCGCGCTGTCCGGCGGCGTCTTCCAGAACCTGCTGCTGCTCGAGCGGACCGTCGGCCGACTTGAAGCCGACGGCTTCCGGGTCCTGGTGCACGGGCGGGTGCCGCCCAACGACGGAGGGATAAGCCTCGGCCAGGCGGCCGTCGCCGCCGCCCGCGACCGCCTGTTACTCCGGGTACTCGTCCGGGGTTTCCAGGAATTCCCTGGTCATTACCCCCATGGTTATGTCACCAGGCTGGAGCGTGGTCGTCGGGACGGCGGCGGGATTGATCTTGATAAACGGCGGGAGCTCCGGCTCGGCCCAGACGACCTGTCGCCGCTTGCCGAACCAACGCCTGATTCTGACCATGCGCCACGGACTACCCGCCTAGGGCGATTTATACCTTCTCCGGCTCACTGTTAACGCGGTTTGCTCGATTATTTGGCGCGACCTCGCCGCGCTCGCGACCCCGTCCACCGAGGCCGGTGAGTAGCGCTAAGCCCCGGCTACCGTTCGAAACGTGTCGGCTCTACGAGCACAGCACGAGCGTGATCGAGGTCCGCCAACCTCCTCGCGAGGGTCGCCACCGCCAGCGGCCGCGGCAGCGCCTCGGAGAACTTGAGCCCGGTCAGTGCTTTCTCGTCGACCTCCGGCAGGCACAGCCGATCCCGGACCGGATCAATCACGCCCCGCCAGCTCGACGGCCGGAGATCGGCCCGCAGCCGGATGCTCAGGTCATCAACCCGCTGCGCCTCGTCGGCGACGTTGCTGAGCGTCGCCTTCAGCGTGGCGTTCACCCGGTACCCCGCCCACGTCCACCAGCGCAGGTCATCATCGTCCCGGCTGATGACGAGGCCGCCGGCACGCACGCGTCCGATCGCGTCGCTGCGCAACCCGGCCAGCACCCCGGCAGCCCGCTGCGTCAGCACCACCGGCGCTTCCGCGCCGAGCACGACATCCCGCATCGACCGGGCGATTTCGAAGGACAGCCCGCCGACCCCGGCCGACAGCCACCGGGCCCGCCCGCCGCCCTCGGCCGGCTCGACGAAGCAGCGCCGCCGCTTCCAGTCCGTCCAGCTCACTCGCCAGGAGCGGCCGCCGAGCAGCAGCAGCCGGGGGCCCTCCACCCGGTCGGCGAGCAGTGAAGGATCTACGCGTCCGATCTCATCCCTAACGTGCAGAACCGTGAACTCCGGCGGCGCGGTGAACACCGCCATCAGGCCCATGAAGTGCCGGCGGCCGAACCGCCGCTCGGCCTCCGGCCCGATGAACAGCATCCCGCCGTCGGCATTGAGGAACCCCTGCTCCAGCAGGTAAGCCGTGATCTGCTGCGCGTCGGCGGTGAGAGCGGGCACCGGCAGCCATTCCTGCCAGGTTCGCTCCCCCACCTGCCCTTCCTGTAGGCAGAGCGCGAGGAGCTGCTGCGCGGTGATGTGCCGCGGCGAAGGCGGCGCGGCGACCGGCTCGACGAACCCCCGCGACCAGGCGAGCAGCAGCCCGGCGGCGAGCAGCAGGTCGTCCTCGCGCAGGGCGAGGAACAGGCAGTTGCGACGCGTCCCGGGCCGCCGCCCGCTACGCCCGAGCCGTTGCAGGAACGCGGCGACCGTGAGCGGCGCGTTGATCTGAATCACCCGGTCGAGGTCACCGATGTCGAGCCCGAGCTCAAGGGCGGACGTGGACACGATCACGCAGTCCCGCCCCTCGGCGAACGCCAGCTCCGACCTTCGACGCTCGTCAAGCGAGAGCGACGCATGGATCAAGTGCGTGGTGACGCCAAGCTCGCGCAGGTGCGCGCCGAGCTCCTCGACCAGCCTTTTGGAGTCGCAGAAGACAAGGCGTTTCTCGCCCCGGTACAGCGCCGCGATGACCTTGGCCGCGTTCGACACGCTCCCCACGTAGTCCAGCTGGATGTCCGCGTCCGCTGCGGGGAGGGTGGTGGTGACTGTCTTGGCCTCCGGTGCGACGACGACTCCGGCACGATGCCCGGCGGCGGATCCCTGTAGCCAGCTCAGCAGCTCGGCCGGGTTGCCCACGGTCGCCGACAGCCCGATCCGCTGGAGCGGACGGCCCGCGATGCGCGAGAGCCGTTCAAGGACGGCGATCAGGTGCCAGCCTCGGTCCCCCGCGCCGAAGGCGTGCACCTCGTCCACGATCACGGCCCGCAGGTCGGCGAACAGCCGCCGGTGGTCGACGCTGGTGCTGACGAGCATGGACTCGAGCGACTCCGGCGTGGTGAGCAGCACGTCAGGCGGGTCGATGAGCATGGACTGGCGCTGGGAGGCCGGGGTGTCTCCGTGCCAGAGGGCGACCCGGCGGCCCGCCCAGGCGCCGTACACCTCGAGGCGCGGCAGCAGGTTGTTGAGCAGTGCCTTCAGCGGGCACAGGTAGATCACCGACAGCCCGGTCCAGCCCTCGGCGGCCATCCGGGTCAGTATCGGGAAGGCGGCCGCCTCGGTCTTGCCTCCGGCGGTGGGCGCGAGCAGCAGGGCGTCGTCACCGCGCAGCACCGGCGCGAGCGCGTCGCGCTGAAGCGGGCGGAGCGTGGTCCAGCCGAGCGTGTTCACCACGTGGTAGGCCAGCGTCGGGTGCAGGCCGCCGAGCGGCGGCTCGGCCTCCTGCGGCGACGCGTCGGTCACAGGTCGAGGTCCACGTCATCAGCGCTGGCGGGGCGGAATGCGGCCGCGTTACGCTCGGTGGCGGTGAGCTCGGCGGGCGAAAAGGTGAGCTTGTAATGCAGGCGCGGGTCGAAGTCGTCGTACTCGGCGACCCGGTCCAGGACGTCGGCGACCAGCTTGCGCAGGAACACCCGGGGGGCGACACCGACCTGGCCGCCCAGCTCCCCCGCGATGGCGGCGGCCAGGTCCGCGACGTAGGCGTCGTCGACGAGGGCGCCAATCCGAGCGGCCGCAGCCCCGCCAAGGCCGCTTACGTAGACATCGCGGATAGAGGTGCCCAGGAGCGTGAGCTTGGGCAGGTCGAAGCCGGTGAGCCGCAGTTGCACGGCACGCGGCGAGTCGAACCGGGGGTCGGTGCCGAAGTCCGTGGCCAGCCGCTGGGCGAGGGGCGTCAGCCGGGCAGCGCCCTGGGGTCCGTCGTAGAACGCAGGGGTCCCGGTAATCAGCAGGTACAGTCCGGGGAAGCGTCCGGCGTCCACGTCGTCGGCCAGCTGGCGCAGTGCGTTGAGTCCCTTGTCGCGCACGTCGGAGCGGACCCGCTGGAGCGTCTCGATCTCATCGAGAACGAGCAGCAGTCCGGGGTGGCCGCAGTCACGCAAGATCGTGAGCAGCCCCTGGAGGAAGCCAAGCGCGGCGAAGTGATCGAGGTCGCCCTTCACTCCGGCGGCGCGACGGGCGGCGGCCGCCACGTTGGGCTGGCCGCCGATCCACGCCAGCAGCGCCTGCGCGGTGGCCTGGTCGCCGTCGCCGGTCGCCTTCCAGTAGGCGCGCAGCGCCGCCGCGAAGGCCGGCGTGGTCCGCGCGACCGCCGCCAGCCGGAGTTCGAGCAGTTCGTCAACCGCCTTGCCGAGCGCCTGCGCGTCGTCTGGCTTGATCACGCCCTCGGCTAGCACGTCCTCCTCCAGGGTGTAGAACCAGGCGTCGATGACCTCGCGCAGCGCGCTTGGCGGGTAGGCGGCCGTCGACAGCTGCTCGACGAGACGGCGGTAGACGGTCTCAAGCTTGTGCAGCGGTGTCTCGGTCTCGGAGATCTGCACCTCGGCCGCGGCCATGCCCCGCCGCTTGGCCCGCTCGGCGAGCCAGCGGGCGAAGAACGTCTTGCCTGCCCCGTACTCTCCGCGCACTGCCTTGAAGGTAGCCCGGCCCGCGGTGACACCGTCCAGCTCTTCATCGATGGCGCGCTCGAACCGCTCCATGCCGACCGCGAACAGGTCAAGGCCCGTCTGCGGCACGGTGCCGCGGCGCAGTGCGTCGATGACCTCCGCCCGGCGGGCCGGGCTGATCGCCTCCGGCATGGCCCCTACTCTCCCAGGAACTGCTGGCGGAGCAACGGCAGGCTGAGCTGCGCGAACCGCTCCGCTTCCGAGTGGCTCAGCACAGCGTAGCTGTCCACGTTGAGCAGGCGCGCGACCTGCGCCAGGTACCGCGACATCCGGACGGCCGGCTGCCCGGTCACGTCGGCCGCCTCGGCCAGCGTGAGCCGTCCGCCAGCCTGGGCGAGCGCGTCGATCAGCGCGGCGACGTCGGCCTCGGCGGGTGCCCGGGGTATCGCCTGCCGCTGGCTTGCCATCCTGGGCGAGGCGACAATCTGGCCGCCGAGGGTGACCGGGCGCTGGCCCTTCTGCCGTGGCGAGGGCGCCGCCTCGGTGACGTCGAAGAGCGCGTTCCCGTCGGGCGCAACGGTTGGGGTGCGCCTGCGGCGAGGCTGCGCCGGCTTGGCCGAGTCCACGGCCCCCGCCGCCGCCGGTCGCGTGGCGCGGGACGCCGGCGCGTCCCACCAGGCCGGGGCGTGCCCGGCGGCGTCGTAGGGATACCAGCCGGGAGGCAGCAGGCTGTCGGACGGCAGCAGGATGATGACGGGTATGACGACCTCGGCCAGCGACGCGCCGCCGTGGTAGCCGGCCCGCCTCGGCGTGTAATGGATTTTCTCGTCGACCGCGGCGACGATTTCTTTCCCGTCGACGACGCGCGGACCGCGCACGGTGATCTCGCCTGGCCCGGGGGTGCCGGTGCGATGGCGGGCGGACTCAGAAGCCACGAGGGGCCAGCCCTCTCCCCGGTCGAGCACGTGGCCGTGGTCAGCGGTGAGGATGACCGGGCGACCGGAACGGCGCGCTTCATCGAGGACGGGGCGCAGGTACGTGACCTGATCCGGGGTCCAGTGGGCCGGGCCCTGCTTTCCCTTGTCCAGGGCGTCATCGATCGCGTTGAGCACGACCGCGACCACGGTGTCGTCGCGGGCGATCGCCTCGCGGACCGGGCTTGCCAGCGAATGACCCGGGTCGGGAGCGAGACTGGCCTTGTGGAAGAGCGCGGACTTCCGCCTCCCCCAGAAGGCGGCGAAGCCTGACTTCTCTTGCGCCTGGTCCCCGGCCTTGAGCGCACCGGTCAGCAGGCTCGTCCGGGAGATCGCGGTAATCGACGGGACCGTGGCGAGGACGGGCT
>Ga0208220_1000785_pt1 | contig 13222 bp, 7 predicted proteins | sample NGESurdeep092012_9_FD_184484 | JGI IMG/M metagenome (GOLD analysis project Ga0208220, IMG submission 184484) | Arctic peat soil microbial communities from Barrow, Alaska - NGEE Surface sample F53-1 deep-092012 (SPAdes) | ecosystem: Environmental > Terrestrial > Soil > Wetlands > Peat ... | reverse complement strand
CCCTTGTTCAATTCCTGCATCGAAAGGAACAGGCTGCGGATCATCGCGGCCGCTTGCTTGCTGCGCAGGATCTTCGTGAAGTAGCGCGACTCGACCCGCAACGCGGCGTCGATCGGCAGCTGCAGACCCTCATAGACGCACTGCATGATGGCGCGCGCCGCCGGATAATTGTCGTAGGTCTCGCGGCGGAAGATCGCGTTGCCGGCCGGGAACATCATCATGCCGGCCTTGGAATAGACCGGGCCGCCCGGCAGCTTGAAACCCTTTTCATCCCAGGGCGCGACCGCCTTGCCGCCGCCCTTGATCCAGTCCTTCGCCGCCTGGATCAGATCCGCGGCGGGAACGATGGCGTCGATCAGTTTCAGCGCCTTGGCCTTGTCGAGATTGATCGCCTCGCCCTTCAGCAGCAGTTGCATCGCATCCTGCGGCGGCACGATCCGCGGCACGCGCTGGGTGCCGCCGGCGCCGGGGAACAGCCCGACCTTGACTTCGGGCAGGCCAAGACGGGTCCTCGGATTTTCGGCGGCGACGCGGTAATGGCACGACAGCGTCAGTTCAAAACCGCCGCCGAGCGCAAGCCCGTTGATGGCAGCGACCCACGGTTTGCCGGAAGTCTCGATCGAACGGAACACCTGCGAGAAACGGCGGCTCTGCTCGAACAGCGACTGGTTGGCCGCCTCCTCGCCCTTGGCCTTCAGCACCTCGGCATAGAGGCGGCTCATGCCTTCCAGCATGGACAGGTCGGCGCCGGCGGACAACGCCTCCTTGCCCGAGGTGATGACGACGCCCTTGACCGCGCTGTCGGCGGAGGTCTGCTTCACAATCGCTTCGAGTTCGTTGGTCGAGGTCTCGTCGAGCACATTCATCGAACGGCCCGGCGTGTCCCAGGTCACCAGCGCAATGCCGTCGGCGTCGGTCTCGATCTTGAAGTTCCTGAAGGCCATGTTGTCGCTCCCAGTTCGAAGATGCCGCTATGCGGGTTTTGCTGCTGCGCTCAAGTTTGGCAAAAATTCTTCTCCCCTCCCCCTTGCGGAGAGGGGGCGGGGGTGGGGGTCCGCTGGCGAGTTCACGCTTGTGGCTACCCCCCTCCCCGACCCTCCCCCGCAAGGGGGGAGGGAGTAGAGCTCGTCAAACCCGTTCGATGATGGTCGCGGTGCCCATGCCGCCGCCGATGCACAGCGTGACCAGCGCAGTCGATTTGTTGGTGCGTTCGAGTTCATCGAGCACGGTACCGAGGATCATCGCGCCGGTGGCGCCGAGCGGATGGCCGAGCGCGATCGCGCCACCATTGACGTTGATCCTGGCGGTGTCGATGTCGAAGGCCTGGATGTAGCGCAACACTACCGAGGCGAAGGCTTCGTTCAGTTCGAACAGGTCGATGTCCGATTTCTTCATGCCCGAGCGGTCAAACAGCTTTTTCGTCACATCGACCGGACCGGTCAGCATCATCGCGGGTTCGGAGCCGATATTGGTGAAGGCGCGAATCTTCGCCCGCGGTTTCAGGCCGTGCTTCACGCCGGCTTCCTTGCTGCCGAGCAGGACGGCGCCGGCGCCGTCGACGATGCCGGAGGAATTGCCGGCATGGTGCACGTAGTTGATGCGCTCGATTTCCGGGTGCGACTGGATCGCCACCGCGTCGAAGCCGCCCATCTGGCCCACGGTCACGAAGGATGGCTGCAACTGCCCGAGCGACTGCATCGTCGTGGTCGGCCGCATGTGCTCGTCCTTGGCAAGGATGGTCAGCCCGTTGACATCCTTCACCGCAACCACCGAATTCTTGAAGCGGCCCTCGTCCCACGCCTTGGCGGCGCGCTGCTGGCTCTGTACCGCATAGGCGTCGACATCGTCGCGCGAGAAGCCGTATTTGGTCGCAATCAGGTCGGCCGACACGCCCTGCGGCATGAAATAGGCCGGCACCGCGATCGAGGGGTCCATCGGCCAGGCGCCGCCGGAGGCGCCGATGCCGACGCGGCTCATGGATTCGGCGCCGCCGCCGATGGTGAGTTCATGCTGGCCGCTCATGATCTGGGCGGCGGCGAAATTCACGGCATCGAGGCCCGAGGCGCAAAACCGGTTGATCTGGACACCGGGGACGGATTCGCCGAGGCCGGCCTGCAGCGCCGCAAAGCGCGCAATGTCGGATCCGGCCTCGCCGACCGGATCGACCACGCCGAGCACGACGTCGTCGACGACGTCCTCGCCGAGCCGGTTGCGTTCCTTCAGCGCTTTCAGCGGCGCCGTGGCCAGCGCCAGCGCGGTCACCTCGTGCAGCGCGCCATCGGCCTTGCCGCGGCCGCGCGGCGTGCGAACGTGATCGTAGATATATGCCTCAGGCATGACGCCCTCCTGGTATGAGGATCATAATATATCGGCGCGATCGGAAATTGTCGCGGATCGTCCGGGCTCGCGGAAGAAGTTCTCCGATCAAAAGGCTTCCGCCGCCAGTTCCATGGTGGTCGCGCTTCCGGTCTGGATGCGCGCCAGATGCAGCGCCGTTTCCGGCAGCATCCGCTCCATGAAAAAGCGGCCGGTCACGAGCTTGGTGGTCAGATAGGGCGTCGCGCCGCTGCCCGCAATCTTGTCCTGCGCGACTTTCGCCATGCGCGCCCACATATAGGCGAACGTGACGAGCCCGAACAGTTGCATGTAATCGGTGGCGCCGGCGCCGGCATTGTTCGGTTTCGCCATCGCATTCTGCATCAGCCAGGTGGTGGCCTGCTGCAGATCGCCGAGCGCCGTGCTCAGCGGCGCCGCATAGGGCTTCATGGCCTCTTCCGCGCCGTGCTCCTTGGCGAAGGCGGCGACTTCGCCGAAGAATGACATCACGGCGCGGCCGCCGTTGCGCGGCAATTTGCGGCCCACGAGGTCGAGCGCCTGAATGCCGTTGGCGCCCTCATAGATCATGGCGATGCGGGCGTCGCGCACGAACTGCTCCATGCCGTTTTCGGCGATATAGCCGTGGCCGCCATACATCTGCTGCGCCAGCACCGCGTTGGAAAATCCGACATCGGTCAGAACGCCCTTCATGACCGGCGTCATCAACCCCATGTGATCGTCCGCGGCCTCGCGATCCCCGGGGTCGCTGGAGCGATGCGCGACATCGCTCTTCAGCGAAGTCCACACCACCATCGCGCGCGCCGCCTCGTTGAAGGCACGGATCGTCAGCAGCGTGCGGCGCACGTCGGGGTGCACGATGATCGGATCGGCCGGCTTGTCCGGCGCCTGCGGCCCGGACAGCGCGCGGCCCTGCAGGCGGTCCCGGGCGTAGGCAACCGCGTTCTGATAGGCGACCTCGGATTGCGCCAGCCCCTGCACCGCGACGCCAAGCCGGGCCTCGTTCATCATCACGAACATGCCCTGCATGCCCTTGTTTTCCTCGCCGATCAGCCAACCGGTGGCGCCGTCATAGTTCATCACGCAGGTGGAGTTGCCGTGAATCCCCATCTTGTGCTCGATCGAGCCGCACGACACGCCGTTGCGCGCGCCCAGCGATCCATCGGCATTGACCAGGATTTTCGGCACCACGAACAGCGACACGCCCCTGATGCCGCTCGGGGCGCCCTCGATTCTCGCGAGCACCAAATGGATGATGTTTTCCGCCAGATCGTGCTCGCCGGCGGAGATGAAAATCTTGGTGCCGGTGATCTTGTAGCTGCCGTCGCCCTGCTTGACCGCCTTGGTCCGCAGCAGCCCGAGATCGGTACCGCATTGCGGCTCGGTGAGATTCATGGTGCCGGTCCATTGTCCCGCCACCATCTTCGGCACGAACATCGCCTTCTGTTCCGGCCGGCCATGGACCAGCAAGGCCGCCGTCGCGCCCTGGGTCAGGCCGCCATACATCGAAAACGCCATGTTCGCCGCGCTCTGGAATTCCGTGACCACCTGGGTCAGCGTCACCGGCAGCCCCTGCCCGCCATATTCGGTGGGCGCCGACAGGCCGAGCCAGCCGCCTTCGGCGAGCTGGGCGAACGCCTCCTTGAAGCCCTTCGCGGTCGTCACCCGACCGTCGTCATGTCGGATGCAGCCCTCGAGATCGCCGACCCGGTTAAGCGGCTGCAGCACTTCCTCGCTCAGTTTGGCCGCCTCGCCCAGGATCGCCTCGCGCACGTCGGCGGAGGCGTCGCTAAAGCCGGGGAGATTGTCGTAGCGGTCGATCTGGAACACGTCGTTGAGCAGGAAGCTGACGTCTTCGAGGGGAGCTTTGTAGGTCGGCATGGTTACCTCTCGGCTGGCTGGCGGGCCTCATTTAGGGGAGATTTTGCAGCGCAGCAATTGTTCAATTCCAGAATTGGCCCTCAGGCCGCGGCACACTGGCCGAGTGGGTCCCGTGGCGAGCGCCTTGACCGGCGCGCCGGGCGGTCGCGGTCTCGATCGGCCATCCGACGCCCCGTCGCCGGGCAACTTTCCAGACGGGATGACCGAATCTTAACCGGTTGTTTACCGTAACACGAAAAAGTCGACCGCAGAGGCAGACGCTCTGCGCGGAATTCGATTGTCTCTTCCCAGGGACGCGCGGGGAGGCTGAAGGCGCGTGGCAGGCGCCGGAGTCGGACCGGACGAAAGCATGAATTCGCGCGTGTCGTGGAATGTAGAGGGCATCGATCCATCCGTGCGCGAACGGGCCGAGTCCGCCGCGCGCCGCGCCGGCATGTCACTGAGCGACTGGCTGAATTCCACCATCGGCGAATCCGCGCCACCCGATTTTGCCCGCGCCTCCGATCAACGGCCGATGCCGGGCCGGGAGTCGGGCGATGTTGCCGATATTCACCGGCGGCTCGATTCCATCACCCGCCAGATCGAACATATCTCGCGCGCGGCGCCGCGCCAGGAATCGCCGCGCAGCGAACCCGGCGTCGCCCGGCAGTTGAACGACGCCATCTCGCGACTTGATGCGCGCCTGTCGCAGATCTCAAATCCCGCTGCGGCAAGAAAGGCCTTTTCGCAGGACCCACAGCACCAGGCCGACCTGGTCGAGCGCGCCGCCGCCGAGGTCTATCGTCCGTCCCCGCCGCTCAGCCCGGGTTCGCTGGACCTGGCGGTCGCCGAAATCACCGCGCGCCAGAGTGAACTTGACAATGCTACGCCGCGGCAAGTACCGCCGCGCAGTGCGCCGCCGGTGGCACCGACCATGGCCGTGGCGCCGGCGACGCCGGCCGGGCCCGATTTCGGGTCGCTCGAGCGTCATCTGTTCAAGATCACCAGCCAGATCGAAGCGCTGCAGCGCCCCGGCGGGGTCGAGCCATCGGTCGCCGCCTTCCGGGTCGAACTCGCCGAGATTCGCGCCGCCATTACCGAGGCGATGCCGCGCCGGGCGATCGAATCGATCGAAAGCGAGATCCGGTCGCTGTCCCGCCGCATCGACGACACCAGGCAAAGCGGCATCGATGGCCAGGCCCTGGCGGGCGTCGAACGCGCGCTCGACGAGATCCGCGAAGCGCTGCGTTCGCTGAAGCCGGCGGAACAACTGGCCGGTTACGACGAGGCGATCCGCAATCTCGGCGCCAGGCTCGACACAATTCTGCGCGCCGGCGACGACCCCTCGACGGTCCGTCAGCTCGAAAGCGCCATCGCCGCGCTTCGCTCCATCGTTTCCAACGTCGCCTCCACTGACGCGCTGGCGCGGCTCAGCGACGACGTGCACACACTTTCGTCCAAGGTCGACCAGCTTGCCCGCGCCGGCGACAACCGCGGTTCCTTCGCCGCGATCGAGCAGCGCATCGCCACCCTGGCCTCATCGCTGGAAAGCCGCGAGCGGCCGGCGGCCAGCCAAAACTCCGAACAGCTGGAAGGCGCGCTACGGGGGCTGTCCGACCGCATCGATCGGATGCCCGTCGCCAACGACAGCGCGTCGGCCTTCGCCCATCTCGAGCAGCGCGTGTCCTATCTGCTCGAACGCCTCGAGGCGTCCACCGATCACCGCTCCGGCAATCTCGGCCGCGTCGAGGACGGCTTGCAGGACATCCTGCGCCATCTCGAAGCCCAGCATGCCAGTTTCGCCGCGCTGACCGAAAGCCGAGGCTCCGGCAACGCGCCCGAGGACTCCGGCCTTGCCGATATCGTCAAGCGCGAATTGTCCGATATCCGCTTGAGCCAGACCGAACGCGACCGCCAAACCCAGGTTTCGCTTGAGGCCGTTCACAACTCGCTCGGCCATGTCGTCGATCGGCTGGCGATGATCGAAGGCGATCTGCGCAGCGAGCGCGCCGCGCCGGTGCTGCCGCCCGCGCAAGCAGCCTCGGCCAGCCCGCCTGTCCCGCCGGCCGCCGCGGCGATACCGTCGCAAGTCAAACCGGAATTGCCCAATCCGGTTGCGGCCGAGCCGTATTTTTCGGCCGCGCCGCGCGATTTCCATGCTGCCGCGCCGGCCATTGCCGCGATCACGCCGCGTGCCATCAGTGAAATTCTCGAGCCGCATGCCGCGCCACCGCGCGCCACGATCGAACCAGGTCTGCCACCCGATCATCCGCTCGAGCCAGGAACGCGACCGGCCGGGCGGGCGGTTTCGCCGTCGGAACGCATCGCCGCCTCCGAAAGCGCCATCAGCGAAATCGCGGCAAGCACGCGCGAGCAGGCCAGCGCGACGAATTTCATCGCCGCGGCACGCCGCGCGGCACAGGCCGCCGCGGCCTCACCGCCGGCCGACAAGGCGAGTCGCAGCCCGCTCAAGAGCACCGGCATCGGCCGGGCCAGGGAATCATCGACGATCACCTCGAAGATTCGCTCGCTGCTGGTCGGAGCGAGCGTGGTCGTGATCGTGCTCGGTTCGTTCAAGATGGCGATGACCATGCTCGACGGCGGCAGCGCGCGGCAGCCACCGGCCGTGCAGAATTCGAGCGCATCGCCGGTGCCGGCGCAGGCGCCCGCGGAAGACACCGCCAGCCCGGTTGCGCCGGCGGCGCCTTCGATGACCTCGCCGACACCGATCGGCCGGCAATCGCTCGATAATTCTGCGCCGGCCGATGCCGATGGCAGCGCGTCGGACGCGATCCCGCCGGCCGCGACCGCCGCCCCGGCCGCGCCGGCCCCGGAGAGCGATGTCACCGGCGCCATCCCTGTTGCGCCGGCGCCTGCCGCCGGCAAGCTGCCTTTGGTGCAGATCCCGCCGACCGAGAGATTGCCGGACGCGATCGGTGGCCCGGTGCTGCGCACCGCCGCGCTCAAGGGCGACCCGTCCGCGGCCTATGAGATCGGCGTCCGCTTCGCCGAAGGCAAGGGCGTGGCGTCGAACCTCGACGAAGCGGCCAAATGGTATGGCCGCGCCGCCCAGGCCGGCGTGGTGCCGGCGATCTTCCGGCTCGGGACCCTGTATGAAAAGGGTCTGAGCGTGAAAAAGGACATCGATATCGCGCGCCGCTATTACATGCAGGCGGCCGAGCGCGGCAACGCCAAGGCGATGCATAATCTCGCCGTGCTCGATGCCGACGGCGGCGGCAAAGGCGCCGATTACAAGAGCGCGGCGCAGTGGTTCCGCAAGGCGGCCGATCGCGGCGTCGCCGACAGCCAGTTCAACCTCGGCATCCTCTACGCCCGCGGCATCGGGGTCGAACAGAATCTCGCCGAATCCTACAAATGGTTCAGCCTGGCGGCGGCGCAGGGCGATGCGGACTCCGCCCACAAGCGCGACGATATTGCGAAGCGGCTCGACGCGCAGTCGCTCGCCGCGGCCAAGCTCGCGATCCAGACCTTCACGGTCGAGCCGCAGCCCGACGGCGCCGTCAACGCACCGGCCCCGGCTGGAGGCTGGGACAGTGCGCCGCAGGCGAATACGGCAAGGCCCCCGGCAAAGCCGGCTTCGATCAAGCGCGCGGCCCGTTAATCTGAACTGTTCACCACGTCGCAAGCGATGCGGCGGGCCGCTTCAAAAAAGCGGCCGCCAGTGGAATCTTGAGTCCCTCCGAGGGATGATTTCGGTTATGCAGGGACGCGGCTCTTGATCCGCGCCCCCTGAGAAACCATGCCGCGAGCGGTTTCGGCCGGCCTTGCCGGCTTATTCCGAAACAGACGCGCGTGCAGCTCTACCTTCCGATCGCCGACCTGCCGGTCAATATCTTCCTCATCCTGGCGATGGGCGCGGCGGTTGGCTTCGTGTCCGGCATGTTCGGCATCGGCGGCGGGTTTCTGATGACGCCGCTTTTGATCTTCGTCGGCATCGCGCCCGCGGTCGCGGTCGCCTCGGTCGCGAGCCACATCGCCGCCTCATCGTTTTCCGGCGCGCTATCCTACTGGCGCCGCCGCGCCATCGATCCGGCGCTGGCAATGGTGCTGCTGAGCGGCGGCATTGTCGGTACCACGCTCGGAGTCTTTACCTTCACGCTGCTGCGCTCGCTCGGCCAGCTCGATCTGCTGATCGCGCTGTCCTATGTCCTGCTGCTCACCACCGTCGGCGGATTGATGTTCTGGGAAGGGACGCGCGCGATCATGCGGGCCCGGCGCGGCGTCGTGATACCGATGCGCCGCTCCGGCAGCCATGGCTGGATCCATGGCCTACCGCTCAAGATGCGCTTCAAGCGTTCCAAGATCTATCTGTCGGTGATCCCGGTCGTGACCGTAGGCGTCATCATCGGCTTCATCGGGGCGATCATGGGCATCGGGGGCGGCTTCATCCTGGTTCCGATCATGATCTATCTGCTGCGGGTGCCGACCGCGACCGTGATCGGCACCTCGATGGTGCTGACGCTGGTCACCATGCTGTTCGCGACCATGCTGCACGCCGTCACCAACCATCTGGTCGATGCGGTGCTGGCGCTGATCCTGATGGTCGGCGGGGTGACCGGCGCGCAGTTCGGCGCCCGCGCCGGCCAGAAGATTCGCGGCGAGCATCTGCGGCTGCTGCTCGGGCTGCTGATTCTCGCCGTCGGAATCCGTTTCGCGATCGAACTGGTGATCCGCCCCGACGATCTCTTCACCATCCGTGAAACCGGGGGCGCCGGATGAGCGTGCGCACGTCCCTCGCAGCGGCCGGTCTTGCGTTGGTACTGGGCGCGGCGCCGGCGCGCGCGGAACGGCTGATCGTGTCGGTCTCGAATCATCGGGTGACGGTGACGCCGAACTATTCCGGCGAAGAGCTGGTGCTGTTCGGCTCGGTGGAAAAGGATGCGGCCGCCCCTGGCAATCGCACCGCCTATGATCTGGTCGTCACCGTGAGCGGCCCGCGTGCCGACATGGTGACCCGGCGCAAGGAACGCAAATTCGGCATCTGGGTCAATACCGACTACCGCCAGTTCCTGCAAGTGCCGGCCTATCTGGCGGTGTTTGCCAACCGCCCGTTAGGCGCCATCGCATCGGCCGAGGTGCAGCGGCGCCAGCAGCTCGGCCTCGACAATGTGCTGCTCACCCAGCGTGTCGGGCCCGATTATGCCGACGTGGTGCCGAACGACGCCTTTCGCCGCGCCTTCGTCCGGCTGCGCTCCGACCACGGCCTCTATCGCGAGGCGACTTCCGCGGTGAGCTTCCTGACGCCGACGCTGTTTCGCACTGGCATTCCGCTTCCGGCCGAGGTGCCGATCGGCACCTATCACGTCGAGATCAAGTTGTTTTCCGATGGTGGCCTGGTGACGCGGACCGAGACCGCATTCGACATCGTCAAGGTCGGCTTCGAGCAGTTCGTCGCCACCACCGCCCGCCAGGACGGCTTCAGCTACGGGCTGGTGACGGTCTTGATGGCGCTGATGACCGGCTGGATGGCGTCGATCGTTTTCCGCAAGGACTAGTTGAAGCCGGGATCGCCCGGTATTCGGGGTGAGTTGTTAAGCAAACGTTACAGAGAATGGCGTAATGGAACGACTGCATCGGTCGGCCAGCTTTCACTGAGGACATTCTCTTGCCGTCATTCACCCGGATTCCAGGCCGCTACTATTTCGCGATTTTTATTCTGGCCGCCGCCACGCTGGCCTACCAGATACTGATAACCCGCTTCTTCAGCGTCATGCTGTACTACCATTTTGCATTTGCTGCCATTTCACTCGCCATGCTCGGACTGACGCGCGGCGCGATGGAAGTCTACAGCAAACCGGCCCGCTATGTTCCCGAACGGGTGCGCGAGGAATTCGCACGGCATGCGTCGTGGTTTGCGATCAGCGGCGCCGCCGCAATGATTGCTTTCCTGTGCGTGCCGCTCGTCATCCCCGGCAAGTACGTGCTGGTGGCGCTGGCGATTGCGACGGTCGGCTTCGTGGCGCCCTTTACCGAAAGCGGCGTCTGCATCACGCTGTTGTTGACCCGCCTGCCCTATGGCGGGGGACGGCTGTATGCGGCCGACCTCGCCGGAGCGGCGCTCGGGTGCCTTGGGGTCATTTTCGTATTGCTTGTCGTCAATCCTGTGAGCGCCACGCTGGGGATCGGCGCGCTTGCCGCTGGTGCAGGCTGGACCGTCGTGCGCGGCAGCGGCGACATCCGCGGTCTGCGTCTGAGCGGCGCGGTTGCGCTGACGCTGGCTGCCGTAACCATGCTGCAAACCGGACTTGATATGTCCGGCAAAGGCCATCTGGGCGTGTTCTGGGCCAAGGGCACCGAGCAGCTTGGAACCCTCTTCGAGCGCTGGAATACCTATTCGCGCGTCAGGGTGACGGCACTTGGGAAGACCGCGCCGTTCGGTTGGGGTTTCACCCACACCCCGAACACCAAAATAGACCAGGACCACCTCGATATCGACGCCGACGCAGCCACGGTCATTACCCGGTACAATGGCGATATCGGCAAGCTCTCCTACCTCAAGGATGACGTCATCAATGCCGCCTACCTGGTGCAACCGCCAACCGACGTCGCCGTCGTTGGCGTCGGCGGCGGGCGCGACATCCTTTCAGGGTTGCTTTTCGGCGCCAGGCACATCCGCGGAATTGAAATCAACCCCGCGATCTTCGAAGTTCTCACGGACAAGTTCGCCGATTTTTCCGGCCATCTGGATCGCCAACCCGGCGTTTCGCTGGTCAACGCGGAAGCCCGCAGCTACATCAATCACTCATCCGACCGATATGACCTTGTCCAGATCTCGCTGATCGACACCTGGGCCGCAACGGCCGCCGGCGGACTGACCCTCACCGAAAACCGGCTTTATACCGTAGAGGCATGGGGCGATTTTTACCGGGCGCTGAAACCTGGCGGCTTATTGTCCGTATCGCGCTGGTACGACCCGGACGGTCATAGCGCCGAATTCTATCGACTGGTCGCAATCGCCGCGAGCGCGCTCCAGCGCAAAGGTGTGCCCGCCGCCGAATTGCCGGACCATGTCATCGCATTGAACGTCGGCGACATCGTAACCGTGATTACCCGACCTGACGCCTTCACCACGGCTCAATGGCAGGGTGCACGCACACGGCTTCTGGCTCAGGGGTTCAAGATACTGCTCGGCCCCGATATCACCTTCGACGCCGTCACATCGACGCTGATGTCCGGCAAAGCCAACGCGGATTTCTTCGCGTCATTGCCACAAAACATCAGCCCCTCGACCGACGACAATCCGTTCTTCTTCTACACGGCGCGTTTCGGGGATATTGCCGGCAAGCCGCTATCGACTCTCTCCAACAACAACGCGGCGATCAGCATGACGCTGATCCTGATCGCGACGGCGCTTTGCGCCTGTGTCTACTACATCGTCGGCCCCTTTGTCAGGCTGGCGAGGCGGATGCCGCTGTCGGTACTTACTCCGCCCGTCACCTATTTCTGTGCGATCGGCATGGGCTTCATGCTGATCGAGATATCGCAGATGCAGCGACTGATGGTCTTCCTTGGACACCCGGTGTACGGGCTGAGCGTGGTGCTGTTCACGATTCTTCTCGCCAGCGGCATCGGCAGCACCACGGTTGGCGCGCACGCCCCTCGGCCGGGCGCGGTCTTCGCCAGGCTGGTAGCTCTTCTGGCCACCCTCGCGGCGACGGGGCTGGCGACTCCGTGGCTTACCGCCTATGCGCGATCGGAAGCCACCGACATGCGCATTCTGTTGTCGATCGTGCTGCTGGCGCCCCCGGCATTCTGCATGGGGATGATGTTCCCGCTCGGGCTGAGCCTGTGGCGCCGCCACTCGGAACTGCTGCCGTTCTTCTGGAGCGCAAACGGTATTACATCGATGTTTGCGTCCGTGCTGGGCATGGCCTTGTCGATCGAATTCGGAATCGCCAGGACCTACGCGCTGGGCGTCTGCTTCTATGTCGTCTGCGCCCTGACGATCGTCGTAAGCCGCCGGGCGATCCGGATGGACGTGTCTGCCGCAAGAGCGGTCGATGAGCCAGGATTGCAGCGCGAAGACGACGCCATCCGCGGACACATCGCGGTCGCGCCGTCGATCCAGCCGGAGCAGATTCCGGCAGAGTGGCTTCATCCTTCGAGACGCGCGCGCGAGCGCGCTCCCCAGGATGAGGTCTAAAACCTCATGGTGAGGCGCGCGGCAACGCCGCGCGTCTCGAACCACGAGGCCGCGATGCCTCACCGACGTTGAACGTGACGTTCAATAACAGCGCGAGGCGGCGATGGTGTGGAGCCGGTTGTCGCCGAGCACGTGCGCCATCAAGCCGGGGGTCTGGAATATCTTCGCAAACGCGGCGTCGCGAATGCTGAGGCCGCCGGTATAGGCGCCGAACGCCGGCATCACCGCGCGCGTGCCGTCGCAGGCGAAACATCGCCGCTCCATCGAACGGCCGCGGGTGCTGATCCGCGCCTTGGGATGCAGATGGCCGGCGATCTCACCGGCCGCGCCGCTCGGCTCATGGCGAAACGCAATCGGCCCGATCGCAACTTCGGTCGCGACCACGCCACCGAGATCGGTCGGCAGCGCCGGATCGTGATTGCCCGATATCCAGATCCAGTCACGCCGAAGCTGCAGTGCCGCGAGGGCGTCGCGGTCCGGCGCCGACAGCCGGCGATGGGCGTTGCGGTCGTGGAAGCTGTCGCCGAGCGCGATCACCATGCGCGGATCATGCCGCGCAACCACCGCCGCGAGCCGGCTTAGCGTCGCCACGGTATCGTAGGGCGGCAGCAGCACGCCACGGGCGGCGAAGCTCGAGCCTTTTTCCAGATGCAGATCGGAGACGACGAGCAGGCTCTGCTCCTCCCACAACAACGCGCCGGATAGATCGGCGAGCAGAGTCACGTCGGCGATCGTAATATCTCGCTGCGCTTTTCTTTCCCCTCCCCCTTGCGGGGAGGGGTCAGGGGTGGGGGTGGGGCGGATCGAGTGCGTCAGCGTCCTCGTCCCCGGCTACCCCCCCCCCCCCCCCCCCCCCCCCCCCCC